>Ga0209083_1000134_pt1 | contig 113152 bp, 101 predicted proteins | sample AM7aDNAmetaG_FD_184132 | JGI IMG/M metagenome (GOLD analysis project Ga0209083, IMG submission 184132) | Freshwater microbial communities from Finland to study Microbial Dark Matter (Phase II) - AM7a DNA metaG (SPAdes) (version 3) | ecosystem: Environmental > Aquatic > Freshwater > Lake ...
CAAACGGAAGTCACCCTCTTGGGGCTATTGCCCGCGAGCAACGGTTACGATTAGCAAAGACCAAATCTATTCGATTGATCAATTTGGCGAGATCTATTGCCTCGACCGCAAGTCCGGTAAGGAAATTTGGTACCGGGATTTGGATATTGATTACAAACCCAGCCATAATGACTGGAAAGGCTGGTGCGCCTCGCCGCTCCTCGTTAATAACATTCTTGTGCTACCGGTAACCCACGACTGGTCACCACCGGGAAAACACGAGGCAAAGTTTGTCGGCCTAGATGCGCGAACCGGTAAGACGGTCTGGGAATATAGCGATGTTATCGAAACAGCACAGACGATGTGTGCCGGCAGCGGTCTATACGTAACTCCGCAAGTTGCGGAATTTGCCGGAGAAACGTGTGCCATTATGCCGGCTCTAACGAGAGTACTCGCCTTGCGAATCGCAGATGGGGAAAAGGTTTGGGAGTATCCGTGCGCCAAACGAAATTGGACATTTTCGCCGCAAGTTTGGAATAACCAAATCTATCTTGATAAACTGCTGACCGTAGACCGAAAAACGCCGCCGTTTGCAACACAGGAAACCGCGAGTTCTATCCCCTCCGGGGCTTACACCTATGCGATTCCCGTGCGGAGCGGCGATTACGCTTACACATTTTTATACATGAACGATAAGAGTATTTATGGAAAAGGTGAATTGAGTGATACCCGATTGAGCTGCATTGATTTGAAGACTGGTCAGGAAGTGTGGGGAAAGACCAATCTAACGCATGGTGTTTCGTTGATGATTGCCGATGGATTAATTTTCGCACGGACACAAGCTGATTTATTACTACTAGAAGCCACACCACGCGAATATGTCGAAAAAGGCGTTGTCCATCTGCGCGGAGCTGCTGGAGTGAAAGGGTGGGACCTAAGTGGTTTCACGATGCCGGTACTGGCGTATGGACGGTTGTACATTCGTACCGAAAAAGAATTGCTCTGCTTCCAAGTGGCTGAGAAAATCCCTGCGGGACTAACGGCAACCTTGCGCTAAACGCAAAGAGTTTGCTACGGTGCCGGCACGATGAATGTCCGAGTTCGTTTTGCACCTAGTCCAACCGGCGCTTTGCATATTGGCAGCGTTCGCACCGCGCTGTTCAATTGGCTCTACGCTCGCCACACCGGTGGGACATTCGTATTGCGTATCGAAGACACCGATGTCGCCCGCAATACCGAGCAATCGCTCAACACCATTCTCGACGGTTTGAAATGGCTCGGGCTGAATTGGGATGAAGGTCCGTATTTTCAATCCAAACGCGCCGAGATTTACCGGCAACGTGCGCAGCAACTTCGCGATGCCGGGCACGCCTACGAACGCGACGGCGCACTCCGGTTTCGCATGACGCGTGAGCCGGTGGTCATTAAGGATTTAATTGCCGGTCCGGTTACTCGCGCGCTTGGCGACCGGGAAGTCAGCGATCCGGATTTCGTCATCGTTCGCAGCGACGGCACGCCGGTTTTCCATTTCGTCAATGTCGTGGACGATTTGGAAATGAAAATCACCCACGTCATCCGTGGCGAAGATCATCTTTCTAATACGGCGAAACATATCGCGCTCTTTCGGGCATTCGGTGTTGAGTCGCCGGCGTATGCGCACATTCCGATGATTCTGAATGTGGACGGCTCGAAGATGAGCAAGTCCGATCCCGACCCGGCTAAAGCCCGGCTCGCATCGTTGACCGCCTACGTCGAAGATGGCTACCTACCGGAAGCGGTTCGCAATTACCTCTGTTTGCTCGGCTGGTCACCGAAGGATGATCGGCAGATTCTGCCGATTGCCGAAGTCATTCAGAAATTTGATTTGCCGCAAATCCTCCGGCACAACGCGAAATTTGATGTGAGTAAACTGGAGTGGATGAACGGTCAGTATATCAACGCGCTGACGTCTGACGAACTGGACCGGCACGCCGCAGCATTCGGAATCAAGTGCGACGACGCGCCATACCGGCGCGCGGTATTGAATTTGCTCAAGGGGAAAATCTCATTGCTCAAGCAGCTACCGGAGCGATGCGGTTATTTTTTTACGGAAGATTTTCCGATTGACCCGGCCGCAGTTGCCAAGTCGCCGGTCGATCCGGTGATGTTGACGAAGCTCACCGACCGGTATGCCACGTTGCCGGTGTGGGATGCGGCGACTCTTGAATCGAACCTCAAAGCGTTGGCAGGCGAGCTAGGTGTGAAGACCGGTCAGTTGATTCATCCGTGCCGGCTGGCGGTGTCGGGGCAGACGGTCGGGCCGTCGTTGTATCACATGCTCGAAGTGTTGGGGCGCGACCGGGTATTGAGCCGGTTGCGAAAATTCAAACCATGACCACCGCAAATAAAATTACGATTTGCCGCATTCTGCTGATTCCGGTGTTCATTTGGTTGACGTTGGATTACATCCGCGACTCGCAGCGCGGCGAAGGCGAAGACTGGCAACGCTGGCTGGTGTGCGGCGTGTTTGCGGTGGCTTCGATCTCCGACGCTGTGGACGGTTACATCGCGCGCCGGTACAAACAGAAGACTGAACTTGGCACTTACCTTGATCCGTTGGCGGATAAATTGCTACTGGTGTCGGCACTAATCCTGTTGAGCATTCGGTTCAAAGACAAATCGCCGTTTGAACTTTTGCCGTTGTGGTTTCCGGTGCTGGTGATTAGCCGCGACCTAATTATTCTGGGCGGATTTATTCTGATTCACATGATCACCGGTCATTCTCAAGCCCGGCCTCGATTGGTGGGCAAGGCGGCGACGTTATTTCAGATGATCACGCTTGGCTGGATTCTGCTCCAGATTCATTCCCCGTCGTTCAAGTGGCCGTTGTACGCCGCCGGTCTGTGTACTTTCATCTCCGGCATCTGGTACATCCTCGACGGCATCCAGCAACTCAACATCCACGAACAAAAAAAGAGCGCCGTTTAACGGGCGCGCAAAACACAGAGCGGATACGTGGTCACCGGTAAGAGTCGGCGCGGCGTGCCGTGACCGTTGGGAATAATCCGGTTCATGATGACGCGGGTTGCCAGACGGGCGAGTTTTTGCAAGTCTTTGGGTGAACATCCTCCAACACCACCAGTTGTCGGCTTCATTTGATCCACGACCCCTCCTTATTTTTGAGCCACCGGAGAATCCGATGACTGCCCCCTTGTTGCGCTTAGTATACGCATTCGTTATCCCGATGCAAATGCGAAAGACAACTTCCGTTCGGAAATCGTCTTGCGCGAAACCTAAACTTGGACTAGACGTGTGACCAACACGCATGGATATTCGACTCCCCAATTTAGGCGAAGGCGCGGACAGCGGTGTCGTGGTCAACATTCTGGTCAAAGCTGGCGATACGATTCAGAAAGACCAACCGATTCTGGAATTGGAAACCGAAAAAGCCGTTGGTTCAATTCCGGCATCGGCCACCGGTACCATTCAGCAGATTCGCGTCAAACTTGGCGATAAGATTTCCGCTGGTACTGTTTTACTGACTTTGACCGAAAGTGCCGGTGCTACACCGGCCCCGATGGCGACTCAAGCGGTTGCCGCTCCGGTAAAGCCCGCCGCCGTTCTGCCAGCCTCCGGTGTCTCGCCGGCGGCGTCACCCACCGTCCGCCGGATGGCCGAACAACTCGGCATTGCGCTCACGCAAGTTCCCGGTAGCGCGCATGGCGGACGGATTACCGTCGAAGATTTGCGAGCGTACATCCAGAATTTACAAACCGGTGGCGGCGCAACCAAATCCGCGCCGGCGCAAATTGATTTTGCGAAATTCGGACCGGTCACAAAGAAACCGGTGAGCCAGTTGCGCAAGACGATTGCGCGACGGATGAGCGCATCGTGGGCGGCAGTGCCGCGCGTAACGCAATTCGACGAAGCCGACATTACGGCGCTGAATGAACTCCGGAAGAAAACGAAGTTTACGCTGACGGTGTTTGCTATCAAAGCCGTGGTGCAGACGTTGAAAAAACATCGGCTGTTCAACTCCAGTTTCGACGAAGCCGCCGGTGAGATTGTGCTGAAAGAATATTTTCACATCGGGATTGCGGTGGATACCGAGCACGGATTGATGGTGCCGGTGATTCGCGATGCGGATAAGAAATCCATGCTTCAGCTCGCCAAAGAATTGGAAGACCTCGCCGTCAAGACGCGCGAACGGAAATTGACCAACGAACAGATGCAAGGCGGGAGTTTTACAATTTCAAATCAAGGCGGCATCGGCAGCGGCGCGTTTACGCCGATTGTGAACTTGCCGGAGGTCGCGATTCTCGGTCTCGGCCGTGGCGTGCTGAAACCAGCGGTGGTGGCCGGTAAGATTGAGCCGCGCTTGCTGATGCCGGTGGCGATATCGTACGACCACCGGGTGATTGATGGCGGTAGCGCGGCGCGATTTACGGTTGACCTTGTCGCCGCGTTTCAAAATTTTGATGCGAAGGAAGTGCAGATTTAACATGGAACCAATTAAGACTGACATTGTGGTGCTTGGCGCGGGACCGGGCGGATACGCGGCGGCATTTTACGCAGCGGACAAAGGCAAAAAAGTCATTCTCGTCGAGCAAGACCGGCTCGGCGGCGTCTGTTTGAATCGCGGTTGCATCCCGTCGAAAGCATTGCTGCACGCGACGAAACTGATCGGCGATGCCAGTGCGGCGACGGCGCATGGAATAACTTTTGGTGCGCCGGTGCTCGACTTAGCGAAACTCCGGGCGTGGAAGAATTCCATTCTGGAAAAACTTAGCGGCGGCGTGGCGGCATTGGCGAAAGCGCGCGGCGTCGAGGTGCTACGCGGGCGCGGACATTTTGAAAATTCGACGACGCTCCGAGTGGAGACTGAAGCGGGACAAAAATTTGTCAGTTTCACCAAAGCGATTATTGCGGTCGGCTCGAAGCCGGCGTTGCCGAAAGCCTTTGACCTCGGTAATCCACGAATCATGACCTCGACAGAGGCGCTGGAGGTTGAAGATATTCCGGCGGAGTTGCTGGTGATTGGTGGCGGCTATATCGGCATGGAGTTGAGCACGGTGTACGCGCGGCTCGGCAGTCGAGTGACGGTGGTGGAAGCGTTGCCGACAATTTTGGCGGGCGCGGATCCAGATTTAGCTCGGCCGGTGGTCCGGTATGCCGGTAAGGCTTTCAAGGAAATCCGGTTGAATACAAAAGTCACGAAGATGACGACCGCCGGTAAGCAAATCAAAGTTACCTTCGATAAAGTCGAGGAACTTTATGACCGCGTGCTGGTGGCGGTCGGTCGGTCGCCGAATTGCGCGGACCTCGGTTTGGAGAGCACGCAGGTTGCGCTCGACGAAAAAGGTTTCATCAAAGTCAACGCGCAGCAGCAAACGGCGGATGCGAATATCTACGCCATCGGTGATTGCGCCGGCGGATTGATGTTGGCGCACAAGGCGAGCCGGGAAGCGCGCGTGGCGGTGGATGTGATTGCCGGTGAATCGGCGGCGTTTCAGAATGTCATCATTCCGGCGGTGGTGTTCACAGAGCCGGAAGTGGCGTGGGCCGGTTTGACGGAGGCGGAGGCACAGGCAAAAGGAACTCCGGTGAAGATTGCAAAGTTCCCATGGAGTGCGTCGGGTCGCGCGATGACATTTGACGCAACGGATGGTTTGACGAAGCTGGTGATTGACCTGGCCACGGAACGAATTCTCGGCGTCGGCATTACCGGACATGGTGCTGGTGAGTTGATTGGCGAAGGCGTGCTAGCGATTGAGATGGGCGCGACGGCGTTTGATTTGGCAGCGTCCGTGCATCCGCATCCGACGTTGAGCGAGACGCTGATGGAAGCGGCGGAAGTTTTCTACGGTCACTCGACACACGTGTTTACGCGGAAGCGGCCGGAATAGCCGGTTGCGGTGCCGCCGGTAATTTGGTAGAAGCAAGGCGCTATGGGAGCCCAATGGAAACAAAAAGGCCGCGAAGAAAGCTCGCTGAAACGCGGTCAACTCTTCGGAAAGCTCGTTAAAGAAATCGTCGTCGCCGTCAAGGCGAAAGGCCCGGACCCGGAATTAAACGCGCGATTGTACGCCGCAGTCGAAGCGGCGAAAAAACAATCCGTGCCGCGCGACACCATCGAACGCGCGATTAAAAAAGGTTCCGGCCAGACCGGCGAGACCATCAATTACGAGCTGGTCACCTATGAAGGTTTTACGCCACACAAGGTACCGGTGATTGTCGAATGCTTGACCGATAATCGCAATCGAACCGCACCGGAGATTCGCGTGTTGTTCAAGGAAGGTCAAATGGGCGCGATGGGCAGTGTGGCGTGGATGTTTAATCACGTCGGTCTCGTCGACGCGCATCACGCCGACACAAAACAGGATTTAGAAACGGTCGCTATCGAAGCCGGTGCGCAAAACGTCGAACCCTTAGGCGAAGGTGATGAAATCCCGGTTGGCCATCTCGGTGCGCGGTTTTACTGTGACCGAGCCGACCTTGATACCGTGAGTAAATTTTTGGCTAAAGCCGGTTGGAAAGTGACGGCTGCCGAAATGAGTTACGTCGCGAAGAACCGCGTGGAAGTACCGGCGGCCCAACGCGCGGAAGTCGAAACTTTCCTCAGCGACATGGACGGCCATGATGATGTTCACCGGCTCTACACCGCGTTGAAGTAAAAGTCATTTCTTCGATGGCCCACGCCGCGTGTTCGCGAACCAGCGGTTCGACATCGTTCAATGCTTGGTGCAGTGCCGGTAACACTTTCCGGTCGCCGCTATTGCCGAGCACAACGCAAATGTTGCGGAGCCAACCGCGCCGTTTCAACCGGTAAATCGGAGTATCGCGAAAATAATCTGCAAACTGACAGTCATCCCAAGCCAACATCTCCGGTAGCGGCGGCAACGGTCGCGGTGGAATTACCAATTTCGCAAACCGGTTCCACGGACAGACGGCGAGGCAATCATCGCAACCAAAAATCCGATTGCCAATGGCCGGACGGAATTCCACCGGAATCGAACCTTTCAACTCAATGGTCAAATATGAAATGCACCGGCGTGCATCGAGTTGGTACGGCGCGACAATCGCTTGGGTCGGGCAGGCGTCGATGCACCGCCGGCAAGTGCCGCAGTATTCACGCGCCGGCTCATCAGGCGGTAAGTCGAGTGTCGTCAAAATTTCGCCGAGAAAAATCCAGTTGCCGAATTGTTGGCTGATTACATTGGTGTGTTTGCCAATCCAACCGAGGCCGGCGCGTTGCGCAAGGTCGCGTTCGAGAATCGGGCCGGTATCCACGTACCCAATCGCATCGCCGATAAACTTTGCTAGCGCGGCGAGTTTTGCGCCCATCCATTTGTGATAGTCAACGTGACCGGCGGCGTATCGGGCGAGATGTTTCGTGCCGGTGGTGCCGTAATTCATTCCGACAACGATGATGGATTTTGCGCCGGGTAAAAGTTGACTCGGATTTGCGCGTTCAGCCGCGCGGCGAGCGAGATATTGTATTTCGCCGTGAAAACCGGCATCAAGCCACCGGCGGAATTCACCGGCGTGCGGCGGTGGCGCAATGGTGGTAAAGCCGACAAGATCAAAACCGAGTTGTAACGCATGGTCGCGAATCTCGGCTTTCGTCATGGTCATACCGGGTTACGAGGTCGTTTCGGCGAGCCGCCGGTTCAGGTCGTCGGTCATTAGCGCGTCGAGCAATTCGCCCAACTCGCCTTCCATGATTGCCGGTAGGTTTTGAATCGTCAGATTAATCCGGTGGTCGGTGACGCGGTTCTGCGGGAAATTGTAGGTGCGGATTTTTTCGGACCGATCCGCGGTGCCGATTTGACTGCGCCGGGCGGCAGTCATCCGCGCGGCTTCTTGTTCTTGTTTGTGAACCAGCAACCGGGACCGGAGCACGCGCAAAGCTTTGGTTTTATTTTTCAGTTGGGAACGTTCGTCGGCGCAACGCACGATGACGCCGGTCGGTTTGTGGCGAATCTGGACGGCGCTATCGGTGGTGTTGACGCCTTGACCACCGGGGCCGCTGGCGCGGCAAACGGTGATTTCTAAATCATCGGGTTTGAGTTGTACGTCCACTTCTTCCGCTTCCGGTAGGACGGCAACGCTGGCGGTGCTGGTATGAACGCGGCCTTGCGCTTCGGTGGCCGGGACGCGTTGAACGCGGTGCACACCGGATTCATAACGCATTTTTTTGTACACATCTTGGCCAAGCATCGAAAAAACGATTTCCTTGAAACCGCCGCGTTCGCTGACGCTGGTATCCATCACTTCGATTTTCCAGCCGAGCGTGTCGGCGAAACGGGAATACATCCGGAACAGATTCGCGGCAAACAAAGCCGCTTCTTCGCCACCGGTGCCGGCGCGAATTTCGACGATGGTGTTGCGCGAGTCATTTGGGTCGGCGGGCAAAATTCCGAGTTGAACTTCCTGCGCAAGCTTGCTGGCTTCTTTCTGGAGTGTGCCGAGTTCGGCTTTGGCGAGGTCGGCCATCTCAGCATCGGCGCCGGTAGCGAATTGTTCGTTCTCCGCGATTTGCTGTTGCACCGCCTGCCACCGGTCGTGATCGGTCATCAACTTTTTGAGACGCAGAAGTTCCCGCGCTAAATCGCCGGCGCGGCGTTGGTCAGCGTACACGGCCGGGTTGGCCAGCTCCGCTTCGAGCGCGGCGGCGCGGTGGCAGAATTTGGTGATGTCAGGAATGACGTTCATTGGGAAAAGAAAAAGCACCGGCGCAATGCCGGTGCTGGTTCTGGGACAAAAAATCTACTTTGCTTTTTTGGCGTAGCGCTTCTGGAAGCGTTCGACACGGCCGGCGGTATCGACATATTTGGCCGTACCGGTGAAGAACGGATGGCATTTCGAGCAAATGCCGATGCGCATATCCTTGTGAGTCGAGCGGGTTTTAAAAAGAGTCCCGCACGCACAGTGGATGACGGCTTCGGCGTAATCTGGATGAATCTTGTCTTTCATGGCTAAGAGCGGCAGAACCTAGCCAAACCGGGCGCTACTTGCAAGCTGTTTTTGTCGGGGTCGCGAAAAATGGATTATGTTGCTGCTCCTCGCCGACAGTGGTCAACGGGCCGTGACCGGGGCAAATCACTGTGTTCGCCGGTAAGCTGAAGACGCTTTCCCGGTTCGTCCGCAACGCTTCTTGGTAATTCACCATTGCGCCGCCCATCGAACCGGCAAAAAGCGCGTCACCGGTGAAAACCAACCGGCGCGCCAAACCAGTCACGACATAACTCGTGCCGCCGTGGGTGTGGCCGGAGGTCCGGCGGGGTTGCACGCGCAAACTGCCAATCTGAAATTCCCGGTCATCGGCAAACGATTCGGTGCCGGTCAGCGGCTCGCGCGCACTCACGAAGGCCGGTAGGTTCAGCTGGACGAGGTCGGCGATGTGATCGCCGTGAATGTGTGTGAGGAATACCTGCCGGAGGTTCACCTTCAACGCCAGCATGCCGGTGCAATCCGTACCGGTATCGAATGCGGCGGCTTCGCGTGTGGCCGGGTCGAAAACGACGTAGCTATTCACAGTCATGCCACAAAACGGCGTGGTGAACATTGCGAAGCCGGTGATTGCACCGGGATCATTGGGATACCATGTGCCAGCAGCGATGGCGCGCAAAGCGCTGGCGTTGAGGCCGAGCCGAGCGGGATCGCGTTCGCCGGGCAAATTCAATCCACGCTGAGCTTTGCCGAGGATATCGCCGAAATCGTCTTCAAGCGGAATGCGCACACCGGTACGATAGCAGAATTGCCGGTCTTGCCAAAGCAGAACGTTTCGCCTATGGTGGCGGCTGAAATCCCCATGGACTACGTCAAACACGCCCGAACTGTCTTCGACATCGAGATTGACGCGTTGCGCCAGACGCGCGCGCGGCTGGATGGTGGTTTTTCGATGGCAGTGGAATTGATTTCGGCGGCGTTGCAGAATAAAGGGAAAATCATTGTGGTTGGCGTCGGCAAGTCCGGGAACATCGCGCACAAGATTGCGGCGACGTTGAGCAGTACCGGCACGACGAGCGTGGTGCTGGATGCGGTGAACGCGTTGCACGGCGATTTAGGCGTGGTGAGCGACGGCGATGTGGTGTTGGCGCTGAGTTATTCCGGTGAGACCGAGGAATTACTGCGCATCTTGCCGGCGATTAAACGATTTGATGTGAAGGTGATTGCGATGACCGGTTTTCCGAAATCGCAGATTGCCCGGCACAGCGACGTGGTGCTGAATGTGCATGTGAAAAAGGAAGCGTGTCCGTTCAATCTCGCGCCGACAGCGAGTACGACGGCAACGCTGGCGCTCGGCGATGCGTTGGCGATGTGTGTGTTAGATGCGCGGGGATTTAAGAAGACGGATTACGCGAAGTTGCATCCCGCCGGAGCCATCGGCAGCACGATGTTGGTGAAGGTGAAAGATATTATGCGGACCGGCGCGCGGTGTCCGGTGATTCCGGAATCGGCACCGGTGAAGGATGCAATTCTGGCGATGACGAAAGCGCGGGCGGGGATGATTAGCGTGGTGGATAAGAAAGGCCGGCTCGCCGGCGTGTTCACTGATGGCGATTTTCGCCGGCACATTGCGCAGAATGCCGGTGGTTTGCAGACGGAGTTGGCGAGTGTGATGACTCCGAAGCCGATTACGATTCGGCAAGAGGCGTTGGCGGTGGAAGCATTACGGATTTTTCAGCAAAGACAGATTGACGATTTGATTGTTGTCGATGAAGGTAAACACCCGGTCGGGATTGTGGATTCACAAGACCTACCGAAATTCAAAATGATGTGAAAGTAAAAGAGGTTTAATTATGGCATCCGCGAATGACATGCGAAAAGGAATGGCGATTAAGTACAACGGCGACGTCTGCATCGTGCTCGATATGCAGCACCGCACTCCCGGTAACTTGCGTGCCTTTGTGCAAGCCACCATCCGCAGCTTGAAATGGGGCAAAAGCTCCGTTGTCCGCTTCGCCTCCACCGAGACGATTGAAGTCGTCAATATGATGACCCGCAAGGTCGAATTCAGTTTCAAGGACCAGACGGGTTTCCATTTCATGGATCCCGACACGTATGAGACCGTCACACTCACCGAAGAATTTATGGGCGAAAATGCCAAGTTTCTAACAGAAAATCTGTCCTGCACCTTGATGGAAGTGGAAGGCAAAGCGGCCGAGATTGATTTACCACCGGTGGTTGAACTCAAAGTCGTCGAAGCTCCGCCCGGCATCCGCGGCGACACCGCGACGAACGTTACCAAGCCGGCGAAGGTGGAAAACGGTTTTGAAGTCGGTGTGCCGATTTTTATCAACCCCGGCGACACCATCCGGGTCGATACTCGCACCGGTAAATACGTCAGCCGCGCCTGACCGTCTATTTCAACGTAGCGAGTGCTGCTTGGATCGCTTCAAAGTTTGGTAGCTGACCGGGGTTGTCGTTGATTTCGGCGTACCGGATGATGCCTTGCTTATCCACGACGAATGCAGAGCGTTTCGGCACACCAGCCATTCCGAGATTTTTCTCCGGTAGGAAACTGGCATACGCCGCGCCGTAAGCACCGGCGACTTTGTGGTCGTAGTCGGAGAGCAGCGGCAGAGTGATTTTTTCTTTTTCCGCCCACGCCGCCTGTGCGAATGGATTATCACCGCTGATGCCCCACACTTCGGCATGGAGTGAAGTGTAAGCGCTAAGCCCTTGGCTGACGGCGCACAATTCTTTAGTGCAAACGCCGGTGAACGCCATCGGCACAAAAAGTAAAACCGTGTTTTTCTGACCGAAGTTGCTGCTGAGTTTCAGTTTCTTTGGGCCTTCAACCGCTTTGGTGGTGAGTTCGAAGTCCGGTGCTTTGTCGCCAATTTTTAGTGCCATAAAATTTTCTCCTGTTGATTTAGTTGAAAACAGTACACCGAAACTACCGGGATGAAAATCCGTTAAAAACCGCAAGCGGAACTTAGTGGGTGTCGGGAGTTTTATTCAGAATGCTTCCATATTGACGCTGGGCGCATTCGGGACAAATGCCGTGACTGAAATTTGCATCCGTCCGGTTTTCAATATAATTCTCAATGGGATGCCATTTGTTATCCTTGTCTTGAATTTTCTTACAGAAACAGCATGTCGGAAGAATCCCTTGGAGTAGTTTAACCTCCCGCGTCATCCGCGCCGCCTGACTGGTAATGAATGAAATAAATAATAAAACGCCGACATTGATGGCGGCATTAGCAATTTCATATTTGAACAGGTCTGGATTATCCCACGAAAAATCAAAACTAAGCCGCACGACCGCCATGCCAACCGCAAAACTGTAACCAATGTGCGGGGCGCAAAACCACGCAGCCAACATGATCGGAATAACAAAGATAATCGGGAACTGAATCAACTTATCATTCATGTACTCGAAAATAATCAGCAACGCCGCAATCACGAGATAGGTGAGCCGGCTCTTCAAAACCCGGAGATACCAAGCTTCAGTTGCATCCGATTTCGCCTTTGTACTCATAGAGCCGTGGCTAAGATGGTGGACGATACAGGACTTGAACCTGTGACCTCTTCCATGTCAAGGAAGCGCTCTAGCCAACTGAGCTAATCGTCCGTTCAAAGCATGGGCATAGTAATTGTCTCCTGCATTCATGTCAACCTACCTCTGTGGCAATCACTCTCCACCACCAAGTTTGTCGCTGAGAATTGTGATGGCCGGAATTCTTGGTGAAAATTAACTTGTGGACATTATAAGTTAGAATAATAGGATAAGTTGATGACGATTGATATCTAATACCTCGCGATGGATGGAGTATATGGAAAGTATCAGCTGAGAAGGAAGGAGAATGAATGAACCCGAAGAAAGTCGAGGAATATATCGCACTCCACCCGAAGTGCGACTGCCCTAACTTGAAGTGTGAACAGCACGGACACTGTTTTGAATGTGTGATGGTGCATAGGCATTTCGGCAACCATGTCCCGCACTGCCTCCAGTTTATGCTTAGGGACAAGGTGAAGGAGCTCGCGAAGGTCGCGGAGATGCGGATAGCTGAAGAGGTACCTCGTCAACAGAAACCTGTGTGACCGGCGGATTGACAAGCCATCACACGAATTTACTAGCGACCGATTTTACCCTCTCGGAAGTAATCGTAACAACTGGTCACTTTGATGACTAATGGCTTTACCGGTTCTATCTAGTGTGACGTCGGCAGGCTCTTATACCCAACCGCAAAGTTTGTAACCGAAGATGGCTGTGAGTTCGCGGAACATTTTAATGTGGGTAATCAGATTGCCCCAAAAACCGTACCGGAGCGCGGCGAATAATCCGGGGTCGGCTTCAGCACCAATTCCAGCCGCATTCAGCCCGGCGACTCGCTGAAATCCTTGCTTGCGAAAACAGAGCATCGCGCGGCGAACGTGAAATTCTGAGGTGACAACTAGCACCGGCGCATTCAGCACCGCTGCGCCGAGCATTTGGCGGATGTTGCCGGCTTGTTGGTAGGTATTCAGGCCACGCGTTTCCATCAACACCTGACCGGCGGGAATGCCGCGCATTACTAGTTCATCGCGAAACCGGCCCACGCTGCTGTGGTCTGAGTCTTGATCCGCTGGCATGGCGACGATAAAAGTCGTACCGGTGAGACCGCGACCAAATTGGGCGGCATAATAGGAACGAATCAAACTCGAACCACTTGGAATTCCGCCGCCGCTGAGCACCACCACATACCGGGGCGTTTCGCGTGGGTAACACGCCGAACCGTCGAGCCATTCCCATAATGCTGGCGGCGTACCGGCAAACGCAAAAATCAATTGCACAAAAAATAATCCACCGGCGATTTGCCAGAGGCGGCGAGTTAATTGCAGCTTCATTCGCCAGCATCTTACGGAATTGTGGCCGGGAAGAAAAGGCTTCTCCGGCGGCAGGCGGACGTGTTACATACGCGACCTCATGGAACTCATCCACCAAGCCGTTGACCTGTTTCTGCATCTGGACAAACATCGAATGAATACGGTGATTCAGAATTATGGCATCTGGACATACGCGATTTTGTTTCTGATTATTTTCTGCGAAACCGGACTGGTGGTGACACCGGTGCTACCGGGAGATTCGCTCTTATTTGCAGCGGGCGCATTGTCCGCAACAACGGCGCTCAGCCCGGGGTGGTTGATCGGTTTGTTGATTGTCGCAGCGGTTTTGGGCGACACGGTGAATTATTGGATCGGCCATTTCTTTGGGCCGAAGTTGGCGGCGAAATATCCGCGTGTGATTAAGAAAGAATACCTCGACCGGACGCATGCGTTTTATGAGAAGTATGGTGGCGAGACGATTATTCTTTGCCGGTTCGTGCCGATTGTGCGGACGTTTGCGCCATTTGTTGCCGGCATTGGCAGCATGACGTATCGAAAATTCATCGCCTACAACATCATTGGTGGCGTGATTTGGGTCACGCTATTTATCTTCGGCGGCTTTTGGTTTGGCCGGTTGGAGTTTGTGCAGAAGCATTTTGGCATCGTGGAACTAGCAATTATCTTTCTGTCAATCCTGCCGATGGTGATTGAGTTCTTGCGTGCACGTAGGAAAGTGTGATTAAGTAGCCGAAGTCGGGTTCGGGACGTAGCGCAGTTTGGTAGCGCGCTTGGTTCGGGACCAAGAGGTCGCGGGTTCAAATCCCGCCGTCCCGACCAAATTTAATGGAGGGTTTATGAAACGTAGCGTTTGGATGTTGTTGATATGGGCGTTGCCAACGGCGGCAATTCTTGCTGCGAGTGTGCCAACCGCCAAAAAAGTCGCTAACCTCGCCGATGATGAAGTCAAAACCGGCGGCCAATTCCGCGTCATCCGCCTCGAAGGCGAAGATGCTGACAGTGATTTAGCTCCCCGCCAGTGGGATGTCACCGTCTATGACATGCGGCGCGGAAACCACGCCACCACCGTTCGTTTCAAAGACGGTGTCGCCGTCAGTCAAGCCGGTGCCGTTCGTGTGTTCGACGATGCGCGCTGGTCACAATTCGGGCGCAACTTTACCGGTTACGATCCCGCTGAAATTCTTCAATTCGCCCGCTGGAAACTCGATTCGTCCGAGGTAATTGATCGAGTTGCCGTTCTACCGGGCATGGAGAAAGTCAAAATAACCGACGTTAAAATGTCGCTCCGTAAATTAAGCGATGGCGATGTGCCGGCGGTTTGGCAAGTGAAAGTCAAAGCCCGCTCAAAATTAAAACCTGGTCGCGAAGGCTGGATTGGCGTCGCGGAACTCAGCGCCGAGACTGGCGAAATCATCCAAAATACGCTGCATCCCGAGCGCGTGTCGGAATAACCGGCTTGGAATGCGGCAGCGCGCGCACGTTTTTTACGCCGGACGAGTGCAAGGTGTCGGCTTCCGGTACAGTGCTCGTGAAGTCGCGTGCGGCTTTGAGGTCACCGGTTTCGTTCGCAATCTACCGGACGGTCGCGTCGAACTTGTCGTGGAAGGTGAAACGGACGAGACGAAAGCCTTTCTCGCCGGGATTCACGAAACTCAGCTCGATAATTACATCCGCACCGAAGATGTCAACTGGCGACCTGCCACCGGTGAGTTTACCGATTTTGAGGTTCGACGCTGATGCCCGCCCGCTTTGCTGAGAATCTGCTCGACAGACCACCGGTAACTCGGCTATTTGCCATGCAGTTGGTTGCGTTATGAAATTTGCCGTTCTCAGCGATATTCACAGTAATCTGGAAGCCCTGCAAGTCGTCCTCGACGATGCGCAGAAAAAAAAGTGTACCCACCATGTTTGCCTCGGTGACATTGTCGGCTACGGCGCGAATCCGTCCGAATGTCTGGAGCTAATCCGGAAACTCGATTGCCCAACCGTCATGGGCAACCACGACGAATATTGCGCCGGCGACATCGACCTGACCGGTTTTAATCCGCTCGCCGCTGAAGCTATCAAATGGACGCGCGAACAATTGAGCGAAGACCAGCGCACTTGGCTGCGCAACCTTAAATACATCCGGCAAGTCCAAGGTTTTACCATCGTCCACGCCACGCTCGACCTGCCGGACAAATGGGCCTACGTTTTCGACAAACTCGCCGCCGCCAACAGTCTCAACTGTCAGCAAACTCAAGTCTGCTTCAACGGTCACACTCACGTTCCAGTCGGCTTCGTGCGCGGCCCCGCCGGCATTCAAGCCGGTTTGTACACGCGCATCAAAATCGAAATCGCCCGCAAATATTGCATCAACGTCGGCTCCATCGGCCAACCACGCGACCGACAAACGCAAACTTCCTACGTCACTTTCGACCTCAACGAAAATCTTATCGAACTCCACCGTCTCGACTACGACATCGCTGCAACCCAAGCGAAAATTCGCGCCGCCGGCTTGCCGCTTTCCCTCGCCGAACGGTTGCAATATGGCCGGTAATCCGCCAGACCCGCGGCGGATTCTCATTCTCAAACCGAGCAGCCTCGGCGACATCATCCACGCCTTACCGACCGCCAACCTCATCCGCCGCCGGTACCCCAGCGCCCACATCGCCTGGCTCGTCAACACCGCCTTCACCTCGCTCCTAAAAAACTGCCCGGTCATCAACGAAGTCATTCCATTTCCACGGCACAACCTCCGGCAGTTACCGGCATTAGTGAAACGCCTCCGGCAAGCGCGCTACGACCTCGTTGTGGATTTACAAGGTCTGTTGCGGAGCGGTTTACTCGCAGCCGCGACCGGCGCCCCACGCCGACTCGGCTTGAGCGATGCCCGCGAAGGCGCCGGTTGGTTTCACAACGAAATTGTCACGGTCACGCCGCAACACGCCATCGACCGGTATCTCTTAGCCGCTCGGCACCTCGGTGGCGCCGCCGGGCCGATTGAATTTCCACTCGGACTCATACCGGAGTTTTCGCCCGCCGGTTGGATTGCCATCAACGCCTCCGCCCGCTGGAAAACAAAATTGTGGGGCGACGAAAAATTCGCCGAACTCATCCGCCAACTTCCGCAAGACCGGGTGGTCTTGACCGGTAGTGCCGCCGAAGCCGACCGGATAAAAAAAATCGCGCAAGGTTGCCGGTGCGTCGCCGGTCAGACGGATTTACTGGAACTCGCTGAACTGTACCGGCGTTGCGCCGTCGTCGTGACCAACGACAGCGGTCCGATGCATTTAGCGGCGGCAGTCGGAACACCGGTCATCGCCATCTTCGGCCCCACCGCGCCGGCGCTCACCGGTCCATACGGCGACCGGCACATTGTCCTCCGCGCCGGTGTTGCCTGTTCGCCCTGTTTCAAAGATTCCTGCGCGAATCCGGTGGTGTTGGAATGTATGCAACGCATCAGCATTACCGAGGTGCGGAGTGCGGTTCAGAAATTTATCTGAGATTACGAAGGTTGCGCTGTGTCGTCGGCGGTTGGCCGAAGTACCGGTGGTAGTCGCGGGAGAATTCATGAATGCGCGGATAGCCAATCCTGTGGGCGATTTCTTTCATGGCGAGATCCGAGCCGGTGACGAGTCCGCGGGCCAAGCTGAGTCGGACTTGCTTAATCCGGCGCAGCGGTGGTTGGCCGACAGCGTACCGGCAGGCGCGGGCAATGGAGGCGGCGCTAACACCACTCAAGCGAACAAGTAGTGGCAGGTCGACGACGCGGGTGAGGTCACGACGGAGTTCAGTTTCGAGTTCCCACCAAAGTCGCGCTCGCGGGTCGAAATTGTAAGGAGCAACAGTCGGCACAACTAAACCAGCAAGGATGTCAAGAAGGTGGGCGTGGACTAAGAGGTGGCGCTGGAGCGGCGGGAGTGCGGTGTTTTGCCAGGTCTGCCAGAATTTATGAAAGAGTGGCGCGAGCCGGTGTTGATGCGTGAAAAGGCGCGCTTCATCCAGCGGCGGAGGCAAGGTGGGCGCGATGAAATTAATGCTGTAGAATATCCACGGTGGTTCCAGTAGGCGGCCGGTGACCCATTCGTCTTCGTGGTACCACAGGATGCAGCCAGGGCGGAGTTCATATTCGCGGCCATTACATTGCTGGCGCACTCTACCGGAGACGACATAATGCAATAAGTGCCCGGGCATCGAGGTGGCTTGAATTTCGTAGTGGCGCTGGCGGCGTTCGAGACGTGCGCCGAACAAGATGTTTTGTATCGGGCTAGCGGAGACGCCGGCGGGAGGCTGGTTTAGGGTTGACGATTTTTGCGACATGTTTTTTCGTGGTAGCTAACGCCAACAATTGCAAAAGCGTATAAAAGTAGCCGCATGAATGCAATCCTTGTTGATGTGCCAGCGTACGAGCGAGATGGATTCGCGATTGTCCCCAATATACTGTCACCGCCGGAATGCGACCAGTTCAAGCAGGAGGCTTGCCGTCTTATCCGCGAACGAGAGTGTTCCACCGGTAAGGTATACCCTGTGTATCTTGGAGCCGCCGCCGCAAGTGAGCGATTTTACCAACTGACCGACGACCCACGGATTGTTGCCATTCTGCGGGCGATTATGCCAACCGGGATTATGTTCCTAAGTGATAAATTGGTGTTCAAATCAGAACAGGCTAAGTTTGCCACGCCGTGGCATATTGATGCTGCCTACTGGCCCAACACCCGCCCAAAGTTGTCCGTCTGGCTGCCGCTCGATGATGCAACAGCGTCCAACGGTACGCTCACCGTTGTGCGCGGAAGTCATCAGCATGAATGGAAACACAATCGAAGCGACACTCACGAGACACTCGGTGCATTTCAAAATATCATCCGCGACCGTCAGTGGAATCCTCGCGATGAGGTCATCTGTAATATATCGCGCGGCAGTGCGATCTTCTTCTCAGATAAGCTTGTGCACAGTTCCTGCTCGAATACCACCGGTGCAGACCGGTTCACAATCATTAGCACCTATCACGCGCCGGCAGCCGATGAGGTGTTTGATAAAGATTATCCAGCCCGCCACGTGATCCTATGAACCGCCGTGAACGATTAATGGCGACGTTGCGGGGCGAACCGGTGGATCGCCCGGCTGTCAGTTTTTACCAAATCGGTGGCCACCTAGTTAACCGCAACGATCCGGACCCATTCAATATCTACAATCATCCAACATGGCATCCACTGTTACAACTCGCGGAAGAGAAAACGGATTTAATCATGATGTATCCTCCTCAGGTGTGTCGGCCGGCGGTCGCGCATGATGCTGAGTTTTGGCACACGGAAAAATATCTACAGGCAGGTTCAAAATTTACGCGAACCACATTAAGCATCGCCGGGCGGACAATGACCAGCTTGACGCGCCGGGATCCTGACGTAGAAACGATTTGGACTTTAGAACATTTGTTAAAAGACGAAGATGACTTGCGAGCATATCTGGCATTACCGGAGGCCCCAACGCAGATGCCGGTTGATATTGCGCCCTTGTTGGCCGCCGAACGCGAGCTGGGTGATCGTGGCATTATTATGGTGGATACTGTCGATCCGTTGTGCTTGGCGGCAGAATTATTCTCTCTGGCGGACTACACCGTGCTGGCCTTTACTCAGCGCGCGTTATTTCACAAGCTGCTGGAAAAATTGGCGCAGCCGTTGTATGCGCAAACAGGAGTGCTCGCTCAGAAATCTCCCGGCCACCTCTGGCGCATCTGTGGCCCAGAATACGCGACGGAACCATATCTGCCACCGGAGCTATTTAATGAGTACGTTGTGCGTTATACCGGTCCGATGGTTGATATGATTCAGTGTTATGGCGGATTTGCGCGGATTCATTGTCACGGCCGGATTCGCAATGTGTTACCGTTCTTCCAACAGATGGGAGCCAGCGCAATCGACCCAATTGAACCACCGCCTCAAGGCAATATTACACTCGCTGAAGTTCGGCGTGATTATGGTCGTGATTTTGTACTCTTCGGTAACCTTGAAAGTTCTGACATTGAAAACCTAGCTCCGTCTGAATTTGAAAAAATTGTGGCGCGCTCCCTACGCGATGGTACTACTGGCCCCGGTCGTGGCTTCGTCCTAATGCCGTCTGCCGCACCGTATGGTCGAATCATTACCCTCCAGACAATGACGAACTACGAGACAATCATCCGGTTGGTAGAGGCAATCTAAAGCTGGCTCAAAAACGAGATCGCATCACCGGAACTGTTTCCGGAGGTAACAATCCGGTTTTAGGATTGGAAAATAAACTTGTAGATACAGTCAGCGAGGATAAAGTGACTGCCAATTCTTTTTAACTCCCCCGCGATAATCGCGGGATTTTGGTACATGAGGAATATCGATTTATGGCTTTACGAACATCTGAAGAATTGACGGTCTCCAAAACTCGATGGACCGAATGGTTTGATGGCAAGCTCAAGAAGGGGCCGGTCATCTACATTGATGCGCCACTCGACAAACCACGAGTGCCATTACTGCCGGTTAGCAAGCCCGCATCGGTGGAAGCGCAGTGGACTAATTTAGACTATCGTCTGGCGACACTTCGCAACTCTTTCAATTCCCTATGGTTTGGCGCAGATGCTGTGCCGGCTTGGTTTCCTAATCTGGGACCGGGAAACATGGCGGCCTGTACCGGTCCATGGCCAAGCTTTACGCCGGAGTCTGTTTGGTTCAATGAGTTGCCGGACAATAGTCTGGAAAATATTCTGGCGCACATTAAGTTTGATCCAGAAAACCGCTTTTGGAAACTGATTCAGGAACTTACACGGCGATCCATTGAGATTTCCCAGGGCGATTTCATTGTCGGTCTGACTGATATTGGCGGCGACCTCGACATCTTGACCTCTTATCGCGATGGACAGAATCTGATGATGGATATGATTGAGAATCCGGAAATGGTCAAAAAATGCCTTACGGCCATCGGTCAACTCTGGTTCACGTATTATGACAAACAGAACGAATTGATCCAATCGCTAGGTCAGGATGGATACACTGCCTGGATGCCTGTCTGGTCCGACAAACCATGGTCGGTTTTACAATGTGATGCGTCTGTCATGTTCTCTCCGGAGATGTTTGCAGAATTTGCGCTACCGGAATTGCAGAATAAATCCGCCGCCATGGCTCACTCGATTTATCACCTTGACGGGCCGGGGGAGTGGCCGCATCTGGATCAGATTCTAACGGTTCTGGGGATTAGTGCGATTCAATATGTTTCACGCCCCGGCGAGCCACCCAATGAAGATCCCTATTGGCTGCCCAAGTACCGCAAAATCGCCGAAGCCGGTAAGGGGATTTTTATTATTGGTGATAATCCTGATAAGTTTGTTGAGCTGGCGAACCAAATGCCGGCGGAACGGCTAGCTTTTCATATTCGCTTGGGCAGCGAAACGGAGGCGCGGAAATTTGTCGCCCGGTTTGATCGGAAGTTTTAAAGAAATGGTGCGCCCAGCAAGAGTCGAACTTGCAACCTTTGGTTTCGTAGACCAACGCTCTATCCAGTTGAGCTATGAGCGCCTAAGCACTGCGACCAAAATCAATATCACGGAAGCTGCCGACTAGCAATACGCTTTTCCGTTTCCCTTGTGAGTTGCCGGCGGGCGGGCGACTGTGTAACATGCGGCATGCTCCAACTCGGCGTTAACATTGATCACATTGCCACTCTCCGTCAGGCGCGCTACAAAACCGCTGACAGCGCGCCAGTCATCGAGCCGGACGTCGTTGCCGCCGCGCAGGAAGTCGAAGCCGCCGGTGCCCACGGTATCACCGTTCACCTCCGAGAAGACCGCCGGCACATCCAAGACCGGGACGTCCACCAACTCCGAAAGGTTTTGCGTACTCGCCTGAATCTCGAAATGGCCGACACGCCGGCCATCGTCGCTATCGCCGAGGAAATCCGACCGGACGAAGTTTGTCTCGTGCCGGAAAAACGCGCGGAGCTGACGACGGAAGGTGGACTGAATGTTATCGGCGCATCGTCGTCATTGCGGACGACTATCGCTCGGCTCCGGCGCGCTGGAATTGTGGTGAGTTTGTTTATTGATCCCGATTCCGAGCAGATTCGTGCGGCAGCGGATGTCGGCGCGCAGTTTATCGAATTACATACCGGTACCTACGCCAACCATGGTGCCGGCGAATTGCCGAAGTTAATTTCCGCTGCGGAACTGGCGCACAAACTTGGTTTGCGCGTGAACGCTGGTCACGGCTTGAACTATCAAAATACGACCGGCATTCGCACCATCCCGCACCTTGAAACGCTGAATACCGGGCACTCAATTATTTCCCACGCCGTGTTCGTCGGCCTCCGGCTGGCGGTGCGTGAAATGTTGGCTTTGCTGAATCCATGAACATCGCCGGCACAGGATTAGACATCGTTGAGACCGGCCGGATCCGGCAATCGCTGGAGCAATTTGGCGACCGGTTTCTCCAACGCTGTTTTTTGCCCGGCGAAATTGCGTATTGCCACGGAATGAAATTACCGGAGCTACATTTCGCCGCGCGGTTTGCCGCGAAAGAAGCCATCTCGAAAGCGTTCGGTACCGGCATCGGACACGAACTCGGCTGGAAAGACATGGAGATTTGCCGACGCGAAAGCGGAGAGCCATTTGTTGTTTTGCACGGCAAAGGTGCGGAGTTGGCGAAAGCGCGCGGCGTGACCAGTGTGTTCGTCAGCTTGTCGCATTGCCGGGAATACGCGGCCGCGTCGGCGATTGCCGTGACCGGCGAGTTACCGGTGCCGACGAAATAAGTAAGTGCCGATTCCGGCAAACAAGATATTCGGTAACCACGCCGCGACCACCGGCGGAATGCGTTCGCCTTTACCGAGGGCGAGCGAGATATTCATCACCAGAAAAAATGCGATTACCAGCACCAACGCCGTGCCGATGCCGAGCATCGCGCCACCGCGCCGACTGACGTGAACTCCGAGCGGAAAACCAATCCAGATGACAATCAAGCAAATCAACGGGAACGCATACCGGCGCTGAAGTTCAACTTTGTATGCGGCGAGTTTGAACGTGCCGTTGGCGATTTGCTGGCGCAATTCGTGAAGCTTTAGTTGCTCCGGTTCGCGGCCTTCGATGGCGAGTCGATTCGGTGATTCAGAAAACGCCGGGAAATTTGTGACGGCGATGTGAGCGAGCGAACCGTTGGTCACGGTGTAATCGGAAACATTCGCTTCGAGGAATCGCCACTGGCTGTTCGTCCAGATTGCGCGTTGGGCAAACAAATCCAACTGGAGCGTGCCATCTGGTTTGCGCTGGTGGATTTCGACGAAGTCGAGTTGCCGGGTGCGCGTGTTAAACCGGCGGACATACCAATCGCGATGGTCGGCGATGTTGGAAAAAAAGAAATTGTCGAGAATCGTCCGCGAACCGCGACCGCGTAATTCACTCTTGAAAGTTTCAGCGCGCGCCTTACCGGTGGGCACAAACGCCTCATTCACCACGAACGCTGCCACCGTCGCCACCGTACCGGCAATCAGGAACGGTGTCGCCAGTCGTAGATAACTGATGCCGCTGGCGCGAAACGCAATCAGCTCGTTATTCTTGCCGAGATTCGAAAGGCAAAACAGTAACCCCAACAGCAGCGCCATCGGCAGCATGACCACCAACGCCTCCGGTAGGATGATGAGATAGTAGCTGACGATTTGCGAAACCTTCGCGTGATATTGGATGAAGTCGCCGAGCCGCCCCAGCAAATCCTGCACGATGTAAAGCATCACAAACGCATCGAAGCAATACACCACCGGTAGTAGAAATTCCCGGAGCAAATATTTATCGAGGATGCGCACAGTGTCAGCTTAGGCGAGAAAAATCCGGTTCTCCAACAAAAATTTCGCACCCCACGGTTCATAACCCGCCAGCACCGTCGCTCCGCGCCGCGCATCCGCCACCGGCGACCGCAACGGTTTTGCCAGTTCTCGCGCCAACCGCGTCCGCAACCGGCGCAAGGCCGATGTTTCGATTTGGCAAACACGTCCGGGACGGAGATTGGGATTCAGTTCCCGGCCCACATCGCGCAACGTGACTGGTTTCATTCCCGGCCGGAACAGCGGATCCGTCAAACCATACCGGAGTTCGATGACGGTGCGTTGCAACGGCGTGAGAAATTCGTCGAGCCATGACCGAACATCCACCGGTGCGATTTCCAACCGGTCAATGCGCTCGCAAAACCAATGAACATTCTGCAACAAACCGGCGGCCAAGCCCGGTATCGCCAATAATTTTTTATCCGGCAACTGCCGGAGTTCACCGACGGTGAGAATGCCGGCGCGGCGGAGACACATCGCCGTGCGGAATGTCAATCCCGCGGAAACGACCGGCCAAGCATCAATCCGGTCGTGCATCATTTACCGGCCGGCGGCCGGTTCATCATCTGGAGCAGCGCTTGTGACATATCGATGACATGGACGCCGGGGGCCGGTTTATAGATAAATAATTCGTCAGCGAGTGGCGTGTTGAATTTGAGGTTGGCGATGTCGAGTGTAATGACTGCATTGCTACCGGCTTTGTCGAAAATCTCAAACCGGTGCAGAAAGCCATCTTGCTGTCCGATTAACAATTTATGGTTGCCGAACTTAGCGGCCATCGCAGCTTCTTGTGGTGAAAGTTTAGCATCGGCGCGCAATTCGCCGACCAGCACGTACATTCGCTGGCCCTGCAATTCGGTTGGCGGCAAGAGCGTGAACGCGCAGCGTTCCTTCGCTTTGACGAGTTGCGCCTGAGGATCCATTCGAGTTAAAGACTCTTTCATCATCGCGACAGCTGGGTTGTTTGCCGGGACGTTTTCCAAATCCATCTTCATCACATTGGTCACGCCACCTTTAATCATTTCCTGCCAGAAAATATGGTCGGAGCCAAAAACAATTAACATTGGCAGTGCGCCGTTCATTTGCATTTGCATTTGCGCCGGTCGCTTGAATGCCAGTGTGCCGGTCATCTGCATCGCCGGCATGGTCATGCTTTGCGTCAATGTCGCCGTATAACTTTCGTAGCTGGCTTGTTTCGCCACTGCAAACTCCAATACGGCGTCAGCATCAGTCAGTTCGGCGGCGTGTGCGGCGACTGTTGCCAGCGCCACGACCAGATAGAATTTGAGGAAGCGTTTCATAATTATTTCTCTTTTCCGGCCAATACGGCCTTTGCGGTTTGATACACGTTTTCGGTGGTAAAACCGAATTGTGTGAGCAAATCTTTGAACGGGGCGGACGCGCCGAAAGCATCGCGTGTGACCAATCCGCCGTCCAAGCCGACGTACCGGTGCCAACCTTGCGACGAGCCAGCTTCCACGGCAACACGTTTGCGGACAGTCGCCGGCAAGACTTTCGCTCGGTATTCCGCCGGTTGCTGCTCGAACAATTCCCACGACGGCAAGTTGACGATGCGAACCTTCACGCCTTCTGCTGCGAGTTTTGCGCCGGCTTCGATAGCGAGTTGCAACTCCGAGCCGGTCCCAATCAAAATAATGTCCGGTGTGCCGGCGGAATCACTGAGGATGTAACCACCTTGCCGGAGACCTGCCGCCGGCGCGAACTTCGTCCGGTCGAGCGTCGGCACGGCTTGCCGGGTGAGAATGAGGGCGACTGGATGCTGCTGCTGTTCCATCGCCACGCGCCACGCTTCGGTGACTTCGTTGGCATCGGCGGGACGGATGACAATCATGTTTGGAATGGCGCGGAGTGCGGCCAATTGTTCGATGGGCTGGTGCGTTGGGCCATCTTCGCCGACGGCGATGCTGTCGTGCGTGAAGACGTGAAGCACCGGCAATTTCATCAACGCGCCGAGCCGGAGCGAGCCGCGAGCGTAGTCGGAGAAAATGAAGAATCCCGCGCCAAACGCCCGGAGCTTTGCGAGTGCGAGACCGTTGAGGATGCCGGTCATCGCGTGTTCGCGAACGCCGAAATGGAAATTCCGTCCGCCGTACGACGCTTTGCCGAAATCGCCGAGACCGGTTAGATTGGTTTTCGTGGAGGGCGCGAGATCGGCTGCGCCGCCGAGCAACCACGGAACATTTTTGGCGATGGCATTCAGAACTTTTCCGCCGGTTTCACGCGTGGCGAGACCTTTCGGGTCGGCGGGGAACACCGGTAAATCTTTGTCCCAACCCACCGGTAATTCACCGGCTTGCATCGTGCGCCATTCGGCGGCGAGTGCCGGGAAGGCTGCGGCGTATGCATCGAGTTTGGTTTGCCATTCTTTTTCGAGTTTGCGTCCGCGCCGGACGGCTTTGCTCATTTGTGCGGAAACTTCTTCCGGTACGAAAAATTTCGCATCGGCCGGCCAGCCGTACTTGGTTTTGGTCGCGGCAATTTCGGCGTCGCCCAGCGGTTCGCCGTGCGCGCCGTGCGAATCTTGTTTGTTCGGCGCGCCGAAACCGATGTGACTGTCGACGACGATGAGCGACGGTTTTTCGGTTTGGTTGCCGGCTTTTTTGATGGCGCGGTTGAGCGCTTTCAAATCGTTCGCGTCGGTGACGTGCTGGACGAACCAGCCGTAGGCTTTGAAGCGGAGCGCGACATCTTCGGTGAATGCGAGAGACGTTTTGCCTTCGATGGTGATTTTGTTGTTGTCGTAAAACCAGAGGAGTTTGTGCAAACCGAGGTGACCGGCGAGCGATGCGGCTTCAGACGCGACACCTTCCATCATGTCGCCGTCGCCGCCGATGGCGTAGGTCCGGTAGTCGACAATCTCATGACCGGGCTGATTGAAATGCGTGGCGAGCCAGCGTTCGGCGATGGCCATGCCGACGGAATTGGTGAAACCTTGGCCGAGCGGGCCGGTGGTGGTTTCGACGCCGGGTGTGTGACCGTATTCAGGATGACCGGGCGTTTTGCTGTTCCACTGCCGGAAATTTTGCAGTTCGTTCAACGGTAAATCGTAGCCGGTCAAATGCAGCAAGCTGTAGAGCAACATCGAGCCGTGGCCGCCGGACAAAACGAACCGGTCGCGGTTCGGCCATTGCGGATTGCTGGGGCTGTGCCGGAGGAATTTTTCCCAAAGCCAGTAACCGACCGGTGCCAAACCCATTGGCGCGCCGGGGTGGCCGGAGTTGGCTTTTTGCACGCCATCCATCGCGAGAGTGCGGATGGTGTTGATGCAAAGTTGGTCGAGTGGTTTGGTTTGCGGATTATCTAAAGTTGGTGCGCTCATAAGTGGGGCGGATATTGCGACAAACCGAATCATTCTGCAAGCCGTTGATTCTCCTTGCGGTGCGCCGGTAAGTTTGATTGCATCCGCTTTGGATGAACCGGACCGACTCATGCCTTCTCTCCGCCACGAGAAATTAGCCTACGCCGACGGCGCGACCATTATTGCCGGCGTGGACGAAGCCGGCCGCGGGCCGCTCGCCGGGCCGGTGGTCGCCGCCGCGGTGATTCTGCCACACGAATACCGGCACAAAGTACTCAACGATTCCAAACAACTCACCGAACGCGAACGCGAAACGCTTTACGCCGAGTTGACCACCGCACCGGAAATCCGCTGGGCGGTCGGCCTATCAGACGTGGCCATCATCGACAGCTACAACATCCTCCGCGCGACGTGGCGCGCAATGGTGCTCGCGCTCGATGCCTTGCCGGTCAAGCCCGATTACGTGCTTGTGGATGGCCTGCGCGTGCCGGCGATTCGCCTTCGGCAAAAATCAATCATCAAAGGTGACGCCAAGAGTTATTCCATCGCCGCCGCCAGCGTTATCGCCAAAGTCACGCGCGACCGGCTGATGCTGCAACTCCACGAGCAATACCCGCAATACAATTTCGCCCAGCACAAAGGTTACGGCACACCGGAACATCTCGCCGCCTTAGCGCAACACGGTCCCAGCCCGATTCACCGCCGGACCTTCGCGCCCGTCCGTCAAGCCGGCGCACCGGTGCAAACCGAATTCGCGCTCGCTTAAAGGTGAGTTTTTAGCTTGTCGTAGAAGAGCAGGGCGGCGGCTTTGTTGGCGGCGGTATCGAATTCGCCGACGCGAATTCGGAATTCAGTGGTTTGTTCGGTCTGCCGGAGAAGTTGGATTTGGACACGTTGTTGCTTGGCGTTCTTGCCTTGCAGGATTCCGCCTAAACCGTCTTTGTGAGTTTCCGCTGGGGTGACGGTGAATTCGAGGTCGCGCATCGCGGCGTTGGCAGCATCCCAAGCGTGATTCAGAGTCGCATCTTGCGTGACGCGGAGTTCGTTGCCGATATAGGAGACCACGCCCACCGCCGCGCCGGCACCGGCGCTCACCAGAAGTAAAGCACAGCCTTGGGTTGCGAAGAGCATGACCACGATTGCCGAGCGGATAAACCATTCTTGAATGCGTTGCATACTGACCTCCTGATTGTTGCGATAAGCTTCCTTAAATCGATAATTTTTGCAAGCGTCGTCTTGGTGTAAAAAGGCGATTGCTGACCGGTCGTAAAAATTGCTATATTGATGCCGATGAACATTTCTTTGACCTTGGAGCTAGTCGCGGTTGGCGTTTGTGCCGTGACCGGTGTACTAGCGGCGGAAGGAAAGCAGGTTGATCTTTTCGGCGTGCTTGTGTTGGCCGTTGTCACGGCATTCGGCGGCGGCACTGTTCGCGATTTGTTGCTGGGCGATGTGCCGGTCGCGTGGATGCGGAATCCGTATTACTTGCTGACGGCCATGTTGGCTGGGCTGGGAACATTTATCATAGCGCGCTACCGGTCGTTGCCGCGAACGGTATTGTTGGTGGCCGACGCGTTTGGCTTGGCCTTGTTCACATTGATTGGAACCAAGAAAGGGCTCGCGTTCGGCGTTGCGGTGCCGGTGGGCGTAATGCTTGGAGTGATTACCGGCGTGGCCGGTGGCATCCTGCGCGATGTTTTAACTGGCACGATTCCGTTGGTTTTTCGCTCGGCGATTTATTTGTACGCAACGGCGGCTTTGTGCGGCGCGCTGGTGTATGTGTTGGTATTGCGGTGGACGCCATCCAAGGTGGTCGCAGCCGGTAGCAGTCTGGCCACGACGTTGGTGCTCCGGCTCGCTGCTATCCGCTGGAAACTAGGGCTGCCGCTGTTTCATGTCCGGTGCCGAGATGCCGCCGGTTAAACTTGTTGAGTGGAAGGCTTCCGGTTAAAATCCCGGCATGGCTTGGAACTGGTTGCGCAAACTCGCCGTCAATCCCACCGCGAAAATGGCGCTCGGCGAACGCGGCGAGAAATTCGCCGCCCGTTATCTCCGGCGGCACGGTTACCGGATTCTCGTCCGCCGGTTCAAGACGCGCGCCGGTGAGATTGACATCGTTTGTCGGCACGGTGAATGGCTGGTCTTCGTCGAAGTCAAAACCCGCAAGAGCGACGACTACGGCGCACCGAGCGAATCCGTCACGAAAGAAAAACAAAATCACATGAGCCGTACCGCGCTCGATTATCTCCGGTTGCTCGGCCATCCGCGCATCCGGTTTCGGTTCGACATCGTGGAAGTCATCTTGCAAGAAGGTGTCCGCAAACCGGCGGATATTCGCCTCATTCAAAACGCGTTCGACTTGTCCGAGCCGTTTGTGTATTGATTCTCCATGCTCGCCAAAGTTCATTCCGCGTCTCTCCTCGGCATCGACGCATTCCCGGTCGAGGTGGAAGTCAATTCCGGTTGGGGCCAACCGGCCGTCATCATCGTCGGTCTCCCGGACGCAGCGGTGAAAGAGTCTCGTGATCGAGTGAAAACCGCCATCGAAAATAGCGGTTTCAAATACGTCATGGGTCGCACCACCATCAACCTCGCGCCGGCAGACGTGAAAAAAGAAGGACCGAGTTTCGATTTGCCTATCGCCATCGGCATTCTCGCCGTGAGCGAACAGATTGTGGCGGAAAAACTCGACGACTTTGTCATCGTCGGCGAACTCGCGTTGAGCGGTGCGGTGCGCAATGTCGCCGGCGTGTTGCCGATTGCGATTCGTGCTCAGCAACAAGGCAAACGCGGTGTGATTGTGCCGGCGGATAATGTCGCCGAAGCTGCCGTGGTTCAAGGTCTCGAAGTTTATCCGGCGAAAAATCTCCGCGAGGTTGCCGAGTTCATCGCCGGTAAGCGCGAATTGATTTCCGTCCGAGAAAATCCCACCAAAATCTTTCAGCAGCACCGGCAATACGACGTGGACCTCGTGGATGTGAAAGGGCAGGAGAGCGTGAAGCGGGCGCTCGAAGTTGCTGCCGCCGGTGGTCACAACATTCTGATGATCGGCCCGCCCGGTAGCGGCAAGACATTGCTGGCGAAACGAGTGCCGACAATTTTACCGGAGTTCACGCTCGAAGAAGCTCTGGAGACGACGAAAATCCACAGCATTTGCGGACTCTTGCCGAAAGGTCAGGCATTGGTGGCGACGCGCCCGTTCCGGTCGCCGCATCACACCACGAGCAATGCTGGTCTGCTCGGTGGCACATCCAACCTGACGCCCGGCGAAATCAGTCTGGCAAATCACGGCGTATTATTTCTCGACGAGCTACCAGAATTTCACCGGGACGTTCTCGAAGCCTTGCGCGAACCGCTGGAGGAAGGCCGCGTCGTGATTTCACGAGCGACCGGCACAATGACTTTCCCGGCGAATTTCATGTTGGTTGCGGCAATGAATCCTTGAAGATGCGTTGCCTTTTTGTCACCTAACCTTAAAAGTCTTGCTGAAATCATATCCTCGACGCTGGAAATGCACGCAAGTCGTTACGGCTAAGCCAGAAACAATTGGAGAACACCTAAAACGGCGTCGTCTCGAACTCCACCTGTTCCAGTCTGACCTAGCGAAGCTTTTTAGGGTTGATGTGATGACTATTGGGAACTGGGAACATAAGACATATCCCCCGGCCAAACGGTTTGTGGCGCGGATTATCGAATGGCTGGGATACGATCCAATGGCACAATGACCGCTTGATCTTCCCCTAGTCAGGGACGTTTTCGTGGCAAGAGTTCTGGGTGATGCTTCTTCAGCCAGTCCAGCACCTCTTCCCGGAGTTCCTTGGCAAGATCGACCAACTCTGCTGCGTCTTGTCTCGTGGCGGCTCCGGCCATTTCGTATTCAACCGTGTTGCGCTTGGCGCGACAGGTGTCCAGATAGTCAGCCTCGTCCTTGTGGTCGTTGCCGAGAATGAGTGGTAACGCGGCGATGGTGCGGTAGTGCTGAAGTGTCTTCTCGTGGCGATAGCCAGAAGCGTAGAGCAAAATGGTGCAGAGCTTCAGCGCGGCATTGTAGGCGATGCCAAACCGCCAATCGGCGGAGATGTCATGCGTGGCATCTTCCAAGTCACGTTCGACGATGGCCAGTAGGTCGGCAATTTCCTGCGGGGTGGATTTATGCGGACGAAGCCAGCCGTTATCGGCCCATTGTTTCAAGCTCATGATCGTTACCTTTCACAAAGAGACGTGGTTCGGAGAGGACTGTGGTCAAGAAATGGTCGCGGGCATTCTTGCGCCGGCGGAATTCCTCCAAGGTCAGGATGTGGGGATTGATTTCACGACCGATTTGCCCAGAGACACCTGACAGCAGCTTGGTAAGTTGTCGCAATCCAACCGAACCGATCACCATCAAATCCACATCGCTCTGTGCTTTTTCCTCTGACCGAGCGACCGACCCGAACACGAACGCAACATTGATATCGTCATGCGCCAATGCCTCGCGTAATACCGCCACAAGACCGGTTGTCTTCAACACAAGATTATGGATTTCCAGATAGAGCGGATGCTGCTGATTGGCCCGATAATAGACACGGTTGCCATCTCGCCGCAGTTCGACAAGCCCAAAACGGATTAACCGCTTCAATTCCTGGCGCACGGTAGCGTCGTTCAGGCCGGACTGCCGCGCCATCGCGCGCACATGTAATTCCTGATCCTGTAAGCCGAACAGCAAACGGAAAATTTCCGCCTTTACTCGCGACGAAAGCAATTCACTTAGCGTGTTCATGTTGCGTGCTTATACCACGCAACTGCGTGGTGATACCACTCATTTGTTGAATATGAAGCGTGCCATTAACGGGTGTCTGTGAAATTGACGCCATCAGACCCACAACTGCCGGTCGAGTGAGCGATATTGGATGGCTTCGGAAATATGCTGCGACTGGATCGCCGACGCATTGTCAAGATCGGCAATCGTGCGGCTGACTTTCAAAATCCGGTCGTAGGCGCGGGCACTGAGATTGAGTTCGGTCATCGCCATCTTCAGCAGTTCCTGACATTCGGCGTCGAGCCGGCAATGCTGTTTCATTTCCTTCGGTGTCAGGCGGGCGTTGGTGTGGCCAAACCGATCACGCTGCACTGCGCGCGCAGCGGCGACGCGTTGCCGGACACGCTCCGAAGTTTCGCCGGTCGCTTCGCCGGCCATTTCTTTGTACTTCACCGCCGGTACCTCAATGTGAATGTCGATGCGATCCAGTAACGGACCAGAAATCCGGTTCCGGTACTTCGTAATCATGTTTGGCGAACACCGGCATTCACGCTTTGAATCTCCGTAAAACCCACAGGGACATGGATTCATCGAGGCCAAAAGCATGAATTGAGCGGGGAATGTCATCGTGCCGGTTGCCCGCGAAATCACCACGCGGCCTTCTTCGAGCGGCTCGCGCAACGCTTCGAGAACGTCACGGTGAAACTCCGGCAACTCATCGAGAAACAGCACACCATGGTTGGCGAGGCTGATTTCGCCCGGCGTCAGATTCGCTGTGCCCCCCAACAACCCGGCACTGCTCGTCGTGTGATGCGGACTGCGAAACGGCCGCGTCGCCACCAGCGCCTGCCCCTTCGGCAACAAACCGCAGATGCTGTGGATCTTCGTCGTCTCCAAACTCTCCTCCAGAGTCATCCCGGGCAAGAACGTCGGCACCCGTTTTGCCAACAGCGTTTTGCCACTGCCGGGAGGACCGATCATGAGCAGGTTGTGCCCACCAGCCGCCGCGACTTCGAGCGCGCGCTTCACGCTCTCCTGGCCTTTCACGTCCGCCAAATCAATGTCATACCGGCGTTGCTGTTGGAAAATCAGTTCCGGATCTTCGCGCAGCGGCGCAATCTCTTTCTTTCCGGCCACGAACTCCGCCACCTCGCGGAGATTTTTTGCCGGATAAACTTCGAGTCCCTGGACGACGGCAGCTTCCGCCCCGTTATCGAAGGGCACAACGATGCCGCGCTTGCCCTGCGCGCGGGCACACAGGGCGATGGTCAAGACGCCGTTGACGGAGCGCACCGCGCCGCTGAGCGCAAGCTCGCCGACAATGACAAGGTCGTTCAAGTGCTGCGCCACGATCTGGTCGCTGACGGCGAGAATGCCGATGGCGATGGGCAGATCGAAGCTCGGCCCTTCTTTTTTTACGTCAGCCGGCGCCAAGTTAATTGTGGTCCGGCCCATGACATACTTAAAGCCGCTGTTTTCGATGGCGGTCTTGACCCGGTCGCGGGATTCCTTCACTGCCGCATCCGGTAATCCCACGATGACCACCGCCGGTTGGCCCCAACCGGAATTGACTTCCACCTCGACTGGATAAGCGTCGATGCCGAGCACTGCGGCAGAATGAACTTTCGCAAGCATGGTTTGTTAATAAACGAACCGCGCGCTTAAGTCGAATGCGTTTTGCATGAGATGGGGCTCATCCGGTTTCTTTTAGCTCGTACAGCCTGTTGCTATTTGTGTTCTGGAGATGCCGCACCAGAATGAGCATTCCCCCGTCGTGCACCCAACTGTAAAAGGCGGGTTTTGCGTTTGCCGATTTGGCGATTGGAATCGATCAGTCTCTCAACGGATCGGTCGGTGGCGCTAGTTGAGGCTGGGCCAGTCCTTGCGCGCGCCAATATGCAGGGACAAGCCAGCATCGGCGAGTCGAGCCAGGCTCTCGATCAACTCCGCATAGTTGTCGCCCAGCACCCACGGGTAAGCGACCAAGACCTCATTTATACCGGTGGCTTTGCTTTCGGCGATCAGTTTGATGAAATCAGCGAATTTCTTTTCGTATCCGGGTGGTGTTTTCATGTGGTCGTCAGTAATTTTTTTCCTGATCCGTAGGATACATTTTCTACTGCTGTCTCCCCGAGTTCAAGCCCGGAGTTCAACGCCACTCCTGAGCATCCTTTTCACTAAAACCAAAATCAGCGTGCCCGGTTCCGGTTTTTTTGCCAATCCGAGACATGACAGAAAAACGCCTAAACCTCCCCGCTGAGACCAAGCCCAACAGGTTCGAGTTCCAGAAGCACAGCGCCTGGGTCATCTCGCGTCGCCGATAATTTCACGCCACTTCCCGGTTAGTCGTGAGGTGCCTGCAATTGCAGCAGTTTCGTTTCGAGTTCGCCGATTTGGCGATTGGAATTTACCAATCTTTCGACGTAGTCCTTGCGTTCCAGGGCAAAGCCCTCGCGCTCGTTCTTCAACTGCTCAATAAAATAATCTTTCGCGCGGTTGGTGATTTTTAGATCCATCAGTTCCTGTTTGAGACTCCCGATGTTTTCTGCCTCACCACTGCCCCCTGCGGACGGCCTGTTCGCCGGTGATTCAGAATTCTTCGGAACGCTGCTGCCGGGGCTAGAATCGCCGACCAGCTTTGCTGCTTTCGCCTGTTCCTCTTTGATCGCTAATCCGACGCTCTGACTTGAAATGAAATAGCGGCGTTCGTTCGGATCAAAATATGCGTCGAGCCGCGGGATGCCGAGTTTGTTCGGCTGGCACCAGTTGATAATGCTGCGTTCGGTCCGCGCAACGCCGGCGGACTCAAACATTCGCGCCACCTCACGCACGGTCAGCGTGTGACTTTCTTTGCGTTCAGAAACTTTCGGTAAGGTGCCGATACCTTCCGTAGCATTCGGAATTGTTCTGAAGGATTCCGACGGGTTCGGAACGTTGCCGAATGGTTCTGAAAAATGGGTTTGTTCTGACATGGTGATGATGGGTTAGGAATAATGCGGAAGCGGCAGGGGAGCGAGTTATCCACAAGGACAAATCTGGCCGCTTATGGGAGAATTATACCATATGAAACCGATTGGTGAAATCATGCGCGAGCACAACATCCAGCTGGACACGCTTGATCCAGTCACGCGTGGCGGTTTTACCCAAGTGCCGAATTTCATCCTGAAACACCCCGATTTATCGGTGGGTGCAAAACTGGCTTACGCGATGTTTTTAAGCTACGCTTGGCACAACGATTCCTGTTTTCCAGGCCAAGACCGCCTCGCGGATGACATGGGGATGAGTCGGCCCCGAGTCACCCAGTTCATTAGTGAACTTAACAAAGTGGGATTGGTGAGCATTCAACGTCGTGGACTCGGGAAAACGAATGTTTACACAATCCATTTTCAGGTAAATGGCCCCACTAAGCCACGCCGCTATCCGCAGAACCCCCAGATGTTGGCCGGCCAACATCTGGAAGTTGGACAGCCAACCTTCGGTCGTTAGCCCGCCGACTTCTTTCTATATAAGAATATTCAGATTAAGAATATGCAGTACGTACCCATTCAAGTAAAACCGCCTCCGCTACCTGTGGATAACTTATTTTTGATTGAACTGCTGGCACTGCTCGCTATGAGTTGCGAGCAGGCCACCCGTGACTTTCGAATCTGCACCGTCCACCAGAAAAACCTACCGGTGATCGTGTTTTAGCCGCGCATCAAAACACCAGACTTGTCCGTTAGCACGAATTTATTCGGTGCTGCTTTTTCTGCGTCGATCAACACGCCGCAGTGCGTGTTCACAGGCGACCTCTACATACGCCCCTGCTTACATGATATGTAGGGGTTGTCGGCAAGCCGACTCTCACTGCCACGGCTTAACCGCCGGCTACGCGTTCCCCCAACATGTGTCGTGCTACCGCCCGACTTCGCGTGCTTTTTCCTCCGGCTATCGGGAGCTGGGCCTGCCTAACCGTCAGTCCGCTCCATAAAAGCGCGCGAAGTCGGGCGCTACTCGGTCGAAATCGACCTGCCCGACACACGTTGGGGGAACTGGTTTTGTGAAAAGTACAAACACCACGTGCTGCGCAGTGCGCCCAACGACTTCGTGCGCTTCCAAACGCGACACCCCAGGCTCAGGGAAAAAGCGCCCGCCGCAAAAAATCGCGCGGACTGGTATAATGAATCTTGTCTGACCTCACGGCCAGCCGCCATTACCTCACCGACTCGTTCCAAAAGCGTTTGTCGATGCCCACCGCGCCACCTCAACCTAAACAAGACGGGGTTCAGATGGTATGGCAGGAGTGGCGGTTGGCCCTGGTGCCATGGGAAAACCCATTTACATAGGCCAACGCGATACTTGGGGCGGCGAACCCGCACTTTTTGAACTTGGGTTGTCTGACCGACGTTACCACGTTTACATCATAGGCAAGACGGGTGTCGGCAAGACCACACTGATTCGGAATCTAATCGTCCAACACATTGCCGCCGGACACGGCGTCGGCCTGATTGATCCGCACGGGGATCTGGCGGACGAACTTCTGGATCACATCCCGCCATGGCGGGCGGATCATCTCGTGCACTTCAATCCTAGCGACCTCGATTACCCTGTCGGCCTTAATCTACTCGCAAATGTTCTGCCAGATGAACGGCACCTTGTCGCCTCCGGCATCATCAGCGCGTTCAAAAGTATTTGGCGCGACTCGTGGGGGCCGCGCTTGGAGTATATCCTCTACAACGCGCTCGTCGCGCTGCTGGAATGCCCCAATACCACCTTGCTCGGAGTAAATCGACTCCTCACGGACTCAGCCTACCGGCGCTGGGTCATCAACCAGGTGCAGGATCCCTTTGTCCGGGCGTTTTGGACCGAGGAATACGAATCCTACGACCCGCGCTTCCAGCGCGAGGCCATCGCGCCGATCCAAAACAAGCTCGGCCAGTTCCTGCTGAACCCGGTCATTCGCAACATTCTCGGGCAGGTTCGAAATCGGGTCAGCTTTCCCTTCATCATGGACAACGAGCGGATCTTTATCGCCAACCTCGCCAAGGGTGCCTTGGGCCATGACAAAGCCAGTCTGCTCGGATGCCTGCTCACTTCACAATTTCAGATCGCGGCGATGCAGCGGGTCAACCGACCTGAACAAGAGCGCAAAGATTTCTACCTGTTCATTGATGAATTTCAGAACTTCACCACCGATGCATTCGCTTCGATCCTCTCGGAGGCTCGTAAATATAGACTTTGTCTAACACTGTCTCACCAGTACATCGAACAACTCCCCCTACCAACACGTCAAGCGGTGTTCGGAAACGTGGCCACGCTCATTTCATTCCGTGTCGGCCATACGGACGCCGAGGTGTTGAAAAAGGAATTCGGTCTTTCCTATGCCGCACAACACTTCGTCGATTTGGATCAGTATGAGGTGCTAGTCAAAACCCTTAACGGGGGTGTTCCTACCGAACCATTTCGCGGGAAATCCCTGCCACCGATTGAAATGAGCCTTGGTCGTCGCGCAAAACTCGTCCAGCATTCGCGCCATCGCTTTTCAACGCCGAGGATTTTTGTTGAGGAAAAACTCAGACGTTGGCTGACCCGGTCAGAGATATGAATCCAGTACCGACCACCTGATTGAAAAAAGTCGAGGAGGAGGTGGACAGCTTAACGCTTGGATGGAGTGTACGAGTGTGTCCATAGCACATCTGTCATTGGCTGATCCTCCGACCAAATATTTCGGGTGCGGCTGCGATTTGATCCTCGATGTTGCGATCGTAGCGGATAACCACGACGCGGTAGCCACGATTGATTAACTCCCGGCGTATTTCAACGTCACGCGCAGCTTGGACGGGTTCGTCATGAACCGAGCCGTCGCAGAATATGCACACATTCGGCGTGTAGAAAAAGTCTGGAATGCACCGCGGTTCGGGGATGGGTCTTTGCGCCTCGTCGGGCAGGCGGTGAAATCCTTCAGCCAGAGCGGTGAGGAAGCGTCGCTCGATTTCAGAGCGTGAATCCGTAAGCGAACGCAACCATGCCAGATGGGCATTCCAGTCGCGACCAGCAATGCGTGGGAACGTGCGACTGCCGGACAAGTCGAGAAGCTGCTGGCGAAGACGATTACGGTCTAGAGTGAGTGATTCGTATTGGTTACCAAAACTCATCAAGCACTCATAACATGCGGCCAAGCAGGATGGTCGCTGGTCAGTGCCGGCGGCATCGAAATGGCAGCGCTCAAGCGCCTCAACGGCCAAACGTGCGACCGCGTCCGCCTCCTCCACGAGCCGTCGTAATGCGCCGACGCCGCCTTCGCCTGATTCATAGAACAAGATGGCGCGTTGGTCGCCGTCTCCTACACGTTCCGCACCAAGTTCGGATTCTTCCAGTTGGAACAATTGTTCCATGCCGCGCTGGAGGGCATATTGTAACGTGGCTTCAATGCCGGGATCGGCGCGAAGTTCTGGGCGGAGCAAACGAACCAAAAGAAGATTCTGCGTGGACTGGACTGTCAGTTGCAGTCGCTCCAGCCGCCGTGGGCGTGGGGTCGGGCCGGTGGCGGGCGGTGGGGCGTTGAGCACCTCGCCGCTTTCCATATCCACCAGAAATCCGCGGGCGTCCGCCGTGCGCCAGCCACGATTGACACGCAACAAGGTGGCGGCCGGCCCGTAGGTGAGGCGTAGCACGGGCGTCTGCCCGACCATGACATCGGCCTCCCGAATTCGTCGTGCGCCGCCGGTTTCACCGGCGAATTGGTAGGCGACCCGCAGATCAAACCCGCGCCGCCGCCGATCTTCCTCGTCACAAGTGATGCGTTCGCGACGGCGACAACGCACGTTGGGTTGTTCTAACAATTCGAGCAGTTCGCTGTTTGTAGGATCGAAGCGAGTGTCGCAGTCGGGGCACCGGTCTAGCGTGGTTTCGCAGAAACTTCCACACACACTGCAAAAACGTTTCTGGCTGCGCCGTTCTTCCAAGCCGCCGGGTGGTGATTGGAAGCTGACAATTTCCCATTTTGCACCCTCGTGATAAACGATGTTGTTCGGGCCGAACTCGCGCAGCGCCAGAAACCGAGGGCGGGAAATGAACTCGCCATCGTCTCTTGGAATCCAAGCGCGCACTGGCAACGCGGGGAAATTGTAGCCGGGCAAGAAGCCTTCGCTCGCGAGATAGCGATACGGGTAGAAATCGCTCTCCTCGCGGTTGGTGGAAATTTGCCGAAGCAAATTGAGTTGGCGCAACGCTTCCTCCTCCCGCCGCCGTGCCTCTTCTTGATCATCACGCTGACGTGCCCGGCGAAGGGCGATCTGCGCCTCGGTGAGCTGGCGGATAGCAGCCCGGTAAAGTTCGCGCCAGCGGTCAAAGGCGCGGTTGAAATTGGTCGGGGCTTCGACAATCACGGTTTGCAACCACGCCTCGCTGAACCAGCCCGCGTTGGCGAGAGCCGCGATGTCGAATTGAAGAATGCGTCGGGCGCGTTCGCGCACTTCGTTTTGCGCCGCTTCGGAAAGTTGAATCGCGACTTCTGCCTCTGGCTTTAGCGGAAGTTGTTGCTCGTCATCGGTATTGATGACCTGCTCAATGCTGTCGCCCAGCGGCAATCGGACCTGGGCGAGCCAGACCGCGTGGAGATGTGCCCGCACCAACGCCTCGTTAGCGATGTCGAGACGCGGCGGACGCACACTACCGGCCACCATGTCGGCTCGGCGCTGGAAGAAATACTGGTCATGGCTGTTAATCGAGCCGCAGTAAGTAAAAATCAATCCCGGCTGCCCCTGACGTCCGGCGCGACCGCTACGCTGCGCGTAGTTGGCGGGCGTGGGCGGCACGTTGCGCAAATGGACCAGATCGAGGTCTGCGATGTCCACACCGAGTTCCATCGTCGGGGAACAAACAAGGTATGGCAGGCGGCGAAGGCCGTCGCGTTCCTTCGTGGTATCGCTGTTTTCCCAGCGGAAGCGACGTTCACGACGCTCGCGTTCGCCCGGCTTAACAACCTGGGCAGTGTGCTCGCGGGATTCTAGCGCGGCAAGCGCGTTGGCGGAGTCGCGATAGAAGCGCTGGAAGAATACATTCACAGGCGGCGGTGTTTCGACGTAGCCATTCGCGCCGATGCGTCGGGCATACAGCGGATCAAGAGGCGGTGCGCCACCATCGCCCAAACGCCAGAGCAGGCAGCCGGCATCCAGTTGGAAGAACTGGTGGTCGTCCAACGGATCGAGCCGACGGAGGAATCCCTGACCAACCAAGAGTGCGAGAAAGTCGTCGAGGAACGTGACGTATCCTGCAGCGTCGAGGCCGAGTTCGCCAGACAGGAAGCGGCCGAGTTTGCTTCTTTGGCCGAGGCTGAATCCTTCGGCGAGACGTTGGGACTCCCCTTCGCGCACGAACCGGTTGGCCGTGCGCAACTCCGCGCCGGTTTCGTCCAGACCCCAGAACTCGTTCAGGTTCTGTTCCGAACGCCGTCGGATTTGTTGCTGGTTGGTTTCCTGCAAACAGCGAGCGGCGATAGCGAGCTTGCGGCGGAACTGGTCCAGAAACGCTCGCACGAGCCGTTCGCGGTCGGGCGCGGCAAGGGCCGCGATGGCTGGATGAAATTGCCAGCGGGTGCTGTCGGCGCACAGCGTCTCCAGCCCGCGATAGCCCACACGGAGCAAGCCGACATTTTCCAAGTTGGGCTGCACAACGCGCCAGCCGCGCCGCAAGTCTTCGTAGATGCGATACTCGGTCAGTTCAACAAACACCCGCATCACGTCGTCGGCGGCGGGTGAGGACGGATCGAGTTCCGGATTCTTGGCGACGCTGCGCACTGTCAGGCCGCTAGCGGCGACGACCGCCTCGGCGACACGGTCAAAGGTCAGTTCGTTTTCCCGCTGTAAGGCGTCGTTCAAGGCGCACCGGAGCAGCGAGACGTGGATGAAATCGTTGAAATGACCGGATTGGAGTGAGGCGTCCTGCCGATTGTCGGTGAACGTGAGCAGCTTGTCTCTCGCGCCTTCTATACCTGCAGAGCGACGAAGCAATGAAGTCGCGAGCACTGTGGTCGCGCTGGTGCGGGCTTCACTGGAAAGCGATGCTAGTTTGGCGAACTCCAATTCGCGTCGTGAATAAAACTCGCCGCAATTCAGACAAAGTGCAAATGGCGCGGGCTGCCACCACATCTTGATTGCGCCCGTGCGGGGCATGGTAAAGAAATCACCGTTGGCGCTGACCCACACAGCTTGCGGCACGCGGTCGCGCCAAGACGGTTTAAGCCGTCCATTCCGGTCGCGCCACTCGTCCGGGATGCGATCCTCACTCCAATCGTTTTCTAGCGGGGCGAGCATGAGATACCCGGCCTGCGCACCGTCCTCGATGGTGTCCATGCCGACGGGATGGGCGCGATACGACGAGCCATCGCGGGAACGGACGACGTGGTAATAGTCTTGTCCGCACTGGCGGCAGAATCGGATGGGCACAAACAAGCGGCCCGGCCCGGCGAACGCCTGACCTTCAAGGGAGAATTGCCGCGTGGTCGCCGGTTCAAGAGTGGCATACACGGCACGGCCCTGACCGATAAACTGGTGCAACTTGAAAGCGAACGCCATTCCGCCGTCGTCGCGCCGCAACTGTCCGCCCTGCGTCAACAATTCACGTAAGCGTTCGCGACTGACTTCCGGGGTCACGCCCGTCGCCTCGGTCAACCGGACGGCGGCGTCTGTGAGCGTGCGGGGCAAGCGACGACGCAAGCGACCGCCTTCTTCTGGCTCGACGCCAAACTCGCCTTCCGACCAGCGGGCCAACGGGTGACGGCGAAATTCCGGCAATGTCGTGGGCAACGGCGCGGTGAGTGAAGCCGTTAATTCCTGACGTGAGGGTGTACCGCCCAAAGTGAATGGCTCTAGCGTTTCCTCGATGACCTGATTTTCTGTGATGGCACGACCGAAAACTTGTGAGGCGAAGGCCGCGACGGTTTCCCGTCGCTGGAGTGGCGTTGCCTCCCGGCTGGCAACCATCGTGGCGCTCGTGCCAACGCAGACGACATTGGGCGCGGCGGAGCGTTCCTTGAGGCGGCGGATGAGCATGGCGACATCCGCGCCTTGGCGACCGCGATAGGTGTGTAATTCGTCGAAGACGATGAAGCGCAACCCGTCCGGCCCGGCCGGTGGGAGCAAGCTCTGGTCATCTGGACGCACGAGCAGCAATTCCGCCATGACATAGTTGGTAAGGAGGATTTGCGGCGGGTGGGTCTGCACCTCGCGACGGGCGTCGCCTTGCACGTCGCCGGTGTATTTGGCGAAGCTGATGGGAAAACGGCGGCCGGTGCGCTGTTCGTAGCCGCGCTTCAATTTCTTGAGCGCCTCAAGCTGCGAGTTCACCAGCGCGTTCATCGGATAGACTACCAGCGCGGCTGGGCGGTCAGGTACGGTGGGGTTGCGCAGGAATGCGTCAATGATGGGTAGAAAATAGGTAAGGCTCTTGCCTGAACCGGTGCCGCTGGTGACAACGTAACTCTCGCGGCGACCGGCGCGGTCCAGCGCCTCGACCTGATGCCGGTAGAGGAAGAATGGTTCACCGCGCTCATTGCGAAATATCTGCGCCGTCTCCGGGAGTATCACGTCACGGCTGGCGAGGTCATCCACTGAAGCAACACGAGCATAGGATGGGCTGACTTGGAGCAACGCCTCCGGCCAGAGCCGCGCCTCCTCAACTAACTCGCGTTCAATAAACTCGCGGGCGCGGTCGTCAGCCACAGTGAAAAAGGAGCGGACAAAATCGCGGTAGTCTTCGATGACGCTGGCGTGGAGGTTAAAGATGCTCATAGTTTGCACTCGGCAAGGAGTTGACGAACAAACCCGACAGCATCCGCTTGAGTATCCGCATCCGGGTGTCCATAAAGAAATTCTGCGGCACGCCTTGGCCCGGTGGAATCGGAATCTTGAAAATCACCGCGCAAGTATTCCATCGCCTTGACTGCACTCGCATCGGCGAGCAACGGCCGCAGTTCCGCTACCACATCCGAGACACCACGCCCGTAATTTCGGAGCAGATAAAACAAATCGTAAGCGTCCTTGTTCTCACCGCGAATGTGGAAGGCGAGCGCCTTGAGCACCACAAAAGCCCCCGCACCGCAAACCCGGATGTCCCGCCCTGGTTCAACATTTTCTCCAACGATGGTCTTCCCTCTCAATGTAACCATCTGATTATTCTTGAACGCCAGATGCAATCCGGGCGCAATGATCGCCGCCCAATCTTTCGTCAGTGGAAATACGCTACCGGGTTTCGCTTCGGGGTTTTGCGGCTCAATCAGAAAATCTACCGTCACCGGCGGGTCGCTAATACGCCAGCGTTGCCGTGTGGGTTTTCCCTCGTCATTCTCATCGGGGGTGAACTTTGCATTTCGCAAGCGCTCGGCCACTTCCTGATATCGCGCTTCACCTACCAGTGCGAAAGCCAACCCCAAATCCAAATCCAGTGTGCCGACGTGCGGCGTTACATTTTCCGGCAGGTTCTGCTGGTCAATCAGCAATGAGGGCACAAGCCCACCCACGACCACCAGTTCCGGCATCAAATCGCCCAGCTTTGTCGCGAGATACAGGCACGTGGCTTTGACCCGTGCGACCTGATCGGACGGGTAACCTGCGGCGGTTGTCGGTTTTTCAGTCATTGGTCTTCCTCACCAGTAATTCCTTGCGCAACTGTTCGGCAGCCTCCGCCGAGCGTTCCGGATGATTTTTCAAATCCAAATATACCTGCACAGGATGCGCACACATGATCCCATCACGGCGACTTGCGCCGTGAAATACGCCCACATCATTGGGCACGACCAGCCAGACATTCTCGCCGCGTTCTTCTTCATGAAATCCAATCGTCTTGCGCACAGCCTCGCTGGGATTCTGCTCAACAAAAAACACGACGAGACGAAAACCAGTAAAGTGAGTCACCAACCACGCGCCGGCCAGCCCGGTGACCGCATTTTGGAGCTTCGCGCTGTCGAACTGCTCCGCCAGCTTCCGCACGATCTCGTCGCTCGACCGGGCGGCGACGTGGCCGCGAATGATGGTGTGCTTGGAAAAATCGTAGGTTTCTCGCCACGCCTCCAGTAGCGCGTTGTAGTCGCGCAGGCGGATGGCATCGTTTTCTCCTCGATCCACCAAGCCCTGCTCGCCAAGGCGGCGCACCAGCCGGCTGACCAGCCCCTTGCTCAGACCGGTGCCCTGTACCAAGTCTCGCTGAGTGAATTGCTCTTCGGAATGGATCAACAGCCAACGGACTAGCCGGGCGCTCTTCGGCGCAAAAATGCTGCGGGGACGCCCCGGCCGCAGGAACCGGTTCGGTTTCCCTTCGATATGCACCCGAACTCCGGGTGCCTCCAAGTGAGCGTTGCCGGTCAGGTCAAACCAGCTAACCCCGGCTTCCTCGCACAAGCGTCGCCCAACCGGCCCCATAAACGGGACGGCAATCGTCGGGATCGCTTTCTTGCCCATCTGCTCCGCCTGTTCTTTCACGTTGCGGACAGCACCCGCAATGGTCGCGGCGTCAGAACTGGTCTTGCATTCAACCACGAACACGGACTGGCCGAACTTCAACACGCGATCCGGATCGCTCCGTAATCCCTTTTTTGCGGGGAGCACGGTGGGGATAAGAATCTCTCCGGGGGAGATCAGGCGAGCCAACCGGTCGGGGGTCTCCCTGACGAGACGGTCATGTAGCTCACTGCTCATGCGGCACTAAATACCCAAAGTTTACCGCGTTGTCAACATGCCTAATTTAGTAAACCAGTGAAGGGTGCGAGATCAGATGGGGCAATCCGTGCCGAAGTATTCTCGGAACAATTCGCGCAGCCGTGGCTTGGCCATTGGCAGGTCATTCTGGTCATTCAGGTATTCCAAAATCTCGGTCACCTTGTCCATACTGATGCGGTTGGCCGTCACCATCAACTTCAACAATTGGATTGTGTTCCAGCACTCGATCGAATGTTCGTCGGCAACCCGCCGCATGTTCACGTCGTCGGTCACCAAGGGGATTCCCATGACGAACCCGACCGCGAGCGCCTTCAGGTCCACCAGCGATAGATTCAGTCCATGCTCCTTCTCGTAGGCCGCCAAGAAGGTGAACGCATCATCGGCTTGCTTGCGCAGTTTGCGCGGGACTTCATAACGCTTTCCCTTCCGGTCGTCCACGTACTCGGCATGGCTGACCCATTCAAACTTGTTCTTCAGCCGCGAACTGCGCCGGTATTCGTCATCGAGATCGGCGTGAACGCAGAGGGTGTACTTGGGGGCTGTGCCGAACGAGCCGTGCAACAACGGGTGAATGGAGATTCCCAACCGAAAATAGGTCGTGCTGTCGAGCAGAACAGGTTGCGGTTGCTCGCTCACTTGCCGAGTTCCCCCGACAGCGCTTTCGCGTCTGCCAGGGAAACCCAGAGAACGCGCTGAATGTAATGCTCCGCGCCCTCTTCGTGTTTACAGAACTCAGCGAGTCCCTCAAAAACCGGACTGCCGAATCGAGAGCGTGCCACCGCGATGTAATCCGCTGGTTCCGGTGGTTGTTTGGCCAGCAATGCCTGCGTGATTGTCTTGTAGCCTTTGGTGAAGATCGTCACCGTTGCCATGAAGGACGCTCCCAAATCCGTTCGCGGCAAGTTGTGCGCCTGCTCATAAGCGGCGAGCGCGCGATCAATCGTGTAGGGCGAAATGATGTGCTTCCGGGCCTCCTCGACGACATGCTCCACTCTGGCTCGAATCCCGGACAGCCCCTCCAATCTCGCCCGCAGCTTGACGACATGCGATTCGGGGAAAAGCAACGCTTGCGCAAAACTCTCGGCGAAATCCTCTCCGGCATCATTCACCAGTTCCGGCGCCAGCGAATGCCCCAGTTCGTGCGCCATCCAGAACTTGAAGTCCACCGCGTTGCTGTCGAGGTTCAGAAAGACCCATGTGGTCTGCGAATCCGGCAGGTGGATGTTCAGCGCGTTCCCGTGGTGCTTTTGCTCGCCCCACAGCACGGGAATGATGACCGCATGAAGTTGGTTGAACTTGTCGATCAAGTCCTTGAAATCAATGACCTCTTTGTTCTCCAAGCCCATTTCCCGCCGTGCTTGCGCGGCCACCGCCTGCACGTAGGCATAATCATCCGTCGGGTCTTTCAGCGTTGGCGGCCGGGTCAACTCCTGCTTCGGCAGATACGGCACGAGCCGTTTGAGCAGTTCACCAGTCTCGCGGGCGTTGTCGAGGTGTTCGTCTTTCGTTTTCCGGTGAGCCTTCTTGCGGAAGGACACGACCGGCGCCGCTGTGTCGAGCGGAACATCAATCAGTTGCTCGAACGACAACCCCAGCAGCATTCCCATCCGCAGCAACTTGTCCGGCTTCGGCAGCGATTCGCCCGCGAACCATTTCGACACCGCTTCGCGGGACACATTGAGTTTGGCCGCCAAGTCGGACTGGTTGAAACCAGCCTTGATGAGTGCCGCCCGGAGAGTGGAGAGATTGAGAGTTTTGTCCACGCCGACAGTCTGCCAGACCACAACGATCTTGTCAACTTCTGTCAACCAGCGCCAGCCGGTCCCACGCCTCCAAGACGAGGCGGCGGGTGCGGTATTCGCCGAATTTGGCGGTCTCCTTCTCCTTGAGCACGCGGAAGGTTTCGCCGGGGAAGTCCGGGCCGCACACGTCGGCGGGGTCGAGGATGTAGCGCAACTCGTCCCGCGTCAGGCCGTAGGCGCGGGCATACCAGGCGTCCAGTTCCGCCCGCAGCAACGCCCGCCGCGCCTCGTCCCAGCGATACGGCGCGCGGGGCACTGTCGCGGCGAGGGGCGACGCGGCGGCGCGGAGCGCGTCCGCCAGCGGCTGCATGTCGTCCGCCGTATAGACCAACTCCAACACCCGCGACGCCACATACGCCACGTCCGCCGGTTGGTAGAAACTCGGCGGAAACACCGGAAGCTGTTTGAGAAAGTGGTAAGTCAGATGGTTTCCAGAAACCTTTTGGCGTGCGGTAAAGTCGAAAACGAAACTGTTAAAGTTCCCACAAAGGCAAAGCAGCAATTCCACAGGCTGGGCAACGAAGGCAAGTGGCATCGTATGGCCAACACCCGTGCGGGGCAATAGAGTGAATATGCACGTTCGCTCGCTGACCGAATTGGTGATGTCGCGGAAGCCCATCAACCACTTCGGCGCTCGGTCACGTTGCAGGCGCAGCAACTCGGCAGGAGCCAGCGACCCATCTGTCAATGCTTCCTTCTCGTCGTCCGTTGGTGGCGCGATACGGTTCAACACTTCGATTTCACTCACCCAGTAACGCGGGCGAACACGAAATGACGGTTCTGTCTTCTCGGATTCTGCGGTGTCGTGGGTGTCGCCGTCAGAATCGTAAGCAGCAAATCGGTGGTCAAACTGCCACGTCATCTTCCCTTCATAGAGCGCCATTTGGCCATCCCCGGCTGCGTCACCAAAAAGGCCGCTATCGTTTGCCATGTCGATCATCCTCATGAACGACACACCCCACTGGTTGCCATCTAGTTGGCCGTCATGGATAAGCACTGGTGCGCGTTGGTAAATGTTGCGCGTCAGTTCGGCATCGGCGCGAGTGCGGAAGACCGGGCATGTGCGAGTGTTGGGGTTGAGTCGCGAGAGGTCATCGCTGGTCACGGTAAAGCAACGGCGCGAATCCCGCACCTGTTCGACTTTCAGGAGAGAAAAAGCGAACTGCGGTTCAGGGTAAGCCTGCCCGCTGAGTGTCAGCAGGCAAAACGGTTCGCGGCTGTCGGTCGCGAGGAAGAAGTCCCGGATTTCTAGAAAGCTGGTCAGACGAACGAGATGTTTGTTTTCCGCAAGATGGGCGAAAAACGATTTACAGGTATCGCTGGTCGCAATGCCGGTCGGCAGAATTATGCCTGCCCGCCCTTTTGCGCCAAGCAGTCGGCGAATTGTTTCGGCAAAGACCGCATAGGTATTGATGTCGCCTTTGGCGGTGAGCGGGAATCGATCGCTCTGTCGAAGGAACTTGCTAACACAATCGGCATCGTGAACGGCGGCGATAAACTCAGCGTGCAGGGCTGGATTCTTCTGGATGAGTTCAGTGATGAGCCGGGAGCGGGCGGCTTTATTGACCGCAGTGGCAATCAGTGGATCGCGCGCGGCGAAAAATTCCTGCTGCTGCAACTTGATGCGTTCCCACGGAGGATTGCTTAACAAGACATCGAATCCACCAGCCGCAAACACCTCGGGAAATTCCAGCGGCCAATGAAAGAACGGCTGGCTGATGGCAAGCGCCCCAGCTCGACCATGAAGCCGGGCATCAATGGGCCTGCCGCCGAGGTGGTCGGCGAGCGCGGCGGAGGTGATGACAACGGACTGGGCTGCCAGCGTTTGGAAGAAGGCCGCCGTCCAAAGGTCGCATGCCTGTTTCTGGCGCAGCCAGGCCGGGTCGCGGTGGCTGGCCTCGAATAGATCCTTCTTGCGGCGGATGAGTTCTGGCGAGTCGTCGGGGATGGCGTCCACGTCGCGGCTGTGGCGGGTGAGTGCCTCGGCTTCACCAGATTCACGGACGACAAATAAGTCCTGCGCGCCGCGCCGTTCTTCACGGTTCTGCCGGGCAGCGGCGCGGGCGGTGGATTTGTCGTCGCCTTCGCATGGGTCGAACGCCTTGTCCGGGATGCCCTGTTTGAGCACGTCGAGATCGAACACGCCGACGAGGGAGTCGCCGCAGCGGATGCGGTGGTCGAGAAACGTGAGAGGCTTGCCGGCAGTGTGGCTTTCCAGCCAAAGTGCGACGCGGCAGAGGTCCACGGCGAGCGGGTTGCGGTCCACGCCGTAGATGCAATGGCTGATGACATCGCGGATGGATTCGCGGACGCGCTCCGGGGCGGGTTCGTCCTCGCCGGTGCGGAGTTTGGCGAGTTCCTTGCCGACACGCCGAGCGGCGGCGAGCAGCATGTGGCCGGAGCCGCAGGCAATATCAATGATCTTTAGCGCGAGCAGCGCGGCCTGCTGGTGCTTCGTGCCAGTGCCGTCGCGTTTGTCCAGAATGGCAGCGGCGGCCAGGCGCTGGCGAACCACGGGCATGAGCGCGCTTTCGATGAGTTCGTTCACCAGTTCCGGTGGCGTGTAGAACGAGCCGGTGGTCTTGCGTTCCGAGCCGAAGATGAGATCGAAGTGCAACAGCCCGGCGGCATCGGTGGCCACGTCGGGATGAAATTCGAGCAGGCTTTCATAGACCGAGCCGAGTTCCTCGACATCGAGCGCAGAGTAATTGACGCGGCGTGCCGGTGCGCCCGCCCGTTCCTGATAGTAGGCAAGATACCAGAAGGCGTGTAGGAGATCGCGGTTGCTCAACGCGCAATCGTCGAGCGTTTGCGTGGCGAACAGTTCACCATTGAGCGGAGCGAGATCGAGAATTTTCGCGAGCTTGTCGTCGCCGAAAAGTTTCCAGAGGGTGCGCAGACTCAACCACAGGTCGGCGTGATCTGTCCACGCGGCCTGCACGTCGAGCATCCGGCGCAACCGCGCAATGCCGTAGTGGTCGCGATAAATGGGATTGGGGCTGATGAGGCCACGGTCTTCGGAGACGAGCAGAAACAGGAAACGATAAACGATGCGAAACAGTTGGCGGTAAAATTGCGCGGGCGTGAGTTGTTTGGAATTGAGTTTCTGGCGGAGTTCGTCGTTGTCTTTGTGAGTGAGGAAACCGTTGCCGAGAAGTTTGAGACATTCCTCGACGCCGTCGCGTAGGTGTTCGCGCACGCGCCCGCCCTGCTCGACGGTCTGCGCGTAGTATTTTTCCAGCAGACATTCGTTGGCGTCGGCCATGCCGCGTGGCAGGCGGCTGCGATGGATCAGCCGGTAGAGCGCGGCGAAGTCGTGAAAGCGTTGTTCCTCGAAAATCGCCTGAAGATCAAATTCGATGTAAGCCTGCCGGCGAACGAGCGTGGAATCGCGGAGCAACCGGAGCGTGAGGCCGTTGGTGACGATGCCCCAAACGTGTTCGGTGCGGTTGAGATATTCCTGAACGAGCGAGTGCGGCGCCATGCGTGGGCGTCCGCTGGGCGGCACGGTGCCAAGTTTCTGCCCCGCGCCGACGACGTGAATGGGCGGTGTGTCTTCCGCCTCGCCGGCACGATGCGAGACGGCGAACGTCTGGCCGTCCACCTCAAAGGCTTTTGAATTGTAGCGCGCCTGATAACCGAGCAACGCGAGAAACGGCAAAGCCCATTGGTCGCGGGTGACGGTGGTGGCAAGGTCGTTTTCCGGCAGTCGCGTGAGACGGCTTTTGAATACGCCCCACAAGGCGCGGGAATCGGCGAACACGGCGGCAATCTCGTCGGTGAGATTGCGTTTGGGTTCAAGGCCGAAGTCGGCGGGCTTCTGGCCGGGCACGTCGGCGGCGATCACCTGGTCAAGCAACTCCGGGCCGAGTAAGCCGCCTTCAATTCGGATGGAAGGAAAGGAGGCCATTTAGGAATTGCCGGCAAAAGGTTGAAGCACCAGCAGGCCGAGCAAGTCGGGCGGCATCTGCGGTTTGATGATGAGGCCACGAACGCGCATGGAAACGGCCTGACGGATGCGACGATGGGCTTCGGTCAGCGCCTCGGCGCGGCCGGTGATGTGTCCCTTGATGGCGGAATCGAGTTTATCCCAACCGGCGAGCGCGGCGGAAACCAGTTCGCGTTTCTCCGCGTCGCCGATGTTGGCGTCGGCTTGTGCTTTTTCAAGGAGCGCGAGGACTTCGTCGCCGGTAAGCCAAACGGGTTTGTCCGCCGTGCCGTTGTGGCCAATGACCTGCACTTCCTCAGCGAGAATCGGCGTGCGGTCAGGCTGCTCGATTAGAAAACGCAACCGCAGCAAATAGAGATTGGTCAACCGGGAGACGGCGCGGGTGCGCATCGCACCGCAACGCGAAGCGCGGGCGGCAGCGCCTTTGGTGAGCGCTTCCTCCATGAGAAATTGCGCGAGCGTGGCAACGAACCGGTGATTGCGTCCCAAGTATTCCGCGCCTTCAGGAGTGGGCGACGTGAAACTGACAAACCAGTGGCCGGTCTTGGTGATCGGGAGCGCGCCAGCGATGGCGGTGGGCAAACTGACACGCGCTTCGGGGCTGACGATGATGCGAAAGATGTTCGGGCGGCGGTCGGGTGCGAGTTGCACGCCAAGCCGCTGGGCCGCGCTCAAGACAAACAGCCGGACGGCATCGGGGTCGCCCAAGACGGCATCCGTGGCTTCGAGTTCCTGACGGACTTCCTCTGGTTTCAAGGCGCGCTGGGCGAAGCGGGTGCGGTTTTCCTTTTCGCGAACGGCGTCGAGATCCCAGCTACGGTGCAAAGCGGTAACTTCGGGAATTTCCAAACCGAGATCCATCTGCGATGTGGCTTCGTCCAGCGTTTGCCCACGGAAAAACAGCGCTTTGAGGACCGCCTGCGTTACCGTCTCACTTTCTTCGGGGACGGGGACGTGTGTGCCGAGCGCCTGATGAATCTCTCGCGCCTTGTTGAGTAGGACGCGAATCACAACGCCGTCCACAGGATTGTCCGGGCTGAAATAGCGGATGGTTTTGACGGTCTTGGACAGAGTCTGGCCGAAGCGATCCACGCGGCCTTCGCGCTGCTCCAGCCGGTTGGGATTCCACGGCAGGTCGTAGTGCAAGGCGGCGTTGAAAGCGTTTTGCAGGTTGATGCCTTCGCTAAGGCAATCGGTAGCGACCAGCACGCGGCGCTTTTCCTGTGTGAGTTCGGCGACCTTGGCGCGCCGCTCGTCGTCGCTGAGCATCCCGGTAATGGACGCGACACGAACATCTTTGAACTCCCGGCTCAAAGCTCGTTGCAAGCCTTCGGCAACATAGTCGGCGGTGGCGATGTAGCGACACCAAACGATGGGATAAAAGCCTTCGCGGAGCAGTCCAGCGACCAGCTTGGCGCAACCGGCGAGCTTGGTGTCGTCCGGTGTGAGCGCGATGGAAGCGGCGAGGCGTGAGAGGTCGCGAAGTTTGCGCCGCTCGGATTCCGGCAAGGTTTGTTCCGCTGATTCGACCGGCGGCGTGGGCTGGCTGTCATCGGTCTGCTCGTTGGAAGACTCAAATATGGTCTGGCTGAAATCCACTTCATCTTCCGTCTGCGGCAACGCACCGTCGCGGCGATCAAGCGCGGCGATGGCAGCCGCCGGGCTGGACATGACGCAGCGCAAAAGCGCGAGCGCGGCCCAATAACGAACACGCTGCTGGCGTTTGTCCAGCGACTGACCGGTGCGCACGAGTTCGGTGCAAAACTCGTAGGTGTCCTGAAATAGTTTTCCGTAGTTGTCGGATAGCCGGTAATGCTCGTCTGACGGCACGCGCTTGGGGAAACAGTGCTCGGCTTCCCAGTCCTTTTCGATGTCCTTGCGCGTGCGTTGGACAAAGTGCCGGGCGAGTTCGATGCGCTGCGGTTCGGTGAGCGCGGTAATTTCGTAGTTGGCGAACTCGGGCCGGAGCAACGTGAGCAAGGAACGGAAGGCTTCGGGAACGCCACTGTGCGGGGTGGCCGTGAGCAAAACGATATGGCGGGTAAGCGAGGCCGCGAGGTCCTTCAGGAGAGCATGTCGCTGCTGCTGGTTGGCATTTGACCCGGTGGCGGAGGCCGCGCCGTGCGCTTCGTCTACGATTACGAAGTTCGGGCAGTGCTGGATGAAATTGTCGCGCTTCCGGTCGCCCTTCACGAAATCAATGCTGACAACTTGGAACGGATAGTAACTGAAGATGCTGCCCGCACCGGCGGGGATGCGCCGTTCAAGCTGGCTGACCGTGCCGGAGCGGATGATCACCGCGTCGAGACTGAATTTCTCGCTGAGTTCTTTCTGCCACTGCTCGCACAGGTAGGGCGGACAGATCACGCAGAGGCTCTTGATTTCGCCGCGATCCAGCAACTCACGCACAATGAGCAGTCCTTCAACCGTCTTGCCAACGCCAACATCGTCAGCAATGAGCATCCGTATCGTGTCAAGCCGCAAGGCCATGAGCAATGGCACAAACTGGTAAGTGCGCGGGCGAATGGACACACGGCCCAACGAGCGAAGCGGCGTCGCGCCTTCGCGCAACGTGAGTCGCGCTGCCTGCCAGAGCAAGTGCGCGCCCGCGACGTTGGAGATGTCGCCGGAGTTCGGCGGGGGGAATTTTGCTGTATTAACCCGTTCTTCCGGGAACGAGTAGCCAATCAAATCGGTCAGCCCTTTGTGAATCGCGACGACTTCGTCCGTCGCGCCGGTCAATGGCCGGAGCAACAATAGTTTTTCCTGGTCGCTCGGCAGGAGCACCCATTCACGTTCGCGGCATTTGACGATGGAGCCGGGGGTCATGGTTATTCTCTAGCGGCAACTTCCAATGTTGGTGATCGTCATGGCGTGACTCATTCCTTGCCAGACCCAGGTGTAAACCGTGTCCGGTTCCATACATCCCGGAACGCGCGAATCATCACCAACGTCTTATCAAAATCGTTCACTGGCTTCCCTTTCTGGCGTGGAACAATTGCAGTGCGGTCAGGAACGGCTCTTCCAAGTTCATGTCAACGTCATGCTCCGGTGCGAACCGCTTAAAACCAGCGAACATCAGGCACATCAAGTGCAGCCCAGAGAACGATTCGCCAGGCAGAGCCTTAAGCTGGTATTTCTTGCTGACATCGGCGTAATCCAGACCGTTGCGTCCCACTAACGCAATCTCAAGGGCGATCTCCTTGATCTGTCGCAACGGCAACTGCTCGTACCTTTCGAGAGCGTCGAGTAAGAAAAAAACAGATGCCGGATGATTCTGTTTTAGCAGTTCCGGGTTCGTTGTGCCTTCAGGCTTCTCATTTTGGTTTGTCTCATGCGGGCTGGTATCAGGCTTCCACTCGTACCAGTCGCGCAGACCAACACGGTCGGCGAACTCATCAACCAAGTTGTATTCGTCGCCGGGCGCAAGTTGGGAATGTCGGACACGCCAATGGTCAGCCAGTTGTTTGGACAAGCCAAACGCCTCTTGTTTTCGATACACAGCAGTGAAATTCGTTGCGCCCTCGTTGAACTCGTCCAAGAGGATCGCAGCACCGTTCAACGCTGTGCCCGCTTCCAGAACCTTGCGGGGAGTAATTTTGCGGATTTCCGGATCCAGGGTTGAGTTCGCGGCGTCGACCGCCATTTTTCCCAAAGAAACGAACTGCGCGTGCCGCAACGAGGGCAGCCGTTCCCGCAAGTAATGCTCAATGATCAGGTCCAATGGGCAGTTGAAAAGAAACCGGCACATCCCTTCCACGAGCTTCAATGTCAGTTCGGTGATGGCATCATGCCGGTAGCCCTGTTTTTCCAAGCGGCGGATGTCGCCCGCGATGCTACGGATCGCTGTTTCACGAGTCGCGGCAGTCGTGGCAAATAGTTTGTTCTTCGCAACTCGTCGCGCCAGTGATTCCAGTCGGATGTGCGTCAATTCATGCGCGACCAGATGCTGAACGACGTGCGGCGGAGCCGACCGGGTGTGCTTGATGACATGATAATCGCGCCCGTACTTCCACGCCATTTGCGCCACCGCCGTTGTGCCATCTGGCATGTCGTCATCGGAAATGCGAACCGGGAATCCGGACAGCGTTTCCACTTCTGCCCGGTAATTCTCCAAGTCCTTGAAAACATCCGATTCCAACTTCTTGGCGAGTTCGTTTTCCACTTCGACAATCAACTGACGGGCACCCTCGAAGACCGGTGTTGATCGAGCATCCTGAAACTCCGTGTTACGGAACAGCGCTTTCAATATGTCGGAGGCACCGGGCAAATCTCCCTGCCGATGCAACAGCATCGCTTTCGCGTAGTGAGCATTGGCGAATTTTGGGTTCGCGGCAATGGCGGCATCAAAACACTGAAGTGCTTCCTGCGGCAAGCCACGCTCTGTCTTCAGCGCACCCAAGCCATTCAACGCCCAAGCGTCGTTGGGCTTGGCTTCCAGCGCCCGTCGGTAGAACCGCTCCGCTGTGTCAAAGTCGTTTTCGTGTTTGCTGTAGTGATTGGCTAGCACCACCCAACTCCACGCATCCTTGGGATCCAAGCGCAGGACTTCCACAAGATGGTCTTTGGCCTCATCAAATTCGCCAAGTTCCACGCAAGCCATCGCCAGATTGCGCCTAGCGCGCAGCAGTCCGGGGTCGAGTTCGAGAGCGCGTTTGTAAATATCAACCGCCTTCCGGTAGTTGCCTTCGCCAGCCCGCTTGCCGGCACGCTCGCAAAGCCGCACAGCTTCTGCCGCATCTGCTGCTGCCGCTTCCGGCAGTTCGATTGTCACAGTCTCACCATCCACACGAATGGTGGCTGATTGGGGGAAAAACGCAAAACACCGTCGCACCGCCGTTTCCACTTCGGCAGCGGACATCTTGCCGTCATCGATATGCTCAAGCCCCGGCAAGTCCTTCAATTTAACAACAATGGAGTTCATCAATTTGGCCAGCTTAACGAGCCGCATACTAGCCACAGCAGAACCACTTGGCAACAACCAGCATCCTCACAACCCGGATCGGGCATGATACAATTGAACGATGTCCCACCTTCGGAAGCCACGCTTCCAACGTTCACCAGCGATTGACCCCATACAGTTGACAAATCGTGACCGGGAGATCATCCGGCAAGTATATCGGCACCGATTTTTGCGGTCGTGGCAGATTGCCGCTCTTGTGGGCGGAAGCAAGCAGGCAGTACTGCGTCGCCTGCAATTGCTTTACCATCACGGGTACTTGGAGCGACCGCGAGCACAGATTGAGTACTACCAGCCCGGCGGCTCACGCACGCTCGTGTATGGTCTCGGAGATCGTGGAGCCGAATTACTCAGGTCGGCCGAGAGCACTCCACCAAGAGCGCTTGAATGGAGCGCGAAGAATCGCGCCGTGAAGCGCCTGTTTCTTGAGCACGCGTTGCTGGTCAGTGATGTGATGGTTGCGCTAGAGATGGCCTGTCGTCAGCATAACGGTGTGCGTTTTCTGAATTCCGACGAACTTCCCTTGCCAACGGCCACGGGTTCCCGCCTTGAACCCTTCCGTTGGAAGGTCAGCCTGAACAGCAATACGAGAATCGGCGTCGTGCCTGACCGCGTATTCGGGTTGGAATTCGCCGACCAGCCACCGGATCGAAACCGCGCATATTTTTTCATGGAGGCCGACCGGGGCACGATGCCCATTGCGCGCAGCGGCTTGCATCACAGTTCATTTCACCGAAAGCTCTTGGCCTACGAAGCGACATGGCTACAGGAACTGCACCGGAAACAGTTTGGATTCCATCGGTTCCGCGTATTGACAGTCACCACGAGCCCCGACCGCCTCTCGCATTTGGTTGAAGCCTGCCACCAACTCGAACGCGGACAGGGCCTGTTCTTGTTCACCGACCTGAACTCATTTCACGCCATCCCCGATCCGCTTACCTTGCTGTGGCAGAGCGTCCGTTCTGGGCAGGCCATCCGGCTGATTGATAGGTAAGGCGAGATTGGATCCTGCTGAGTGGAAAGTGATTTGTGACGGTTCAATCTCAGCGAACTCGACACGCAACTTTGAACTAATTCCAGTATTTTTTGTCCAAACCATCGTGAAACCAAAATTTTTAGTTGCAGCCTGTCTCTTTGTTAGCGCGAGTATTAGTTTTGCTAATGCGGAGACTGTTTCAGTTGCTGATATCAAAGCGTTGACGAAAGCAGGTCTGAGCGAAGAGGTTATTCTCAGTCAGATTCAGACCGCTCATGCTACTTTCAATCTGAGCACCGCAGAAATCATCGAACTAAAAGATGCTGGTGTCAGTCAAAGGATCATTGACGTTATAATCAACGCTCCGAGTACTGCCACTTTGCCAGCACAAGCATCAAACTCGGTTCCTCTCCTGCAATCAACTTCCAGCAGTCCCGCGCCAATGCCACCCCCGGGACAAGTCATTACTGTGGTTCAAACTCCACTTGTCTCTGCGCCGCCGCAGATTCAAGAGGTTCCGGTGGGAACCTCAGCACCGGGGATAATTCATGAAGCAATCCCACCGTCACCCGACTCATGTTTTATTTGGGTTAGCGGCTCATGGACTTGGCGGCATACGCGTTTAGGCTATGGCTTTTGGGAATGGAGACCAGGGCACTGGAAGCGTCCACCGTACCAAGGAACTTTATGGATCGGTGGTTGGGGATTTCATGGTTGGCACTAACCACGCAGCTCTCTTTTTATAGCCAACACTATTTAGGCGCACATCGCTGTGTTCACTTGCAAGTCAAGATAGATGCTAGTAGCAGTTTGCATTGCAACAAAGTGGAAATAATATCCCTTTGCTAGCGACAGTCACTCATTGCATGTAAAATTATGTTCGATTTGGATGTCGCTCCGAGTCGGCAAAAAAAGGGCTAGTGTGTCCGCCATCGGCTTTACCTTTTGCTGACTCTAGCAACCTTCCGTTTCAATCGCATCGCAGAAGAGTTTTTCGTTGAGCCTTGAGTTCCGGGCGCGGGTTCCTATAATGCGGAAATGGCTAGAGCAAGGATGGCGACTTTATAAAACAGCATTCTCAGGATTATCCACGAGCGCCGCTTATTCCAGTGTACATGGGGCGGTTTTGATTTTTTCGAGGTGAATAATGACGAGTAAATATTTTGAATCGGCGGAACTATCGGATCTTGGTAAGAAGCGGAAGACCAATGAGGATTCGGTTCTCCGAATTCCCGACAAGGGGATTTACTGCGTGGCTGATGGAATGGGCGGTGCGGTGGGAGGTGATCTGGCGAGTCTGGCAATCGTGACTAGTACTCGGGAGGTTTTCGACAAGTCCAGTTTGGAAGAATGCAGCAGTCTTGAGGGTCGGATTGCCCTGTTTACAAAAGCGGTTAATCAGGCCAGTCATTGGATTTTAAGTTTTGCCGAAGAAAAGGCAATCAATGGAATGGGGTCGACGGTAGTGGCGCTCGTTTTAGATCCGCGCAATCCAGCCCGCGCTGTTGGGTTGCATGCCGGCGACAGTCGCCTTTATCGTTTTCGCGAAAACAAACTGGAATGTCTCACGATTGATCACACAGCCGCCGAAGCTTTAGCGACTGCCTTGGGGAAGACCGAAAAATCTCTACCCGCTCGATATCAGAATGAACTCGTGCGCGCGGTTGGATTGAGTGAACAGGTCGAGTTGGAGCGAACGCCGGTGAGCCTCCGTCCGGGGGATGTGTTCTTTTTGTGTTCGGATGGCTTGACCCGCATGGTGACCGATCGGGCCATTGCTGAAATTTTAAAAAAACATTCTCAAGCGGCCAGTGATGAGGTTGCAAAGGCCCTTGTGGAGGCTGCTAACCTCGCCGGCGGCAATGATAATATTACAATCGTGCTGCTGAAGGTTGGCGAAATCAATCAGTTTGTGCTCGAGCCTGATTTAGCATCTGAGGAAGAATTTCCGGTGACGCGGGCAACGGTTGGTCAACTCACAGGCAGTCAATCCATTCCGTCCGCCGAGGCGAATGGTGAGCCGATCACATCCGAAACTCCCGACACCTACCGGGCTGATACACCTGCGAGCGACGATATCGCCGCAACTGATGTGGTTTCGGTTCCGAATCAGCGGGAGCCCAAAGAACGGCAAACTGCTCAACCGCAGATAGGTTTGAATCACAGTCAGTGGTCGCTGGTTTTTGCGTTGGCAGCCGCAGTGATTGTCGGGATTGGAATTTTGGTGTCTCGGAGTCGGCAAACTCCACAACCACCTCTGCCGCTCTTGGCTGGAACTCTTCCTTCGAGCAATCAGCGAGTCAATGAGCCGAGCCGAGTTCCGGTGATGGTCAGTAGTGATTTGCTACGAGTCGAAGTTTTGGCAGACGGAACGAACGCATGGGGTCACACTCCTTTTTCAACAAATTTAGCAGTGGGCTCATATCAATTGACGGCGCGGTATCCGGGTTTGGATAATCGTCAAATGACGGTTGAGGTCCGAGAAAGTCAGGGGCTAACGAATGTTGTGATCCATCTCGCCCGCGGCCAAGTGCGTTTGAGCAGCGATCCAACCGGAGCGCAGGTGTTCATTCATGGTGTCTTAGCCGGTACCACTCCATACGAGAACGTAGCCGTAAATCCAGGGCAAGCGATCACTTACGAACTCAGGAAGGAGACACTCTCACCAGCGAAGCTCACCGTGCAGGTCGCGGATGATCAAATTCTTCAGACCAATGTAGTGTTGACGAGCGGCCAAGGAACCGTGGTCGTACGGAGTGATCCCTCAGGACTGCGATTGGAATGGCGGACCGCGTCCGGCGGCCGGTTGCTTGGTGAGACTCAAACCGGCGGAGTGATTACAGCGGTAGTCGACAGCGGTTTGCAGCGATTCGTTGCGCGCCATCCAATTCTTGGCGAGCGGGAATTTTCAATGGTTGTGCCGGCTGGTTCCGAGGTGGCGACTAATCTCGTGTTCCCGCATGGTGCGGTGCTGGTGCGCACTGAGCCGCCCAATATTTCCGCGCAGGTATTTCAGGGGGAGACCCGATTAGGAACCACACCGTGGTCAAGTTCGGTCGTGAAGCCCGGAGTGGTCCAGTATTTTGTCCGGGCGGAAGATTATTTTACCCAAACCGTGAACCGGGAGGTATTGCCCGGGCGGGAAAACATTTTTGTGGTGCAACTCCAACCGCAAATCGGACAGGTGGAACTTCAGAGTAATGAACCGGGGACGAAAGGTTTTGTAGACGATATTTGCATCGGAGTTTTACCGGTGGTTACCAACCTTGTGGCGGGAGAGCATCGCTTCGTTGCTAAAGTTGACGAGCGATCGTCCGTGCCAGTCATCGACCATGTGCGGCCGGGGAAAGTTTTGACCCTTTCTCTTCCAATGGTTCAACGGGCAGCGCCGATTACGGAGAATCTGGTTGGCCGCTCGTTTACCAATACTGAGGGAATGGAAATGGTCTGGGTTTCGGGGATCTCCGGGCTCGAGGCCGGATGCTGGGTCGGAAAATTCGAAGTGACACGGCTCCAATATCGACAGGTCATGGGGATTAACAGTGCTCCAACGGCTGCAGACGAGCAATTACCAGTGACTAATATTAGTTTTGATGATGCGATCCGTTTTTGTGGGGAACTGAACAGCCGCGAAAAGAACCGAGGAATTCACTACCGGCTTTTGACTGGGATGGAGTGGCGACAACTGGTCGGAGATGCCCGAATCGAAGATTCCGTCACCAGTAAGGGGCATCTGCAAGCGCGTACCACACCGGAGGCGATTGGAAGCACAGGCAAGCCTAACCAATTCGGGCTTTTTGATATGCGCGGGAATGTTTGGGAGTGGTGTGAGACTGGGAAGCAACAAAAACAACTTTGTGGGGGAAGCTTTAAAGGGGTTAATGATTATCCAGGAGCCTCCTTATCACTCGACTATATTTATCTCCAACTGCCGGATAAGAAATTTGATGATTGCGGGTTTCGCTGTTTGGCAATTCAGTCGAAGAGTGAGTGACCAGAAGAAACGAATACATAATGGGAACACACCGGATAATTTTTGGATTGGTAAATTCAATCAAGATCCACGCCAGTGGCGTTGGGGATTCGGTCAGTTCGCAAGCAGAACGATGAACGTTGCGATTCACATCGATGTGAGACAGGGAACATTGCGGTTTCATCTACTTGTCCAAGCTCAGATTCAGTCTTGCCTTTATGTCTGAATCCTCCCGCAATCGCCTTGGCAACTACGAACTCTTAGGGGTGATCGGGGATGGGGCCGAGGGACGTGTTTTTAAGGCGGTGTGTCTAGCCGATGGTGTCTCCGGAGTTGCGAAGGGTGAGTTCGTGGCACTTAAACTCTTGCGGCACATTGGCGATGATAAGGAGCCGGCTCGGTTTCGTCGTCAGGCTGAAATTCTGCGGGGCCTGAATCATCCCGGAGTCGTCTCGTATAAAGAGTGTTTTGTCTTGCGCGATAATGATTGGGATGAAGAACGCTACTGTTTGGTCACGGAACTGCTGGAAGGCGAAACGCTCAAATCCCTCTTGGAAAAAAATCGTAAGGGACTTCTATGGGAACAAGCGCAGAATGTTCTTTTGCAAACCTTGCAGGCACTTCAATATGTGAGTGGTCGCGGTGTGATCCATCGTGATCTCAAGCCATCCAATATCTTCATCACCCATCAGGGGGTTGTAAAGTTAATTGACTTTGGCATTGCACGGAATGATAGCGGCAGCTCGACGACGACGAGTAGCACCGCCGGAATCAAGGGGGCTTTTGATTATATGTCCCCCGACTTCGTCTGTCTGCCGGATAAGGATAATTTCCGGGGAGATGAACAGTCCGATATCTTCAGTTTCGGAATTTGTATTTATCAGTTATTGACGGGACGTCTGCCATTTCCTGGGTTTGGTGAAAACGCGCTCATTGGTTATGTCAGTCGCTGGCATGCGGCGCAACCGCCGGAAGCTAAATTTCGGGATCCGATTTTTCGTGTCCTGAACCATTACGCCCGGTTGTGTGTTGAAAAATCCATCCATCCCAATCGGAACGACCGGTTCGGTTCATTTAAGGATGTCATTGCCTGTTTTGAGCAAATTCGTGGCCGGCGGCTGGAGCATGGGACCGAAGTCTACGAATTTGCTGAATACTTAGGGCAGGGCGGGTTCGGGGAAGTCTTCCGAGCCCAGCGCCTGAGCGACGGAAGTGATGTGGCGATCAAGCGGATGTTTTCCAATCGCCAGTCGCACCGATTCGTTCGCGAAGCCAAACTCCTGCGGAATGCGAATCATCCGAATCTGGTTCGGTATCTGGAATTCTTGGAGCGCTCGCATGATGACGGGGAGGTTAATTATTATTTGGTACTTGAGTATCTCAAAGGGGGAACCTTACGGGATCGAATCAAGCAGTCCGAATCGGGACTCTCACTGAGTGAAGTCCTCCTAGTTTTTATCCGGTATCTCAATTGTTTAGAGTATTTGCATCAGCGAAATATCATTCATCGGGATATCAAGCCTGGGAATCTCTATGCCCCGATCGGCAATCCGCGCAACAGTAAGATTTTTGATCTTGGAATTGCACTTGATCCGGAGGGAACTCGCACCCACGGGCATGTACCCGGAACCCTAGAATACATGGCTCCCGAATTTGCCGGAGAAGGGAGCGAACGTGGCACAGCACAATCGGACATCTATTCGCTCGGAGTCACCCTCTATCAATCGCTCACGAAGCAGTTACCATTCCCCAAATTACCGGACAAAGATCCTGCGGCTTGGATTGCGTTTATTGAACGAGCAATGAAGCCTTCTCAGTGTCCGAATCCAGGGGCGTTGCGGAATAAAGAGTGCGAGCTTCCTTGCGGTGCGGAGCAACTTAAATGTCCCTTTGAACAGTCGATTTTTTCGAATCATCCTGCCCTTGCGGGCATTCTCCGCCGGTCGCTCGCGTACGACCCGAAGCACCGCTACGCTAGTGCTAGTGAAATGGCGCGCGCACTTCAGGAATTGAGTGATCAGCTTTGCCAAAGTGAAGCGGTTACAAAAATTGCAAAGATTGATTATGACATTCCAGAGATTGCCGGTGAAGTGGCCGCGCAGGAGGTTTTCTCGGCGCGGCGGCGCTGGGATGGGCTGGACGTTCTTTTTAAATGCTTACCGGTCACTCCGCAGACGCCGCGATTCTTGCGTGAAATTGAAGTCTTAAAACAGACCGAGATCCCGCATGTGATTCGGTATCTTGACTCGCTGGAGGTTAATGTTGGTGAACCCCAAAGGAATCATCCCCACCACTATGTCGTGCTGGAGTCTTTGGGGGATATTTCTAAGAGCTTACTCCGGCAACGCGTGAGTGATTCATCAGTCGGCTTGGATTTTCTAGAGACGATCACGCTATTTCTTCATTTCTTAGATGGCCTAGAACAATTGCATCGAATGGGGCTAGTTCATCGTGCCATCACGCCCTTAACCCTTTATGCTCCCGCAGGGTTTCCCGATCAGGCCAAGGTGCTGGATTTGGGACTGGCGCGAGACGAGAAAGAAACAGAAATTTACTACCGAGGGAGCGGCTTGCTCGATTACCTGCCGCCAGAATATGCAACGGGTGGAACGGCGGCTGGTTCGATTCAGTCAGATATTTTTTCAGTGGGTGTTGCGTTGTTCGAGGCACTGACCAACCAATTACCATTCCCTAAACTTCTGGGGAGTGAGACGAAAGTTTGGTCGGCGTATTATGCCCGGGCAAAAAAAACTCTTGAGTGCTCCTTCCGGTATCCTGTTTTTCAAAAGCATCCCGAACTAGTTTCTGTGCTCCGTCGTGCGCTGGCGAGTAATCCTGCCGACCGCTATGTGAGCGCGTTAGAAATGCGGTCGAGTCTTCAAGTTATTTGTGAAGAGGCTTCCGCGCCAGCTGTGCCTGCGGAGCTTGTCGAAGAGGAGAAAACGCGCATTACGGCCGTTACGGCAGAGGAAACGGTTGAGCGTTCGACTGGAGAAACTGTTGGAATTGATCCGGATAAATTCCGCTCGGTACTGGAGCAGCTCAAAGAAGAGCAGGCCACCCGGAGTGACGAGAAACCAGCTGGGCAAAAACCAGCCGCCGAGGCAAAAAAACAACTCCGAGTTGAAGAGCCAGCCCGGCCACAACGACTGCGCTCCACTGATAGAGCGCACTGGGTTCGGCGTTTAGTGATCACTGTGGCGATGTTAATTCTCGCAGGCATCAGTGTTTGGGGTGTGTGTTATGCCCTTGCGGTTTGGGACTTATCAAAACTTCGGCACGCCACTCAGTTTGCCGATATAACGATGGTTGCCGATGCAGATTCTTACCCATTAGCAGAATGGTTTTTGTTATTGAAGCACGCGGAAACGAAAACCCAGGCTGGCGGTGCCCATGCTGCTCAATGGAGCGCCATTCAGAATCGGCTGCAACAGATGAGCCAGTCATTCCCGCTAGCCATTAGTAACGCATTTGCTCTCGCAGTTTCTCAGGGGGACATTACGCGAGTGGAAGCCCTGCTTGCCAAGTGGCGAGAGGCACAATCGAAAGGAGTCTCGCACGATGGGCATGAAGGTCTGGAGAATCAAATGCAGTCCGAGTTGAATCGGCTGCGGTTTCGGATGGTCGCCATTGCGAGTGATCCTTCCGGTGCGGAGATCTTTGATCGGGGGACGAATTTTTTAGGAGTTACACCGTTGCAGACAAATTTATTAGTGGGGGCTTACGAGTTATCAGCTCGCTATCCCGGCCTTGCAGAGCAACATGAACCGCTCCAATTAACTCCCAATGACCGACAAGAGACGGTTACATTTCAGTTTCCAAACGGTGGAGTTCAAATTACCAGCGAGCCGTCGGGAGTGAATGTTTTTCTCAATGGCAAAAATGTTGGAAAGACACCCTACACGAATCGCCTCATTGATTCCGGTACGGTGGTCTATCAGTTGGATTTTGAGGGCTACTTGCGCACAACCATCCGGACGAACATAACGAAGCATGAGCTACTTCCGTTGCATGCCGTATTAGTCCCTCTGACTGAAACGGTCGAATTACTCAGTGATCCTGAACATGCGACTGTTTTTTGGAATGGGAAAGAATTAGGAAACACCCCACTAAGAATTCCGCTTCCCCTAGGAAAGCAGCAATTGATTGCGCGCTATGCAAACCTTCCAGAGCAAAGTCTTTCGTTCTTTTTGAGTCAGGGTGAAATCAGGACTCAGCGTTTTGTATTTCCGCATGGTGGTTTGGTAATTGAAAGTAATCCATCGGGCGCTACGGTCCTCGCCTCGGGTAGGCAGTTGGGGAGTACACCCTATACAAATAACGCCGTGAATCTAGGCTGGGTTGAATATGAGTTAAGAAAGGATGACAAGAATGAAATTCTACGGTTCCAGATTTCAGAAAGAGACCACTTCAATACCAATATCACGTTGCGCCCCAATACAGGAACCCTTCAGTTGCTCAGTGAGCCCCCCGGGGCGCGAATTTTTATTCATGGTGAAACTCGCGAGTTAGGAATCACTCCCTTTGTCACTCAGCCGCTCCACCACGGGGCATATCAGTTGGAGGCACAGTACGACAACCTCGAGTCAAAGATTTTTTCTGTCAAGGTTGAGCGCGGTAGTGAAAAAACAAACTGGGTCGAATTTGCTTACGGAAGCATTACCCTTACCATTGAGCCAGCGGCTACAGTGGTGGTCGTCAACGGGAAGACGGTAAATCAACTCCCCTACTTTGATGCCATTTGTGGACTGGGAACAAAACAATATAAAATTCAGGCTGAAGACTATATCAGCACCAACGTAATGGTTGAAATTGTCGCGCGCCAGACCAACATAGTAAATGTTGTTTTAAGAAAAGGAACAGGGTGGGTGAGTTTGACGAGTAACGAACCGGGGGTTACTGGTTTGGTCGACGGGATTCCGGTTGGGGTTTTACCGGTCACGACGAATCTTGTAGCTGGTGAGCATAATTTTGTGGCTAGGGACGAAGAACAGCGCTTCTCAATCCCGACAACCCTGCGCGTTAAAATGGACGACCGATTGAAGATTGCTCTGCCGTTGCCGAAACGAGAAGAGCGCATTAATGGGATTGGAATGATGTTAGTCAAACTCAGTCGTCTTCCAGGAACTTCTGAGGGTGGTTGGGTCGGAAAATATGCAGTTACCCAAGCCGAGTATGAAAAGGTGATGGGGCAGAATCCGAGCAAATCGAAAAACCCACGACAACCGGTTGAGAGCGTTTCTTGGAAAGATGCGATAGCCTTTTGCGCAAGGTTAACGGATCAAGAAAAAGCCACTCTAAAGCCGGGGCAACAGTATACCCTCCCGACTGAAAACCAATGGCAATATTTGAAGGCGGATGCCACTTGGGATGCGACGAATGCTGTCTACAATCATGATCCGAGCGACCATCCATGGGTGGTGGGGGGAAAGCAACCTAACCGGTTTGGATTATATGATATCCTCGGAAATATCTGGGCGCTTTGTCAGCCATCGGGTGGGGCGATTGTGGTTCGCGGCGGTTGCTTTGAAAGTGCGGGTATTTCCGATCGGCAGTGCCTTGAAAGCGAAACCACAGCCAGTCGATTTACTGGGTTTCGCGTAGTTCTGGTGCCGAATCGCTAAGAGCCAAAGCAAAGTAATATTTATCCAAAAAATACACTTTACAAGATTTTTTCTTGTAAAGATTTTTGCCTAGATCGCTTATGACAGCTTTTTGAGTTGACGGCGCCACATAAAATAGAGCATTGATAATACCAACCTAGAAGGAGAAGCGGTTATATGAAATTTTATCCCATGCGAAGTGTGTCTTGTTGGATTGCGATTTTGTCGTTCGCGGTTCGCGTCAGTGCTAACCCACTTGGGGGGGCTGTCCAATCAGGTTCAGCCACCATCAATAATCCCTCAACGGGATTGCTGACGGTCAATCAATCAACTGATAAGGTTATTATCAATTGGCAAACCTTTTCCATCGGTGCGGGCGAGGTTACAAAGTTCATTCAGCCTTCAGCAACATCGATTGCGTTGAATCGCGTTGTCACCGCTAATCCATCGCTTTTATTGGGTTCATTACAGTCAAATGGCCAAATCTTCCTGATTAATCCCAGTGGAATTCTGGTTGGCAAGGGTGTGCAAATCAATGTGAATGGCTTCACTGCGTCGACTTTAGATGTGTCTGATAAAGCATTTCTGGCTGGTGACGGACTGAGGTTTGTGGGTGACTCGACTGCATCGGTTGTTAATCAGGGCGCAATTGAGGCAGTGGGGGGTAATGTATTTTTAATTGGTCGGACCGTGGAAAACTCCGGTACAATTCACGCTCCTAATGGCGTGGTTGGACTGGCGGCCGGCTCCGAAGTTATGTTAGTGCAATCCGGTAGCAATGAAAAGCTGACCGTATTGGCTGGCAACGCAAATGGATCTTCAGCGGCAACCGGAGTCAATAACTTGGGTGACATTTCAGCCGCCTCAGTTGAGCTGAAAGCGGCTGGTGGTAACATCTACGCTTTGGCGATTAATAATAGTGGCACAATTCGTGCCACTGGTATCGTGAACGAGGATGGTCATATTGTCGCGCGTGCGATTGGTGGAAACATTCAGAACTCTGGCACGCTCATCGCGAACAACGCTAATGGCGATGGCGGCACGGTTATTCTTGACGGTGGTCATAACGCGGACAATCCCTCGACCGTCATCAACTCCGGCGTCATCTCTGCGCGCGGCGACGCGTCAGGCGCCATTGGTGGCACCGTCCAACTACTTGGCGACCACGTCGGTCTATTTGATAATGCGCTTGTGGACGTTAGCGGTGACGCCGGCGGCGGCCTTGCTTTAATCGGTGGCGATTTCCACGGTGCTAATCCGTTGATTCAGAATGCTCAAGCCACTTATATCAGCCCAACTGCGAAAATTAACGCCGATGCCTTGACGCTTGGTAATGGTGGTAACGTGGCTGTCTGGTCTGATAACGCCACGCGATTCTATGGCAATATTTCTGCCCGTGGTGGGGCGCAAGGCGGCAATGGTGGATTCGTGGAAGTGTCCGGACATAATTATTTGGATTTTCAGGGGTCGGTGGACCGGCTCGCACCACATGGGCAAGCGGGGACACTTTTGCTTGATCCGATCAATTTGACTATTGACGGCGGCGCTGACAATAACGTTAACACAGGTGTCAGTCCATTTGATCCCTCAGGCTCGCCATCAGAATTGACGTGGGGAACGATTAAGATTGCACTTGCTGGTGGTCCGCTGACGGTGCAAACGACGACGTGGACCGGTCCTGATCTTCTCCAACCTGGCAATATCACGATTGCTTCAGCGAGTCCTGATCTTGCAAGTCCGAATCAGCTAACGCTTAACGCCGCCGGAACGCTTTATATTAATTATCCCGTATGGAACTCCGGTACCGGCGCATTAGAGTTTCATGGGGTTTCTGGAATTCAGGTTAATGCCAATGTGACAACTGGCGGTGGTGGTCAGACTTATGATGATGCGGTTATCGTGTGGGGGGTTGCTTCCCCCACGTTGTACGACACTGGTGCCGGTAACATCTGGTTTAAGAGCACGATTGGTAACGGTGGCGGTGCTGATTTGGTCGTTCACACAACTACTGGCTATTCGCGATTTGATGGGTCGGTGGGCGTTGTTGGTGGGCCATTAGGGAGTTTAGATGTAAAAGGGACGACGTACTTATATGGCGATGTGACCACAGACCAAGCTGGTGGTCAGACGTATGAGAATCAGACATATATTGGCAACAATGTTGTCCTGACAGATACAAGTGCTTCTGACTCTATCAGCTTCGGAGGCAAGGTGGATGGATTCGGTGGTGATTGGAGTTTAGCCACCAGAGATTCGGGTGTTGGCACGACCTTTAATGGGTTGGTTGGCTCTGTAACGGCATTGCATAGTTTGGATGTACAGGGTTGGGCGCACTTGAATGCCGGCGTGACTACGGACGGCGGTGGGCAGACTTACGAAGGTTTTGCTACGATTGGTAGCAGTTTCACATTGTCCGATACGGCTGCCGGTACCATCGTGTTCCAGAGCATACTGAATAATAGCGGTAGTGGCCGGGATCTGATCACGAGTACGACTGGTGCCGGGTACACGGAATTTGATTCGGTTTCGTCTGGGTTGAACAGTTTGGATGTCAAGGGTGATGCTCGGATCAATGCGAATATCACCACGACTGCCGGTCAAACTTACGAAGGCGCAGTGACGGATGCCGGCGGACATAAGGTGACGGCGACGACACTAACATTGACCGGGGCGGGCAATGTAGGCACGAGCGGTGCGCGGTTGCAGACGGCAGCGGGGACGTTGACGGACAGCAAGAGCGGCGGGGACACCTACATCAACCAGACCGGGGCGTTGAATCTGGACGGGACGACCACAGGGGCCGGTCTCTTGGATGTGGTAGGAAATCTTGGTTTGACGATTGACGCGGCACTCAATCTGCATGGCGGCGCGGCGGCGGGGGACACCTTAGCACTGAAGGGAACGACCTTGGCGGTCAACAATGCAGTGACGGCGAAGTCGGTGACCTTGAATAATAGTGGCGCGGTGAGTGGGGTTGGGAAGATTACGGCGACGACGTTGAACTTGGATGGGAGTGCCGACGTGGGCTCGCATGCGAGTCCGATTAGCACGCAAGTGGGGACGATTACATTGGCTCCGACAGCAGGGAATATCTATTTGACGCAGAACACGGCGACGCCGGTGAACTTGGATGGCAACACCAGTGGCGGGAATGTGGAGTTGACGGCCGGAGCGACGACGATTGACACGACGTTGGCCATGGGTGGCGGGAATGTGACGTTGAACACAACGACCTTGGGATTGACGGCGGCGATCAACGCTGGAGCTGGCACGGTGGTCTTGAACAACAGTGGCGCGGCGACGGGCGCTGGGTTGATCACGGCAAGCACCTTGACGCTGAATGGCAATGGCAATGTAGGCACGAGCGGTGCGCGGTTGCAGACGGCAGCGGGGACGTTGACGGACAGCAAGAGCGGCGGGGACACCTACATCAACCAGACCGGGGCGTTGAATCTGGACGGGACGACCACAGGGGCCGGTCTCTTGGATGTGGTAGGAAATCTTGGTTTGACGATTGACGCGGCACTCAATCTGCATGGCGGCGCGGCGGCGGGGGACACCTTAGCACTGGCAGCGGGTGGCGCGATTGCTTTCAACGGCACTGTTACAGCCAAATCACTGACAAGTCATTCCGGCGCGAGCGGTGCTGGCGATACCACCTTTGGGTCTGTAACGATCAACGCCGATACTCAATCGTATCAGGCCGGTGATGGTACCGGTGGAGCAGGCACAACGGCAAAAGTGGATCTAAAAACTAACAGTCCACTATTTAAGAATACCGCTGGGACAGCCGCACCATCAACTTTCACATATCGGCAGGATGCATCAATCGTGGACGTGAATATTCCAGCGGCATCTCAGTTTGCTGGAACACCGCCTGCAACTTACACGATTCAATCTGACGATGGCAGTATCATACTCTCAACGTCGGCCAATGTTGCTGGCAGTGTGCTGACACTTAACGCACACACCACACTCGATATCAATACGAGTGGTTTGTTGCTGAGTCTACAATCGTTAGATGCGACCGCAGCTAGTGGTATCAATTTGTACAGCGATGTTACGACGATTGCTGGGCAGACTTATCATAGTGCCGTCACGCTGACTGGCGACTCGCAGTTGCACGGGACAGCGCTGACGCTGGCTGGGGTGACCGGTGGGAACAACAGTTTGACGCTAGGGAACAGTGGGTTGGCAACCTTGAATGGGGCAGTGGCAGGAGTGAAAGTCTTGACGGCTGATGGCACGGGCACGTTGCAAGTAAACAACACGCTGGCAGCGAACAAGCTTGTGGACACTGAAGTGACAACCCTGAACGGTGGGACGGTGACCACGACGGCTGGTAATGGCCAAGATGGGAGTCAGAGCTACAGCGCGGCGGTGATCTTGCAACAGGACACCACGCTGAATGGAGTAGGGATTACCTTCAACAGCACTGTCGATTCAGATGCGATCACGGCTCGGGCGTTGGCGATTAATGATAGCGGTACGACACAATTCAAAAATGCAGTGGGGGGTATCCACGCGTTAGCGAGTCTAACGACCGATACTCCGGGTGAGACTGACCTGAATGGTGGAACGGTAACGACCACCGGTGCTCAAACCTACAACGACCAGGTAGTACTGACGGCGGACACCACGCTGACGGGAGTGGCGCTGACGCTGGCTGGGGTGACCGGTGGGAACAACAGTTTGACGCTAGGGAACAGTGGGTTGGCAACCTTGAATGGGGCAGTGGCAGGAGTGAAAGTCTTGACGGCTGATGGCACGGGCACGTTGCAAGTAAACAACACGCTGGCAGCGAACAAGCTTGTGGACACTGAAGTGACAACCCTGAACGGTGGGACGGTGACCACGACGGCTGGTAATGGCCAAGATGGGAGTCAGAGCTACAGCGCGGCGGTGATCTTGCAACAGGACACCACGCTGACGGGAGTGGCGCTGACGCTGGCTGGGGTGACCGGTGGGAACAACAGTTTGACGCTAGGGAACAGTGGGTTGGCAACCTTGAATGGGGCAGTGGCAGGAGTGAAAGTCTTGACGGCTGATGGCACGGGCACGCTAGTAGTGCATAACGATATCACGGCGACCACTATCATCGACAATGAAGACACAACGTTTTACGGGAGGAACACGACCACTCCTCCAGCTTCTCCAGTAATTCTACAGACCGTGACGACAACTGGATCTCAAACCTACAACGGTGGTACACTTACATTTATCCCAGATACCATTTTGAACATATCAGATGCTACTGGTAAATTGATAATCGGCGGAAAAACAAAAGTCACCATCCATGCGGGTTTATCGGGAACTGCTATCACGAAGTTACAAAGTGACCTGGTAGGTAGAGTTGGCTTGATTAGCTACTTAAGTATTGAGGTTCCAGTTTTGAATCCTTTCGTATATTCGGCGGATCCAAACGTTGATACTTCGGCTATTGAAGGTCTGTGTGGTCCTGGTTGCGTCTGGCAATCTAGCTTACAGCTTCCGCTTTCCTCAACAGAACCGAAGCACAAGAAACAATTAAAGGTTGGTGACCCAACTAAGTGGCTGGCGATAGCGGTTCCAGTTGCTGGTGCACAGCAATAATCATGCGGGAGCGGGATTTTCGAAAAAGCTCATTAATTCAAAAGAGAATCGAGTAAGGAAAATATGAAACGAAGACAAGTGTGGTTGTGGATGCTAGTAATCAGTGTGCTAGTGGTTGAAGCGCAAGTTGATTTTGCCCAGTCGACACCATTAGAGCCGAAGCAACCAGAGAAACAAACTACCCCGGCAAAACTTTTCGATCGTCCTACAGTGAGTGCGGACGAAGTAACGGACTCAGTAATTGGCCCAGAGTTAAAGGGGATCATTATTGTGAAATCCGTGGCGGAAGTTAATCGTCAAGGGGCTCCAATAACGTCTGGTATTGTTGTGCACGATATTCCGCTATTAAGTGAGCCCGATTTTCAATCAAGTATCGCGAGTTTTATTGGGAAAAAGATCACGACAAAAACTGTCAAGCAGCTTCAACAGGAGATTATTCTATATTGCCGCCATAAAAATCGGCCGGTTGTGGATTTGTTGATGCCTGAGCAGGTACTGGATAGTGGGGTGCTGCAATTGGTTTTTATCGAAGGGAAACTTGGAAAAGTAACAATCCAGCATGAAGGCAAAACTCAATGGTTCAGTAATCAACTTATTCTTAGTGATGTTCATGTGACACCGGGTGCGTCGATTGATTCGCAACAACTGTTGGCTGATTTAGATTGGCTGAATCGTAATCCGTTTCGCGAAGTTGATGCGATGTTCAAGCAGGGAGAAAAAGCGGGTGAAACCGATCTTGCGCTTACTTTGCGTGATCGATTTCCGGTGCGAGTTTATGCTGGTTACCAAGATACCGGAACAAAATATACTGGGGAGAGTGAATTAGTCAGTGGACTGAACTGGGGTAACGCCTTCGGTTTTGACCATCAATTAGGATATCAATACACAACCGATCTTGCCTTCAATCGCCTCCAGGCCCACTCGGCAAGCTATCAGATTCCTCTGCCATGGCAGCACATGGTCACATTCTCAGGTTCATACGTTGAAGTGAATCCAGAGCTACCGAGTGCATTTACCTCACGCGGAACAACTGAAACATTAGGAATGCGGTATGCAATCCCTTTGACTTCGATTGAGAAGTTTAAGCACGAGTTGACTTTTGGGTTTGACTATAAAGAAACCGACAATAATTTTCTATTTGGTGGGACGAGTGTGATTCATTCCAAACCTGTTATTCTCCAACTTCAAGCCGGTTATAGTGGGACGCTGCCGGATAGTTTTGGGCAGACCTCTTTCAGTGGTGAATTTTATTTTAGCCCGGGCGACGTGATGGGAAATAATAATAGTAGTGAGTTTTCAGCACTGCGAACGAATGCGAATGCGCAATATTTTTATGGACGTCTTTCTGGGGAGCGTCTCACGCGCTTGCCGTGGGATTTTTCATGGATCGCGCGTGCACAGGGGCAGTTTGCCAGTGAACGACTTTTACCAAGTGAACAGTTGGGTCTTGGCGGTAACGCCACTGTGCGCGGCTATGAGGAACACCAGGCAAACGGTGACAATGGTTGGTATGTTTCCAATGAATTACGGACGCCGCCGGTGAGCATCGGTAAGTTGCTTGGTCAAGGGCGCCTTGCTGATCAGCTTCAATTTCTGGCATTTTTTGATTATGGCGAAGTCAACACTAAGAGCCCCGTGACAGAGCTTTCAAATGCCGAGTTGATGTCCTTTGGCTCCGGGGTGCGATACACAATCAATCCATATCTATCAGTACGCTGTGATTACGGCTGGCAATTGAAGAAGCCAGATACAAGAATTGCAGTTCCGGGGCAAAGTAGTTCCCGAATGCATTTAGCCGCAGTTGTGAGTTTTTAACTGGGATTCAGGCTGATTTGAGTGGGTTGAGGTTGGAAAGACCAGCGAACACGGTTTTTGTTTGCTTGATTTGAGAAGCTATTGCGTTCGGGAGTTTCCTTCAAGGAGACAGTCGGGGTGTGATTGTGGAAGCGACAAGATCTAGCCTACTAGAGCAGATTAAAAATCCCGCGGCACAGGGAGCTTGGGAGGAATTTTACCGGATGTATTGGGCGGTTGTGGTGAATTATGCCCAAAAGCAAGGGTTGGATCCTACCGGTGCCCAAGATGTCCTACAAGAGACCATGGTGGCACTGTTGCAACTATTGCCAGAATTTAAATACGATCCCCGGCGCGGTAAATTTCGGAATTTTCTACTGACCATTGTCCATCGGAAGGTTCTTGCGGCTCGGCGTCGTGCAGCAACGCAACGGCTAGTCTCGTTCGAGACCGCTTCCTACGAGGATGCCTTGGCGCCGGCAGAGGTGCTGGTCGATGAGCAATCTCCCTTGCCATCTCAGGCTCTAGAAAACGAGTGGCGGGCGAGTATTCAAGACGAAGCATTCCGGCGAGTGCGAAGTGACCCGAGTATTCAAGGGCGAACTTGGCAGGTGTTTCAGACTTATGTCATTGAACAACAGTCTGCCACCGATGTGGCGAAGAGTTTTGGATTAGCGGAAAATGCGGTTTATCAAATTAAGAACCGGATTTTACGACGGCTACGTGAAGAGGTGGATTGCTTGACAGTAGAGGGAGTCCACTAAAATATATGGACGCCGAGATTGAAGATTGGGTTCGAGATTCGGCGGCGACTGTGCAGACGGCAAATAGTGTGTCCCCGGCCTTGTTGAACCGGTTGCGGTATGTTGCCGCTATCGTCGCCGAGGCCGGCCCGCTGACTGCTGAACCACAATTGCTCTATCGCCTTCCAACTGACAAGATTTGCTGTGCGAAAATTGGCCATGAATTGTTGGTGGGTCGTGAAACTCCGGCCACTCTTATTTTTTCGGACGATTTAAGATTGTCCCGCCAGCATTTCCGAATCCACCGGACCCCTGATGGCGAGCGGATTGAAGATTTGCAATCCCGGAACGGTACGTTTGTCAATAGCCTGAAAATTGCGGCGCGCGGATTATGTGATGGTGACCTTATTAAGGCCGGGCACCAGATTTTTGTATTCTTGCGTCGGGAGAATGAGTTAAGCTAGTTGTTCGGCTGACAAAATAGCTTGCTGCCGAAGTGATTAAAATGGTATGAAGCGAATTTAATGAGGCGTAATGAGTGGCGTGCAAAAATGGCCAAGTATGCAACAACGCAGCCAACGAGGTAATGTGCTTCTCGAGTACGTTATTCTTTTAACCTTTATTTTACTTTCGCTTGTTGGTGTCCAAATGATGTTTGATCCCACCGGCGGTACACAGGTTGTGCCGGCTCTGTTCAACCCCTCCGGCGATTACACAAGCAATTTTGGGACTTTTGGGAATGCATTCCATAGTTTTTATACGAATTTAGTCACTGGAATCAGTTTACCGATTCCGTAAAAAATGAGAAGATAGCGTAAGAAAGTTTTTATTTTCGGCAATATAGATTGAAAGTTGAACCCAAAATAAACTAGGAGAGCAACCAGATGAAAAACAGCATTCAAATCAAAATTCAGCGTGCGAAACGAACCTTACTAGGTCGCACACTTTGCCGCCTTGCTGGCAATCAAGCCGGTGCGGTGATGATGGAGTATGTCATATTAGGCGTGCTGGTTGCGGCGGCGGTTACAGCAGCGGTAATCGGTTTTGGGAGTACAATTCAGCGCAGTTTTGGGGTAATGAGTTCAGCGACGAGTGGAAATGCGGTAACCGCTGCAAAGAACGCAAGCGCGAATCAAACGGCAACAGGTACCGAGAATGATCAAGCTGCAACGAGTCGCGGCACAATTGCCCCCAACCGATGATATTGGTATGTTTTTGGGCTGGCGTTCTGGCGTTTTATGATTTTCGTTGGCGAACTTTGCCTAACTGGTTGACAATTGGTGGGGCGATTCTCTTCTTGGGGGTCAGATTCGTAACAGGTGGTGTAGGATCTTTGACTAGTGGCGTTGCTGCTGGCTCAGTTGCCGGCGCATTTTTGTTGGTTCCATTTTTGCTGCGCGGTGCCGGTGGCGGAGATGTGAAAATGTTATTTGCAGCAGGTGCGATGGCAGGCTGGAGCCGGTTACTACTTCTACTCTGGTACATGTCGTTAGCTGGGTTGGTATTGGTGATTGTCATGTTGGCGTTCAAACGGGTGAATGGTGTGCGATTGAAACATTATGCGCGCTGTTTAGTGGATTGGCGGTATGATCGAAAAACCGGTGCGATTGCACTCCCTCCCAAAGATAGTGCCAGAATGCGTGTTCCATTCAGCATCGCCATTAGTGTCGGCCTCGTACTGGCCATGCTCAAGCCATGATATCGAATGGTAATTCCTTCGTTAGCAACCTGCCTATTCGATGCAAGAATCGCGGTGCTGGCTCCGGTGGGTCGGTCATGTTAGAGTTTGTAATCGCCTTCCCGGTTATTTTGGTCCTTATTTTTGCCTGCGTGCAGTTTGCTCACATTTGGATTGCCAAGATGGTAACGCATTATGCCGCATTCTGTGCGGCTCGCACGGCGCTAGTTTTCCACGTGAGCGAGTATGGTGGTGCGCCGGGTCGTGCGGCGTGGGAGATTTGCAAGTTGGTGGCGGTCGAACCTGATGACCAAGGTGCTGTGCGTACGACTGTGAAGTCTGAACCGGAAACTGGACCAACATGGAATGTGACGGCTACGGTTTCCAGTCAGTTTCCGTTGATTGCTCCGATCGTCGGGCAGATCATCGCTTGGAGCATGAACCCATGGGATGAAAATAACCCGTGGGGTTTTGATGACAATGCGAGACGAGCAAATACCAGCAGATCGGGACTGTTTCCGACCATCACATTGACCGAAACCGTTGTCCTGCCCAAGCCGTACGTCACGGTCGTGCAGGCAGGGTTCTAATGAACTATCTGGACCAAGCCAACAGTTTCTGCCGTCGCTTGTGGCGCGACGAGAGCGGCGTGGTCTTGGCGTTGACGGTGGTGGTATTCCTGACGTTGTTCGTCATTGCCTGCTCGGTCTATGCCGTTGGCGAGAACATCCGGCAACGGATTGAACTCCAGAATGCCGCCGACGCCGCTGCCTATTCCGCCGGTGTCGTCCAAGCCGACGCCCTGAGTCGTATTGCCGCCATCAATAAAGCCATGGCATGGACTTACTATCAGTTAGTCAATATGGAAATGGATTACATCCAAGAGCAGTGGATGAAGGCAGTGGTTGATAAGTGGAATACCGATTATAACGTTGTGGCACCAACATTATCTCGCAACTGTTCTTCGAAACAATGCGGTTCGAGAGTCGAGGACTATAAGATGATCAATTCATCTGGCAGTCTATGGTATTCCCTGACCGAACCAAATCCAATGTGGGATATCGGTTTTTTCAATAATTACTATCAGAATGGCGCGCAACGCGTGTTAAACGGCAGCGTTAATATCAGCAATTTCAAAAAAGCCATCCAATCCATGAATCAGCATGAAGCGGGTATTGTCACTGGACTGAAGGGAAAAGTGGCGGACGTGGTTTGGAAGATCGTTCAGGCTAATGTCTGCAACGACACAGGAGACACAGTTCGATGGCGTTATTCCAGTGATATGAACAATATTTTTGATCCTGTGACAAATTGGCAGCCGCTGACGCCGAACGGTAACAAGGAAATGGACCTGTTGGCGTCTATCAATATTCCGGCGTCCGATCGAAACTGGCCGGGTGCTGGGTCTACACAATGGTTTACTTTGAAAGATGGCAGAATCTATCGAGATTACGACTCCGACAATCTTGTGGCTAGCTGGAATATTATCTATTACTGCCTAGTCGGCAAATACTGCATACCAAAACAGCGCGTTTTGTCAGACTCAGTTACTGGCCGCAATTATTATGATCAGACGGGTGATGCTATGCCATACAGGTTGAACTCTAATTACTTTGGCCAATCCGGCGGCATTGTTGTTGGCATTGCGCGTGAGCTGACCAATCCATTTTTGGGCATTTTTGGGGCGCAAGGTATATTCAGTTTTTTCAACCCCAATCCGACCGGGATGATGTGGGCGTTGGCGGCGGCTCGTGCCGGATATAAGGATGGTGATAATATGGAGGCTGCCTATAATCCATTCCGAACCAGCACCGTTCCGAGAAATGGTGATGGCAGTGATTGGTTGCTGCAAGCTGACAGGAATCTGGCGGATGTGGACTGGGATGCAGTTTTGGTTCCCATTGCCAAGGTGTGGGGGCAGGGACATGGGGCAGACAAAGTTGTGGAGGAGTTCTACCGAGCGAGCGACTGGCGGAAATTGGACGGGACAATTACCGACAACAGATTGTTCAACGGTACTGCGCCAAACTGGAGCGGACTGGTGCTGCATTGATTCCGGAGATATTGTGGAAAAGAGAGAAATGTTCGGTTGGCGGCGTAAGAAAATAGCTGTGTGTGTCAATACCAAGTAAATGAGAGGAATGTGATAATGAGAAACAATTTTAGGATGTATTTGGCAGCGGTGATGCTTGTCGGCTTAACGCAGGTGACTCAACCCGTTGTCGCCCAAGAGGAGATCCCGATGGAACTTAAGACAGATGTGGCTATTTATGAGGCAGGTCTAAAGCAGTTGGAGCAGAAGGCCTATGGTCCGGCATTGGAGTCGTTCAAGAAAGCGATAGCGGAGCTTTCCAAGCAACCATCGGCAGATGCCAAGAAGATTTTAGCAGCGGCAGCGAATAACGCCGGCAGCGTGTTGCTACTGCAAAATGAGCTTGCCGAGGCTGAACGCTACTTGCAGCAAGCTGTGCAGGTCGATCCCAAACATTCCTTGGCCTTCAATAGTTTAGGCGTGGCGTTACTCCGGCAAGGGAAGGTGGCGGAGGCCCAGAAGGCGTTTGAACAAGCGGTCAAGGTTGATCCGAATCAGGTGTTGGCTCTGAATAACTTGGCAGAACTGCTGATTCAAGGCGGAGAACTGAAGTTGGCGGCGCAATATCTGGTCGCCAGCCTTAAAGCTGACCCCAAGAACCAACAAGCCTTGGTCTTGCTGGCGCAGGTCTATGAGTTGAGCGGGGTGGTTGAGCCACAGGAGAAGATTTGGCGGGCATTGGTAAAGTTGAATGACGAGACTCCCGAAGCCAAGTTGAAATTGGTGGATCATTACCTTCGACACAACGTAACCGCACCGGCTGAGAAAGCGATTCAAGAGATATTAACGGCTAAGCCGGGGATGGTCGAGGCCGAGTGGCGTTTGGCGCAATTAAAGGCGCAGCAAGGCAAGCTGGCGGAAGCAGAAACCGGGTTCAGGAGTGTTCTTGCGAAGCAACCGGCAAATGGCGCAGTCCGCAATGATTTAGTTGCTGCGTTATTGCGATTGGGACGGACCAAGGAAGCCCTGCAAGTGGCACAGGAGGGCGTGGAGAAGTTTCCCAAGGAATCCGAAAATTGGTTCATGCTCGGCTCATGTCGAGAGAAACTGGGGCAGGACGAGGAGGCGGCAATTGCCTATCGCCGAGCCATCGAGATCAATTCGCATCACGCTCGCGCCTTGAATAATCTGGGAATACTCGCTACGAAGCGGGATCAGGCCAAGGAGGCATTGGACTATTTCCGGCGAGCCGTAGCCGCCGATGCCTACTATGCGGATGCTCGGTACAACTTGGGGCGAGCACTGGTGATTACCAAGACAGACTATTCCACTGGGATTCGATTATTGACGGCGGTTGGCGCGACCAAGTCGGAAGCGGGCGCAAAGGCGCGCAAATTTATTGATGATTTGGAGAAGATTGCAGCCGGTAAAGATCCACTTTGGGCGGGGAAGAAGTAGTCGCTGGAGAATAGGAGGCAACAATGCAAAACACCTTGAAGATGGGCAGCAGATATCGGGGATCAATAGCGCTTCTCGTGATCGTGTTGGCGTGCGTATTCGGTGGTTTCACTTGTTGGGGACAAGAGAAGACGAGCACCGAATCTTCGTCACGCACCACAATGAAGAAGACCGGTGACACGACGGTAATTGACTCCAAGAGTTCTTCCAAAACGACAACCACCGATGGCAACGGCACTACCACCGAGGTAAATAAACAAGATTCCAGCCATACGAGTTCAACCAAGTCACATGTGACGGAGACGGACACAGGCTACCAAGGTGGAGCATCGAAATCGCACGAAGAATCCCATTCCACATCCGTCCAGACCACCAACGCGAAAGAAGGGGAATTGGGTGGCACGGAGTTGAAGAATGGCAAGACCGTGACCGGCGGTGGAGTAGGTGTAACGCAGACAACTCACATTGAAAACGAGCTTGGTACGGTGGATGCAAAGGTCACTGTCGGAGCCAATGGAGAGGTGAAGGTTGGTAGCAACGGCGGCGAGGCTTCTGGGCAGATTGGCCTTGCGGCTGAATTGGAGGCGGTGTCAAACAACCTGGAGGTGGGAGATAAGAATCTTGGGGCCAGCGCGCAGGTCAGTGCCAAGGTTAATGCGTTAATCGGGGCCGAAGGGAAGATCGGCGCATATATTGACGAGAAAGGTATCACCATCGGCGCACAAGCCAGTGCCGGGGCGTTTGTCAGTGCGGAAGTAAATTTTGGTTTTGAGGCGCATGTGTTCGGAATCCAGACCAACATCAACGTGATGCTGGAAGGACATGCGGGAATTATGGCTGAGGGGGAGGCAATTGTGACGATTGGTTTCGACGGCAAGGTGAAGTTCCAGTTAGGTGCTGGTGTGTCAATCGGGCTTGGTTTTTCTGCCGATGTTGAGTTTGAAGTGGATGCATCCCAATTAATGGAGCAATGGCACCTGAAAGACTTGGCGGAATTGATTGAATGGCTGGATAAGTTTCAAAAAGATCCCAAGGGAACTCTTGATGAGTTGATCAATAATGCGAAGGATGAGGCAGTCAAACAGGGGCTTGAACTTGTCGGCCAGGTTATTGATGACGCCACGCAGCGTCTTGCGAATTGGGGATCTGGCATCTGGAATTCTCTGACCGGAGGAGGCAATAATAAACAGGCACCACCTCCTCCGATGAACACCACTGCAAAAGATCAGAGTTCAACTGGCGGAACGGGAGGGTTGCCCTCGAATCAACCGATTCAACCGGCTTCCGATACGATCAATTCTCCTAGCGGTTCCACTTCTGGTTCTCCCAGTAGTTCTACTCCTAGTTCTACCACGGGTGGTGCCTCTGAAAACCCTTATGGACGTCGTTATGGCAAGTAAACAAAACGCTAATAAGGAAAACCATCAGACTATGTATAGCAGATCGAGCATAAAAAAAGATTGGAACTGTGTAGTTGTTTGTCTGGCAATGTTCGCGTCGGCTTGCGCACAGACGTTTGCGCAAACCAATAGTGCTAAGGCAGTGCCGGCAGAAGATGTGGCGGTGGATGGTGTGCCATTCCCAAACTATTACCGCATCCAGCCCAGTATCAAATCGCCGTTGTTCAACGCGATTATGAGCGGGAACCTTGTTCAGGCGCGTGAACTGGTTCAGACCAGCACGAACGTCAATGAGAGGCTCGAATCCGGGGTGACGCCGTTAATGGTGGCGGCTTCCATGGGACAATCGTCGTTGGTAAAAGTGTTGATCGAAAAAGGTGCGGACTTGAATGCCACCAATCGGCAGGGGCGTACGGCGCTGATGTTTGCGGCCATCCAAGGGCGTGCGACAGCGGTGGAAGTGTTGTTAAAAAGCCACAGTTCGGTGAAAGTTCGTGATCATCTTGGGCGGACACCCCTCATTCTGAGTGTAATGAGTCGGAACATGGAGGCTGTCGGATTGTTGGTCGCAGCGGGGAGCGAACTGAATGCTCAGGATAATGAGGGGATGACGGCGTTGAACTGGGCGGCATCCTCAGACTTGAACTCCATCTCCATACTGCTGATAGATAGCAAGGCTGATCCCGCGATTAAGAACAAACAAGGACTGCGGCCAGCGGACTATGCTCTCATGTCTGATAACAAGAAATTGCAGGAACTGTTGAAACCGTAGAAAGGGAGAAGCTATGAGAAAACTACTGCTACCGTCGGTTGTTTTGATGCTCTTGGTCTTCGTGCCACGGATTGCGCACGCAGAATGTAAACAGCCGTCACTTTGCGAGGCGTTCGATTATGCCAATAAAGCCAGCGATGTTTATAAAGATGGACATTTTCCTCAAAAGATAAAATGTGGCGACAAATCAGTAGACAGCATCTCTGATGTGCCCGGAGACGGGTTTTATGCCGAGGTGTATCGTTTAACTAAAGACAAAGATGGTAAAGACGGGTTTGTCATTGCTTTTCGGGGCACAAAGGAGGGACAAGATTGGCTGGATGATTTAGACCAAGGATTAAACGGACATAATCTACAATTTGCCCAAGCCAAAGAGTACTTTGGTAAGGTACAAGATGTTTTGAAGAATGGGGACTGCGCCAATGTACCCAAAACCATCGTTGGGCATTCCTTAGGTGGTGCATTGGCGCAATATGTGGCGCGGGAGAAAGCTGGACCAGAATATACCACCGTCACGTTCAATCCAGCCGGGCTTTTACCAGGGCCAATAATCGGGCCAACAATTCCCCGACCGCCCGCATGTGTGTTCAACTACGCGAACGAAAACGACCCATTACGACAAATCGTTAATCCACTGTTGAAGGAACTTGGCAAAATCGACTCGAAGAAACTGGGCGAAGAAGACTCTCAAATTGCCGCTGGTTATATTGGAACAAAAGACATTGTGTTGCAGGCCGATGGGCAAGAGAAGATGGACCTTAAGCTCGATAGCTTCCATAATTTGACCAGTGATGATATCCAAGAATGGCGCGAACTTCTTAAAGATGAAGACTTGCGGAATCTCGTTACAATGTGGAAGGGAAGTGCAGGCGAGACATTTGCATCACCGTCCATATCAGTGCTGAGGCTTGGATTGGAGTATTATTCAAATGGAAAACAAATTCCGGTAGAAATAGTAGAGGTTCTAAGTCGGCATACCAAATGTCTAACCACCCTTGTCGGGTTGTTTGAAAATAACAAGAAACAATGGCCGGATGTCGCTGATAAGTATAACAGCCTTGTGGAAGGTCTGAAGGCAGTCGCAACGGCTCAAGCCAACTTAGCGAAATGGGAGGCCGAGCCAAAGAACCAGAAGAAAGGTATCGAAGCTAGGTGGAACTTAACAGAATCCAAGAAACGCGCACAGACATTGGTTAATGAATTCTTATCAGTCGCAAAAGAATTGGACGATTTGGGAACGGCGCATTCCATCGGCGATTGGATCGAGACACAGCCAGCGCAATATGAATCCTATGCAAAGGGGGCAGATACGCCAGCTTATAGGCTGTCGGCGCCTAAACAAGTTAGAGCTGCTATTGGGCACTACACCCCCGGAAGCATGTTGGATCTCCTGCAAGGGCTGTGTGATGCCGAAAAAAAACAATTAATTTCTTTACCTAGCAACGAAGTTCCACCCACCTCTAGGGAAACTGGTGTTCCTACGGTAACCATCCCCCCTGTTCGTTCTATGAAGCCAAGCGGTCCAGGTGGCGGCGGAAATCGATAGAAAGCTGTAGATTTTGAAGAAGAAACAGCGATTAGCAAGAGTTGATAGACAGCAAGGCTCCGTTCTGTTGGAGACTGTGATTGCTATTCCGTTGTTCATGCTGCTGATTGGCGGGACGATTTGGATTGGGCAATTGAGTTATGACAAGCAGAAGCTAGTGATCACGGACCGGTATGTGGCGTGGAATGTGGGGGACAGACATCCGTTGGGTGCGGAAACAATGAATGTTCAGGATCGTTTTTTTGGTGGATCGCAAACGGAAAAGGTCACTGTTGAAACAACGCCGGGATCAGCAAACCGCTGGGGACAAGAGTCATGGGGTGGGGTGGACTTGGAAGTAAAAACGCCACCTTGGACGTTCGGTTTCCTGCTGGCCGGTCAAGGTAGTAGCGGTGGTGGCTCAGCGGCTGAGACGCAGGTCCCGTTGCTTCGTGGTCGTGACATTCCCGATTGGCGAAATCCGGACACCGGTGAACTGCGGTATCGAGGGCATGTGGTTCTGATGCGGTCGGGTCAGAATGGAGTCCGGGAGAGTGGAGTGTCAGCTAATCAGCCCTTGCCGGGAGGCTATGCGGACGTTGGAGATGCATTGAAGGAGCCGTGGCCCGAAGAAGCTGGGAAGCAGCGGACAGCGCCATGAAAATCGCCACAAGGTTTTTGTTGGTTCTTCTGGTGGGTGGAGCACTCAGGGCTAGTGCAACGGAATGGCGGATTGTGCCTCTAGCAAAGCGAGAGGCACTGAACATTGCACTGCCGCCATTGGCGGTCGTGGAGAGTCGGGATGATTCTGGGAAAACTTGGCAGCTTTCGGGGAAGGCATCCGGTAGCCCTGCTGTTGCACGTCAGGATTTCAAGCTGGCATTGGAAAAACAAGGCTGGCGATTGGACAAGGTAATCCCGGTGGGACAGGGCCAGCAGGCCTCAAATTTGTGCTTGTGGAAAAAGGGCCAGCATAGCATCATCCTCATGTTGTGGGAGGCCAGTGCTGGGGAAACGGGGTTTTCGCTTGGGGTGGATCAATAATGACAAATTATGAAAGCTTGATACGATGAAGAATTATATTCCATTGGGTTTGGCGGTACTATTGGGTTTGGCGGCTGTCTTGTCAGTTTCCCGAATGATTAACAAAAACAAGCAAGCGCCCGAAGAGACATCATGGGTGGTGGCTGCACAGCGTGATTTGAAGGAAGGGGAGTCGTTGACTTCCGAGTTAGTCATAAAAAAGGAGATTCCGCTGTCGGCTCGGCCAGCAGATGCGATTGTTTGGTCGAAGCGCGCCTTAATCGAGGGGCAGAAGGTAAAACGTGCGATCCGCACCGGTGATTATGTTCTGCTTTCAGATATTGGGTTAAGCCGGAGCATGGCCAGCTTGGTGGGAGAAGGTGAGTGGGCGGTGACGATGAGTGTGGGCAATGCGGGCATCGGACGGGTGGTTCAACCGGGAGACGAAGTCGCGGTCATTGCAACATTTAATCTCGAAATGGATGTCCATTCAGCCGATGTTTCATCAGCCGGACAGAAGATTGCGAAAGAAGTGACGCTGGTATTATTTCCCCGCGTGCGTGTTTTGGAAAACAGCACCGGTTCAGGGGGGCGTGGTGAGAGTGGCGGTGAGATTGTCTTAGCTTTGCCACCGCAGCAGGCACAGGTGCTCATTGCGGCACAACGTAAGGCAACGTTGAATTTGGCATTGCGGAGGTTAGGAGATAACGCGGCACTCAGTCGGAAAGAACCCGGTCTGGTGGATGATACCACCTTCCAGCAATTGCTCAAAGATATCGAATCCGTCAAAATGCCTTTCACCCCCAATGGAAAAGATGGGGAAGTAAAAACGCCGTAATCGAAGGGAATTTGGCGCGTAAGAAACTCAATCCTTTAGCCAATACTAGTAAGAAAGATAACAATCGAGGAGAATCGAGTCATGAATCTGAAAAAACTTTTGGTTACAGCAACCTTTACCTGTCTGTTTGTGGCCGGCTGGGGAGCGCAAACACTTTGGGCGCAGGGAGAGCGTAAAAACGTTGCACTCTCCGTGAATGATATCCGGGAAGTGCCTGTCGCGTTTGTCATTAAGACGTTTCGCGTCGGCGATCCTGGCGTGGCGCGTGTCGAACAGATGGGCGACCGGAAACTCCGCGTGGTCGGCATCAAGGAAGGCAACACGGATCTGCAGGTTACCGGCGATGGAGATGTGACGGAGATTTTTCGGGTTTCGATTGGCTCGACTTTGGACGCATTGCTGGTGGAAGTCCGCAAGGATATTGATGAGATTGCCGGGGTTGAGGCTGAAACCGGTCTGGGCAAGGTCGTATTGCGGGGGACGCTGACAAAACCTGACCAGTGGCGGCGGTTGAAGAGATTGATGCGCAGTTATGGTGACAAAGTTGAATGCAAGGTCAACTTCAAGATTCAAGATGAGTTGTTGCTCAAGCTTAAGACCGATCTCGAAAAGACGGGCTTGAAAGTATTAGAGCGTGGCAAGAAGTCGGCGGAGCCGGGGTATGTGAGTCTCGCATGCTCAGACAACAATATTTTTATCTCTGGATCGGTCTGTTCGCGCGGTGAAGTGGAAAAAATTAATTCTCTAGTTTGTTCGTATCCATGGCTCAAATGCAAACGGGATGACAGCAAAGATGCGGATGATGATTGCTATGCAGTGCTGAATGTTTCTGTGGCACCAGTGCTGTTAGAGGTGGATGTGGCATTTGTTGGAGTGACAGATAAGGAAACGGATGATATGGGCGCAAACCTATTAAAAAACGGGGTTAGCTTCGTGACGAGTATCGCGGCGGCCCGTGGTGGAGCGGCTTCGTATGCGGTAAATAGTGGTTTGAATGGAACAATCCAAGCCATCGGCGGCTCGGGTCCTGGGCGGTTTAAATCAGTTGGCCATCTCACTTTCAAGAATGACGCGACAGAATGGAAATCTTATCAAGATGGGGGGACAATCACCTTGCCGATTATGGGGGCAAATGGTGGTGTCGGCACGCAGCCGATTGATTATGGATTGATTCTAAAGGCGAAAGGTGGATTAGCAGATTCAGAAAACGCTGCTTTGGAATTGGAGGTGGAGCTTAGTGTTCCAATTATTCAAGGACAATCACCGGCAGGTCCAATCTATGATTTGAAACGGAGTCGTATTAGCTCCACGGTTCAGTGTCCAGTTGGGAAGACTTTGATTCTGGGGGGCTCGAAGCAACTCACAGAGGGGGTTAGCGTCTCGGGGACACCGATTCTGAGTAAGATTCCATTATTGAGTTTCCTTTTCGGAGAAAAAACACAGTCGAAGGATCAACGGAGCGTGTTAATCCTGATTAGTCCGCAGATTGCAAGAGCACCCACGGCGGCACCACCAGCGGTGGATCAGACGAGTGGCACGCTCGAAGATGCGAATAAGCCATTGACTCATTTTGGCGATAAGAATAAATAGCCCCGAGAGGTTTTATCTAAAATAAGAGCATGGCTCACCTTAGAATTACCCTGCTGGACTCCCCGTTGAACAACGAGGAGATTCAGCTGCCTTTGAGTGGCCTTGTCCGGATTGGTCGAGTGGCGGGAAACGAAGTCATTCTCCCTCATACTCTCGTGTCACGTTCCCATGCGGTTCTCACGTGCGCAGTAAATACTTGTCAAATTGCCGATGTCGGCAGTCGCGTTGGCACGTTCGTTAATAACGAAAAAATCAAAGAACCACGGAGCCTCAAAGACGGGGATGAAATTCGCATTGGACCTGCAATATTGATTTTTCATAACGCGCCGACAGCTGTCGCACTCCAGCCATCTGTCCCCGCCACAAGCGAATCAAAGGGCGACACTGATTTCGCTGTGCCAGAGGAGCTATACGCCGACGAAATAATGACGCTCAAGAAGCGAATTCATGAACAGGTTTTGGCCAAACTTAATCTGCGAGAGGTCGCCACGAAGCAAGTTGAAGATGATGAAATGCGGCGGAAGCTAGAGGCTGCTCTCGACTCAGTTTTGAACGATATTCGTCATGAGATCCCACGGGTGGTGACGGTGGAAGTTTTACGGCAAGCCTTGCTCGATGAATTAGTTGCCTATGGACCCATTACTCCCATGTTGCGCGATTCCTCCGTGACTGAAGTGATGGTGAATGGGGCGGGGCGGATTTTTGTGGAGCGGAAAGGATTGCTAACGGAGACCCGCGCCCGGTTTTTTGACGATCGACATCTGATGATTATTATTCGACGCATCGTGGAGCCACTCGGGCGACGGGTGGATGAAGCTTCTCCGAGGGTTGATGCGCGATTGCCCGACGGCAGCCGCGTCAATGCGATCATACCGCCGGTAGCGCTCGACGGTCCGGCGCTGACCATTCGGAAGTTTTTTGAAAAGAAACTTACCACTGATGACCTGATTGACTTTGGCAGTATGACTGCTCCGATGGCAGCCTTTTTGAAAGAGGCGGTTCGTGCCAAGCAGAACATTATTGTTTCAGGTGGTACAGGCTCTGGCAAGACGACGCTTTTGAATATCTTGTCACAATTTATTCCTCAGCAGGAACGGATTGTTACGATCGAAGACTCCGCTGAGCTAAAATTATCACACCGAAATCTAGTCCGCATGGAGTCGCGCCCTGCGAATGTCGAAGGCAAAGGGCGGATCTCGATTCAGGATTTAGTGATTAATGCATTGCGCATGCGTCCGGATCGAATTGTGGTTGGTGAGTGTCGCAGTGGTGAGGCGTTAGATATGCTTCAAGCGATGAATACCGGACACGATGGCTCATTGACAACAGTTCATGCCAACAGTCCACGCGATGCGCTGTCCCGGTTAGAGACTTTGGTGATGATGGCCGGATATGATCTGCCATCCAAGGCCATTCGAGATCAAATTGCGTCAGCGGTAAATTTGATTGTCCAGCAAAGTCGCCTGGTGGATGGATCGCGCAAAATCGAAAAGATTTCCGAGATTACTGGTCGCGAGGGCGATGTCATTTTGCTGCAAGATATTTTCGTGTTCCAGCAGCAGGGTTTTGATAAGAAAGGGAAGGTGCTGGGGGAGTTCAAGGCAACCGGCAACAAACCGCGGTTTATTGAGGAATTGAAGAAAAAGGGAGACTTGCAATTGGATTTAAATACCTTCCGTGAAGGATAAGGATAGACGATGGAGCTGGTTAGCCTAATCTTTGTCTACGGTTTAGTCTTTGGCGCAGTCGCATGGGGGGTGTGGGTGATCACGCCGCTGTTGGCAGTTGTCGGATTGGAACGAACCACCGGCGGATATGTCAATGCCGACCGCGCCGCTCTTGATCCTCTTTATCGGTTTACCACTCCAGAACGTCTGTTGCAGACGTCGTGGTCCTTGGCATTGCTCGGTGGTGGTTTGATGGTGATTGTATTGGTCTGCGCCGGTGTGGACAACACTCTCGTCTTGATTCTTTTGGGGTTGATTCTCGGCGCGATCTCTTTTCAGCTACCGCGCGTGGTTGTAAATCGGCAAATCCAGCGCCGAAATCAAATTTTTCAAGCGCGGTTAGTGGATGTTACGGTGGGATTGGCAAATGGATTACGAGCTGGCGTCGCTCTCTCGCAAGGGTTAGAAGCGATTATCAAAGATATTGGCGGACCGGTCGGCGAGGAATTTAATGTTCTTTTAAAGGAAAACCATCTCGGGACGGATTTGTCCGAGTGCTTGCTTCGTCTCGGCAAGCGGATGCCGGGTGAAGATTTACAATTACTGATTACGGCCATTCGATTAACGCTTCAATCCGGCGGCAGCCTCGCAGAAGTCTTAGACAAGATTACCAATACAATCCGGCAGCGGGTCGAATTTCATGAAAAACTACGCACGATGACCGCTCAGGGACGCTTTGAGGCGATTGCCATGTCTGCGGCACCCCTCGTCGCCTTTCTTGTCATTTACTGTATTGATCCAGCGTTGATGAAGCCGCTGGTCACAACAACACGCGGCTGGATTGCGATTAGTGTGGTGTTGGTTTTGGAAATAATTGGGTTTCTTTGGATCAATCGGATTGTGAATGTTGAGGCCTAACGATGAGTGTACTGCTCATACAGATTCTTAGTTTCTGCGCAGTTTTGCTGTTTGTCTTTGGTATAAACTCAGCTATTCGCGGGCAGCGAACTGTTGAGAAAACCGGCGCACAATTGGGTGTGTTTGGTTGGTTCGGAAGTGAGATCTCGGTTTTTGGCAAAATGCTTAATTCCTATCTTGTGCGGATTTTTCCACAAGAGAACTTACGAATGCAAAAGAATCTCTTAGCGGCGGCGCTGGATGATCAGATTTATGTTCACGATATTCGAGGACTTCAGGGGTTATTGGGATTGGCAACCGCCGGTGTCGTTTTCGTTTTTATCTTGGTTGCATCACTCAATGGCGCAGGTGCGGTTCTTGGGGGGCTATTCGGGGGTGCGGTTGGTTATTATGCGCCGCTGGTTTGGCTGCAGGGGGTCGCTCAGCGTCGAAAAGAGGCTATTTCCAAAGATTTGCCATTTGCCATTGATTTACTGACTGTGGCCATGGAGGCGGGGCAAGATTTCGGTGCCGCCGTGCGATACTTGGTCAAAGAAATGTCGCCGAGCCCGTTGCGCCAGGAATTTAACATCATGCTGCGCGAAAATGATTTTGGTAAGTCGCGCATCGAAGCACTGCGCTCCATGGCTGGCCGAGTACAGATTGACGAATTCCAATCCGTCGTAACCTCGGTAGCGCAGAGCACGGAAATGGGAGCGAGTGTGGCATTTGCCTTGAAATTACAGGCCGAAGAGATTCGGCGCGCAAGATTTCACCGCGCCGAGCGCAAAGCCGCACGCGCCCCCTCCTTAATGCTGATTCCGGTGGCACTGTTTATTCTACCGGCAGTCTTTATCATTATCTTGACTCCTGTTATTATGCGCATGATGGATACACTTCCGAGTATGAGGTAAGCATGTTCAAATTAATTATCGAACAAGGCGACCAACCTTGCAAAGAGGTTATCCTTCGTGAAGGCGAGAATCTCATCGGCCGCTCCCGCGAGTCCTCTGTGCAGTTGTTAGCGGATGATGTTTCCAGCCGTCAGGCGAATGTCATCGTCCGTGGCTCCAATGTGTGGGTGGTAAATCTCAGTCGATTTGGGACATGGATTGATGATAATAAACTCGAGACTACAATTGAAGCCGAGATCCTGCCTAATCAGTGTATTCGTATCGGAAAGAAGTCGGTTTTGCGATTAGTCGAAATGGGCGCTCCAGCGACGCTCGCTGAAGAGAATCAGCCGACCGCTGAATCTGTAAAAAAAGTCAGGGAGTCGGCGGTGGCTGTTTCTACTGTAGGAGGAGGCGCTGTTACCGTTGCACCGACCGGACAACCCACATTGCAGGATGATGTCACCGGAGTAGATCTTGCCCAGGGGCTGGATGCTCCATCGGCGAATCCGCCGGTCGAGTTTGACCGCGTGATGCGCGCCAAAGCTGAAGCGGCCGATCTGAATGAAGAACCATCGGAGTCTTCCGATGGTAAGACGCAAGCCCGAAAAACAGGTTTTATTCCCCAAGAAGATATTCACCGGAGAATTTTACAGGAACGCGCAAAACCCCGGCAACGGATTCTTATCTCCCTTGGCGTGCTGAGCCTTGGGGTTGTGGTTTTTTTCTTGTTGCGGCCGAGGCAATCTCCGGAGGGGAAATATGAGTGGGATAAGACCTATTCGGAGGGAAATTATCCAATGCCCACTGGTGGGTATGGGGTGACATACCCCAAAAATGAAACAACCAAAGAACCCGAAATCATCGCGGGAGGACTAACGATTACTACCCAATTGGGGCGGAAACGGGATGTTCCTCTCGTGCTCACCTTACATGAAGAAATAAATGATCGATGGGCATTGCAAGAAAGCTCGCAAACAATGGATGAATGGATGCGAGCGAATACAGATAAGATATTTGACCGCCCGAGTACACGGTTTGAAGGACAGCAGAATGGCGTTCGCATTTGGAATGCAATGTACAAACGTCGAGACAAAACCATGGTGGCGGGACGAGCCAGTTTATTCTGTGATGGACAACGCTTATCAATTTTGTGTGCGGAGATTCCAGTGGCAGGTCAGGCGCGTGCTGAGAATTTTCTCTATTATTCGTATTTTGATTTCCCTGCAGCATTCGAAGAGTCTCACTGGGAGGGGCGTGCGCCGTCGACCAATGTTTCCGCAACAACGCTTTTGAGTCAAGTCCGCGCTGATTTGCGGCGGGAAGCACCCGCTACGTGGGCGATGGTTGAGCGGCAACTTAAAATGATTCTCTGTAATGAAGTAGCAGGGAAAAACGCAGTGGAGGAAAAAGAAGCCGTCCGGTTGTTGGTGGGACTCCGGAAGCAAGAGGCGCGCTGGTACAATAGCCAGCAATTACAGGTGATCAATGCGCGGCGCTTTAGAGAAAAGGAACGAATTCAAACTTTAGCCCAGCGATGTCAGGCAGTTTTTTCAGACACGGATGATCGGCGCTATTATGAAGTCCGGGCTTGGGAGCGCGATTAAATAGGTACATGTATGTTGCAGATACGCCTCCAGCATAATGACAGAGTCATTCACGAGATCTGCGCTAGTGATCTCGCTCAGGAGATTGAAATTGGGCGCAGTTCAGCTTGTGGTTGGCGAGTTCCAGTTGAGGATACGGTTAGTAGTAGTCACCACGCGGTATTGACGCGCCAGGGGAAGGATGTGGTTTTGCTTGATAAACAAAGCAAGAACGGAACTTGGTTTTGTGGTCGGCGAATTGAGCAGAAAAAACTAAAAACTGGCGACCGAATTACAATGGGTCGCTGTGTTCTTGTTGTCGAGGAGGTATCTAAAAAAACTTCCGGAGCCATGCCGGCGGAAATTGTCGTTTTAACTGGAAAGCTTCGAAATCAGCATAAGCCGATTCAGGGCGCGCAATTCACTATCGGTTCTGATCCCAAAGCCGATTTGTTATTTCTCGACGATTTAGTTTCGCGCGAACATGCAGTGATTCTGCACAAAGAAGATGGCAGTTATTGGCTCAAAGACAATGGTAGCACCAACGGTACGAAGGTGAATGATGTGCCACTCCGAGCACAACAGGAGCGGTTGCTGAAGGATGGAGATCGCGTGGCAATTGCGCATATGGAATTTATCTTCCGCGATGGTGCGGGGCCACGAGATCAAGGTCAGGCATTATTGAAGCTGGGGATAGTGATGGCCCTGGTTTTGCTAGTTAGTGGGTTATACTTGGTGTTCCAATTTGTGAAGCCATCGGCTGGGAAACGGATTCAAAATGCTACGCAAATGGCGCAACAAGGGCGGTTTTTGGATGCGCGAGGGGAACTGGATAAGGCGATTAATGGTCGTGGATATGGGGATGCCCAAGAACAGGTAATGTTTGTTCGCCGTCAAATCGATTGCTGGGAAAGTGCGTTTAAGCAATGGCAGAAATCACGGGGATATCTTGAGGGGCAAAATTGGAAATTAGCGGCAACAGAATTAGGCGGATTACTATCTCTATCGAGTGACTCGTTCGGCTGGGGAGAAGGCCCTCTTCTCCGACAAAACGCTGAAAAACTGAAACGGTTGTTGGATATTTATTTGGATGTCTCGCGGCCGGATATTGCCTTGAGTGACTTGACTGCAAAATATGAAGCACTGAAGGCTGTCATCCGAGAAATTGAATCACAAAAGGAACTGGGGGGATTGCGTGCGTTGGCCGGGCAGCGACTAACGGCATTGAATGAGCAGATTATTACTTATCGTCGATTGGATGATGCCTTAAAGAATCTACAAATATGGCAACCCCCCCCGGATGTTGGTCAGGCGGTTTCGGAGGTTGAAGCCATCGCTCAAAGTTCTGACGGTGCTTTGAAGCAAAGAGCCGAAATAGTATTGCAACCACTCCGTCGCCTAGCGGATGCTTATGGTCGTCTCCACACGGCGGTGGGATTGATTTGTTCCATGCAAATGAGAGAGGTTGCCACTTCTGGTCTTGATTTGCCGACTCCGGATGAATGCGTTATTGATAACCGGTTAACCATCCTGCGTGCAAATATTGAAGGGGCCTATGCAAATCTTAAGCAGCAAGGAGGAACAGCCGAGGTATTGGTTACAGCTCTATCCAATCAGGTGGATTCTGTAACTACGGTCCCTTTGGCGCTACGGTTCTGGATGGACTCTGCCAATATGGAAAAGATATTTGCTTGCGACTCACTCAACGGACCGTTTCCACGCCGTACACGCATGGAGCCCCAGGGGGAGTATGACCGCGCGGTTTGTGTGGAACTTTTTTATACCGGGTTGCGCTCACTGGCTGATCAACGGTCTGATGATTATGCGACCACTACCTTTGAGCCCATACTAATCACAAGTGCCCATGTCGTGGCAGCAGCAAAAAAGTATGCTGAATATTTTGCGGATCCCCAGCATCAGTGGTTGAAGCGCGGAGAGCTGGAGCGTTGGGATCAGTGTGCCAGACGGATTCTTGAAACACGTGATAGGCTTGTTGCCGATCTCCTTAAAACCGTCCGTCAGTCTTCTGGACGAAAAGCTGTGATTGCAGTCGGAATTGCGTGGAGATTCATGGATAACCCGGAAAAAGAAAAAATAGAGAATCAGGTTTTCCTCCGGGAATGGCTAGCCACTAAATTCAGAGATGTACGCCAAGAGGTTTTGAGTTTGAAAGATAAATTAGAATCGGCAGAGATTGTAGAGAAGATCAAACTCCGCAATCAGATCCTAATGATTGGCTTGCCTGGAGATCCAGTCGTGCAAGAAATGTGGCAGGCCCGCGCTTCGTCTGGCGGAGAGTGACATGTTTTCTATTGGTCCTGACCAGATGACCAGACCGCTTTTGTTGAGCCAATGCTGTAAACAACGAAGGCTTTTACCCAGAACGGACTGAATAATTAAAGGTTCAGTTAGCATCATCGCAAAGCTGATTGCGGTCTGCGTAATTGCGTCTTGCTCCCCTGCCGACAAGTTTCAAAAACTAAAACAAAACGCCGCACAAGGCACTGCTGCCGCGCAGTGCAGCTTGGGCACCTGTTACTACTACGGCCGAGGTGTGATGCAGGACGACGCGGGAAGCTGTGAAATGGTTTTGCAAAGCTGCTGAGTGGTCTTGCGATGGCGAACTGATACAGGTTTTGAAGAATTCATGCCACCATCGTGGCAGAATCTTGCCGGTCAGACTAGACGTGGCCGCTCAGCCGCATACAAAAGATCGACCCATGCCGCCCAACTGCTCTTGACGCCGCTATTTGCTGCACAATTTGACACTTCCGAACATTTGTTGCGTAATGTTTGCCCCCCTTCACAGATTTTTCTGATGTGCTAGGCTTGCGATGGAGGTCGATTCGATTCTTCGAACGACCAGTGAACCTTAACAACCTGGAGGAATCCCATGCCTACGTCCCGATATGTGGACTTTCACGCGGTCAAACAGGCCGTGACGATGGTCCAAGTCCTTGATCACTACAAGCTCACCGAGCGCTTTCAGCGCAAAGGTGACAGCCTGAGCGGGGCCTGCCCCCTGCACAAGGGGGAGAATCCCACTCAGTTCCGGATCAGCGTTTCCAAGAACTGTTGGAACTGTTTCGGAGATTGCAAACGCGGCGGCAACGTCCTCGACTTCGTCAGTCTAATGGATGGCGTAACCATTCGCGAAGCGGCAATCCGCCTCTCCGATTGGTTCAACATCGTCTCAGAAAAACCGACGAAGAAGGCGGCAGCCTCAGAGGAAAATAAGCCCGCTCCCAACAAAGACGAGCCCCCGCAGACACCACCAAAGGCGGCCAGTGAAGCCCAGGAAACTGGGCCAAACAAACCCCTTGGTTTTGAACTGCGTAATCTCGATCCCGCCCATCCGTATCTTGCGGAACGCGGCTTGAGCGGCGCGACCATTGCCGAATTCGGTCTCGGTTGCTGCAACAACGGCAGCATGAAAGGCCGGATTGTCATCCCCATTCACAATGCGGATGGTCAGCTCGTGGCGTACGTCGGCCGTTGGCCAGGCGATCCGCCTGAAGACACACCGAAGTACAAGTTGCCCGCCGGTTTCCGCAAATCCGAAGAGTTGTTCAATCTGCATCGGGCACTGCAAGCCGATCCAGCCCTGCCACTCGTGATTGTCGAAGGATTCTTCGACTGTATTCACCTCTGTCAGAATGGAATCGTCCGGGTCGTAGCCCTGATGGGTTGCCAGTTGTCAAAAGCGCAAGAGGAATTACTCGCCACGCATTTGCAGCCCGATGACCGCATCATTCTAATGCTCGATGAAGACGAGGCTGGCCGGGCTGGCCGCAGCGATGCGTTACAGCGGCTGGCCCCACGGGCGTTCGTGAAGGTTTTCGGCTACAGACGGGAAGGCCAGCAGCCAACCGATCTCTCCGCTGAGGAATTACAATCCTTAACGGGAGATGCGGAATGAAAACCCATACGGAACGACGGAGTATCAAGTCATCGTCGTTACTCACCGCAGTTCGTGCCGCGTAGTTCAAACCCAAACCAAGAAAGGAGAAGTACACATATGCAGTGTCTCATTGACCCTGAATTGAATCGTGCGGAAACAGATTTGTTTCAGCACATCTACCGGTTGGCGGCGAATACCCTGCCCAAGATTGGACAGATGCCGCCAACTGCATTCTTCCGAGCAGGAGCGCGTGTTAGTTTGCCGGGGTTAACACCCGGTCACGTCGCGGCAGTGAAGCTGGACATGCCCGGAACCGAGAACGGCAAAGATGCGCTCGCAGAGTTTTTGCGCGAGTTCGCGCGGCAAGCCGATGCGGATCTGGCGATTCTGTTGTTGGAGTCTTGGATGGTCAAGCCCAACGCTGAAGAAGTTCAGTATATCAAGGAGCATGGAGAATTCTCCGTGCGACCGTCTCAACATCCCGACCGGATCGAGATCGTGTTGATCTCCGTGAATAAACCCGGTGGCCACAATTGGTCTGCTTGGGTGGAGATTCACCGTGATGAGCACGGAACTCCCTCCATCGCAACCGAGCCACCGCAGTTAGAGTATCTACGGACGGAAGGACGGTTTGCCAACATCTTGGAAGATGATGGCACCCGATTCTCGATGTCCTGATTCAGTCTGTCGTTCAAGGGGGGGCGTCTGGCGACGGACGCCTCCCTTTTTTCTTAACTCGTCGCCATCACCCCCAAACAAAGGAGCTCAAATCATGAGCAAGAAAGTAGTCGCCGAACGTACCTGCTGGGACATCGTCTCCGCAGTGCTGAGTCAGTCGAATCGGACCCTGTTGCACGGGCCGCCCGGAACAGGCAAAACCCATGCCGCTTGTCGGTTGGGTCTCACCAACAGTCAGCGTGTCTTTAGCCTCACGTTGACCGAGGAAACACCGGCTGCGGAGTTACGCGGTCATTACATCCTCAAGGATGGCAAGTACCACTGGCAGGATGGACCGGCTGTGGCTGCGTGGCGGTGTGGTGGTCGGCTCGTCGTGAATGAGATTCAACGCGGTGGACCGGATGTCCATGCGCTGTTGTTGGCCATTACCGATGACGCGGTCATTGCCGAATTGGATCTACCCAATGGCGAAAAGGTCAAACCGAACACCGGTTTCACCTGTGTCGCCACGATGAACGGCAATCCCAGCGAGTTGCTGGACCCGGCTCTGCAAGACCGGTTTCCGGTCTGCATTAACATCGACAAAGTCCATCCGGACGCGGTGAAGCAACTGCCGGAAGATGTTCGGCAGGCTGCCGAACGCACCGCCATGATCGAGAATGAAGAACGGCGGGTCAGTGTCCGAGCGTGGTATGCGTTTGTCCAACTGCGGCAGAAACTGGTGAAGTTGTATCCGCAGGCGGAGGCGCAGAAGCTGGCAGCAGAAGCCGTGTTCAGCACCCGCGCCCAAGATGCGTTGGATGCCCTAGTCATTGGCCAAGCGCAAGCCGGGTGAGACACCATGATCAACAAACAGCTGGTCTATCCCCTCCCGGAAGCTGTGGACGACAAGATTCAGCGCCAGTGGCAAATCCAACCCAGTCAGCAGGTCAGTGCGCGGGTCTACCCGCGGCAGTCAGTGCTGGTTGTGCCGTTGGATCATTCGCCACAGTCCCGGTGGATCCGGAATCACGAACTCGGCCATATTCGTTGGTCGCCCGCGCGACCCGAAGTCGCTGCCAACCGCAACAAGTTGGACCTGGACGTGATGCAGGCTGTGGAAGACATGCGGATCAACACCAAACTGGCCGAGATCGGCGTGGACACCAGTAGTGGTTCCATCAGTGCAGGGGTTTTACGGGCGTTTGCCGATGACCTGTTGAAACACAGTGACCTGCGGAGCATCCTTCTGACAATGGTTGCCATCATTGGCCAAGGGGCCAGTGAAACCATCGCCCGTGAAAAGTTCAGCGGGCACGCGCTCGCTGATAAAGCCGTGCAGATTGCCGACATGTCCCGCAGAATTATGTGGGACAAAGGGACGCCACGGTTCAAGGATACAATCCGCACCGCGAAATGGCTGCAAGCGTTGTTGAACAGCACTGCGCCAAGCAAACCCAACCATCTCCCGAAGCGACTGCGTCTGTCTAAGACCGACCAGGAACATCTGGAGAATCTGTTGAAGATGTTGGGCGGGTTTGGGACCGGTAGCCGGGCGACGAGGAAAGTCGCTTGGGGCAAGATGCAGGTGGAAACACCGCCGCGTCCCCGCAAGGTGGATGGCTTCCTCGGCAAAGGCCGAATCGCCAGCGAAGAAGGGGTTATTCCACGCTATAGCCATCGGTTACTGGTGGACGGCCGGGTGTTTTGCCGGACGCGCCGCCGGCGTGGTGGTTCGATCCTGATCGATGGGTCGGGCAGTATGAACCTCACGGACGTGGATCTGAAGCGGATCCTCTCGCATTCGCCCGGAGCGGTGGTGGCCTGTTACAGCGGCAACACCCACGACGGTGTGCTGCGAGTGTTGGCTCAAGATGGCCGGCAGGTCGAAGAAAAGTGGATTGGCGCACCTGCCGGTGGAGCCAATGTGATCGACAAGCCCGCCTTGGAGTGGTTGAGCAAGCAAGCCAAGCCGCGCATCTGGGTCTGTGATGGCCAGGTGACGGGTGTCGGGGACCGCATGTCGGCGATCAATACGTTGGAATGCGAAGCAGTCTGCCGGCAGCGAACAATCGTCCGTCGGGACAACGTCGGACTGGCAGTGGAAATGTTACGTGCGCTCAATCGTCTCAGGCGGCACTAACTTGAAAGCGAAAGGAGGTGCCGAATGCCTGATGGATGCGCAACCACGCCGAAGTTCGCGCTTGGTCAAACCGTGATCACGGCGACTGCCAAGGCTGTTCTCCCAGAGCTGGATGTGGTGCTGGCCTTACAGCGGCACCACTCCGGCGACTGGGGCGATGTGGATGACCACGACCGACAGATGAACGACGATGCACTCCGAACCGGAGAGCGTCTGGTCTCCATCTACAAGTCGGTTTGTGATCAGAAGTTCTACATCATTACCGAGTGGAATCGGTCGGTAACCACGGTTTTATTACCGGAGGATTACTGACCCATTCACAACCTCTCCTGGAAACAGGAGAGGTCTTTTTGTTGTGCCATAGGCATTCTGGCATTCCGGAGAAATGGATCGCGATTCCTCCGGAGGCGAAGGGACACAGGAACAAAGCGGTCTCCCAGTTTCCCTTCGAATCCTTTCCCGCACCCTCGCGACTCGCAGATCATCGTCCCAGGCTCTCCATGTGCTAGGGTTCCGCTTCCGTCAACATCCCGCAGCCCACCCCACACATTTTACCCACGCCGACGAACTGCGCAAACCGTCGCGACCAATGACAAATTCAGACGGCGGCCTGCCTAAGTTTCTCATTGGAACCTTTTCAACCTGCGCCACTAGAAATTGTCCCACACAAATACCTTGTCGCTTCATTTGTCACTCGCTAAACTTCGCACTACCTTGAAACTTAAATCATCCGAGTACTCCACGCCCGTGCTGGGGCTTATTTTCCCGCTACGCGGACCACAACCTCACCGAGGCCGTGCAGGATCTGAATACGAAGCGGTTAGTTTTCCATGGCGGGCTTAAGTATGAAAAAGCCCAACGGCTTATTTAAGTGCCGCGCGGTGAGTTTGTATAAGTATTTCATTTCCAACAGGTTCTTATTTGAGTAGAAAACGTCTATTATGAAAACATGGATCAAAAAAGCACTGGATTTGCTCAAAGCGAGTCTCCAACCACCCCGACACGAATTGAACGAGCTTGATTGGAAAGCCGATCTCTCGCCGGACAAGAAGCGGTTGACGGAGCATTTGTCGGCTTTCAGTAATCTGCCCGGTGGTGGGTTTCTGGTTTTCGGAATTGATGCGACCGGGACGCCGATCGGCGTGAGTGAGGAACAAATTGCAAAAATACTCCAGCAATTAACGAATTTGGGGCGGGAGTCTGTGACTCCGTCGCTGGCGCTGGATCATGCGGTTGAGACCTGTGGAACCGCGCGGGTCTTGTTCGTTCATATTCCAGAATCCTCAGTGAAGCCGGTGCACCTGCGTGGGAAAAGTCTGGATCACGCATTCATTCGCTCCGGTGGGACAACCCGGACGGCTTCGCGCCAAGAAATTGGCACGATGATGCTGCACAGCCGGACGCCCCGCTGGGAAGAACTGCACGCCTCCGTGCTGCTCACGGAAACGGAACTGCTTGGGCGATTGTCCGCTGAGCCAATCCTGAAGATGGTGGATCGTCCTGTGCCGACAACAAAAGAAGAACTGTTGGATTGGATGACCGCTGAACAGATGATTGTGCGAGATTCCGCCGGTGGCGGATTTGTCACCAATTTGGGGGCCATTGCCGCCGCGCGGAAACTGGCAGATTTTCCCGATCTGAGCCGGAAGGCAGTGCGTGTGATCGTGTACGACGGCGTCAACAAAGCGCGGACGAAGCGGGAGCAGGAAGGGGTCAAGGGTTACGCGATCAGCTTCCAAGGATTGCTGGAGTTTGTGATGTCGTTGCTGCCGCAGAGTGAAGTCATTGAGAAAGCACTCCGGCAGAAGCGGACGGTGTACCCGGAAATCGCCTTGCGCGAGATTATCGCCAACGCTTTGATTCACCAAGATTTTCCCATCACTGGCACCGGTCCGTTGGTGGAGATCTTCGATGACCGGGTCGAAGTTTCGAATCCCGGAGGGTTACTACCATCCAAACGACTCGACCGACTGATCGGGACACAACCCGAATCCCGCAATGAGATGCTGGCACGGGCATTTCGCCGCTACAAGATTTGCGAGGAACGTGGATCGGGTTTATTGAAAGCCGGTCTCCAGGTTGAACTGTACGGCCTGCCACCGATTCAGTTCGAGGCCGGAACAAACTTCTTCAAAGTGACACTCTACACTCCGCGTACGTTTGCGCAGATGTCTCCCCGCGAACGCCTCGAAGCGTGCTATCAACATGCCGTCCTGAAGCATTTCTCTGACGGTGCCATGACGAATACCTCATTGCGCGAGCGGTTGAAGATGTCAGAAAAACAGCGGTCGATGGTTTCAACTTTGATTCAAGAGGCGGTTGACCAAAAGCTAATCAAGTCCGCCGACCCTGAAAACAAGTCCCGGAAATTTGCTGAATACGTGCCATTCTGGGCCTGAGGACATGAGTTGTTCGAGCATGGGTTCAACGCAATTATTGTGCTGGCGTTGCCGGAGATTGTCCGAGGGCACTCTGAATGATGGCGGTCACATTGGACACGCCCTCATTTACCCGCGCTTGAAGTTTCTCCGGCACCGGACCCATGCGCGCCGGATGAATCGCCACATAATTCACTTCGACTGGCGTCCCAATCAAAGCTCCAATGCTAAACTTATTCACCGCCTCGGTTTTGTATTCCAAGACTTTGAAACGAATTTGCGTTTCATCATCCCGGGCCTGCCCGCCAACGATCACGCAGATCCGCCGCCCGGCGCTGGTGGCCAGCACTGTGCTGAATTCCTGGACAGCCTCCATGATAAATGTTTCAGGCGGCGTGGAGGTGCCTTGTATCACTCGAAAAGCTGGCTGCTTGCGGAAGGCTTCCAGAATGGCCGTTTTGACCACATCCACCGGCTGGGATGTCTTGAATTCATAACTTTCAAATAAGTTGGCATCCACGCGCCGGGAGAGCACGGCCTCAAATGCTTTTTTGCCACGATTCAATCTTTCCACCCGCAGTCGCTCCTTTTGCTCCGGGACGCGTTGCTTGAAATCGGCCAGCAATTGAATTGCTTCGGCATTGTTTGGCAGAGCGTTCAACGTCACTTCCAGTTCTTTGACACCAGCCATATAATCGCCTTGTTTCCCCAGCGTTTCGGCCCGGCGCAGGCTGACGTACCCTGCGGCCTCGCGTTGCAGCTTGAACGCGACCGGGTCGTTCGGTTTTGCCAGCAGAGCGTCGCCGCTGGCTTGCAACGCTCGATTGTAATCCTTTGCCGTGAGGAACCGCTCGGCGGCAGTTATGGCGGCCGTGTAATTCCGACTGACCAGATTCGTGCGGAACGTAGTGGTCTGATTGGCGAGAACCTCCAGTGACACTGCGGCCGGTTCATAACCATTCCGTTGGAGTGTGAGTTTCCACGTGCCGGTCGGCAATTCTGGGAGACTCAGTGGCGTGTCACCCAAGACCTGCCCCCCTTCCATCACCACTGTTGCGCCGGCTGGTTCCGTTTCCAGAACCAACCTTCCATACACAAATTCAACCCGCACTTCATTCGTGATACCTGATTGCACTACCACCATGTCGCCCCGTCGATTCCGGTGATGTTGCGAGATTATTTTATAGCTCCCGGCCGGTAGGTCGGTGATCGTGGCCGGAAACTCGCCTGTTTCCACCTGCCGATTGTCGGAAGTGAGCAGTTCAAAGGAGGCACCGGTCTGAATGCAGGTCGCGGTCACGGTTCCCAGCTGCGGTGTAATTCGCCAAGGTGTGGTAACCCCATTGCGAACCGAAACTTGAGCCTGCTGTTGCCAGTGCGCATATCTCACATCGATTGAATAGCGATCGGTTGGAACAGCAACAGTCAGACCGGAAGTGTTCGTCAATAGTTGCGAAAATTCCGGACCCTGAATTTGCAGCCACGGTGCCGGTGGGCTGATCTGGACTTCCAACGTGCCTGTACTGCGCTTCAAATTGATTGGCCCTAAATCATGCGCCCCATACCAGATAAATAAATTGGTCGTCCACGGTTCCGCTTTGGGATGTGAAATCACCAGTTTGTGCCAACCAATGGGAACCTGGTTGCCGCTCATCGTGGGGGTGCCATCAACAGTTGTCACGGACTCATCCCCAACCGGCTTCTGCTGCAAGATCACGGCATATTTGAGATGCGTTCGTTCACTCCAAATTTGATGCTGCCGATACCCGTAGAGCATCAGCACAAACAACACCCACCACAAGAATGGTCGCAGTCCCTGGGGCCAATTTGGTTGGCGATTCTCAGCAGCATTGATTGAGTTTGGGTTATCCATGTTCAGTTCTCGTTTTGGCATTGACCAGTGAGTTGCACTTTTGCGATAATTCGTGGAACTGATTTTGCGCTATGAACATATTTGGCTTCAAGAACAAAAAAGGTGAAGAGTTGGGGCACTGGATTGTCCCCGTCGCGGGATTCAATTATCCACCTTCCGAATTTTATGCCGCCATCGAGAAAGAGTTGGCGACTCTGAAGGTTCCGAGTATGGAGGTTTCCCGCGTTGAGTTTGCCGAAGGCGGCCTCCTATCAGATAAGCGAATTTATCTGCGCATGGTTCGAGAGCGCCTCGCTTTCGACATCTGTGCCGCGCCGTTTGGGACAACCTATTTCTTCTCCTGTCGCACGATCTACATCCCACCAGTTATTGAAATCTGGCACGTGGTGGTGCTAACCGTAGCATTCGGCGGCGTTTATGCCCTCCTCGCCAAATTTTTGGGGGCATTCTTTGCCATGCTGGCTTTAGTCGGATTGCTATTGGCGATTGTGCAAGTATTTCGCAACACCATTGCGCTTGGGTTGACCGATCTTGATGCAACTTTGACCAAAACACCGGTGATTGGACCAGTCTACGAACGCCTGTTCCGCAAGGAAACGTATTATCGTAAGGACACGCGGCTCCTGTACCTGTCCATTGTGCCGGAGGTTGTGAAACGGCTTGCCGAGGAAGTCACCGGAGCCAAAGGTATCAAGCTCGGTCGCCAGTACGAGCACGCACCGATCTTAGGCGAACTGTATAAGCCGGTGGCTGGCCCTAACTCGCCCAAGTAGCACCGCATGGACTCGGTGCATGAAATTCTGACCGAGCAGTTTCGCCAATGGGAAGTGCGCGGCCGGGGTTGGCGGGTATTTGATGAACCGGTCACGCCGGAACCCCCATTCGCTCCGTTTTACGGTTACCATCTGCCCGCCACGCCTATCGTGGACGATGGGCGCCGACCAACCGTCCTGAGTTCCTTCATGCAGAAGCTCAGCCAGCGGATGGGCGCGCCGCCTCCAGCACCGCCGGTCGTTCCTGAAGAGGAACCAGAGCCAGAGCCAGAACCGGAACGATTGATCCGTGAGGCACTGGTGGAATTCCAAACTTCCCTGCCGGCCAAACTGGATATTTCGCGCGAAGCGTTTGCCGAATTTCTTTCCAGTGTTTCCCTCTGCCGTGACCCGATCACATTTGAGTTATTGGGAACAACTAATCAAATTACCACTCAGTTTGCGGTCCACCCTGCGGATGCCGCGGTGGTTCAGCGGCAATTGCAGGCATACTTCCCGGAGGCGACCTTCGTTCCGAAGGAAGCCACGCTCCAAACCGCATGGCAGAAATTGGATGGCTGCGAGATTGCGGTTTTAGAGTTCGGGCTGGCGCACGAATTCATGCTGCCGTTAGCCACCACCAAGCTTGATCCATTTGTCGGCTTGATCGGGACGCTCAACGAATTGGCCGACGATGAATCCGGTTTATTTCAAGTCGTGTTTCAATCCGTGGGACAACCGTGGGCCGAAAGCATCCAGCGCACCGTCATCGGCCCGAATGGCGCGCCGGTTTTTGTTAATGCGCCGGAGCTCGTTGCGGCAACGGAGGAAAAAATTTCGCGCCCCTTGTACGGGACAGTTGTGCGCATCGCTGCGCTGGGGCCGAGTTTCGACAGCGCTTGGGGCTTGGCGCGAGATATGGCCGCGTCGTTGCGCGTCTTTGCGCATCCGAGCGGCAACGAGCTAATACCCTTGAATAATCAAGGGTATCCATTGGAAGACCACGTCGAAGATGTGATTCGCCGTCAGTCGCGTCGGAGTGGGATGCTGCTCAATCGCGATGAACTCATCGGCTTCGTCCACCTGCCGTCATCCGCCGTCCGGTCACCGAAGCTCATGCGGCAGATGGTTAAGACGAAAGCCGCCCCCAAGGCGATCTTGCGGGAGCAGGGGCTCCTGCTTGGCTACAATACCCATGCCGGCAAGAGCACCGCGATCCGTTTATCACCGGACCAGCGGGTGCGCCACACGCACATCATCGGCGCATCGGGAACTGGCAAATCAACGTTGTTGTTTAATTTAATTCAGCAGGACATTAAAAATGGTGAAGGCGTCGCTGTGTTGGACCCGCATGGTGACCTGGTCGAACAAATCTTGGGGAGCATTCCGCCGGAACGCATGGACGATGTGATTCTCATCGACCCGACAGACGAGGAGTATTCCGTTGGCTTTAATGTTCTGTCCGCGCACTCCGATTGGGAGAAAAGCATGCTCGCAGCGGATCTTGTGTCCGTGTTTGAGCGACTCTCAACCAGTTGGGGCGATCAGATGGCCTCTGTGCTCGACAACGCGATCCGCGCATTTCTGGAAAGCGACGCGGGCGGCACACTTGCCGACTTGCAGCGATTCCTCATTGAGCCGGCCTACCGTACGGCGTTCCTCAAGACGGTGCGTGATCCCGCTGTAATCTACTATTGGCAAAAAGGGTTCCCACAATTGTCTGGCAACAAGTCCGTCGGTCCCATCCTGACGCGCCTTAATTCACTGCTGGGCCCGAAACCCATTCGGTACATGGTGTCGCAAAAGGAAAATCGCCTCAATTTCTCAGCGATTATGAACGAGCGGAAAATCTTGCTGGCGAAGCTCAACAAGGGGTTGCTCGGCGACATCAATACGTATTTACTGGGAACACTGCTGGTCTCGAAGTTGCAACAAACCGCCATGAGCCGCCAACGAATGCGCGAGGAGGACCGGCCGTATTTCTGGCTCTATATTGACGAATTTCATAATTTCATCACGCCTTCGATGGCGGAGATTCTCACCGGAACCCGGAAATATCACTTGGGGATGGTGGTCGCCAACCAGGATCTCCAGCAAGCGCAACGCAACAAGGATGTGGCCAGCGGGTTGGCCAACCTGTGCACCCGGATCGTATTCCGCGTGGGTGAGGCCGACGCCCGGCCATTGGAGGCCGGCTTTTCGACGTTTGAAGCCCGTGATTTGCAGAATCTCGGCTTGGGAGAAGCGATTGTGCGTTTGGAACGGAGTGACTTCGATTTCAATCTTTCGATTTGCCCCCCAGAAAATCTGGATGCAAATGCCACTCGGCAACGACGAGCAGAGGTGATTGCCGCATCGCGGGCACGGTATGGAGTTCCGCGAACGCAGATTGAAGCCAACCTGCCCCGGTTGGAAACAGAAGCGCCACCAGCTGTGGAGCCGCCGGTCAAATCTCAGACACCGGTCGCCTCACCGAAGCCGCTTCCGAAAGGATCGCCGCCCATTTCGGAAACACCCTCCCAACCGGCCACCAGTTCAGCAACAAAACCTCTCAGTCCGCCGACTGACTTGGGCCGGGGTGGGGAGCAACACCAAGCAATTCAACAACGTCTCAAACGAGCCGCCGAAGACTGTGGGTTCCGGGCAACCATCGAAAAACAGATTCTTCAGGGTCAGGGCAGCGTCGATTTACTATTGGAACGCACGGATCTGATCATTGCGTGCGAGATTGCGGTGACCACGACAATTGATCATGAAGTTGGCAATATCAAAAAATGCCTGAAAGCTGGTTTTACGCAGATCGCCGTCGTGTGTGCAGAAGAGGAGCGTTCGAGGAAAATCGCCGCCGCCGCTGGTGCAAGTTTTGGTCCAGAAGTCGCAAAATGTGTCGTGTTTTTTCAACCCGACCAATTGATCACCTACTTGAAGACTCTCGCGCCGCCAACCCTCCCAGCACCTGCGCTGCCGGAAGTCAGCCACGGCTACAAGATCAAGCGCACCTATACCAACTTGCCGCCGGAAGAGTCGCAGGCCCGTGAAGAGGCGGCGCTCAAGCAAATCGCCGAGGCGATGCGGAAGAAACCTAAACGGTCCTCGTCCTAGAATGGAGAAAGATTCGCCTCCACGAATTTCACAAAGTCGGCGTCTTGAAATGCTTTGGATTGTTCCCACACGGAAAATGGAATCGGGAGCGAAAAGAACATCTGGATGTCGCGCTGTAATCCCTCTGGTTTCATAAACATTCCGGTCTGCATCGCGTGGTAGGCACTGTTCAGATGCATGATCAGCAAGTTGACGAACAACTCTTCCTCATTGGTGACCGGTGCCGATTTCAGATTAACGGCCTTATCCAGCACGCGCGCGAGTTCGGGATGCGTGAAGAGGTGTGTCCAAATTTCCTCGTGGTGTTGCGTGATTGCAATCAGATTACCAATCCGCCGGGCTTGGGCATCCGCCCGCAGGGTGACGGCCGTAAACAGCAGGCCGCCGATGATCCCGGCGCTTTCGAAAAGGGCGAACCAGTTCTGCGCGACCCATTGAAGCAACCCCATTGGGGATAATTATACCGCGCCCGGGGTCACCCGCACAAACCGCCTGCAAACTCAAAGCGCGTTCGGGATGTCGGGCTTGGCCAAGACCAATGTCTTGCGCGGAATCCGGATGATGCGCTCGTCGGGTCCGCATCCGGCGCTGGACGGGAGATGCGCAATGGCTTCCGCCGTGATGTCCTGACCGATGACGGCGAAGTCTCCGTCATTTAGTTCCAGAATATCGGGACACCCCTTCAAGCAGGGCGTGAGAGCGCCGTTTGCATGTGGATCCGGACCAATTCTTTTCTTGAACATGACATATCAATAACTATAGTTATGCTTTTTGTCAAACTATTTTTCGAGTATTAGTTGCGCGTGGCAAACAAGTCACTACGTCAGGCAATCCAGTCACACGTCATTCGGCTCCTTCGGGAGGAGCGCATCCGGCAGCGTGTCTCGATCACTTCCCTTGCGACACTTGCCGGGTTGTCGCAGCCAATGGTTAGTTACGTGGAGCGCGAATTGAGAAAACCCACTTTGGATACGCTTCTACGCCTCACGGAGGCACTCGGAATCGATCTTGCCAATGTGATTCGAAAAGCTACCGCTGCCGCATCCAGGCAAAAAAGTGGGCTCAACGGCCAGTAGCCGGCGACTCCTTCATTGGACTTATCCTTCCGGCAGGCTCCGGCCAATCCAGTTAGTGAGATCAGCCAATCAGGTGTCTGGCTTCATCCAGCAGTGGATGCTCAAAGGCACTGACGTAGGCATCGAGTGTTGTGGCTGGGATACGGAGTTTGCGGGCGGTCTTGCGCCAGCTCGAAACCACCGTAAAAACTTCCCGGAGAATTTCTTTTGTCGCGGTCGTTGTGAGCCCAAACCGCTCAGCCGCGGCAACCGCCGCCACGATGGTCGGTTCTCCTGAATCGTCAGTGATGGCAGTTTTGCGTATGTGAGCGCGGTCGATGAGTGGCACCGGATTGAGGTCGTACGCGGGCGAGAGTGACCAGCGACCTTGTTCGTGCATGAGGAACCCGTGATTGCGAAGGTGGTCGTCATAGTTGCTGGCCAGCAGCGAAAAAATCAGGCGCCGCCATAATTCGCGGAGATCACCCGGAACATCGTTGCCGAATTGACGGATGCCGTCGGCGAGTTGGGTGTAAGCTCCCAAATCACCTGGCGGCAGGCCGAGCAAACTCGCCGCGGAAATAAACGGGATCCGGTTCTTTCCCCTCCGATCAAAGCGAGTGATCACGGCGACACTTTGTTTTCCCACTGGAACAAGCCGATGTTCCGCCACTTGGATGCCGGCCTGTCTGGCGAGGGTCAGGGCCAGAATTTCGCCTGCCGCAATGTCCCGCGTGTCGTCCGGCTTGGGAAACTTTGCGATGGCGAGTTGATTGTCGGCGAGGCTAACAGCAGCCTTGGGCCGGGCCCCGCCGAGTGGTGAACCCGCGCCAAGCAAAAAACGTAGATCCTGGGCGGTTTCCGTCTCACTATGAATTGCATCGGTCGCGCGCAGCAGAGCGCTGAGCCGCACCAAGGGCGGCAGTTCCCCACTGGTGGCGGCGAGAAATGGACCGGTGGCATCACGCCGGAAACGTAACGCGCCGATGCGCGCTGTATCGTCCAAAGCGAGTACGTAGTCAATGTCGCGATACGGCTTTTGGGTCAGGACTTTCTTCCGGACGGCACGCTCAATCAGAACCCGCCCCCAGCGATCGGGACCGCAGTCCTGCATTGCCCCAAAGAGTAGACTTTCGTGATGCACACCGCTTTGCAGCGGCAGCGCGGTGGGGTCAATGGCAAACACATCCGCGCGCTGGAGCCATTCGCGCGCATACTCAAATGAAACCGACGAACTACGCTCGTCCGCATGGAGACGGCCCACGAGATGGGTCTGCCCTTGCCAATCAATATGGACTTCGAAGGTCATGATCGTGGGCGCCGGATGCGCTGAGGGAGACGGCGTTCATCGAGGCTGAGCGCGAGTTCGTCACTGCTCGGCGCAGCCAGATTGGCGAGGCGGTCGTGCAATTTAAGAATGAATAAGGCGGTCACCAGAGTGCCGAGGGCGACGGTCGGATCGCCACGCTCCAGTCGCCAGAGCGTATCACGACTCACAAACAGGCGCGCCGCCATTTCACTCGTGGCGATGCCGCGCTTGCGGCGGGCCAGCGCCAGATCACGCCCCAACTTGCGGAGTGCGTGGGCGGCTGGCAAAGGTATCGATCCAGTAGTTGACATGGGAGTAACGTCCTGTATTGCCGACATTATGTCAAGTAATGTCTTATTTATCTGACGCTATTTTACCAACTCCTCAACCGTGTCCGACTTCGTTGCCGCACCCGGGCCACTGATCTGTGGGTTGCCGCTTCCGCCGGGAAGTGCGCAATTTGACAATCCACGGCATCGATTGTGGAGTGTTTTGTCACCATTGCCAGCCGTTCTACAGCATGGTAACCTTGAATTCAGAAGGAGCGAAAATTTCTTGCTCACCTAAATTGTACCTTTGATCCCTCGGCCCCTGTAATATAATTTTTAAGCTCAGTCGTCCCGAGCTGAAATTATCAATTTATTATCCAAACAACATGAGTTTCGAACAATTTCCCTCTCCCCACAGCGACATGGACGCCATCGAGCGTTTTCCTAACAACACAAGCGCCGATATTGCCGGCGCCATCGTGAGAGGTTTTGAACGATTGGAAGAGCGTCTCGACGCGACCGAAGCACGTCTGACCGCACGCCTAGCAGAGCTCGAAGACCGAATAGCCGAAAATTTTACACCCGTGATGGAGTAGCAATTACTTTTTCTCGAGCCAGTAGACTGGCCCAACAACCTGATAATTTGAATATTTCTCAATCACGCGCTTGCGGAGCTCGTGCATGCTTCTTTGAGGAAAATCTTCTGCGTGAATGAGCGATTGGCGAACCACGCCAAGGTCGCGCGCCGCCGCGGCGCGATTTTTGCCGGTCGCAATGCGATATTTCTTGGCGAGGGCAGCTAATTCCTTTTCCGTGACTTGAATTTTCTTCGGCACAGCCCAACTGTAGGAAAAAAACACTTTGACGGCTACTTTTTTCTTGCATAGGGTAGTCATCATAACTACCATTGATGCATGAAAGCTGTAACCGTTACGCAGGTCGAATCCAAATCGGTTGGCATCTGGATACGCGTCTCAACAGAGGACCAGGCCCATGGCGATAGCCCGAAACACCATGAGGCGCGGGCGCGTCATTACGCCGCAGCCAAGGGATGGGATGTGCGCGAAGTCTACAATCTGGCCGGTGTCAGCGGCAAGGCGGTCGCCGATCATCCGGAATGTAAACGGATGCTTGAAGACGTGCGGCGTGGGCACATCTCCGGAATTATTTTCTCCAAGTTGGCCCGTCTGACCCGCAATGCCCGGGAACTCATGGATTTTGCGGATTACTTCCGTCAGCACGATGCCGATCTCGTCTCGCTTCAGGAGAACATTGATACCGGCACGCCGTCTGGCCGCTTGTTCTACAACATCGTTGCCGTCATGGCACAGTGGGAACGCGAGGAAATTACCGACCGGATTAAGGCATCGGTTACGATTCGGGCCAAGCTCGGCAAACCGCTTGGCGGCGCAGCCCCGTTCGGATACCAGTGGAAAGACAAAAAAATCATTCCCCATCTTGGCGAGGCACCAATCCGTAAGCTCATGTACGAACTGTATGCTGAGCACCGCCGCAAGAAAACCGTCGCCCGAATCTTGAACGAGCGCGGCTACCGTACCCGTGACGGGTCGCAGTTCTCCGATACAACGATTGACCGCCTCATTCAAGACCCGACTGCCAAAGGTATTCACCGGGGCAACTACACGCGGCGAGTGGCTGACGACAAACCGTGGTCCCTGAAACCAGAACACGATTGGGTGCTCACGCCAATCGAACCGATCATTTCCGAGGCACTATGGCAGCAGTGCAATGACCTTTTGGATAACCGCAAAGCCAAGCTGACCCGTCCCGGCAAGCCGCCCGTCCATCTGTTTTCCGGGCTGGTCGTCTGCGGATGCGGCAGAAAGATGTACGTTGTGAGCGGATCGCCGAAATATGCCTGCACCGCCTGCCGCAAACGAATCCCCGCTGCCGATTTGGAAAACATTTTTCTTGATGAACTCACCAATTACCTGCTGTCGCCGGAGAAGGTCGCCGCCTACCTCAAAAAGGCCAACGAATCGATTTCGGAAAAGACTCAAATCTTGGACACGCTGCACAAGGAGCTCCAGTGTGTCCAAGCCGATTCCGACAAGACCTATGCACTCTATCTAGCCGGCAGCCTGACCGCGTCACAATTCAAAGAACGCTATCAACCCTTGGACAAACGGAAACATCAGATCAAGGATGAAATCCCCCGCGCCGAAGCCGAGATTGATCTCAGCCGCATTAACGAGTTTTCCAGCGAACATATCATGGCCGAAGCCCGCGATCTCCGTTCCCGATGGCCGAAAATGAATGTCGATGAGCGTCGTCGAATTGTGGAACTCCTGGTTAAAAACATCGTAATTGACAAGGACGAAATCACCCTAAACCTTTGCTACCTAACATCTTTCGAAGAAACAACAAATAAGCAACACACCAGTGCCCGTGCGGTTTCTATGGCGACCCCAAACGCGAGTGCCGGTGTTCGCCGAACATGATTACCAAATACCGGAACCGAGTCAGCGGGCCGTTGCTCGACCGAATCGATATTCACATCGAAGTCCCGGCGGTGAAGTACAAGGAAATGGCTGGCGAAGCCACCGGTGAAACTTCTGAAAAAATCCGGCAACGCGTCGCCGGAGCTCGCACGGTTCAGCGTGAACGATTCGGCCATGCTAATGCCCGGCTGGCGCCGAAGGAAATGAAACAGCACTGCCGGCTCGATACAGACTGCCAAGAGCTTTTGAAGATGGCGATGACGGAATTAAATCTAAGCGCCCGCGCCTATGACCGGATTCTGAAAGTCAGCCGTACAATTGCCGACCTTGCCGGTAGCGAACAAATTCAGTCCGACCACATCTCGGAAGCCATTCAATACCGGTCACTCGACCGGCAATTGTGGGTCTGAGTTCCACGGCTTGTGCTGGGGAGGATTTTGGGTATGCTACACAACACGTGAAGACTGTGGCTTTTGGCGACTTGGTGCGGTTGCCGCTGGTGACGTATTACGAAGATGCTTTTCGTAAAGCCACCGGTGTGTCGCTGAAGCTGGCGCCACCGGAAGAACCGAAAAAATTTCTCGCGGTCGGAAAATGCGCCAATCCATTCTGTACGTTGGTTTCACGGACGCCGGTGGGCAATGCGGCCTGTTTGGAGGCGGAGGTGTTCGCGCACCGGACGGTGGCGAGTCGCCGGGTAACTTATCAAAGTCATTGTTTTGCCAGGATGACGATTGTCGCAATGCCAGTCATGATTGGCGGATGACCTGCCCCCTATAAACGAGTCCAGTGGTGATGGTAGAATATTGGCTGCTGGACGAAACTGAAAGGGGTTAGGAACATGGCAAAGCAGTATTACAAGCCGGAGCAGATCATCAGTAAGCTACGGGAAGCGGAAGTGGAACTGGGGCGTGGGCTGGCAGTGCCCTTAGTTTGCAAACAGCTTGGAATTACCGACAGTACTTATTATCAGTGGCGCCAAGAATACGGCGGCATGCGCTTGGATCAAGCGCGGCGACTGAAGCATCTGGAACAGGAGAATACCCGGCTCAAGAAGTTGGTGGCTGACTTGGCGTTGGATAACGCGATTCTGAAGGAAGCCAACCAGGGAAACGCCTAAGCCCGACGAAGCGCCGGCACACGGTGGCGCGGGTCCGTGAGATCCTCGGCCGTGAGCTGGTCTCGGAACGTCGGACGTGCCAAGTGTTGGGGCAACCGCGCGCTACGCAGCGGCGGCAGGCAGGCTTGAAAGTATTGATGAGTTCACACGGGAGTGTTTAGCCATTGTCGTGGCTCGGTGCTTGGAGAGTCCGGATGTCTTAGAGATTCTGACACGCCTGTTTGTCGAGCGGGCGGTCCCGCAGTATCTGCGGTCAGATAACGGTCCGGAGTTCCGGGCCACCGACGTGCGGGAGTGGTTACAGCGTGGGGGTGCAGCCGCTCTATATTGAACCGGGTAGTCCGTGGGAGAATGGCTACATCGAATCATTCAACGGCAAACTACGAGACGAACTCTTGAATGGCGAGATCTTCGATACGCTGGTGGAAGCCCAAGTGCTCATTGAGCGTTGGCGGCGAGAATATAATACGTGGCGGCCGCATAGTGGATTGGGTTTATCGACCACCCGCACCCGAGACCCTTCAACCTTGGCCGCTCGGTTCCGGGGCTTCGCCCCTCCACCTATCTGCCAAGGTTGAAATCCAAGAAAAAGTCGCATAGAATGTGGTATCAACTATGGGGGCAGGTCAGGCGGACGCCGGCGCGTTTCATGGCGATTTTTAGGGCTTCGCCGAAACGGTCGAGTTGCTCGGTGGTGTGAAGGGCAGAGACGGCGCACCGGATTAATTCTTTGCCAATCGGCACGCCGGGCGGCACGGAAATCACGGTGAAGAAGCCTTGTTCCCAGAGAGATTTCCACATGAAGTAACATTTTTCCTGATCGCCAATCACAATCGGCAGCGCCGGAGTCGGGCTTTCCCAGAAATCTAAGCCGAGCGTTTTGAGAATGTCGCGCAGGTGCCGGTAGTTCGCCCATAAACGTTCGGCGTGTTCCGGTTCTTCCTGCATAACCGTGAGCGAGGTGAGCGCGCTGGCCGCCGCCGCCGGACCGAGCGCGGCGCTGAATACAATCTGCCGGGAATTG
>Ga0209083_1000135_pt1 | contig 112536 bp, 113 predicted proteins | sample AM7aDNAmetaG_FD_184132 | JGI IMG/M metagenome (GOLD analysis project Ga0209083, IMG submission 184132) | Freshwater microbial communities from Finland to study Microbial Dark Matter (Phase II) - AM7a DNA metaG (SPAdes) (version 3) | ecosystem: Environmental > Aquatic > Freshwater > Lake ...
TGAATGGCGCGGAGATTATGTTTTTGCCAATCATGGGCGATATTCGAGCGGATCGTTTCACGCGTGGCGAACCGGTCTTCCACGAAGAACGCTGGAAGGTAATCATGCGTTCGCGTACGCTTGATAATCATTTCTTGATCGCGGTGGCTCGCAATGAATCCATTGGCAGTTGCATCATTGACAGAAAAGGCGAAATCCGATCTTGGAATGACGGGACAAAAGATGTTATCTGTGCCGAAATCGAACTAAATCCAAATGGTCGGACTTGGAATGGAGTGAGTCAACGCGATGTTAACTGGCTCCAACGACGCCCGGAGCTTTATACGGGATCTACGGTTGCGATTCCTCCGGTGGTGAATAACCTTTAAGGAAAATGACATGAACAGCAGGGAAAGAGTTCTCGCGGCGATTAACTTTCAAGAACCAGATCGACTACCTGTCGACTTAGGTGGAAGCACCGGTGCGAGCAGTATTCATGTTCTCGCCTATCACAATCTCAAAGAAGCGTTGGGACTAAATCCGTTGGTTAAGTGTAATGACGTGATGCAAATGCTAGCGTTTGTGGAAGAGGAAGTGCGGCAGCGCCTTAGTCTTGATGTCGTCCAGATAAACTCGCTGACGTTAAACAAGGCTTGGGAGCCGGTTCCGATTTTTGATAAAATGGGAAACAATCTGCTCCTGCCGGCGGGTTTAGGAATTACGCGAGAGCCAAGTTTAACTTGGAAGTTAAAGAAACGTAATGGCGCAACTTTTTCCATGCCCAAAGGCTCCTACTATTTTGACGCGGACGATGGGAAGGGTTGGTTCTCATATCCCTACGAACTCACGGATAAATACTTGTCCGATCTTCAGGCGCATACCAAAGAGCTTCATGAGACGACGGATTACGCGATCACTCTGAACTTTGGTGGTAACTTTGGTTCGACAGACCCGGACTATCTCATGGATTTGATCGCTGAGCCGGAAAAAGTGGACGAAGATATGTCCAAAATTTGCGACACACTAATCAAGAATTACTCTCTGCTGCATGACGCTGTTGGCGACTATACATTCTGCATTGTCTTTGCGGATGATTTCGGCTCGCAAGCTGCGCCGATGGTTGGCCCTGATATCTTCCGGGAGAGAATTGTTCCGCAGTACAAGCGCTTTACGAGCTGGCTGCGTTCCAAGACTAAATGGAAACTCTTTCTCCACTCCTGCGGTGCTGTTGAACCGCTGATTGAAGATTTCATCGATATGGGCGTCGACATTCTGAATCCGATTCAAACCTCTGCGCATGGAATGGATCCCGCTTTGCTCAAGAGTAAATATGGTAAACGGATTGTTTTCTGGGGTGGCGGTTGCGATACCCAGCGTGTGCTTGGATTTAAGACTCCCGCAGAGGTTGCGGAGCATGTCCGTGAACGAATTAGCATTCTTGCCCCCGGTGGTGGCTTTGTCTTTAATCAAGTCCATGCCATCCAGCCGACGGTGGATCCGGCTTCGATTCTTGCCATGTACGAGGCCGTCTATAAATATGGAAAATACTGAGTGCCAGAATGTGTTCTGCCAATGATTCGTCGGTTGGTTACCAGTCTTCTTCTTGTGGCGTGGTTGACAGCTGTGCATGGTGCTAATTCAGTCGCTCCGCAAACCTTGGTTTACATTGGCACTTATACCGGTGCGAAAAGTAAAGGAATCTATCTGTCGCGTCTGGATTCGGCTACCGGTGCGCTGAGTGTTCCTGAACTCGTAGTCGAGACAGCGAATCCAACATTCCTCGCAGTACATCCGAATCGCCGGTTCCTATATGCAGTGAACGAGATGGCAAATCCATCGAGTCAATCAAGTCCAACAGTTACGGCTTTTGGCATTGAGAACGCCACCGGTAAATTGACGATGCTCAATGAGCAATCCACCGGTGGCGATGGGCCATGTCACATTGTGATGGAGCCGTCTGGTAAAAATGTGCTGGTTGCGAACTATGGTGGCGGCAGTCTAGCAGTGCTGCCGATTAATGCCGATGGGCGATTAGGTGCAAGGACTGCCTTTATTCAGCATCACAGTTCCGACTTAAATCCGCACCGGCGGACAATTGCACATGCTCACGGCATTACGCTAGATTCCGCAAATCATTTTATATTTTGCGCTGATCTCGGCTTGGATCAAATCTTCAGCTATCAGTTTGATTCGGCTCACGGTGCGCTCACGCCGAATGTTCCGCCCTTAGTTTCTCTACCACTTGGCTCTGGCCCCCGACATTTCGTTTTTCATCCCGCTGGTCAATATGGCTATGTCATCAATGAACTAGCCTCGACCGTTACCGCATTTACCTATGATTCAAAACGTGGGAGCCTTGAAGAGTTGCAGAGCATTTCGACCGTACCGGAGGATTTTCACGGAAAGACTTATGCGGCGGAAATTGCCATCCATCCGAATGGTCAATTTTTATATGCTTCCAATCGAGGCCACGACAGCATCGCGGTTTTTACAATCGATAATCAGACCGGCAAACTCACTTTGATTGAGCATCAGTCAGCTCAAGGAAAGAGGCCGCGGAACTTCGGGATTGATTCCACCGGTAAGTTCCTATTGGTGGCCAATCAAGATTCTGACAACATTGTGGTTTTTCAAATCGATTCCAAGACCGGCCGTCTCCAATCGACCGGGAATGATGTCGCCGTCAATTCACCTGTTTGTGTGATATTCGTTCCGCCACCGTTGCCGTAGAAGATGTTTTTATTGCTTACCTTCCCGCTGTGCTGCTTGGACGATTTTCTAAATGGCGCAATCGAGGTCGTGAGGAATTGGCTCCGGTTGATGTTTCTGGATGACAGCTTCTTTATATTTACGACAACAGGCTGCCGTGTCCAGCGCGCCGTCGTCCAGCCAAGCCTGAAAATATTGCCTGCTCCGGTCCGGCAAATATCATCTGTGTTGTTCGCATATCGAAAGCGTGGCAAATTCTGCGCCAACTTTGAATTCGCTCTTAACGCAGCCATTCGTCCCGGTGCGCCGCGACAAAGGCATCGTCGTTGAGATGTGGATAAGCGGCGTAGACGCGGTCAATTTCTTCGCGTTGGCCGGTGCCGAAGGTTTCCTGTGAATCCAGTGTCCAAACGCCGGTCAATAATCCTTGGCGACGTAGTACCTCATGAATACCGACAATGCAGCCGGTAAAATTATTCGCGGCATCGAAAAAGGCGGAATTCGAATCGGTTACCTCGACACCTCGCTGCAGCAATTCTGCCGTCCGGTTGGGTTTCCCGGCTGCCGCTTGGCACGCCGCGAGTAACTCTACCGCTCGCTGCGTCCACACCGACCAGTGGCCAAGGAGTCCACCTACGAAACGTCGTTCGATTGGGCGACCATTCCGGAGGAAGCGAAAGGGGGTAATCAAGTCTGCCACGATGTTGTCATCGTTACCGGTGAAGAGTGCGATATCATCCCGGCCGCTTTCCACTACGGCGCGGACGACATCCAATGTTTGGTAGCGGTTAAAGGCGGCAATTTTGATTGCCACGACATTTTCAATCTCGGCAAATTTTCGCCAGAAGGCGTAGGGCAAGAGTCGGCCACCGGTCGCCGGCTGGAGATAAAATCCAATCACCGGTAGAACATTCGCTACCGCACGGCAATGGGCAACCAATTCATCAACCGGTGCCTGCGGCAACGCTGCTAAGCTCAGTAATCCGGCGTGGTAGCCAAGTGTTCGCGCTACCTCTGCCTCGCGAATCGCTTGCGGCGTTAAACCGCACAGACCGGCGATGCGAACCACCGGCCGGTTCGCGCGCTGCATTTCTTCTGCGGCCAATGCCAGTACTGGTTGGTATAGGTCAACTTTTGGATCTCGGATTGCGAATTGCGTCGTATGAACCCCCACTGCTAGCCCACCGGCACCGGCGGCAAGGTAATAGCGGCTGAGTGCTCGCTGGCGATGTTCATCAAGCTGGCGTGCGGCATTGAGCGCGAGTGGATGGGCGGGAATTACCAAGCCCCGTTGTAAGGCGGCACGAAAATCAAAACTTTCCATCGCGCACCTCAAAGTGAGTTGGTTTGTTTAATGTGCTGCCACCGTGCTTTACCCATTCAGCCACCCAGGTAATTAGTTGACCAATATTTACCGTCGGTGAACCGAAGAGTTGGTAGGCTTTCGTCGAATTGCTAATCCACGCTGTGGACGCTTCTTGTCCAACCAGCACCGGTGCTTTTCCTAGCTGTCGCCCCAAACGAGTCGCAAGATCACGAAGCGATAGGATTTCACGCCCGGTCACATTGATGATAAAGGGCGGACTGGCGGCATGAGCAAGACATTGAATTGCTTGAGCATTCGCATCTCGCTGCCAAATGATATTGGCGTGCCCCATGGTGACATCAATCGGCTCACCGCTCATAATCTTTTTCGCCAAATCAATTAACACGCCGTACCGGAGATCGATTGCATAGTTGAGACGGACTAACGCCACGCGCGTCCCGTTGCGCTTCGCAAAATGAGTAAAGATTCGCTCCCGGCCTACGCAGGAATTCGCATAGTCTCCCGGTGGACCGAGCAAATCTTCTTCGCGTGCGCCGTTACCGGTAATCGGTGCCAGCGGATAAACACACCCAGTCGAAAAAGCAACAATGCGGGAATTTGCATAACGCTCGGCTGTATGAGCCGGTACTAATGTGTTCATTGCCCAGGTTAAATCGGGGCCTTGCGATGTGCCAAATTTTTGTCCGGCCATGAAGATTACATTGGGCGCGTCCGGTAGGTTGGCAACGGCCGCACGATCAAGTAGGTTGGCAGTTACCGGTTCAATGCCGAACTTACGAAGGCTCTCGGCGGTGCTGGGTATTGAGAAGCGTGCAACGCCGTAAACCGGGTCAGACCGACCAAGGCTGTCCAGTGCCCGCCGCACCATTCGCGCGAGCGTCGGTCCCATTTTTCCGCCTACGCCGAGCACTGCAACCGCTCCCGGTAACGCACGCAACGTCTCCATGACACCGGGAGTCGGCTCGCTCAGAATTTGCTCTAATTGATCTTCGGTTTTAATCGTCAGCATATTTATTTTTAAATTCTGTGGAGCACAAAACTAAATCAACTAAACAAAAATATCGGCCATTATCAAGTAAAGATGGAGCTTTTTACAACCCACGTCACTGTAAGTTTGACCGGCATGAAGCGCTTGCCATTTTTGTTGCAAAAAGGCGATTGCTGACCGGTCGAAAAAATTGCTACGTTGATGCCGATGAATATTTCATTAACCTTGGAGCTAGTCGCGGTCGGCGTTTGCGCTGTGACCGGTGTACTGGTGGCGGAAGGGAAACAGGTTGATCTTTTCGGCGTGCTTGTGTTGGCTGTTGTCACGGCGTTCGGCGGTGGCACTGTCCGGGATTTGTTACTCGGCGATGTGCCGGTCGCGTGGATGCGGAATCCGTATTATCTGCTGACGGCAATGTTGGCTGGACTGGGAACATTTATCGTAGCGCGCTACCGGTCGTTGCCGCGGACGGTGTTGCTGGTGGCCGATGCGTTTGGTTTGGCCTTGTTCACATTGATTGGAACCAAGAAGGGACTCGCATTCGGCGTTACGGTGCCGGTGGGCGTAATGCTTGGAGTGATTACCGGCGTGGCCGGTGGCATTCTGCGTGATGTTTTAACTGGCACGATTCCGCTGGTCTTTCGTCCGACGATTTACTTGTACGCGACAGCGGCTCTGTGCGGCGCGACGGTATATGTGTTGGTATTGCATTGGATGCCATCCGAGGTGGTCGCCGCCGGTAGTAGTCTCGCTACGACACTGGCGCTACGGCTTGCGGCTATCCGTTGGAAGCTGGAATTGCCGCTGTTTCATGTTCGCCGTTGAGATGCTGCCGGTTAAAATCCCGGTATTTCGGACTAAAGTAAGCGAGGTAGTGGAGACCTTGTAAGAATAAAGGTTTGTGCGATGTTGGCGAGTATTTTCATGCTCTTAATTATAAACTAAGGAACAATTTTCAATGAAAATAACGCCGGCACAGTTGGACTTTTATGAACGGAATGGTTTCCTAGTCGTTGAAGACCTGATCTCAACGAAAAACCTAGAGATTTTAAGCCGAAGAATTGACGAGATCCAGCAAGGGGTACTCCAAGCACAGGAGTCTGCGAAAGGTGGACAACCTGTAGGTTTTTTAATTGAAAAACAGAGTGACGGCTTAGCCGTGACAGCGAAACCCGCGGTGCGAAAACTTACCAATCTCGCATTCGTGGATGATTTTTTTAAGTCGATTGCCGCCAGTCCAAATATTCTAGACATTGTCTCACAACTCACCGGTGGTGGAACCGAGCTTATGCTTTACAGTGATCAGGCATTTCTAAAACCCGCTTTTTGTGGTTCAGCCAAACCTCTCCACCAAGATAATTCCTATTTTAAAGTCACGCCGAATTCCGCAGGAGTTACCTGTTGGCTAGCGATTGATAATGCAACCGTAGAAAATGGCTGTTTGAATTACATCCCCGGCACACACAAGCTTGGGCTAGTGAAGCATAAGGCTACTGATGACCCGGCACATCTAGTTCCAGATGTTGACTTCAAACTTGGAGTGGAAATACCACTGCCTATTCCGGCTGGTTCTTGTCTTTTTCATCACCTACTGGTCATGCATAGCTCTAAGGTTAACAGTAGCCCAAAGTCACGGCGGGCCTGGGCGCTGCATTATGCGAATCGCACTGCAGAAAAATCCGTTAAATCATGGGAGAATATGCTCAAGCTACGGTAGTCTTCCGAGTAGAAAATAACGGCATGTGGTGGTTTTGATTCAGCTAAAACGCGTAAATATGCAAAAGCGAAAACTTGGAAAAAGTAATCTAGAAGTCTCGGCGATTGGGCTCGGCTGCATGGGAATGAGTTTTTCCTACGGTCCACCTAAAGACAAACAAGAGATGACTGCCCTTCTTCATGCTGCTGTGGAGCGTGGTGTAACGTTCTTTGATACTGCTCAAGTCTATGGCCCCTTTATAAACGAGGAACTTATCGGCGAAGCTCTGGTTCCGTTCCGCAAGCAGGTGGTAATTGCAACGAAGTTCGGATTCGACTTCAGTGGTAGTGATACTCGCCCTGGTGCGGCAGCCCTGAACAGTCGACCAGAGCATATTAAGCAGACAATCGAAGCTTCGCTCAAGCGACTCAAAATTGAAACAATCGACCTGCTCTATCAACACCGGGTTGACCCGAATATCCCGATTGAAGATGTCGCCGGGGCGGTAAAGGAACTTATTCAGCAAGGCAAAGTGAAGCATTTTGGCCTGTCGGAAGCTGGCGTGCAGACGATTCGTCGTGCCCATGCAGTTCAGCCGGTTGCTGCGCTCCAAAGCGAATACTCGCTGTGGTGGAGACGCCCGGAAGTGGAAGTCTTACCAACACTCGAAGCACTCGGAATCGGTCTCGTTCCCTACAGCCCACTGGGTAAAGGTTTTCTCACGAGCAAGATTAATAAAAAAACGATCTTCGATAGTACCGACTTTCGCTATACGCTCCCAAGATTCACACCGGAAGCCTGCCAAGTGAATCAGGCTCTGATTACCCGCCTCAGTAATATCGCCCACCGGAAGCAGGCAACAATGGCTCAGATCGCGCTCGCTTGGACGAGAACATCGGAGCTACAGTCGTTGAGCTGACGTCTGATGATCTGTGTGAGATTGAAATCGCCACCTCCAAGATTAAGGTGCAAGGGGCGCGGTATCCGGAAAAACTCGAGCAAATGACCGGTCGCTAAACGAGCCGAAACGATTGCTGCTCAAGTATACATATGCTATTTTCTGGAGCGCAATTCCAACTGTTGAACATTTGAAACAGATCGGCGCTTAGTCTTTCGTTTATGAACCAAATTATCGAACTGCTTTCCCGGCTTGTTGCTTGTCCGAGCATCAACCCGAAGAATCTTGCGCCCACCGGTCTGCTCTATGGTGAAGCCGGTATGGTTGAGCTTCTCGCCAATCTTTTGCGCGATTGGGGTGGTCAAATTCAAATTAACGAAATTGCGCCGGGGCGTCCCAATCTACTTGCCTGTTTCCCCGGCAAAAATCCAAACCGGTCACTACTGCTCGACGCGCACACCGATGTCGTGGCGGTGGAGGGGATGATCATTCCGCCATTCACACCAATGATTCGCGACGGGAAACTCTACGGGCGCGGTGCATGTGATACCAAAGGGCCAATGGTTGCCATACTTCTCGGTCTGCGCCGCGTTCTCGACGAACAGGGCCAGCCACCGGTGACAATCTGGTTTGCGGGGACTTGCAATGAAGAGCTTGGAGCCACCGGTGCCGCAGCACTGATGGCATCCGGTTTCCGGGCTGACATGGCCATTATCGCTGAGCCGACCGAACTGAAAATTATTCACGCCCACAAAGGGGCACTGCGCGCAATCTTGGAAACAACCGGTATTGCTGCGCACAGCTCCACACCACAACTCGGTGTCAACGCAATCTACAAAATGCTGCCGGTTATCACTCGACTGGAAAAAATGATTTTCCCGGCCACACATCCAAAACTCGGCGCACCGACATTAAGCGTCGGCACCATTGCCGGTGGATCACAAGTCAATATTGTGCCGGCGAGTTGTCGAATTGACGTGGATCGTCGGCTGCTGCCCGGTGAGACGCGTGAAGAAATCGTTCACCAACTTACCGGTAACGAAGATGTAATGTGCACAGTCACGGAATTTTATCCGCCACTTGAAGAGTCACTCGATAGTCCGGTGGCTGGCTTAGTAGCGGCGGCGTGTCGCCGTGTATTAGGTCGTGCCGAATTTAGTGCCGCACCCTATGCGACCAATGCGGGGGCTTACAAAGCGGCCGGCATTCCAGCCGTTGTTTTTGGTCCCGGTAGCATTGCTCAAGCCCACACGAAAGATGAGTTTATCGAGCTTTCAGCAGTGGCGCAGGCGGTGAATCTTTTCGCGGAAATTATCCAGAATGCAACTTAAGGAAACGAAATTAGCCATAATGATACCATCCGTCCAAAAACTACGCATCGGTGTGACCGGTCTCGGTCGCATCGGTTGGGAACACGCCCAGCAACTGGCTAGCCACACTGATTTTACTCTGGCCGCAGTGGCGGATCCGGTGGCCGACCGGCGCGCCGAAGCGATTACGAAATTTGATTGTGTTGCCATGGCGACCCATGAGGAATTGCTGCGTACCACCGGATTGGATGCAGTGGTGATTGCCACGCCGACCCATCTTCACAAAGCAATGGCAATTGCAGCCTTCAAAGCTGACCAGCATGTCTTTCTCGAGAAACCCATGGCTGTGACTATTGCCGAAGCCCGTGCGATTGCGCAGGCAGCTCAACGTGCTCATCGAGTTTTGACTGTCTACCAACCCCACCGGTTAACGGCCTATCATCAGCAAGTTCGTCACATCATTGCCACCGGTAAGCTGGGGCAGATTTATCACGTCAAACGCGGCGCGTTTGGTTGGGTGCGGCGGAATGATTGGCAGACGTTGCAAAAGTTTGGCGGTGGCATGCTGAATAATTACGGCGCGCATTACCTCGATCAATTACTGGATCTGACTGGCCATGATCTCAATCGGATTTTTTGCCGGTTGGGAAGGGTGGCCTCACTGGGCGATACCGAAGATGTCGTGAAGGTTATTTATCAAACACGCTCTGGCATCCTCGGTGAAGTGGAAATCAATCAAGCTACGCCGCGTGGATTTTTTGAGTTGGAAGTTTACGGTACACATGGCGTGTTGTGGAAAGAAGCGAATACACTAAAGCTCCGGTATTTTCGGGCTGAAGAATTACCGGCGCGGATATTGGATTCAACTCTTGCGACTCCCGGTCGGGAATATCCACGTGACAACGCGAAGTTTTATGACGAGATCGTCGTTGTTGATGAACAGTACGCCGTGGATGTTTATGCGGATTTTGCTCAGGCAATTCGCATCGGTAGCGAGCCGTTTGTGAAGCCCGCCGAAACGCTCGCTGTGATGCAGTTGCTCGCCCGCTGCCGGAAGCAATCCGGTTCCATCATCGCCACGCCAATCTGAGCAATTCTGATTGACAACCGGTGATGCACCAAGCAGATATTATTTTTATGATAAAAGCAAAAGATTCCGCATCTGAGCGAGTGTCAATGACCGGATATGGTCGTTCGCTCGCCGTAATTTCGGGAGGTCTTCCTGATCGGATACCGGCCTACACGCCCACCATTGCGAGTGATGTGGCGAGCCGGATTTTAGGACGCAACGCCCACACCGGCGGCCCAGCTCTCTGGTGGGCAGAAGCAGCAGCGTGGTGCAACGGCCCAACCGCTTGGCAGGAATTCGGTTGTCAGATTACAGAAGACATTATTGATTTACACCGGGCGTTGGGACAAGACGTCATTCGTTTCCCCTGGCGCAACAATATCAAGCCGACCGCCAAAATCAACGACACCACTTTTCTATGTGGCGATCCGGCGGGCGACCATCAGATTTGGTATTGGGACGCACAGATGATGAATTTTATTCCGGACCGGCATCCCGTGGAGCCGCAGGTTGAAGATTGGCCGGCGGTAGCGAGAAAAGCTGAGAAAAACGTCGAGCAACGCATTGCCGAGGTTCGGGAAACCATCGGTGTACCGGAGGCTAGCCTACAAGCCAGACTCGGCGATACGATGTTAGTGCTCGGTGGTGGTGCAGTTGGCTTGAGCTTAGGCGTGGACGAAGCGCATTTGTTAGCCACTGCGTTGGAGCCGGAGGCGGTCTCCGACATCCTCGACTGCGATTTGGCAGTTAGCATTGCTGCGGTCAAAGCAATGGCCGGGCGCGGAATCAAGGCGGTTCTGGGGGGCGGAGACATGGCGGACAAGAATGGTCCGATGTACTCACCGGAAATGTTCCGGCATTTCATGCTGCCGCGCTGGAAGAAACTGGCGGACTGCTGCCGTGAGCTCGGTCTGCATTATGTGTGGCGAAGCGACGGTAATCTCTGGAAAGTCGCTGATATGCTTTTTCGCGAGGCAGCAATGCCGGGGTTTGGTGAGGTTGATTTTGATGCGGCAATGACGACAGCACGTTTGCGGGTGGAGTATCCGGATTTAGTTCTCTGGGCCAACCTGAGTGGCGATTTATTGTGTCGGGGTACCGCCGAGGATTCCTACCGGCATAGTATGCAACTGCTCGAAGCCAGTCGCGGTCGCCGTTATTTCCATGGTTGTAGCAATACAATTCTACCCGGTAGTCCGGTGGAAAATGTACACGCGATGATGCAGGCGCGGGACGATTTCAGCCGGCAACTCAGTAAATTATAACCTCTGGAACTGAATTAGATCTCTTCTTCTTTTCCGCTGACCAATGAGTGTTGTGCGGCTTCAAGCATGGCCATGATTTCAAGTGTGTCTTCCATTGCCACCGGCGCCGGAACACCCTGAAAGAAATTGGTAATTTTTTCCAATAGATCCGAATACATTCGATCGGTATCTACTACAAACGGCGCGGCTTGCTCGGTGCTTCGCAAGCATCCACCGTAAATCCAAACATTTTGGTTTAACTCTACAATCCCTCGGCGACCACCGGCGTAACTGATAATTACAATCAGCCCGGCGTCATCTTGCCGAACAAAAACTCGTTGGGCACCGCGTCCCATTGCGCGTTGCAGCATCTCAAAGGTGTGGACGCCATACCAGATGATGGAACTACCGGTGGGTGCTAGTCCCAATGGACCGTAAACTGTGGTGCATGATGGACTTGGTATTATTTGGCAAGCGGTTTCAAGTTGAGGAACAAAACGTAATGCGGATGCCGAAAAGGTTTTTAAGTTCCAGGCATTGATGAGTGCAGAAATCTTCCGACCATTCGCCAATGTGTCGGCGAGTGGTTTATCGAGGAATACATTCTTACCTAAGTCAACACACCGGGAGAAATATTCCAAGTGATACGCCGGGTCGTTAATCGCCAGTAGCAACGCATCGCAACCCGTGACCGCTTCGGTAAAATCAGTGGTAACTTTTACACCCCACGCTTCCAATTGTTGCTGGCGGGCATTCAAACCAGACTCACTTTGAAATGGAGTAGTAAAACGCAAGCAAGGAACCGCCTGCAAATGCTGAACTTTTTGCTCCGGTGGACACTCGGGAGCTTGCATCCGTTTCACAAACTCAATGGTGTGACTGCTATCTAAACCGATGATTGCGACGCGAATCGTTTTGTGCATTCGACTTTCCAATTAATGGTTTCTTCAAAAAACTGTATGGCCATTGCACGCGACTGGCCTTCCTCGTGGCCGGTATTAGGTTCTACGACTAATTTCCACACTGCACCGGCGGATTGGTTGGCGGTAAAGATATTCCGAATATTTGTAATCCGAAATTCGGCGTCATTGGCTCCGATGAAGAAAATTCCAGGTACTTGGCGCGCGGCTGCCGATGCGAGTTGGGTAAAGTAATAGCCGCCTTTATTCACAACAAATGCCAGCACGCGCTCCGGTTGCCAGCAGGTAAACTCGTAGTTGAACTGACCGCCTGCGGAATGTCCCCACAGCAAAAGTGGTGCCGTCGCGACTTCCAGATGTTGGGATTGTTCGGAAAATTGCCGTAAGGCTTCGAGTAATGCCGCGCCGCTACCGGCGCTCGCCCGGCAATATTCTTCGATGTTCATGTTCTCGTGCGGATGATCTTTAAAATAACAGCCGACGAGTGCGAATTGATGTCGGTGGGCAAAATCCTGCCAGAAAATTTCTGTGACCATTGTCCGTCCGTCGCCGTTGGAGCCCGGCATCAATACCAGTACGCCGCGACATCTATCCGTTTTAGCCGGTAACCAAAATCGGAAAGCTGCTACGGCGTAGTTCTGACTGGCCGGTAAGACGACATTCAACTCGGGGGTTTTCATTTCCAATGCGGCGCGGTTGACCAGAGAAAGCGTTCCAGCCGTTCGTCAAGTTGCCGGCGTTCTGCGGCGGCCTCCGGATAATCGGCGTGGCCGGCAGTGAGGATAAACATTTCTTTGGGTCCCGACAAAGCATTGAGCACCGCAAATTGTCCGGGCGGCGGCACCACGGCATCGGTGAGAGCCGGTGCCACAAAAACCGGAATGCGAATGCGGCGCGCAGCCGTGGCGGCGTCAAAATAAGGTAGAACTTTGCGAACCTCCGGATGTGTTTGCGCGTATTGCCGGACGATTTCGCCTCTGCCGATACCGGCGATACTTAATCGCAACGGATGATGGCCAAACGTCGGCACTTCCAGATAGGCGCGTTGATACAGCGGTTCCCACGGCAAAGCCATTGCACCCAATCCACCGCCGAAACTACAACCGTAATAAACAATATTTTCCGCCACTGCCGGTACCAACTGCGCCAGCGCTTGAGCGCCCGACCATAACGCAGTCACGCAATGCCGTAAAATATAGGTCTCACGCTGTGCGATGCCATGGAGCACATGCTGGTCTGCCGTGTCGGGAATTTCTGGTGCGGCGGAAAGGCTGAAACCGGGCGCGTTGACAAAAAGAGTCGCCATGGAACGCTGTGGGAATTCCGGTTCCGTCCGCGCGCCATATCCGTGACCAATGACAGCCCCGAGTTTGACCGGCTGCGAACGCGGTAGGACGAGCCATGCGCCGACGCGAACACCATCCAAGGTTTTAAAATAAATCTCAAACAACCGGTGTTCCGGACTTGGCGATAGCAATTCAGTTTGCGTCAACTCCAGAGGTTGGGCGGCGAATTCCCGACGGGTTGCCTGCCAAAAATTGTCGAAGTCTACTGGCTCGGATGGAGGTTCAATTTTTAGCAATTCATCAAGTTTAGGAGATGGCACGCTCATAACACTTGCAGATTTAGTCATGGCTCGGCGTGGTTGCAAGCTCAATCAAACTCCACACTTGAATTGGGAGCTAATGCCGTTAATCTGCTGGCAGACCAATTTACCAACGTGACCACTCCTGATAACTGGTTAAAGAATTTCGCCGTACCGGCGACCGACAATCGTCCAATGCCACTCTGGGTTTGGAATGGCGAGGTGAGCGAGGCGCGCATCACTGTCATGCTGGAGCAAATTGCTGCGCAACATTGCGGTGGCGTTTTTATCCATCCCCGGCCCGGACTCATCACTGAATATCTTTCCGAACGCTGGTTTGAATTGTGGGCCTTTGCGCTCCGAGAATGCGAACGACTTGGTTTGGAATGTCACATCTACGATGAGAATTCTTTTCCGTCCGGTTTTGCCGGCGGCCATGTGCCGGCTACCGACCCCAACACCGTTGCGGAGACGATGACCGGCGTTGCCGATGGTCAGTTTGTCCTCAAGAAAGCACCACCGGATCCATTTCATGCCGGCTTCGGTTACGTCGATCTCGCTCGTCCGGGAACGACGGAATTATTTCTTCAAACCACTCACGCGCAGTATGTCCGCCGCTTTCAAAGTGAATTCGGGAAGCGAATCAAATACGCATTTACCGATGAGCCAGAACTCTACAGCCGCGATGGTCTTGCGTGGTCAGCACATCTGGCGAAAGAGTTCCAACGCGAACACGGTTACGCACTTGCGGACCGGCTAACTGCATTTGCCGGTACCGACGAATCAGCGTGCGCCGTCCGATTTGATTATTTCTCGACGGCGCAAAGATTGTTCACTGAAAATTTTCTCCAACCGATGCACGATTGGTGCGCCGCCCACGAACTCGCATTCACCGGTCACTTCAACGAACACGTCTGGCCGGTGCCGTGCGATGTACCGGACATCATGGCGGCATTACGCTGGATGCATGTTCCCGGTAACGACCTACTCGGTTTTCAATTCACACCAACCAACCGCGTGGCTAACGGTGTGCGTCTGTTGAATCTCACTGAGCTTCGCAGCGTCGCTAACCAACTCGGTCGCGACCGAGTGCTTTGCGAAACCACCGGTGGTGGCGGCTACGGATTTGCGCTCGCCGATGCCAAAGCGCTTGAAGATTTTGCCCTCGCCAACGGCGTCAATTTTATTAATCCACACCTCAGTTACGAAACGCTCGCCGGCGCGCGCAAATACGATTGGCCACAAACATTCAGCGATCACAGCCCGTGGTGGGATGCCTACCGGTTGAATGCCGACCACACCGCGCGTGTTGTTCACGCTCTCCGGCAAGGCCGCGAACAGAACCGGATTCTCGTGCTGCAACCCACCACGACCGCGTGGATTCATTACCGTCCACCGTCGTTTAAGTCCGACAAAAAACTCGATCCGGTCATCGCCCAACTCCGCCAATCGCAAATCGAATTGGTGCTGGCATTGCACGGTGAACATTTTGATTTTGATCTCGGCGACGAACTAATCATGGCCGAACTTGGCGCGGCGGAAGCCGGTCAGCTGCGTGTTGGCGAGCGCAATTACGATGTCGTGGTGATACCGGTAGGAATGAAAAACCTGCTCGACAGCACAGCGGCATTGCTACAGCAATTCAAAGAAGCCGGTGGAAAAATTTTGGTTGCCGGCGAATTGCCGACATTTATGCGCGGTCGAAAGCTTGCCGACACAACGCCGTTCGCCAGTTGGGAACGCTGTGGTTCGACGGAAAAACTTTTGACGCGACTCCGGCAACTTGTTCCGCCGCGATTTACTGCGCCGGCCGACTGGTGCGTGATGCGGAAGGAATTGCCCGCCGGTGATATTTTGTATTTCATCGCGAATCCGTGGGACCAAGCGCAACGCGCCACCATTCAGCTCGAAGGTCGCAACGCCGTACTCCTCGACACCGCGACCGGCACGATGTCGGCGCTAGAAAATTTCGAGTTAGATTTACCGGCTCGCGGACACGCGTTGGTGTTGATGTCACCGGTGGCTGCTCCGGTGAAAGTTCAACCAAAATGGCGCGGCGCGGAAGTTGGGCCGGTTAGCGTCGAACGGGCGGACGTGAATGTTCTCGCCCTCGACTACTGCGACTTCGGCGTCGAAAAAAGTTTGCCGACGATTGCGGCGGATTTGAAAAATTGGCAGGCGAATGGTTTTCCGCGTAATATGTGGAGCGTCAGCACTCAGTACAAACAGACAATTCTGGATGCGCCAATCGCTACCGGTAGCGGTTTCACGGTGCGCTACCGGTTTCATACACTGCAAATGTCGCTGGAATTAGCAGTGGAACGGCCATGGCTGTACCGGATTACCCTGAACGGAAAACTAGTTTCGTTTGAAGGAGCAAGCCGGTGGTTTGATGAAGACATTCGGCGCGTCAATATCTCTGGCCTTGTCGTCGCTGGCGAAAACATCATCGAGCTGACGGCGCAGAAGTTCAACGTGCTCTGCGAGATTATGCCGGTTTATCTTTTGGGAAATTTTTCGGTCACGCCGGGGAGTATTGGATTTGTTCTCGAGCCGGCGCGGCCGCTCGCCTTGGGTGATTGGGTAGGGCAGGGACTACCATTTTATCCGTGGGGTGTGCGGTACCGGATGTCGATTGGTTTGACACAACCAGCCCGGCAAATCGCGGTGGAATTACCGGAATGGGCCGGCTCTGTTGCGCACATTTATTGGAATGGTACATCGCGTGGTGCTATCGCATTTCCGCCTTACCGGCTCGAATGGACAGAAGATGTGCCGGTGGGCGAACACGAATTGGTCGTTGAGGTTCGCGGCAATCTTAAAAATTTACTTGGCCCACATTTCAGCGATGGTTTACCGGGACCGTGGAGTTGGCAGGCCGCCCCGCAACCGCAACCGGCGGGTAGCCAGTATAAATTTTCGCCAACCGGTCTCCAGAAACCGCCGCGCTGTTGGTTTGCCTCTTAATCGCCGAGACCCAAAAAGGAATGACCGGGCGCAGCTTCGAGGAGAAAGTGCACGGTACCGGCTTCTTTGTTGGAGAGATGGGTTTTCAAGATACCGTGTTCGGTTTCCAGAGTGGTAACTTGGTTTGTAAGTGGATCGCCGTTAAAATTCAGTGGTGTCAAATGCCAGATTTTGGCACCGGTCTTCAAAGTGAAGTCGGCGGTGACCGGCTCCATCAGGATTGGTGAGTCCCCTTGTTTGTCGAGCCGGTATCGATCACCGCGTTTGCCGTATTGCTGACCGGTATTGCGGGTGCGCCCGACGAGAGCGATGTGAATGCTGTGCGACTTATTCACCGGTCGGTGGTCGAGACTGGTGAAATGTACGACGCCGTAGGCATCGTTCAAAGTCGCGGTCAAGCCACCATCCTGGAAGGTTTGATTAGAGAGGAAACCCATCACGCCTTGGGTTTTCGGCGTGTTGATGCGAATAAAACCTTGGTCGTAATTCCAGATTAATTCACCGGTACTGCTGGTGATGGTTTTAGCTTTTTCATCATGGCACTTCCGGTAGGTTTTTTCATCCCAGACAGCCGGATATTTCTTCGGATCAAACGATAATTCGACCCGGCCAATGAACGCCGCCTCCGGTGGGCAAGGAGTGCCACCGAATAGCATGGCGAACTGAGTATCAGATTCCCGGCTTTGCAGAGTGCGCTTGCGGAGTGGATTGTGCAGTGCGGTTTCATCGAGTGCGTTGCGATAAATAAGCGGTGCAGGTTTGACGTCGCCACGAACATAGAGGTAATGCGCCAACGGTTCGCAGGCCATTTGCGCTGGATTGTCAAACATTCCGAAAATCGAGTTCAGGAAACCAGCGGAGTCAACATCGTCCACTACGAAATGATGATTCGCCGATAAATTTTGAAGCGCACCGTAGGCCGCCATGAATGGGCCGGCTTCGACGGTGTAGTCGTTGGGCCATGGGAATTGCCATTCGGTGCAGGTGAATGGTTTGCCGGCGGGTTGCTGGTAAATGAACATGAAGAAATTATCCTTAGGAGATTTTTCAATCGGTAAATTTTCAAAGGTCACGGCGTTGGGCACCCAGCCGCCGAGCGGGTGGAGCCAATAGCTATGTTTACCGGCGAAGTCGAAATTCGCATTGGCGGCTGTCTGAATTTCTTGGAGATAATTCGGACCGCCCCACGATGAACCTTGCAACAATGTCCGGCTACCGGTGCTCCGGAGGACATCACGCACTTTACTGAACCAGTTCACTTCGAGTTCGTAGTAAAATTTAGTCTGATCGGCGGCGCGATTAACTTCAGCGGGACGGATGTTGGCGAGATTACCAATATTGCGGAGCGCGATGGTTTCCTTGCTCAAGCTTTCGGTGATGAGGTCGAGTGGGCTGGTCTCATTCGCTACACGCCAAGCAGTCTGTAGTCCGCTATCGTCGCCGTATTTCTTTTTCAGCCAAGCATTCCATAATTCTTGGAGCTTGAGCCGGTAGCTACTCGGAATGGCATCGGTCGGATAAAAGAACAAGCTACATTCATTGACGACTTTGAACATGTTGAAGGCGGGTTCTTCTGCGTAAGTCCGGCCAGTATAAGGATTTTTATGTGCCAGAAATTCCCGGAGAAAAGTGAGATACAATTCCTGGTGGCGTTCATCATAAAAATACTGGGTATTGTTTAACCCCGAGATTTTATCCGCCTGCTTCACACCGGCGGCTTCAGTCCACAGATGGCTGAAGAGCATGGACGCTTTGATACTGATACCAGCTTTCTGTAGTTCGTTAACGAAGTAGTCAAATTTATCGAGTCGTTTGAGGTCGAGTTTGTGCGGGTCGGTGCGGTCGCTTTGGAATGTGTCCATCAAGGAGTGGAACCGGACTTGATTGAAGCCAAACTTGGTGAGCCGGCGGATATAATGTTGTGCGAGCGATTTCGGCGGAAAGAGACTCGCGCCACCGAGGACAACGCCTTGGAAGCGGACGGCTTGGTCATCGTCAAAGAGCAACCGCTCGCCGTCGGCGTGCAGCCAGCCGGTGCGCGATTTGACAAAACCTTTTTCCCACGCGGCAACGGTGTCTTTATCGTAGTTGAACTTCAGTGGAAACCAATTCTCTACTCCGGCAGCAACTGGCTTCCAAGTCAGTTGGCCTTGCACCAGTTCCTCCTCCGGTTTATCGCCAAAACTCACGCCTAAAACCGCGAGCGATCCACCGGTAAACGTTGATTTGAAAGTTAGACTCGTTACCGCTTTGTTCGGTTGTGTCAGCTTTAGCGGAATCAGATAAACGCCAATGGTTGCGCCTTGGCCGTTTTGGCCATGCCACGCGACAGTTCCGCGCTCCAGTTCATGCGGCCCCCACCAACCACTGATTCGGTCACCCAAAGTCAATGGAATGGATTGTGTTTCGCCACCTTCGTACTGGATATCCACCGTCACCACCACGCCATCACCGCCCCACACATAGGTGGCGAGCAGATAAAGAAATTTTCCTTTTATCTTTGATACCGTGAGTTTCACTGTCTCCGGTAACGCGGGTAAATTTTTACCGCCGAGCATCAACGCCGCCGGGCCGTTCTCAATAATTGCAAACGGCACGCCTTTGAAAGTTTGCTGCCCGCGTGGAAATCCCGATAAGCAATTATCTTTGCCTTGACCGGTCCAGCCGGCGCGTTCTACTGAGTCGGTCAACTCCCGGTTGGCAACTGAATTCAGTGGTACTGTCACAAATTCGGCGCGAACCACGTTGGTGGTGAGTATCAATAGACAGAAGAGGCGTGTAAAAACTTTCATTGGATTATCTCCCGAGTTAAGTTGATTTGTTTTTCTCCGGTGGTTCTGATTAGGTCGAGTTTTGTCAGGTTCATCCGGCTACGATTGGATTAGTAGAAACAGCAACAGACATGGAGCAAATGCAACCATGTCTGTTGCTGGTCTACAGATAGCTTTTATTAATAATAACTTCCGCCGGCCTTGCCTGCTTCCGGTGCTTTAGCTTCCTCGCCTGGTTTGAGTGTGCCACGCGGTGTGAAGGGTTCCGTTGTTAGACAAAAAACATCAAGCAATCCCCAAGTCGGTGGATTAGCTCCGGTCTGATGTGCATTTGGTCCGGTGAACTGCACATCCATAATGTAGTTACCTTTTTTGAGATTCACTGCTTCCTGTTTGCTCCATTCAATTGTGCGGTATTGACCGATTGCAATGCGATCAACCACCGGTACTTCCCAGTCAATTTTCGTCCAGCCTTCTTCTGCACCAGGTGGTTTCACTGGTTTACCGGTGGCATCGAGTGCCACAAAGCGGATGCGCATTTCACCCATATTTGCACAGTAACCATGACGGAGATAGATAAAGTATGAGCCATCTTCTGAAATGGTTACTTTGTAAAGGAGGAAGGCCGGATTTGGTAAGCTTTCCCGGTTATCTGCTTGACCAGCAAAAGCATCGCCGGCGCTCAACAGTTTTGGATTATCGCCTTTTGCCCATGGGTTTTGCGGCATATTCGACTTGTAAGTAGCCTCGGCTTCGATCCAGACAAAGGCTGCTTGAACTGCGACCAGCGGCAAGAACATCGCCGCAATGACGGATGTGATAATGCGTATTTTCATAGTGACGAAATTTTATTTACTTTTACCAGAGTGTCAAGCCTGTTTTTACCATTGAGTTGCAATCGCCTTGCAAGTTTGCCGCCACCATGCAATATACCTATTATCAAATGGGTATTCGTGCGAAAACTTCACACGCTCATGCGCCGATTACGCAAACGACCATTGCTCAACTCACCGGAGTCTCACAAGGCGTAGTCAGTGCGGTGCTCAATGAGAATTTTACCAAGATTCGCGTCGCCCCGGCAGTCCAGCAACGAGTGCGGAACAAGGCGCAAGCGCTCGGCTATCGTATTAATGCCGGTGCGCGAGCCATGCGCACTCGCCGGTACTTCAATGTTGGCTACTTCCTCGCGAATACTCCGGGCACGATGGCGGAGATTGATTTTCCAGAATTCCGTGCCGGTGCGTATGATGCCGCTGTGGCTCAAGATTACCATGTGTCCCTGATCCGTTTACCTTCCACAGTCCGAGGTGAAATCAATCCCATTCCCAAGGCATTTCGCGAAGCGCATTTAGACGCATTGGTCATCAACCAAATGGGCGGCGGATTCACGACGGAACTGCACCGGAGCATCCTCGCAAGCGGTTTTCCGGTGGTGTATCTGAACGACAAGCATCCGACCAACGCTTTATATTTCGACGATTTCAAGAGTGCGCAACAGCTGACAGAACATCTCATCAAACAAGGGTACCAGCGGATTCAATATCTTGCGGAGCCAGTTGCTGAATCGCGACACTACAGCACAATGGATCGCCGTGAAGGATATATGGCGACCATGACTGCCCATGGATTGACGCCCACCTTCCAAACGCTCGATCCAGATGCGCCGCGTGACGAATTGATTCGCTGGTTGCGCGGTGCGAAAAGACCGGAGGCAATTTTCTGTAGTCGCGACCGCGATGCCTTGCTCTTGCAAACGTATGCCTATGCGGCCGGGTTGAGGATTCCTGAAGATCTCGCCGTCGCCAGTGGTAGCAACGAACGCCGTCTCGACGACTATTTTATTGTGCCGCTAACAACAATGATTCCGCCCCGGTACGAAATGGCCACTGCGGCAATTAAGATGGTGCTTTCGATGGTTGGAACCAATGTATCACATACCCAACCGGCAATCGATTTTACGGCGGAATTACGGGTCGGCGCATCTACTCCGGAGCGCGCATGATACTAAAAAAAACAATCTGCCAAAGCTCATTCACTTTAATCGAGCTACTAGTGGTAATCGCGATAATTGCCATTCTAGCTGGATTATTACTGCCATCTCTTGTTACAGCGCGAGACAAGGCTAAGCAAATTTCTTGTGTTAACAATCTCCGTCAAATCAGTCTGATCACGAGCCAATATCAGAATGACTATAATGGTTATTTACCGGCGGCGCAGGATGCAAATGGTATTGGAACCAATAGTAATGTCTGTAATGGTCCGGCAAGCGTACAGCTCCAATTTTATACTGCCGGGGTCGCTAGTGGATTCAATGGCAGCTTGAGTACCCGGATGCGATCGTTTTACTGTCCTGTCGATCGTCGAAAGAATCGCATACTTGCTTTAGCAACCAGCCAAACTGAAGACATGCGTGATGTGAGCTATGGTGCCAATGGCAACTGTTGGTCAAAAACAGGTGGCAACACTTACATTGCAATTCGGCCAGAAAGTGTGAATCCTAAAAATGGCGGGTTGAGCGATGTCATTATGTTCGGAGAGTATGACAATGGTAGTACAAGTACTTCATACGGCCAGTCGACCGGGGTTCAATTTTTAAACGACACTAATTCCTCATTCGCGACTGCAACAACTTCCAGCTTGGGAACATATGTTCAGTGGTATCTAACTTTTCGGCACAACCAGATAAAAGGCATGAATCTTTTATATTTCGACAGCCATGTTGGTTTTGTTCCTGACTACTCGAATATCAGTGCCGGAGTGGGTTTAGCCAGCCTGCTTGGGGGTTTTTACCAGTAATGCCGATTCTTGAAACCATCATTCGCGGACTCGTTCAGTTTGTTGTGCAAGCGGTATCGGCCATCGGAAATATTACTAGAATTTCCTCGGGAACCTTGCCGCGTCCCAACCGGAAAATCATTGTGGTGGTGTCATTACTCACAATTGTCATTGCTCTTTTCCTATTGGCGAGAGCCTTCAGCCCAGTGCGAATTTCGTCAACGCCGGTCCCATTAATTGTTCTCGGAGAGGTGACGGCGCAAGAAACAGTCCGACAGCTCAATGGAGGTAGTCAGATTGTCATTATCAAACAAGCATCGGACGATGACCGGAGTGTGACCATTCCATTAAAGGCTTTTCGGAAAGTAATTTCGGCCGCCGGTATCCAAATTGTTGCCACGGTTAACGCTGTTAATGAACAGCCCGATGCCATTCCTGCGAAACAATTTTTTCATCTGCTTGAACAATATCCAAAAGTCAGCGCTATTGTATCTTTCGTTGGAGCGCCGCGATTGACCGATATGGAAATTCTTCAAGTTCGGTCAAATGTGCCACCGTGGATTGTCCTTAATGAGCCATTTCCCCACAAGCTCGAACAGTTAATTCGTGAAGAGATTGTCCAGCTTGCGGTCATTAGTGAGCCCGGGGTGGCAGGTGTAAAAAAACCAAAGACAGCACGAGAATGGTTTGACCGGTACTACCAATTTGTCACACGTCAGAGTCTGACGGTTCTCCAGTAATCGTCAGCCACTAGAAATTTGCTTTTGGAATTGCGACGCCGAAGCCCCAGCCGCCGACGTAGTTATCCACTTTCACAACCAAGCGATTGATGCCGGCTTCTAGGCGGATAGAGGCGCGGTCAGAGTCCGGGGCATAGGACCGTCCAACTTCGTGGGTGTGGACGAGCTTTCCATTCAGCCAGATTTTAATGCCGTCATCACTGCCGCACCGGAGCTCACACTCGCGTGCATGAACGCTAGCGATCTCGGTATATCCATAGGCAATCGCCCACTCGACTTGTCCCAACGCCACATCCAGATTCACCATTCCGCGTGCATCGGCGGTGGCGCGAACCCATTTGCCGGTGGGTTTCCGTTGAGCGGCGAGCAACTTCGATTCATCCACCGGAGCAAACGCGAGGTTAATCTTGCCGGTCTGCTTGCTCTTGAATGGGCCGAGCAACCACCAATCCTTGATGTAGGCTTCGGTTTTATTTTTCTGTGCTGTATTCCAACTGGCGCGCAATTGTTTAGCCGTCGGCGGACGGAATCGTTTACCGCTGGTGGGAACCAATGTCCGTTTCGTATCCAATTTCGGCAACAGTCGGCCATGACCGGCAATCAACTCGTCACACATCTCGACGATTTTATCCGCCGGCATCGTTGCCGCCGTCAGCGGGTCGAATATGCACGCCTGATAAACATGGTCGCGCCGACCTTCCATGGCGGCGCGGATGAATAATTCGTGTTGCGTCACGTGCGGCTGGATATAACCGATGAGCTGCGGCGGTAATTCACCGACGAGTGTCGGCTGACAGCCATTACGATCCACCAATGTCGGCACTTCTGCAATCGCGGTTCCCGGCAGATTTGCAATCGCGCCTCGGTTCGGCATGTTGCCATAGACCACGCTCGGCTTGCCGGTCACGATGGAGTGAATGATGGTGCTGCCGTATTCGTGGCTCCGGTGGATTTCGATGGGCTTATTGCTCCGGGCAAATTTCCGCATCGATTCAAACTCGCTCACGATTCCGTCGCACCGGCGTAGATATTCATCAATCGGCACATCATACCGGCGCATCAGCTCCGCACCGTGTGGAATGAATAACGACGAATACTCAGCACTATGTTCACTGGATTCGGTGACGTAGTAGCCCAACCGGCGCATCAATTCAAAGCGGACTTTATTCGTGTTGTAGATGGCCGGCTTGTTCATCGCGGCAAACAGTCGCGGATAAAGGTCCACGCCTTTTTTTGCCAGCTTCAGATAAAACGCCATGTGATTGATGCCGGCACAGATAAACTCCGTTGCATCTGGACTTTCGCCGAGATACTGCATCAATTGGAGAAACGTGCCTTGCACGCTATGGCAGAGACCAACCGACTTGATGCCGGAGGTGCGACTGATGGTCTGCATATTTTCTGACATCGGATTGGAATAATTCAACAGCCACGCCTGCGGACAAACCGCCGTCATGTCCCGGCACAAGCCGGTCAACAGCGGGTATGTTCGCAACGCCCGAAACAAACCGCCCGGCCCCGTCGTATCAGCAATTGTAAAGTTTAACCCGTACTTGCGCGGAATTTCAAAATCCACCAACGTCGAATCAAACCCGCCGATTTGCACCATGTTGATTACGAAATCCGCACCAGCCAACGCCTCCCGGCGGTTCATTGTCGCAATGATTTTCGGTTTCGCGCCCAGCGACTTCGCCACCTTCCGGCACAGCGCCGCCGCCACGGTCAACCGCTCTCGGTCAATATCCATGTACGCAATTGTCGCGTTCTTGAATTCCGGATAACTCAGAATGTCTCCGGTTAGATTTTTTGAAAACACCACACTTCCCGCGCCGATGATTGCTACTTTAATCATAATAATCTCCGATTCCTGCTCGTTGTATGTCGCCGGCGCCACGCGCACAAGTCGAAACTGGAAAGTTTGTCCACAACCTGCCCACCGTGATATGATTCCGCATTGAGTAAAATGCCATTACTAGCCATCACCGGTGCTACCGGATTTGTTGGTCGCGCCATTGTCCATCAAGCGCGAGCCGATGGTTACCGGGTGCGCGCCATCGTCCGTAATCCGCCAACTACGCCACTAGATGCAGAATTATTTACCGGCAATGTCCTCGATCTGAAAACGCTGACGAATGCATTTGCCGGTGCCGATGCTGTCATTCATCTAGTTGGTATCATTCGCGAAAGTGGCGACCAAACTTTTGACCGAATCCACCGGCAAGCCACCGGCAACGTCATCGCCGCCGCACAATCGGCCGGTGTGCCGCGACTGATTCACATGAGCGCATTAGGTGTGCGGCCGAATGCGCGAAGTCAGTATCACCAAACCAAATGGGCCGCCGAAGAAGCCGTTCGCCAAAGTGGATTGGCCTGGACAATTTTCCGGCCGTCATTGATTTACGGACCCGGTAACCAATCGATTAGCGTCTTGGAAAAAATTGTTCGACTCGCTCCGGTGATTCCAGTTCTCGGCGATGGCCGGTCGAAAATCCAGCCGGTCTCAGTTGCGACCGTGGCAAAATGTTTTATCGCCGCGGTGAATCAGCCCAGTGCGGTGGAGAAAACTTACGATTTATGCGGACCGGTGACGTTCACTTGGAATGAATTGTACGATAAACTGCTGGCGGCGCAGAACCGGCGCAAACCGAAGTTTCACATTCCATTATCGGCGGCGCGAATCATGGCGACACTGGCTGAATGGTTTTTGCCATCGCCGCCATTTACGCGAGATCAGTTGCTGATGATTCAAGAAGACAACATCGGTGATCCAGCTCCGGCAGTGCTGGATTTTAATTTACAGCTAAAAATTTTCCCATTAGGTAACCAATCAACTTAGTAATTTTGAAGAAAAAAAAGATAAAAATCACTGTTTAAACACCCTGTAAACACGTTTGATCTGTGAGACTCTTGGCGAACTGACCTTGAGTACTTTTGTGATTGCATCCAGCCGTTTGTAAGCGTACGAGCAGCGACAACAAAGAACCACAAGCCGGCTATCTTGCGGCTCCGGGATGAGGTCGTGATTGCATTGCGCGAGATTCAACCGGCTGGGGTGAGTGTCTTTCCAAAGTTCCTGCGCATTGAACGTTTTCGGAGAGATTTGGTGAAAGCCAAGATTCAATACCAGACCGAATCCGGGTTTGCCGATTTTCACGCGCTACGGAATACCTTTTGCACCAATTTGGGGAATGCGGGAGCTCAGCCGGCAATTCGGCAAGCACTGATGCGGCACAGCGATTCCAAGTTGACCGAACGAATCTACACGGACAAGTAGATGTTGGCGACTTGGCCGGCGATGGATAAGCTGCCGAATTTAACAGAACCACTGTACCAAGGAGTGTACCAAAAATTAGACACTGACCGTCCCAGCTTGTCACAAGCTGTCACAGTTATCGGCGGGGAAAACAGTGAGGAAACCCTTGCAAACATTGAGGAAAGTCACCCTTTGGCACTAGCTGTCGCAAATGGACACAGTATCATGAAATGGCGGGAGCGACGGGGCTCGAACCCACGCCTTTTTGCAATTATGCTCAGTAAATTAACACCTTTTCGCTCATGTTCACACCGGCGTTCACAATAAATGTGCCCAGATTGGCATCATTTGTCGCAAATTGGCACGGTTAAGCGCCACGACAGGGATCGTCTACGGATAATCGCGGATCGAGGCGAAGTCGCAAAGGCAACTGGCGGGTGGTACCGTCAACAACTTGCAAATTGAGCCGGTGCGCAACCGCGTCATGCTCCAAACGATTTTGGGGAACACCACCGCAGCGGATTACTATTGCGACCGTGCCCGCCGCAGCCACGAACACATTTACCGAGCGGTGACACCACACGCGGCGCACATCGTCACAATTCAGCGTGCGCGGGGCAGCTACCGACTGAAAGAGTTATGCCGTGTCGACGGCGGCACTGTCACCGGCGATGTATTGGTCGCAGTGTCTAATTGGCTGGGACGAACGCAGGGACGATATCGATAGCCCTGGACTTCGCACTATTAATCAACAGAACATAACCGCCATCATTCCAGCCGCCCGCCTTGCTCTCCGGAAATTGGCGCACTGAAAAATAGTGTTTGCAAAAGTGCCTGCACGGAGTTGTACGTGTGCCAACAACCAAAACTAGAGGACACATGAAAGCCAAACAACCGAAGAATAAACGCACACGGAATGCAACCAGCAAACCCACGTCATCGAGCACCATCCCGACCGAAGCCGTTTCCAGCGACTGTCCATATCGGCCTGGAACGCTATATGGAACGCTCTTTATGGAAGCGAGCAAAGAGTACTGCGATAAGGCAGAGGTGATTAAGCGCGTTTCGGCCTTGACCGGCAAAAGCGAAACGGTCGTCAATTTTGCGTATCAGGTTTTGAAGAGCAAGGGACATCGCTCGAACAAGAACCGCAGCACTGAATTGAAAGAAGGCGACAAGGTCAAGCTGGTGACCATCCATAAATTCGCCTGATTACCATGTCGCGGTCGAAATTAAAAACCGAGCACGCTGGCCCCAAGGGATCCGATCGGAAAAGTGGATTTTGGGGGCGGCGGGTCGAGGCGAAATTAACCTGTAAGAAGGTTCGCCGTGGGATCGACCGGCAACTGGAACACGAAGCCAAAACCGCCCCCGCCGACCCGACCCTTTGATACTGGATATCGTCGAAAGTGCCCTTAATCGTGCTCATCGAAATTGCACACAAAACTTAAATTTTTAAATTTTAAATCTAAGAATTCACTTTACGAGGAAAATGACCACTTTTGACCGGTTACCAGACCCCAAGTCCAAAATATATCATATATTTAGTACAAGCATTCGGGAACGTGAATTTTCGCCATTCAAGCCGCTATTTTTATTCCAGTTTTCCCCGGCAGAGCCACACCTTATGAGATCAAGACTGGACCATTCATCCCGTCGCTCACCATATGAAATGCTCGGTTTTCCAGTGTCACTGTGGTGGTTGAGTGCAATGATCACACCCGAGGAAACCGGCGACCAACCATGGCTTGATGTCACCTTGGGATCCGATGTTTTCAAGGCCGTCATGGGCGAAAAAGATGGCATCCAAATCTGGGCTGGCCTGATGCAGCACTGGCAGGGTCAGAACTACTTCTTCACGGATTCAGTGGAGGACAGCGTACCGCCCATTCGACTGATCCTGGACTTTACCGATGCGGATTTTACCAACCTTTTCCTCGCCGGTGTTGATTTACGGTTTGCCTGGTTGAATCGAGCAAATTTCAATGGTGCGTCACTGGAGTGTGCGATGTTTGACTGTTCGTATATCTCGGCGACGAATTTCTCAAAAGCGCAGATGATGGGCGCATCGTTTCTGTATTGCCTACATCATTCAAAACATCCACCGATTGGGTTGTCGCAAGAATTAATGAAGCACTTTGGAGTCGCCGTGGATCCTGAAATTCCATTCGAGTGATTTGAGCACATGCAGACCATCCAGGGCTCATGGACCATGGTCGTGTGAAAAACCATGGGGCATTTCATACGGTGGACTTGTCTTTGCATTCTCACCTTAAACCATGTGGAAATAATTGCACTTACGACACTTATGGCTTGCTTCCGGTGGTGAAACTGATATAATGGTGCCCACAATGGAGCCCCGCACCAGCCAATGAAAGAAGCCATTCTCAAAGCCAGTCATTCGTCCGGTTTTCTGCTATCCGAATTGAAGGAATGCCACCGGAAGGCCGACCCAACGCAGGAAATCATTGTCCGGCAACTTTTGAAACAAGCAGTCGAATTGGAAAAGGGCATCCAGGAATTTTCCGGAGCCATTCACGCTGACAAATCTTAGGCTCACATGGGACTCACCATTCATTACCATTTGTCGTTGCCGGGAAAACCACTGGTGCCTGAAGTCCGTCAGAAACTCAGTGCATTACGCCAAGCCTGCCTCGACTTACCGTTCCAGGAAGTTGGTGAGGTGCTGGAGTTCAAGGGTACCGAGTGCAACTTCCGGCAGCGTGACCAGAACGACCCATTGCGTTGGTTTTTATGCCAAGCCGATTCAACGGTTATTTTCAAATACGACCGGACTGGTAAACCCGTGGCGGTCAGCGATTGGAAAGATGGCACCAACGGGTGGGACGTTTTACCGGAGCAGGTCATCGGTTTTCGCACCTATCCCGGCAATGGTTGTGAAGAGGCGAATGTGGGGTTGAGCCGGTTCCCCAAAGCGGTCAGCATCCCGAACCAGCGGACCGGCAAGAATCAGCGGTTGTCGGTTGCGGATGGCGGGAATTGGCAGTGGCATTCCTTCTGTAAGACCCAGTACGCCAACGAGCACGGGCTGGAGCATTTTCTTCGCTGTCACTTGTCGGTAGTCGCCATGCTGGATGCGGCCAAGAAACTCGGCTTCATGGTCACAGTCAACGATGAAGGGGGCTACTGGGAAAAGCGGGATGTTCAGGTGCTGGTTCGGGAAATCGGGGAATGGGACCGGTTCATCGCCGGGTTCGGAGGCACATTGAAGGACATCGCGGGAAATGCGGGCATGACGATTCAGGCACCAATTTTCAACCGGAAGGATTTTGAACAACTGGAAATGCAGGGACAAGCGTTCGTGCAACCGAGCCTCAAACAACTGGTGCTCGGGCTGTTGGCAAAAACAAAAACGGTCACCCCATGAAAACCATGCAAACCGTCACATTGGAAAACACCCATACCGGTCACTCGAAAGAGTACCGCCTCAGTCTGGAGTCGCCACAGGAAAATCTATTTGTGGTGGTTGCGCTCTGGGGCAAGATCGGCACCAGTCTGACCCGCACCGTCAAGTTCAGCGGCGACCAGGCCCAAGCCGAAAAGCAGTACGCTAAGATTCTGAATGGGCAGTTGAGCAAAGGCTACGTCATCGTCGGCGAAAAGAACGACGGCCAGACTGCGGCGACAACCGGTACCCAAGCCCCGCACGGCACCATCAAGAAAGTGATTGCACGGATTCCGCCGATGCTGTGTGGCCCCCTGCAAGACCGGGCCGAGTTGGAACCGTACCTGTTGAACGACCGCTATGTGCTGGAAGAAAAGTTTAACGGCACCCGGAAAGAAGTGCTGAAAACCGGCAACACATTGGGCATCACAAATAAACAGGGACAACCGACCAGTAAAGGGATGCTGCCGGTGACCCAAGCGGAATTTCTCAAGGTGCCATTTGATTTTACCGTGGATATCGAGGACGAACCGGTCGGCGGTGGGTGTGTGCTGCTCGATATTCTGGCCCTGCGCGGCAAACCCCTGGATCACGTGGTTCGTCAGGATCGGCGGCCATTGCTGGAACACTTCTACGCCGAATCCGATTTTGACGGCAAGATCGTGCGGCTGTCAGAACAAGCGATGGGGCAGAAAACCAAGCGGGAGTTCCTTAAGCGGATGGAAAACCAAAACGCCGAGGGGGTCATCGTCAAGGACAACCATGCGGTGTATGTCGGCGGGGAAGCCGGTCGCAAACACCAGTGGAAGTACAAGTTTCAGGCCACGGCATCATTTATCGTCGACCAGGTGGGGATTGGCGGCAAACGTAACATCGGCCTGGCACTGCTGGACGGCACCACCCGGATTCATTGTGGCAAGTGCGCGGTGCCGGTTAATAAATCGCTGGAGGAAATTGCTGTCAATGACGTGGTTGAGTGCCGGTACCTGTATGCGGAACCCGGCAGCAACAAACTCAACCAGCCGTTTTATCTGGGCAAACGGGATGATGTTGAGCCAACGGAGTGCCAGATTTCGCAACTGAAGTTCAAAGCGCAACCACCGGGAAAATGACCATGCCGGCTCAAATACTTAAACCAAGGCCTCATGGCTCCAAAGCGCAGAAGCCGTTTGTGTTGAGTGTCGGGTTGAAACAATTCGGCACCCGCCAGTCATGACCCACGAAGAAATCAAAGCCGAATGTGAATCTCTCGGATTAACCGTCCAACCGACTACCGCCTACGGCGCGGGACGCTCGTTTTCTGCAACCAATTCGCTTGGAGTGCGCGTCTATTGGTCAACCTCCCTCGAACTCGGGCTGCTCGGTCTGCCCCGCGTCCTCTGCCAAGACGGGCACGACACTCATGCACGCTCCCTCAAAGAAATTCGCTTCTTGACTCGCGTTAAACCCGCTGGCTAGCCACTCCGGTGCCCCGCACGCCAGCCAGTCGATATGAAGTGCTCGGTTTGCTGAAGTTCAAAGGGCAACCATCGGGAAAATGACCATGCCGACTCAAATACTTAAACCAAAGCCATGTCGCAGCGATTGGCTCGGTCCCAAATGTGGCATGTACTTCCACCTTAAAATATGTGGAATATACTGTATCCGTGACACTTATGTCTTGCTTTCTACGTCGGAACTGATATAATCGTGCCCACAATGGAGCCCCGCACAATCCAACTCAATGCCGAACTCACTGTGGTGCAGGCGATGGAACAAGTCTTGGCGTGGGATGTTGCGCCAAAGCAATCCGAACTGCTCCGACCGGCTGAAGTCACACGCTGGCTGGCGGATAAACACCGGTTGGTTGATGCCCTCGCCGCCTACCATGCCACACTTCCGACCGAGCAAGGGAAGGAACCATGAAAAACACCGTCTTGCTAATTCCGGCTGATGCCTGGGCGACCTTGCATGAGACCCTGACGCTGGACGCCAAATCCGCTGCGTTCGATCCCGCCCTACGTCAGCAAATCAAGCAGGCTCTGAACCAGGTGCGCCCCATTACAGACCAAGTCGGCGGATTGCTGGATGTGGCTGAGGAAGTTCCCCGGTGTGCCCATTTACTGACCGGTGCCGGTGACGCTCATGTCATCGGCACCGAACGCATGGGAAAGCTGAACCGGGCGCTGCGCTTTTTCCGTTCAAGTTTTGCGATCCATGGCGGCCAACGGCAGTACCGGAAACAATTGGTGTAATCATGGCGACCAAATCCAACCAACCCAAGTGGCAAAAGATTTCCGACAACGCAGTGCGGCAGCGGTGGAGTTGTGGCACCAAGCATTGCGGGAAGCACGGCGAACAAATCACGGTTGCCCCGTCCTTTTACGCCAATTCTGGTCTGCCAATTTGCTCAGAGTGCGGCAACGACCTGAGTTATCACGGCACTGAAATTCTGAGTGATTGTAAAAGTTTCGTTCGTCACGCCAACCAAGTAATCGGCGGAGATTCCTACTTCGAGGCGGTGGAGGCGGTGGAGGTACTGGCGTGCGAATTGTCGGCCGCGTTACCAGCCAAATATCGGGCAGATCATCCGGCGTTGGTCAAAGCCCGCACCTTACTTGACAAAGTCCCGCCCCGCCAACTGGCCAAACCAACACAAATTGTCACCCGTCACGCCAAGCCGGTCGTCATCACGGTGCGCAGTGGGGTGGCCGAACTTCTCAGCAAACCCGCCAATGTCATGGTTCGCATCCGGGACTATGACGTGCAGGGGGTTGAGGAGGAACGACTGCACCGTGATACCGATGGCAATTCCTTCATTGAGTGTGTTTACCTCCCGAACGGAGCGGTTGAATGATTTCGCACCAAGAATCGAAACCATCCGCCGTCCGCAAGTTCCTGGTTGAGGTTCAGTTCAGTCAATCGGTCGTTGGGTGCTATGCGAGGGAGCGCTACGAAATTACCGCAGCCACTGAAGATGACGCTGTGGTTCGAGCGGCCAAAATCGCGCAGGAAAGCAATTACGTGGTGGAGCGGATTGTTCATACCATTCAGGCGGAAGTGTTACACGAATTGGCTCCTTGGCAACCACAGGTGAATCGATGATCGAATTCAAACCCGGCAGTTATTATCTCGGATTTTGGTTCATCGGAGGCGAGGGCAAGAACACCGATTGGTTGGGCTGTGTCTGGCGGGAGGAAAATAGCCCACGGTGGATCTTCCGGTCGCGTTTTCGTTATCACAGCCCCGAGAGCAAAGACCCATTCGATAACCACGACAAAAAGAGCTTCTCGAACTTTGAAATTGATGCGGCCAAAAAGACCGAAGCCCAGATTGAAGAGGATGTCGGTTTGATTGCCTCGATTGTTGGAGTGCGGTTGGGGGTGCCGGTTGAATTCGTCGAGGTACGCGGGGATATGGACAAAGCCTTATACAAACTCGCCCTGCAACCGTGGGCACATTTCCAGACTGGAACGCTTCCCACACCAGCCGAGCAAAAACAATGAACCCCACCCGGCCACTCACACTGAATGAGTTTGTTGGTCAACCGGCTGTGCGTCGGATCCTGGGAGTTCTGCTCGCGGCGGCCAAGAAACGCACCGAGCCGGTCCCGCACCTGTTGTTATCCGGTCCGCCAGGGTTGGGGAAAACGACCCTCGCACGGATTGTGGCTGCGGAAATGGGTGGACGGTTGATTGAAATGGTCGGCTCTGCGGTGAAAACAACCAGCGACATGACCCACCACCTGATGCAGCTCAAAGCCAATGATGTTTTGTTCATTGACGAGATCCATGCCCTGCCGCGCCGCATCGAGGAGGTCATGTATCCGGCAATGGAGGACGGGTGCATCAATGTCGAGCAACGGGGCTTTAACGATTTGATGAAGCAGCTCGGGGTGCAATCCGGCCAGAAGTCCGTTACCACCCAGCGCCTGCCGCCATTCACCTTAATTGCCGCCACGACCTTGCTGGGACAATGCAGTGCGCCGTTGCGGTCTCGGTTTCGCCAGGTGCTGGAACTGCAACCCTACACGGATTCCGAATTACAAGAGATTCTAAAAAGTGCTGCAACCCGGCTCGGTTTTTTGATGGATGACAACCTGGCTCTGGAGATTGCCCGGCGGTCTCGTGGGACGGCGCGGATTGCGGTGAATAATCTGCTCTGGTTCCGGGATTGCGTGGAGGGCGACGGCGGAGTTGCCACCCCAGAACTGCTGAAGATGGCGTTCGAGATGAAGGGCATTGATGCGCAGGGGCTGACCCAGACTGATCGGGAGGTGCTTCGCAAATTGGTCGAGGCCACGGATGCAGTGGGGGTTGAAACCTTGGCGACCGGTATCGGCGAAAGCGTGGAAACCTTGACCGAGAGCATTGAACCGCATCTTCTACGCCATGGTTATATCAACCGCACACCACGCGGCCGGGTGGCGACGGATAAAGCCCGTCAACTATTTCAGGAGGTCACGGTATGAACGAGTGGGTGCTGACGCCGGATCGCTTTTTGTCGAAAGAAGAAATCGGCAAGCTTCTCAAGAAGGCCGAGGAATTACGTGCCGTGGGGGTCGCCAAACAAAAACGCCAATCCGTGCGCGACTGGCTCATCATCCAACTTGCAATTTTTAGCGGGGCGCGGGTCAGTGAGATTGCCGACCTGAAGGTGACCGACTGTTTCATTGGCTATGGCCGGGCAGAATTGATTATCCGTTGCGGCAAAGGCAAAAAGCAACGGGTGGTGAAAATTGGCGAGCACCTGAAAAAATGCCTGCGGTGGTACATCCGGTGGAAAGCCCAGGAAGGTGAGCTGCATGCGGAGTCCTACCTTCTGCGTAGTCAACGTTCCGAACGCATGTGTCGGGGGGCCATCTGGTATCGGTGGAAGGCGCATTGCCCAACCCACCGCGTCCATGATGCCCGGCACACCCACGCCAGTTTGCTTTATGAATCCAGTGGCGGCGACCTACGGCTCGTGCAGAAACAGCTCGGCCACGCCCGCATCAACACCACCGGCATCTACGCCGACGTGTTTAGCGATAAAGTGAAAGAGGGCCTTAAGGCGATGGATGTCCTGGCCAAGAAAACCATGCGCTCCACTCGCAATCCGACCCCCGGCCTGATGCAAGTGGATGGTGTGGATCAGCCCGCCGAGATTGAGAGTGAGGAACCGGTGCTCACTGGATGTCCTGAGCCGTTGGTCGCCGCCTGAAGACTATTCCTGCCGCGTGTGACTGATGGGGCGTATTCGGTGGCCGTCACCTTATGAACGACCGCGGTGCTGCACATGGATAGTGGTCCGCCAGCCCGGCCGTCTGGGATTTGGAAAATGATGCCACTTTGCGACCAGTGGCAAAGTCGCACGATCTTGCCGATGTCCTACCTGTTCGACGACACACCCCTGAAACCTTGAACAGAAGACCCCATTTGTTCAGAGGTTGGCGCTGGCGGTTCAGAGTCAGGGGCAACCGGAACCAGATGTGTTCAGGGTTTAGCCCTGTTTTCGATTTGCCGGGGGGTATTTTCGTTCAGAGTTTCGGTGGGATCGGTTCAGGGCTTGGGGAAAACTCATAACAGATGTCATAGTTGGTTTCCGGTCGGCGTGTATTGCCTGCACACTGAATGGGCTCCTGACGCTGCACCTTATGAAGGCCGAGCCAGATTCCACATGATCTGTGGTCCGCCTGGTCGGCCGTCGGAGACCTTGCGAAATTTATGATCGCCCACCGACGAACCGTGCCTGCCAACTATTTGACCTCATTCGCCGTGATGGCCTCTTGCAGCTCCGGTATTGCTGCGATCCGGTCATGGTTAATGAGCGGGGTATAATCACGAATTGCCTCGAGCTCTAGTATTGCAATGGCCGCTCCTTGTAATGTTAATCGGCGAACACATACTTCGAACGGTTCACTCCACGAATTGCGGGCAGAGATAAATGTACCATCAGATGTGATTTCAACAGTCAATGCAATCTCATTCATAACATTGAGTTCTGCGAGAATGGTGGTCGACATCAACTGTGACTCATCGAGCCCATCTGGATTGACAATCGATGGCACAACTTCTTGGTTCGTTGCTTTGCAGTCGAGTAGATTCTGGTTGCGGTTCACTCGATCATCCGTTGTAAACCCAGGCACAGCAACAATGATTTCCTGCCTTGTTGGAGCTGCTGCCTGAATAAAATCGTGTGCCTGATGGATAACAGGTGTCCACCAGTCATGTGGTGGATGGCGGAGTAGTCCGATTTTCCTATGCCTGTTAAAAAGCTCACCGCTACACTCAGCATCAAGCGTGTATTGTCCCGGTAGCGCATAGTATCCACCATGCGTCAAAGCCGCCCATTCCGAAAGAGACAGCGAAATCACATTCCCGGAATCTGGACAACTAAGAGTTACAATTACTGTCGCATGTTTGGCGAGATCGGCGGCACAGACTGGATAACGGTATAATTCGATTGCTGTTTGAAGTGCAGGCCATTGTGCAATCCGGTCAGGCCACACATTGGCGGTGTACTTGTGTACCAAGTCTAAAATTATGACCGCGGCATGGTGAAACTCAAGACGTTCGTAGCTGGTACACTCAGTTATGTATGAACAATGCACGGAATAAAATCTGCCGTCCTTCAATGCGATGACCCCCTCGTGACCATCTGAGTACATGAATTCGGCGAGCAAGACTTGATCCTCATGTTGCCGCCCAAAGGCCTGGCATGCAGCGCAATTATCTTCTGCCTGCCCATTGAAGTAAAACGTTTCGGGATTCTCTTTAGTGTGATTATGATTGCAGCTCATAGATTCCTTTATGGGTTGGATTATGTTTATTCATCGTAAGGGTTGACCGTTGGGGTACCCCTGAATAAACGTGGCAGGTCGAATTCGCGGTATGGAAATGTGCAGGTGTTCTCATGACCGATTATACAAGAAATATTTTGTGGATTTGAAATAACTCCACTTTCGCCGGTGCATCGCGGCAGCTTTAACTGAAGTGGTAGAAAAGTGGCACTTCGCTGTCGTGGTGAGGCCGTAGACCACTTCCACCTTATGAAACCCCGCGGCGCAACACACCTGGAGCCTCGGACATGTGAATAACCTGGCGACACTCAATCCTAAATGTGCCTCGGGTACGATAGGTGTTTTGCGGTTGCGCCACGGGTCCGTCAACAAAAACATAGCCCAGCGGGGGATTGCTCGCCCGCTGGGCTATTAACTGAGCCGGGGATCAAACCCGGTCGGAGTTGGAACCGCCGCCGGGGCTCAAACCCAGTCGACGATCATTTTACCTTACCATACGTCCCGAGTACTAAGCCCTCGAGCAGGCATATACGACATTCACCATGGTCAGCACTATTCACTGGCTTCCGTGAAAATGTCTCGGGTACTAAGCCCCCGAGCAGGCATATGCGGTCTTCTGTTCCCGCACCCGACAAAATGCTCAATGAACTATCAGAAAAATACCATACCTGCTTCATATTGCAACAGGTTTTGCTACCTGCTAGCGCATTAAGTTCAATTATTCGGACAAGTCAAGTCGATTTATATTCACTAATTATGGCTTATTATTGGCAATTATTGTCTTATGTGTTAATATTTATCGTCATGATGGTGAAGATATTATGCGTACATTTGGATTGCATTATGCGTACATTTAATGTAGCGTCTAACCACATATGAGCCGAAAACCATTGCCGGAACCCATGGATGACAACTTGGTGTTGCAACTTTGGAAACTGAAAGAACGCCGGTTGCTCAAAGACTTCGTCGGCGAACTGAACTCTTGGGAGTTGGGAAAACGCAGCCACGACACACTCCGCAAACAGGACTACCACAAAAAGTTCAGCCGCTCCGCTGTGCAGTCCTGGTTTCTCCAGCGCCGCAAGCCGTCCATACGAGATGCTGAGATTCTGCGCCGCAAGATCATTTGGATCCGGCACGCCCATCCGACGCGTGCGCGTGGCCTCAAGGGACAGCCGACAGCCAGATAAACAGATGTGGCGCAAAGGCTGAAACCACGCCCACACTTTATGAACCGCCCCGGCCACCGTCAAAAGATCCCTGGAACATTGTGAATAACCTCGGCGACACTCAAGGTTGCGGCGACCGGGCATTGGGGAACGGGAGGAAAAGCGCCGCCGACACCACATGTCCCGCTCAAGCCGTCACCACTGTCACTACTGTCACCGATGGCGTGACGGTGTGACAGATCTGACAGTTTTGGCGTGGCGCCGTTCGCGTAGGCCGTGATGTCCATCTGCGCCAACAAGACACGCGGCTATATTTGCTTCTGTTGGGCAATATCACCATGTGGGGTTCAGAGCCCACTACGACAGGCCAAAGGTCACAGTGGGCATTGTAGCGGGCACGTGAGGCATCGTGTGCGGCGGCTTGACCTTCAGTGTCGGACGAATTCCTAATTTGCCAAATTCGTCCAGAATGACCTGCTGAACGGTCGCAACCCAAGGGGCTGTGGTCAGAATGGCATCATGGACGGTGATTAGTGGACAGTCGGAATGCTCTTCAATCAACCGCCCACAGACCCCACGGATCATCAATCGGGCTTCCTGTCTCTGCAATTCTCTGGCGAGTTCCCCATGGCCATGCTGTTGGTGATACTCGACAATAAACTTCCAAACATTCGGGTAGCGTTCTGCCAGCATCGGCTTCAACTCGGATGGCGGTAGGAGCTTGCCACGACCATCGGTGCGCCAGCCGAAGTTCGTTGGGTCGCCATAAAGCACAGAAAACAACTCGTTGGCCTTGAACTCATCCCGTCGGTCCGGTGCCCAGCCCATCGCATCCATGAGGGTCTCGTACAGGGTGCCGGATTCAATGTTTTTTAGCCATTTTTCGACATCCTTTGGATACGACTGTCGTGCAATCGTAATGTCTTCATAATATGGTACTTCTGTAGAATTGCACATGATAAGACTAGAGGGGTTGGGATTTGGGATGTTTGGTAATAAGTAATATGGATAAGAAGTAGGATAAGAAAAACGATTGTTCATGGCAGACGAATGCATGAAATCCATTCGATCCGTTCGATCAGTTCGATCCGTGACAGGTGTGGAATGAATCCCTGAATGGATCCCTGAACTGAATGATTGGTACTCTTTCAGCAACATGCCCGTCATGAAGACCGGTTGAGAACACGCAATATCAATTTCGACCAGCGGCTGTCCCTGAATGGTTAAGTGTTCCCGGGCGGGTTTGATGAGGTTGGCCACATTGGTTTGAACCCGCCCCAGATCATCCACCCCAAAACGGTAATGATGGCGTTGCAGGGCGAGGAGTTGAGTTTGTACGAAATCAAAATACTCGGCCCGGTTGAGACGGCCCCCCTGGGCGATATGGCGAGTGTAGCCGTGTTCTTGAATTTGCGCCCAGTGCTCCAGGGGAATACAAACCTGCCCCAGCCAATTCAACAGCTGGCGGTAGGTTTTATCCAGCAGTTTATGTAGTGACGGTTCATGACGGCTGGCCTGGATGCGGCGGCGAAGGCGATTATCCTGGCATTCGACAATCATGATGGGGCGCTGGACGAAGGCATCCCCAATCCGGTAGCCATAGCATTTTTTCGTCGGGGTATAGAAACTGCGGTCGATCAATCCAATGGTAAGCAACTCCGGGATTAATTGTGTCCAGAGCCGAACCCCGATAATTTGGCGAAGATAGTCGGCCTTGAGATTGGTGTAGCGATGGGTCGCGCCCCGGATGATTTCGTCTTGGTGATTGTACTGCTGATTGATGAGGATGCGGTGTTGCAGGAAGTTGGCGGCATCAGCGTGGGTCGGGTCAGCAATGAGTTCATGGGCGTCAACCTTTACAAACAACTCGCAGGGTAAGCCATTTGGACCGGCTGATTGCAAACAGGGTGATGAATGTCCCGCCGGTATGGTGGTAATAGCCCCATCCAGCCGGTCCAAATTGTCTAAATTAAGTTTGGCATTCATCATTTCCTTTCGCCGGTTTGCAACAGCGCAGCCTTTGCTGATGCCAATTATTTCGTTGGTGGGTGGGAGATTCCCTTCTTTTGCGTGAATTATTTTGGAATTTTTTTGGTACAAGCCGGTTTCCGTCGGCCTGCACAAATGCCCACGGCTGAAACGGGATTACCGGTGGGGATCGTGAGGCATGGCGGATACAAACCATCGTTGTGTGGGCACACGTTGCGACCAAGGGGCAATTCTTGGGCAAATGGGGCGAATGGTGGGCTGGATTGGCGGATGAGCAAACGGATTTGGGTTCAGTATCTACAAATCTGAAACGGATTGATGGGGCACTCTCAAATCTGATAGCGACCTGTGTTCATTCAGTACAATGCCGAACCGACCGCGGATTCTGAATGGCTTGCTTGGCGCCATCCGTTGTCCGCCATGCCACGCCCAGATCCCGCCCAAAATCGCCCCAGGTAGCCCTTGATAGGGTGTGATTCATTTGCTACCCACCCACCTTATGAAAGGCGGCATCCCAATTCTCCTGGTTCTGATCGTGACCATGGTCCATCACACAGCGCCACACTGAAGAATGGGAATGGGAGAAACTGTTAGGATTTATCGTGAGTACTTCGCCCTATAATCCACACCACACGGCTCGGTAATGGATTTAGCTTCACCACGCCGAGCAAAGCCGACCTGTTTGAGTTGCGAGCCTTGGAGTCGGTAGTTTCTGGTCTCGATCCATTCCGGGAAAGGGGCTGGACCACTCGTGCCATGGCGTTCGACGCGCAGCAACCCCTTTTCAACCGTGGCCTTGGCAATCCCGCCATACGCCCGGTCACCACCCGGGATGACCGCAAGTAACCGGGGTTTTCCTGCCTGCATGCCGTAGATGTAGCCTTCACTGAAATTTCCCGTCCCACCCGTGTTGCAGACCGTGACAACAATCGCCTCATCGGTGTCGTCGCCAATCAGGTCGCCGTAGGAAATATCGCAAACCCTAAAATCCAATTGGTTTGAATCTTGGAAAACGCCATTCGTGACCACAACCGATTCCCCCTGATTGCTGAGTTGCCACTGGTCGACTTCATCGTTTCTATCACCGGGACGCAGACACCATGGGCGGTAAGCGAAGTTGTTTTTAAAATCGATTTGGTGAATGTCGTTGGTGGGATTGGCAGCGGCGAAACCGGACGCACAGGTAAGAGTGAACAACAGAAGTAGATTAAGGAACATTAAGTTTCCAACCTACCTGCTAAGATGCGGCGGACGTTGTGGTTTCATCGCTGCCCACATCCTCAGATTGCTGGTTGGCCCCGGTTAATCCCAACACGGCTTTGGCTTCCTCGCCGGGTAACTGCTCGACGTTTCTTAATTGTCGCTCCATGGCACGAGTGCGAACCTCTGTATCATCGATGGAATTCGACACGGTGTTCAGTTGTTTCTTCACTTTGGCCAATACGCCGCCGAACTTGCCAAACTCGGTTTTGACCGCACCGAGAACCATCCAGACATCGTGCGCACGCCTTTCGATTGCCAACGTTTGAAACCCGATGCGTAGGCTGCTCAGAATCGCCCATAAGGTGGTGGGACCGGCCACCAGGACCCGGTATTTTTGTTGCATTTCATCTTGGAACCCTGGCTGCCGCAGCACTTCCGCATACAAGCCCTCTGTTGGCAGGAAGAGAATGCCAAAATCCGTCGTGGCTGGCGGAACGATATATTTGTCGTGGATGTCCTTGGCCATACTGCGTACTTGGTCGAGGAGCGCTTTGGCGGCCTGTTTGACCCCCTCTTTGTCGGCGACTTCCGCTGCCGCCACCAAGCGTTCGTAATCTTCCTTCGGAAACTTGGAATCAATTGGCAACCAGACCGGCTTATCAGGATCCGAAGATTTCCCCGGTAACTTGACGGCAAATTCCACCGCCTCACCGTTTTCCTGCACATGAACATTCCGTCCATACTGTTCGACCGTGAGAGTCTGTTCGAGGATCGCCCCCAACTGATACTCCCCCCATGTTCCCCGTTCCTTCACATTGGTGAGGACGCGCTTCAAATCGCCGACGCCGGTAGCAAGGTTCTGCATCTCGCCGAGACCACGTTGGACAGCCTCCAGCCGCTCGCTGACCAGCTTGAACGATTCGCCGAGCCGTTTCTCCAGCGTATCGTGGAGTTTTTCGTCCACCGTCTTGCGCATTTCTTCCAGCTTCTTCTCGTTGCTTTCCTGAATCCGCTGAAACTTTTCGTCCAGACTTGCCAGCGCCTTTTGCTGTTCGTCTTGATGGGTCTTTTCCAGCCCCTTCAAGGCGGTTACGACATCGGCCAGTTGCTTCTGCTGATCCTCCATCATTTGCCGCAGTTTCCCGTCCAACGTTTCCCGGACTTGATTAAACTCCTGCCGGTTCGATTCGGTGAGCGTCTGCACCGCTTTCGTCACCTCCGCCCCACGCCGGTCCTGTGCTTCCAGAGTGGCTTGTAATTTTTGTTCGGTCGTCTGCCGCACCGCCTCTAACCGGCCTTCCATGCTGATTTGAATTTCCTTTAACCCCTGCACCAGCACGGAGTTGGCTTTGGATTGCGCGGATGTGACTTCCTCGCGTAGTTCTCGCGCCAAGGTTGACGCTTCGGCCCGCGATTGCCGCAATTCATCCCGCAGGGCTTGATCAAGATTCTGACCGACCGGCTGGTTGACCTTTCGACAAATCAGTACGCCCAGAACCAGTGCCGTGAGCGCAACGATAAACGTGAGTACAAGTAGAATCGTGGGCATGGTTGGTTATCTATGCAGAGCTGTTTAAAGGCCGCCTGTATTATTTTTCTAAAAGCTTTTTTTGTGGGCCGAAACGCACGGAAGAATATAAGCCGTCAGCAATCTTTCGTAATGATTGATCTGCTGATGACCCTATATGTATTTTTAAAGAATTCGTTTTATTATCCACAAATATAGAAACAATCCTGATATAGGGATATACGAGCGACCAATCTTTGGTCGTTATAACAAAATAGGAGTCTTTAACCTCGCTCAAGGTAAGGTCTTCATTAAAAGGTGTGATGTCGACTAACGTAATTTTTTTACCCTCATACGACTTTAAAAAGTCTTTCATAAGTTCCTTGATATAGGTTATGTGTGTTCACCACGCTGCTGATGCTTGAACTGTCTTACACGGTGCTCTGCTTCGTCTATTTCTTCCTGAGTCATCTGCTGTAGAAGATGCCTGCGAGCGTGACAATGATCCCACGGATGACTGTCTTGTTCACACGCCAAGGTATACCATTTTAAGGCTTCGGCCCTATCTGTTATCCCAGCACGTCCATCTTGATAGTAATCACCCAAGGCGCGTTGTGCCAGTATGAAGCCTTGCGCAGCTGCTCTGTGAAACCATTGGGTAGCTATTGCGTAATCCTGACCGACACCACCAAGCCCATTCTCATAGTAGTAGCCCAAATAATGCTGTGCTTGTGCATTGCCCTGAGCGGCAGATAGTCGGAACCATCTTGCAGCCGTCTCGTAGTCCTGCGCCACACCATAGACACCATCACGATTGTAGCGGATACCCAAATTGCATTGCGCGTCTGCATTACCTTCTTCAGCAGCTTGGAGGTCTGCCTGTAAGCCTTCTATCGCTTGCCGGGTACTGTCGCCGATTTGATAATCTTCAATCGGGGCAAAGAAATTATCAATTGGTAGGTTTCTTAGACTGATTTTGCCATAATCTGGATCTTGTAGTTCATCTCGAGTAGCTTGATCCATTTCTGGTATTCCGTTCTCCACTAGATGTCGCAGTTGATCTGTCCAGTCTCCCCTCTCAAAGTCATCATTATTTGGGTTATCAAAGCTACATACCTGTTGGTCATGATACTTTACAGAAATACCATAAGCGCAAAGGTTGTCATCTTCGTAACCATTCACCTTTTCAATGAAGAAATCCCCATACTTGTAGGAAGTGTAGTGATGGCTATTTCTTCCCCACCTCGTCGTCCTTTCGACCCCTCGTTCACTAAGGATTTTGCGGATTATTTCTTTGATTTCATCCATATCCGTTATAGCTCCTCTAACCAACTGTCAGCACTTAACTGGACCCCATCAGCGTATTCCGCTATAAAATTGATAAATGCTCCATAATCTCCACACCCCTCATCACCCCACCAAGAGGGTTCCCAGACATCACCGAAGTCGCGTGCCGCTAGTTCTTCCACATGCTTTTCCACACGGTCGGAATTCTCTGTGAACCACTTGCGGGCAGGTGAGTCTTGCTCCGGTGGCCATTTCTGGTCAAGGGGTGGTTGCTTAGCACTTTTCTTCTGCCAGTACAGTGACTCAGCTTTTTGTTCCTCTTTGGTTGCTAACTTTTCCCAGGCTGACTCGAGCGCCTCGTAAGGAAAGGTTTCTTCGATGCGGTTAACCAACTCAAACAAACTATCCACCAAGTCGGTTTCCTCTTGGAGTGAAACTTTCTTTAGATCCACGGGAAACCCTAGCGGTTGCTTGTCCAGGGCTTGCAGCGACCGGGTCTTGCAGCCGACGAAATCGCACTGACCAAAATTCGGCGGGGTTACAAAAATCCCGTGAAACAAGCATTCATTAAATGCGATGCTCGGTGAAACCATTGTCTTGGGCATTTGAATTATCAGATCATAATAATCTCCAGGGTCTGACTGTAGGCCCACAATCTGGCATTTCTGCAACTGGCACTTCGTGTAAGCGGCACCAGCGATACCGACGCGGGCACTGAACAATTCCTCACCGGCGAATCCGCACTTGTGGAATTTGCATCCGCTGAAGGCCGAGCGATTCGATCCGAGCCATAACCCGATAAACGTACAATCCTCAAATTTGAGATTCTGGAGTTTTGGGAATTCATCCTCATCCGAATCATTGAGCCAATCCACAGCATCTTCGGGCGGTTCGATCTTACAGGTGAAAGTCTCGTTTGTGACCTTGGCAATGAGCGGTTGTGCCAGACCAGGGATTTGAACGACTGTGAGCTGGTCGTGCTGCTGCTGCGCGAGTTTAAACTGTCCGTTCTTCAGACTTTCAATCAGAGGAGCGTTTTTGAAACGCACCGTTGCGCCTGTTTTGCTGGGAATTATTTCAGCCCCTTGAGCATTTGTGAGCGTACAGTATTGCTCCGCCACGCTTTTGCTTGGAAAGTCAATTGTTAATGGCATAGTTGATCTCCTCTCGTCGTACGACCCCCGAGCGGTGTTGGCTCCCACACGATTGCTCCGATATTGGAGCCAATCACACCACAGAACTCCGTACAGTCAAGCTCCAATATCGGAGCATGACACACAAACAAAATATCGTCGGTCCACAAATTCGCAAGATTCGGTACCAGCAGGAACTCACGCAGGAGATGTTGGCCGCCCGGTGTGCTCGCTTCGGTTGGGACATCAGCCGGGCCACCTTGGCGAAAATTGAGGCCCAGCTGCGATGTGTGACGGATGCGGAGTTGCTGGTTCTGACTCGCGCCCTGCATGTAAAGTTCGATGATTTGATGCCGCAAAAAGATTAGTTTCATCAGCCGCTTCAGGTTGTTCACCGCATCTTTCAGATTATTACCTCCAGTTCGGTCAGTTCATTGGTATCTTCGTGCGCGGTGATGATCAACCAACGACCATCCTTCGTGTTATGCATCACGAGCGTCCTGATTTTCCCCTTCTGGAATCCTTGAAAGGCCACGGTATGACAATTCTTCAGGCCGCAATTGCATCGGCTAACGACGATTAACTTGTCCAACTGATCCAAGTACGGTTGCGGATCACGCGGTGGGCCGGGGGGTGGGGGTTTTCCAGTGGCGAGGTTGATTGAGTGGCAACCCACATATTCGCCAGTCCGCAACGACTCCAGCCCGCGCACCAGCCACGCCCGTTCTTTGGTGGTAACCGGCCGGGGACGCATCTTTTTTCTTGGTCGCCATTTAATTTTACGCCCGAAGACTTGCCTGAGGAGGCGTTCGCATCCCTTGGCGGAGTTTAACTGCTTTTTTGTCTGTTTCTGAGTCACAAGCCTTTTCACTCGAACGGAATTTCAGGATCAACGGTGACCCCATAGTGTTTCATCAGTTCCGGCGCCAGACCGAGTGGCGGATGCTTCTGATGATGCAGACAGTACAGAAACGAGGCCCCCACCATCTGCGTATTCGCGAAATTCGTGGCGGAAATATACGAACAGTCAAACATCGCGCATTCCAGTGATGCCCCAGAGAAATTTGCTCGATTCAGCCAAGCAAACCGCAGATCAATACAAGCGAGGAACGAATTGGTAAAATCCGCATCAGCAAAATCCAAGGTCAGATTAATGAGTGGCTCAGGGTCCTTGGTCGGATCGTGCCTCAGCAGGAAGTAGTCCTGCTTTTTCCAATAATCCATTAAGTTCGACCAGTTCTGGACGCCTCCTTCCCCAGCCAAAACGGCTTTGAAGACATCAGCTCCCAAAGTGACATTGAGCCATTGATGGTTGGAGTCTTTTTCACAGCTGATCGTTGAGCATAACGGCCACCACAGTGAATGCGGAAGCCCAAGAGCTTCATATAGTGGCTGCTGGGTTGCAGTGAGCGGCACCTTGTGTTCAGTCAGGTACGAATTCTGCTGGTCGGCGGCAGTCTGTAAATCGTGGTTGGAGTGATCCATATCAATCAACCTTGGTCGATGCACTGCACTGGCTCTGCGCTTGGGTACCCAGACAACAAAGGGTGTCCAAGAGGTAATTGGTATTTGGTTTTGAATTCATTGGGGTGCGGTTTCTGTTGGTTGAACTCCATGTGTTCCGAAGTGCCATATATCCGTCGTTTATCGGTTCTGATTATTGTTTTTTTTGCGCCGCCAGGGGTTTGGATTCCAATTTTTCGAGCAACCCAAGTTCCTGCATGACAATGCCGGTCCCGTTGGCGACAGCACTGAGCGGATCGTCGGCCACATGAACCGGCAAACCGGTTTCCTCAGAAATCAAGCGGTCAAGGCCGCGAATCAGCGAGCCGCCACCCGCCATCACGATGCCCCGGTCAATCAAATCGGCCGCCAGTTCCGGCGGGCACCGCTCCAAGGTGCTGCGAATCGCTTCAACAATCGTTGCAATCGGTTCCTGAAACGCTTCGCGGATCTCCTCCGAGGTAACGGTCAGGGTTTTCGGAAGCCCAGCGGTCAAATCGCGCCCCCCAACCGGCACGGTCAGCTCGGTTTCTAACGGATACGCCGAGCCCACCTTGATCTTGATGTCCTCCGCCATTCGTGGGCCGATGGCCAAATTATATGCGCGTTTCATAAACTGAATGATTGCTTCATCCAATTCGTCGCCCGCAACACGCACACTCTGGCTGAGTACGATCCCGGCCAGGCTGATAATTGCCACCTCGGTTGTTCCGCCGCCAATGTCCACGATCATGTTGCCTGCTGGCTCTTGAACCGGCAAACCAACGCCGATGGCCGCTGCCATTGGTTCCTCGATGAGATAAACGTCCCGCGCCCCGGCATGGGTGGCGCTGTCTTTGACGGCCCGCTTCTCAACCTCGGTGATGCCGCTTGGAACCGCGATGATAACGCGGGGTTTGATGCCATGGCGGCGGGTTTGCACCTTTGTAAGAAAGTACCGCAGCATCGCTTCGGTGATTTCAAAATCCGCGATTACGCCGTTTTTCATGGGTCGAACCGCGGAGATTTTGCCAGGGGTGCGGCCCAACATCCGTTTCGCTTCATCGCCGACTGCCAGAACGTGGTTGGTGCCGGTTTGGATGGCGACCACGCTGGGTTCCCGCAACACGATGCCCCGATCCCGCACAAAGACCAGCGTGTTGGCTGTTCCAAGATCAATCCCGATATCGGTCGAAAAATAGTTGAGAATTTTGCCAAACATCAAATCACTCGTAGTGTTACATGAATCATTGACTGCTGTTGAAATCCTGTCACTCACTGGCGTGGTATTGGCGTAACCGGTAATTTTTCCACGAGCGCCTGTTTTTGCTGATGGTCGCATTGCTGGTTTCAAAGCCGTGCGGGAAGCAGCGCCCACATTCGCCTTGGTGTTCAGCGAAGATGCGGGCAATCCTCACATTACTGACGAGGACAGGAAGGTCGACAAAACCTTCATCGGTGTAACCAAAGCGCCGCCCCAACACTTTGCTGCGGATTAGTGCGCTCATTTCCATTCTGCTCCCCGCTGCCCGCCACTGCCAACTAAAACGCCAACCCACCCGCTTGTTAGTAATTCATTTCCCATCATGCATCCCTAGTTTCTGTTAGTGATTATTTGCCGATCAATTATCGCCTCTTGAAGAGCGAGGCCAAGAAACCTGCAATCAAAAACCCTGGGAGCAGCACGATTGCGCAACAAAAAATAAAGACATCAAAAACAATCTCCCAAAAGCCGTACCAAATTCCTACGATTGCGCAACCTACACAATAAATTGCAGCGCCAAAAAACGGCGTAAAGACGAGTGCCGCAATTGCCAAATAACTCAAAAAATAAATGACGACCGAAAAAGTATTGTGGGTTGTCGATAACTTACCGAGCAATCCGGCTTCGACGATAAAAAGCACACCAGTGGTAAGAATGATGCCCCAAAACATTGAGATGCCACTGTATGGACCGTCATCTTGGGACAGATTGATGAATGGTTTATCCATCGCGGTGTTGATGAGCCACCAGACAAAAAAGGCGCCTAGGTGAAGAAACATGGTCTTGAACAGGATATCTTCCTTGCCAAACGGATGATTAAGGACGGCTGGTGCGACCATGGCGGGTTGACGGCTAGGTTCTGGTTTACCAATACTAAGCCTAACCGTAGGGTGATAATTGTTAGTCATTGTAAATAAATATGATATACATCAATATTCTATTAGAGTTTTGATTTTTTACCGCTGTCTATTTTTCGATTTTCTAATAACATTATACGGGAATCGCGTTTGGCTTGAATCCGATTCCATTAAAATCTTGATCGTCCAATGGGAAGCGAGTAGCCTTTGCTGACTGATAAACTTGCGGGGTCAGCAGATGTCGTCAATTAAATTTCAACCCAGCCGTCCGCTTACTGAAGAGCGTCCGGAGTCTGTGGTGGCTCAATATGAGCATAATCTTTGCTACTGTGACGATTGGCTGAATGATCGAGCAAAACTGAAGTCGTTGGTCGAGCGGCACGGACCGGGGTGGAAATACGATCACCTTAACAACCGGTTGACACAAATCGACGCGCAGAGGGCTGATTTGGGCACTTGGGTCAACGATCAATTGGCCAGTGCTTTGAAAGCGTTTTGTGAAAACCTTTCCCTTGCGACCGTACTGTGTCAATTGGATGCGAACACCGAACCGCAAGTTGTTCTGACCTTAGCGGCGCGTGAACTTGAAATCAGATCGTACATTGATCGGCTGGAGGTGGTAATCCCAAGCTATTACTCCTTGAGCCATATCCGCACCCACTCCCATTCGGATTTTTTGAAACTTAAAATAGCGATGCAGGCCAAACAAAAGAGTATGGGAAAACGAAAACCCACTAAATTTGAGTCTCGGGAAGAAAGGCTTACGGCGGCCAAGAAATATCTACAAGAAGGTCAAGCGGCTGGATTGTCAGGTTTTGCAGCTTGGGAGTACGCCCGCGTTCGAATGGGTTGGAAAATTGACACAGCGCGTCACCGTCTGAGGACCCAGCCTGAAGCAAGTCAAAGAAACGCCGCCGAATGGGATGCGGTACGGTTATATCTTAACCACCTGCATCAGCAGGGTAAATTAAGCGAAGATGAATTAACCAACCTGAACAAACGAATCCTACCACACACGGCGATGCATCAACCCACTGAATGAAAGTCATTCCCGGTGGTCTCGGCACTATTCTGCAACGTGCGTAAAATACATGCTGACAAATATCCATCGCGGGTAAACTACAAGCTGATATCACCCAGATTGAGGCGTTGGTGAGTGGCGCGGTGGTCTGGGTGTAGGGGAAGTTGGCGACATACTGGGCGTGACGGGGCGAAGAACCAGAACCACCATCACGATTTCACACGAATATTTGTCAACCGGCCCCATGCCTTAATGCGTTCAATTTGCTGATCCTGGCCGGTAATCTGTCGTAGATCGAGTTGGTCCCACTGCATGGCAATCCGCCCTTGAAGTTTCAGACCGGTTGCAAATCTGGTCGCGGTTTCATCAATCACTTTCTCAATGTTGACAGCCGGGATGTCCGTTTTTCGCATGCAGGTTTTATTGGTCGTACCGTCGGGTCGGAAGAATTTATTGATGATGAACATGTCGCATAGCCCGCTTGCCGCACGACGAACCACAAATATTACCAGAATCATGGTTATTCGATCTGCCAAGGCAATTTCACCTGAATGGAGAATGCAATGAAACCGGTCGTCGGCCTGGAGCGTCAGAAAATCCGGTTCATTGAAGTCGTCGATTGGGTAAAACACGGCGCACCTCATAAATCCTGCTCAGCACTATGTCAACAGGCGCCCAATGCTTTTCGCCCCAGATCCGCCCAACAGCCGCCAAATCTGGATTGAACGCATTTCCCAATCGATTGAAGCGAAAACTAAGCAGGAATCCGTCTGAAATCACGGAATAATGAAGCATGAAAATCTGCGATGTCTGCCAACAAACTGTTTCACAAGTCGGTGGGGGGCCGAAAGGCATGGAGAACTTGGATGCCTGTCCGTCGTGTATGGATGACCTACACCGCCGTATTCAGGCGCTCAACCAAAACCTGCTGCAAGACCGCGAACAGCGATGGAGCGTCATGTTACAGGAATGGCGAAAAGCTCGGGCACCCCAACCGCCGGAGTGAACAGTGTGGTGTACGATGAAAAAGGAGACGGCAAATCAACGGCGCGGTTCGAATAATTCCTGCATCCGGTTCCCGCCACCCGACCCGGTGCTGAAACTGGATTTAAAATCTGGCCAAACCGTCACCCTCAACAACGTCACCGCGACAATTGAAGAAGCCGCAAATGGGTTACTCGAAATCCATAACCCCGACTTCATCCAACAACTACGCGAGGTTGGTTTTACTCCTCATTGCGACAATACACCGGAACGTCTGGAACGAATTGTGAAGACCATCGTCCCGGGCGAGTTCCAGCAGTTGTTTTTGGGTGGAAATTCCCGTCGTGATTAAGTCGTGATCCACCGAAACAGGGTGTGGATATTTCACTGGCATGTGTGTTTTGCGGGGAATATTATACCTTCGCATGAGTGGTTCCCCCTACATTTCAAAATCCAAATTCCTCTGGGGACTGCAATGCCAAAAGTTGCTCTGGTACGCTTACAATAACAAAGCGCTCATTCCTGCACCCGATGCTGCAACCCAAGCGATCTTCGATCAGGGCCACAGCGTCGGTTCCCTCGCCAAGCAGATGTTCCCTGATGGGGTTGAAGTCGGCGATGGGGTGCGAAATCTCGATGAAACGATCCGCCTCACCAACACGGCACTCAAACTCCGCAAGCCCCTGTTCGAATCGGCGTTCTCGGCCAATGGTGGGTACTGCCGGACCGACATCCTCCGTCCAGCCCCAAAAGACTCGTGGGATCTCATCGAAGTCAAAAGCACGACCAGCGCGAAGGATGTTCATTTGGACGATCTGGCTTTCCAATATTGGGTGCTGGTGAAGGCAGGCCTGAAAATCCGCAAGTGCTACCTGATGCACATCAATTCTGACTTCGTTCGAAAGGGTGAGATTGACCCGAAGAAGTTCTTCACCTTGGCGGATTTGACTGCTCAGGTGGTGGATCCAGCGGAGCTTGTCCAAGATAAACTCGACGACATGTTGAAGGTGATCCGCCAGCGCAAGTCACCCGACATCAAGATTGGTCCGCAATGCAACGACCCGTACGGCTGTGCCCTCGTAGATCACTGCTGGAAATTCCTGCCGTCCCATAGCGTCTTCGATTTGTACCGGGGCGGGAAGAAGGGCTTCGACCTGCTTGAACAGGGCGTCACAGCACTGGGGGACATTCCCGACGATTTCAAGCTGACGGCCAATCAGGGGATTCAGAAGCAGGTTGCCATCTCCGGCAAGCCCTACATCAACAAAAAGGGGATCGCCAAGTTTCTGGCGCGACTCGAATACCCGGTCAGCTATTTGGATTTCGAAACTTTCAATACGGCGATTCCACTGTTTGACGGACTGCATCCATACCAACAGGTGCCGTTTCAATTCAGCTTGCACATCGTCAAAGCGCCGGGAGCCAAGCCAGAGCAGATCATGTTTCTGGCAGAGGGCCGTCAGGATCCTCGACCCGAGTTCATGCTCAAACTGCGGGAGTCCGTTTCTCGAACCGGCTCCATCGTGGCATTCAACGCGCCATTCGAGCTGAGCCGTATCAAGGAATGCTGCGAAGCAATGCCCAAATTCGCGCCGTGGTTGAAGGGGATCGAGGGTCGGGTTGTTGATTTGCTGGGGCCGTTCCGGTCATTCGACTATTACCATCCCGACCAGCATGGCAGCGCCTCGATGAAGGCGGTGTTACCGGCGCTGACCGGCAAGGGTTACGACGAACTGGCGATTCAGGAAGGCGGTACCGCCTCGAATGAGTTCCTGCGGGTGACATTTGGGGTGGTGGACGAGGCGGAACGGCGTCGGGTTCGGCAACAGCTTGAGGAATACTGCGGGCGGGATACCGAGGGCATGGTGTGGATTGTGAAGGAGCTGGGGCGGGTTTGATTGACATAAAAGACCGTTATCAACCTGTTAAGAGGCTGTAACTAGATCATGCCTCATTCTGCAATCCTTCTTCACTCCGCGATTGCTAAAGTGCATTCGTCGTTCATGAAAAGGATGCCCTCAAGAACGTGCGATCAAGTTCCTCTTTGTTGGAATCAAAGTGCTTTGCGATTTCCTCTGAAGAGATGATTTTTGTCAAAATGGTGCGCACAAGCCCGTCTAGTTCAACGGAGAGCGATTCGACTTTATCAATAGCATCGTCCGCAATGCTGTCCCCATGAACCACCTTGGATCTGATGCCATACGATTTATTGACCAATTGATAAATCGCCAGTTTCTCATCGACTGTCCCACCCATAAATACCGCCACTCTCTGCGACACCTTATGTGTGAGTTCGCTTGCATCGGTCGAGAAAAGAGTCTCAAGTACGGTACAATAGTTGACAACCTTCATTCCTAGATCGCTTGCCCCCCGAGCTACTGAAGTGAAGTAAATCGCACGACTTACTCTTCTCGCTCCGCGCTGACTGCCTAGCGTGGACGTGCTTGGGTTTTGTTTCATTCTGAAGTCGTACTTCAGCAGCGGAAGTGTTTTGACTACAAAATCGGTAGTGCGCTTCATTTCCTCGACAGAAAAAGCCGTAGTTGATCGCTGTCCAGCGGCGTTGGTAATGCTCGATCCAAGAAAATTGCTATGGACGACAATCTGGTTGCCATGAGGAATTTGGATAAAACCCAACTCGGTGTAGGCAGAATGATCTTTAATCAACCACAGACAATGAAGAAGCACTGCAATATGCTGAGCCGCGAGGATGACGAACTGATCCCCTGTAACCTTTGATTGTTGTAAATGCACTGGGTCGCCCAGTGTGTAGGCCACTGCGTCTGCTTTGCGAAGTCCCTGACTTTCTAAGTCTCCAATAACCTTAAAGAATGCCGGATCAAAATTCCGTTCAATCTCTCGAAATTCGTTTGTAATCAAAAGACCCGGCAGAATCTGAAATCCAATACCTAGTCTTTCTGGCAATTTGAGATGGTGTATGGCAACGACAAAGACGGTTGATCGCTTAGGTGGGATATTCATAGTGTGCGAATGTGCTCGCTCATCAATAGCTCCAAGTCTCATGAGCAAGTGGGGTTGAGTTTAACACCTGCCGGTGTAGTCGCCATTGCGGTAGATGCTCGTTCATAATGGAAACGAAACGGTCATTGTGATGGCGTTCGATGAGATGGGCGAGTTCGTGGACGAGGATGTATTCGAGGCACTCCGCCGGTTTCTTGGCGAGTTCGAGATTCAACCAGATGCGCCGGGCAATTGGGTTGCACGATCCCCAACGAGTTTTCATTTTTTTAATACCCCACTCGGTAGGTTGAACTCCCATGGCTGCCTGCCATTTCACCAGCATTGGCGGAATCAGTTCCTTGAGTTGTTGGCGATACCAGTCCTGCAAAACCTGATCACGTCGCGAGACATCGACATCGGCTCGCACATGGAGTTCGAGCGCGGACTTGTTTCGAATGACCACCTTGCCGGGGCCATCGTTGCGGATGACGCGGAGCCGGTAACGCTGACCGAGAAAGTAATGACTCTCGCCGGTGACCATATCACGGGCGGATTGGCGGGGCTGGTTGGTAAATCGGGCCCGGTGCCGCTTGATCCATCCCAGCTTGCCGACGACTGCCAAGCGTACTGCTTTATCGCTGACTCGGAGCGGGGCAGCTACCCGGATTCGGCCATGTGGAGGGTAGACCCCCAAGTGCAAGTTCTTGATATCCTTTCGGACAATCTGCACCGGCAAACCGCTAACGGTGATCTCGTGCGTCTCAGTATTCATTCTGATTCTTCACGATTTCAAGAAGTTGATCAAGCGCCTCGTCGGTCATTGGCGCGACCTTCTTGATGGCATACCTGACCTGCTTGAGCTTAATCGGGTGATTGCGAAAACCGTCTTGTCGCGTCTCGCGGACGGCTGCATCCACTTTGAGCGCAAGCGTCTCGTCCTTGCCGAGATTGTCGTATAACGCTCGTTTGGCAGAGGTGTTGAGCGCTTGCGGATACGCTGTGCCTGACGGGCCATTCTTCACTTGCTTGGTCAGCTCAACGATCTTCGCCAGATACGCGGCGTAATCCAGCGCCTCCTGCTTGCGCTGCTTGATGAGGGCATCCAGCAACTCCGACATCTTTTCGTAATACTTCGGGTTGATCGGCTGTTCATCAATGATGAGTTTGCGGACGTTGTTCTCAATGGCTTCGGCCACAGCCTCTTTATTCTTCCGGATACCCTCGGGCAACGCCTTCACCGCGTCCGTACCGCGCTCGACAATGAGTTGAACCAGTGACAGATCATCGAATGCAGAAACTTTCTCACTCCCCTCAGCGCGAATGTAGGTGTCAATTAACCGTCGCATCGCAGGTTCATATTGCTTCAGGTCAATAGCGTCGCCGCTGTGCAATTTTACTTCGTTACGCAGATTCTCGTAAAACGTGACTTGCATCTTGATTGCTTCGGCCTGCGTCTCAGTATAACCGGCCTCCGCCATCTCATCGGCGATATTGGCGTAGGCGCGGACGAGCGCGGCGGTCAGCTTATAGAGGGAAAGCCGTTGCGATTCGTTCGCTTTGAGCTGCGCGGCGTTACCAGACTCCTTCGACGAGAAATAGCGCAAGTAGGCCGGTTGATCCTTGGGCGGTTTGACCGGCTCGCACAAGGCATGGACTTGCTCCAGCGCATCTTCCAGACGCTCCTTGGCCTTCACCAACCGGTCTTTCAGTAGCCCTGCCACGTCCGCTTTGTCGTAGCCGTCGAGCGCACCACTGGTGTAATCGTGAACCGCGCCCTCCAGACTCTTGAACAGGTCTTTGTAATCAATGATGTAGCCGTATTCCTTGTCGTCGCCGTCCAGCCGGTTGACCCGACAGATGGCTTGGAACAGGCCGTGGTCGTGCATCTCGCGGTCGATATACAGGTAGGTGGCCGGTGGCGCATCAAAGCCGGTCAGCATCATGTTCACCACGATCAACAATTTCATCTGGCCGGGTTCTTCGACGAACTTATCCTTCACCGCCTTCTCAAACTCCTCGACGCGATTAACGGCCTTCTCCGGCGCTTCATTAAACCAGTCCGCCAGCATCTTTTGGTAGATGGCATACTGATGGAGCTTCTCCGTCTCGCCCTCGCCGGTTTCCTCGCCCTTGATGTTGGCCGCTGATGGCGTGTACGAGGTGACGATTGCGCACTTGCCAGCCATATCGGTTTTATCGAATAACTCGTAGAACTTACACGCCTCGTAGATGCTACCGGCCACCAGCAGGGCGTTGCCGCGTCCGCTCATCAGTCGGTCGCGCTTTTTGAAATCCATCAAAATGTCCTGCACGATCATGTCCAACCGCGAGTGGCTGGAGAAAACCTTTTGCATCGTGCCCCAACGTTTCTTGAGTTCCGCCTTTGCCAGCGGGGTAAGCGCCTTTGTGTTAGCCTCAAACCACTCATCAATCTTCTTTTGAGAGCCCAGCCATTGCTCGATGTCCCGCGCTTCATAGCGCAGATCAAGCACCACGCCGTCTTTCACCGCCTCGTCGAACTTGTAGGTATGAATGTAGCCACCGAAAACCTCGATGCTCTTCTGCTTGTCCGCCTTCAACAACGGCGTGCCGGTAAAGCCAATAAATATCGCACCCGGCAGAATCTCCTTCATCGCCTCATGCAGCTTGCCGGACTGGGTTCGATGACACTCGTCAACGTAGACATACAGATCGCCTTTGGCCTTAAAGTCGGCTGGCAGAGCTTTCTTCACTTCCTCGATGTACTTGTCGATGTCGCCAACCTCTTCGCCATCCTCCTTGCCGCCAAACTTGTGAATCAGTGAGCAAATCAGCCACGGCTTCGTGGCGTTGAGCGTGGCGATCAAGTCGGCCCCGCTCTTGGTGCGGTAAATCTCCTCTTTCACCCCGAGAAAAACCTTCTCGATCTGCTCGTCTAGCTCGGTTCGGTCGGTGATGATCAGCACCCGGGCGTTTTTGACATGCTCGCGAATCCATTTCGTCAGCCAAACCATGACCAAACTCTTACCGCTACCCTGCGTATGCCAGATGATGCCGCCCTCGCGGTGCTTCGCGTGTTCCTGCGCAGCGCGGACCCCGAAATACTGGTGGTGACGGCAGAGCTTCTTCACACCAGCATCGAACACGATGAAATCGTGGATAAGTTCAAGAAAACGCGCTTTGCTGCATAGGCTGACCAGTGCCCGATCCAACAGATTATCGCTGGAACTGGCTTCTTTCCAGTTCAGGTAATACTTCTCCGGCGTTTGGATCGAGCCATAGCGCAACCCCTCAGTATCGTTACCGGCCATCACGAACTGCATCGTGGAAAAGAAATGCTCAATGAACACCTTCTTCTGGTTGTCGAGGTTCTGCCGGATGCCCTCGGCAACCGAAACTGTGGAACGTTTGAGTTCCAAGACGCCCAGCGCAATGCCATTGACGTACAGCACCACATCAGGACGCTTACCGTGGGCTTTTGTATCGGCCGGTAGGACGGTGACTTCCTCGGCCACAGCGAAATGGTTATTATCGGGGGTCTTCCAGTCAATCAGCCAGACGGTCACCTTGTTTTCGCCGACTTGGGGGCGCACCTTAACTCCGTAACGCAGCATCTCATAAACAGCCCGGTTGCGGTCGTAAAGGCTCTTGCTGGTATCCCCTGCCACTTTGTCGAGATCAAACAACGCCCGCGTGATGAGGGTGTCGGCTATGCCCTGCTTTTTCAGCCACGCTCGTAGATATTCTGGCTCGATGTTCCGGTTGCCTTTGCCCTCGAAGCCGTCGCGCTCCTCCCAGTTGCCGAGATACTCGTAACCAAGATTGCCGGGATGCTTCTTGTCGGAGAGCAGGCGGATGACCCGCTGCTGCGTTTTCTTTTCGATGTCTCCGATGTTGCTCATACAGGTGCGTCCAAGGTGACAGTTTCACCACAATTCCGATCGCCTTCAAGGCTGCTCATCAGCACGTTCTTCATTGCATCGTAATGCTTGGCAATGCTGCCCGCATCCCAGTGTGCAGACTTCATCATCAGGTGCTGCTTAACGCTATCGATTGTATTGTTCTGGTAGTATTCCCTTTTGGCTTCAGGCATGAAGTTGCTGAGTCGCGAATTTTTACTGTGGCTGATTAAGCAAAGGTTTCCGAATGAGTTGAGCGGATCAGCAGGCAAGGGATCATGGCCGGGTAAGGGATGCTGTGGATAATAGTGCTCCACTGAGCTTCGAAACGTGAACTCGTAGTCTCTGACAACGCTGTCGGTTGACTCGTATTCCAGCCACAGAAGATAGTCCAGATAGTTGAACACCAGATTGTTCTCGATATTTCCGAAGGAGAGACGAGACTTCATGACGTCCTCCGAAACGTCACTACTGCCTGTCTGACACGCCCCCTTTTTTTGATAAATCATCACAAAGTAATCCGTCCCGCCGTCTGGAGCCAGAAACCTGTCGAACACAAACGCCTTTGCTACTGATTCCAGATAACTCAAATAGGTCTCTGGGCGTATTTCATTCGCGGCGAATAGATTATAAAGCGCGGCGTTCAGCCAATGCTTGTAAACCAAAGTCGGCGTTGAAACATGGAAGGCGGACAGAAGCATCAGAATCCTGCGGTTTACGCCACCGTTACCGTCCTCATCGCCAAACGTATTCACATAGTTTCCACGGCCTGATCGGTTCTTCTCGCCGCCATCATTCCACTTGAAGCGCTTGAGGCTCCATCCGTCCGTTCCCTTGATGAACTCCCTCTTGATCACATACTGATCAAAAAGATACTTACACCGGAGCAAATTGAAGGAGAAATTCTTCACCCTCGTTACGGCGTCACCCTTTCGAAGTAGGTGCTCTTCGAAGGTGGAAATTAATCTTTTGTCATCCAGCGGAATGTCCTGTTCGCACCCAACACGCAAAACATGTAGAAGAAAATTCGGGAAATTGATCACCGTGTTGAACCGCTCAGGCGACTCATCCTCCTTGTCGTCCTCCTCTACGATCCTTCCGGCTTTTACAATGATTTCATCGAGCGTTTGGGAAACACTCGGACTGGAGCCGTCATCCCCGGATCCTCTCAGTACTTCCCGGAGTTCTTCGAAATCGCCCACCTCGAATTGCCCCCAGTCTTTATCACCAAAGATTGCGTTACGTTGTGCGGGCGTGAATCCCATCTGCGCATACCTTTCCATGTTGGCGCAGGCTTCCCATACCACATGCAAGCAGTTTTGACTTTCCACACGCTCCGCAACGTCTTCGAGATCGTTGAGCACTTCCATCATCCGGGACTTGAGAACCTCGTGCTTTTCCAATTGCTCGCCACGATTGTTCATAATCTCGAAGTAATGATTCAGATCGGTATCATGAGGCACTTTGACGCGCATGATTTGAACCTTCCCGAACAAGTAAGCAGCAAACGCCTCGCAGGTGATGTGATTCTCTTTAAGCTTCTGCGGCAGGATCTTCTTGATGAGCCGATAGCCATTGAGAATGGCGGTGTTGATCTCATTTGTCCCCAAAACCTCTGAAGGATCATCCTTATATTTTCCTTTGAAGATTGCGGCAAACGTCCGCCGCGAGTGTTCACGGCTGTCAAAGTCAATCCTCAACTCCTGATACCATGAGACATCGCTGTCCGTTTCATTTTTCAAATACGACGCCAGCAGGGATAAAGTCGTCAGCCGTTGCTGGCCGTCGATCGTTTCGTAAACGGTTGCTTTGGAAGCCTGTCGCTCGAAAACCACCAGCGTACCAATGTAGTAATTCCGCCCCTCGGGCAGGTAGTCGATGACATCTTGGATCAACTGCGTGATCTCACCCTCGTCCCATGAGTAATTCCGTTGATACATCGGGATGATGTAATCCTCGCCACCACTCAATAGCCCCCTGATGGAAAGCTGGGCAATCTCGTCACTCATAATACCTCATATCCTTGAAAAGATCTTCAATCTCCCCGGCTTTGGACGACCTATTCTCAGTGAGGACTGGAAGATTGCAGTTGATGAAGTCGCCCGGACGAGTGGATTCCTTGATCTGCCTGAACAGATTGTTTTCCAAGGCATGGTTGTCCATACTTGCGAGCTGAACCACCTGCATTTTGAGACGCAGGCTGTAGGCCCAGATAAAGACTTTCTCGATGGCTCGGGAGATTTCCACATAGCCGAACTTGTCGATGTAATAGATCAGCAGGCAGTCAAAGATAGTCCGGACATAGCGGTCTCCAGTACGATACCGCCCCGGGTAGCTGTTGATAGTTTCCATGATCCTCGCAGCGTAACCATCGAGTGTTTCGTTTCCGACAAATTTAAGGACGGGCACCGAGCGATCGTTGAACCGGGCCACTTTGTCCTGATAGTGGGCCGTCATCTCAAAGAAGCGGCGGCCATTGATGATGATTTGATCCAGATGGAAGGGAAAGGTGAGGGGCCGTCCGTCAATTCTGCGCTCATACTGATGATTGTAGTGATCGACAAAATGGTGGGCCATGCGAAGTTGTTCGACATAAGGGTAATGGGCGACGGTTTCGATGTTGACGCCTTTGAATAAGGCGGTGTCATCCTTGCCGAAGTAACGAGCCGAAGCCCCCTTTGACCAATTCCGAATGCGATACAGATATTGCGAGAAAAGAGATACCAATTCCTCGGTTTCGCTATTTTCCCAGCGGGCCACCGTTTCACTTTTCAACGGCTCGTCACCCTTACTAAATTCGCGCAGATGATACGCTTTGAGTAGATCGTGGGGCTCCAAGTCCCGTCCTCGCGCATTCTGTGAGTCGAAGAACTGGAAGGCTTCCGAGACGTCGTTCAGGGCAAATGTCACGACCTCGCATTTGTTTAATAGGAAGTCGATGAGCTCTTCGGTGAAGTCGGAACGGGAGACGATGCGAGAAACCTCAAGGTAGTTGTTGTGGATGTTGAACTTCGAAACTTCACTTTCAAAACTAGGATTCATCATCGCCTGCTCAAGCGCACCTAGCTGTTCTTTCAAGTCCTTTCGATCGAGCTCGTCCTTGCGCAGTGTGATCAATGCACGGATGGCCAGCAGCAGGCTGATGGTACGTTGCTGTCCATCGACGATGTTTTTCTGCTCCCCGTCCTGATGAAACACAATCGTCCCGAGCCGGTAGGAGGACTTGTCCTTGTTAGTCGCGATATCGGAGAACAATTGATTGATGTTCTTGCTAGTCCACTTATAAGGGCGCTGATACTGGGGAATGGCGAGTCCCGGCTCGGCGAGCAATTTTCTGACGCTGATAATCTCCTTGGCCAAATGATCGACTCTATCGGGATTGTCATTTTCATTGCCAAGATCGGTATGCGCCCCGTTCTGAACTAAGAAATCGTCCAAGTGCTTCTCCAAGGCAATAGCGGCTGGATCTTCAAACGTTTCATTCTTTGAGATCAGTGCGGTCGAGTGGATATCGCCAATCAATTTATTGATCTCATCGCGGTAATCACTGACATTGCTGACCGTGCCGGACGAGCCAGTTGAGTTCCGCAACGCCTCGCTCATATCGGCACGATAAATTATCTGAGGAAGCCACTTGACGGGGCGATGGTGCGGAAGCTTGTCCCCGTCAGCATAGAAGTAATCTCCTGCAACCTCGCCCAAGCGATAGCGCCCGTTGCCATCCGGGCACAGCACGATGTCGTGCTCCTTGATGCCCTTGGCCACTGTCCACAAAAACCCACAGGCCAGACCAGCGGCAATCTTCGATTTGCCGGGGTGCTTAGCAAGCCAGACCGGGATGAATATCTTGTTGAACTCCCTCCAATCATCCGGTAATTTTCCTGTCAGGTCTCGGTTGTGAATGAAACCGGCCGCGATGAAGTGCCCAGCGAAGCATTTCTCGGCGTGAACGCTCTTCTTTCCCAACATGACGCGGTAGTATTTTGTCATTTTGAGCTCATATCAATCTCGTTTTCCCGGTCAGCAGTTCCTGCATGATGCCCTGCTTGAGGGCGCGGGTCTTGGCCAGCCGCGCCTCCAACGCCGCAAGCTCCGCGTCCATGTCCGACAGCACCGCGCCAATTGCTGCTTGCTCCGCTTTTTGTGGAGGAAACCGCACAGAAAGCTGGCGAAACTTGCCTTGCGTAATGACGTAGCGAACGCCGCTGCCTTCGCAGGCTCTTGCTGCTTGATTTAAGAACTCTTGCGACTTGAAAGCGTAGGCACGGAACAACAAATCCCAGTCCTCATTCAGCCGCAACCTGACGACATGGTAACTGTATGCGGCATCTGGAATGTCCTCCATCGCTATAGCAGACACCGCGATGTCGAATGGCATTTCGGATGACGGCGTGAAGAACACATCACCCTGCTCCACAGCACAGCGAGCCGCCTGATCTGGCCGTGCGCTAACAACGTGATTGAGGTCTTTCGAGTAGATGAAATTGCGCCGGTAAACATCCATGTAGTTGACGAGCCGAACTTGCGGTTCGCCGGGCCGTATCTTCTTGTCAACGCCAGCACCTGAAATTTTGCCCAACTCGACTAACCGCTTCACCTCCCACTTCCCGGTGAAGCCCGGCAGGCGGGTCTGGCCGGTGAGGAGTTGCTGCATGGCGGCCTGTTTGAGGTCGCGCTTCTTGGCGAGGAGCTGCTCCAGCGCCCCCAGCAGCGCATCCACATCCCCCAGCGCCCCTGCTATGGCACGTTGTTCTGGCGGACTTGGGTAAGCGATGGGAAAGTTCCTGATGTCCCGACCAGTGATGTTGGGATCTTTTCGGCTGCTACTCGCAACGCGCTTCCAATAATCGACTCGATAGTTGAGCGTTCCAAGGAGGTATTCGGACACCAGTGCGTCGTTTTTCGGCTGGATAGCGGTGATTGCCTGATTTACCGCAGCCGGAATGCGGAGCAGACCTGTCCTGCCGATTTGCTGAAATCCTCCATACATCGCGACCAGCACCGTTCCTGCGGGGTAGATTCTCAAGCACGTTTCCTTCAGAGCCAGTTCCGTAACCCGCTCCGAGGTCCCCAAAAGGTCGGCGTTCGCCAAGTCCAGCGTCTTCACCCACGGGATCGAGCCATTCGTGTAGTAACGATCCTGCAAGGTTCTCGACGGCGTCGTGCCCGATGAAGAATCAGCCAGTTTTCCAAGAGGTGAAACCGCCCAATCCTCCGGTATCACTCCCACCTCGGTCTGCTTGTAACCGGGCTTCATTACCATTTCGCCCCCATCTTCTTGAGGTGTTCGTCCACACGGGCGGCGAGCGTGGCGACTTCGCCGGTAAGTTTCGGCAGCGGCGTGGCGTAGCGTTCGGCCAGTTGCCGGATGCGTCCGGTGAGGGCCTGCGAGACGCGATCCAGTTCGGACTGCACGGCAGCAGCGAGTGCGGCCAGCCATTTGTCGTCCACCACCAGCGTCTTGATTTCGTCTCCAGTAAGCTGGCCGTATTTCTTGGCGACCTTGGTCTCCAGCGCCTTCGTGGCGTCTTTGATCTGCTTGTTGGCGTTGGCTTCCTTTTCGGTGAGGGCGAGGTAATCAGTCAGCAGTTTGCGCTCGTCCGCCACATCGGTGTCGCCCTCGATCTCGGCCAGCCGGGCTTTGACGCTGGCCTTGGTGAGTTTGCCTTTGTCGGTCTTGGCGTCGGCCAGCAGACCGTCCTCGCCGCCGTGTTCCTCGTCGAGTTCCTCCATCTGCCGGGTGATGGCGTCGCGGTCGGCTTCGAGCTGTTCGATGGCGGCTTGTTCCTTGGCAAAGTACCGGGCCACGATGAGCGGTTGCGGGATGAGATCGGTGTTGGGTTTGCCATCGGCTTGAGCCTGCCAGCCGTCGCTGACAAGCATGTACACATCGTCCTGCATGGTCGCGGCCCAGTAGTCCATGAGGTGTTGATACACATCGTAGGCGTCGAGCAACGGGGCTTTCCGAAAGGTTTCCAGCAAGTCCTCGGACAGTTCCTCGATCAGCGCCTTGGGTTTGCCGCCCTTGGCGATGCTTTTCAGGCGCGGGGTGTTGGCTTTCTGCCATTTGGCGAACAGCTTGGTCACGGATTCATTGAAAGTGGTGAACTCGGCGTGGCCGAAGATGGTCGGCTTGATGTCAGCGGGGGCGACTTTCAGTTGGCAGTAGCCGGGACGGTCGGCCTTCTTGAACAGCGTGGCGCGGACGGCGGGGATGATCTGCCAGTAGGGTTCGAGCGCGTCAATGTCGCGGTTCGGGATGCCGCCGTTGAGATGGGCGTCGATGTCCTGAATGTCCTCCGGTTCGGTGCTGTCGATGTAGCGCGGGAGGTTGAGGTTGAAGTCGTTCTTCGGGTCACTGATCTCGGCGAGCGCGACCATGCGGGAGTAGCCGGGGATTTCGAGTTGGCGGGTGAAGGTGTCCACGATCCTGTGGATGTCCTGGGCGCGGAGCCGGTTCTTGTTGCCGTCCTTGATGAAGCCCTTGGAGGCATCGATCATGAAGATGCCCTTGCGAGCATGAGCATGTTCCTTGTCCAGCACAAGGATGCAAGCGGGGATGCCGGTGCCGTAGAACAGGTTGGCCGGTAGGCCAATGATGCCCTTGATGTAGCCCCGGCGGACGATTTCCTTGCGGATGACGGCCTCCGCTCCGCCCCGGAACAGGACGCCATGGGGATGAATCACCGCGCCTTTGCCGGTGCTCTTGAGCGAGGCGAGGATGTGCAGGAGAAATGCGTAGTCGCCGTTCTTCTGCGGCGGGATGCCGAACGCGAATCGCGCATACATGTCGTGGGCGGGATCGAACCCGTTGCTCCACGCCTTAGTCGAGAACGGGAAATTGGCGACGACGAAATCGAACAGCTTGAGGCTACCGTCGTTGTTTTTGTAGTGCGGCGTCGAGAGGGTGTTATCCTGCCAGATGGTCGCGGTGGGGCAATCGTGGAGGATCATGTTCATCTTGGCCAGCGCGGCCGTGGCGTTGTCCATTTCCTGCCCAAAGATGGAGATATTCACCGGAGCCTCATCGTGCGCCTTGAGCAACAGCGAGGCCGAGCCACAGGTCGGGTCGTAAATCGTTTGGACGGTGCTCTTGGCGCTGCCGATGCCGATCACCTTGGCCATAATGCGCGAGACTTCCGACGGGGTGAGGAACTGCCCCTTGCTCTTGCCGGAGTCGATGGCGAAGTGGCGCATCAGGTACTCGTAGGCATCGCCCATGATGTCGTCGCCCTCGGCGCGGTTTCCACCGAAGTTGAGCGCTGGATTGTCGAAGATGGAGACGAGATTGGAGAGCCGATCCACCATGTCCTTGCCCTTGCCGAGTTTGTCGGCGTCGTTGAAGTCGGCTACGTCAATCACGCCCTTGAGGTCGTTGGCCTCGGCCAGCTTGCCGATGATCTTGTTGATCTTGTCGCCAATCTCCTTGTCGCCCTTGAGCGCGACCATGTCGGTAAAGCTGCCGCCCTTGGGAACGTCGAGCAGGTAATTCTCCTGACTGGCGGCCTTGTCGGAGACGTATTTCACGAACAGCAGGACGAGAACGTAATCCTTGTACTGCGAGGCGTCCATCCCCCCGCGCAATTCGTCGCAGCTCGCCCAGAGGGAGGAATAAAGTTCAGATTTTTTGATGGCCATGAGATTTACCGACAGGCATGATTTACGGCTTCAATCAACTTCGCCTTGGCTTGCAGTGGGTTGACAAACCAATCCGTTGACCAAATGCGGTGGAGATTCCAGCCGCGTTCCTTGAGAACCTGCTCGCGGAGACGATCCCGATCACGGGCCGCCCGACTCGAATGATAGGTCGCACCGTCACATTCGATACCCAGTGCGAACAAGCCGGAATGATGGGGATGCTTCACCGCCAAATCAATAAAGTAGCCAGCGACGCCAACCTGACGCTCGACGGCAAATCCAGACCGTTGGAGAACTGCTTCCACTTGAATTTCAAATGGGGAGTCAGGCTGTCTTCCGGTTACCGTCCCACGGTCAGGCAGAATTCCGCTTTCTGCGTATTTCAGAAAGAGGTGGAAGTCGCGAACGCCTTGCCGCTTGCCATCGGCAAGAATTTGGTCGCTGCGGATCGAGGAGAAGATTTCCATCCGCCACTTGGCACGGGTGATCAGGACATTAAAGCGTCTTTCGCCGCCTTCACGATTCAATGGGCCAAATCGCTGCGTTGGAGTCCCCCCCGGCGTATGCGGGCCGTAGGTGCAAGAGATGATCATGATGTCGCGCTCGTCCCCTTGAATATTTTCAAGATTACGAACAAACAACGGCTCTTCAATCTTTTCGGCAGCGAGAGCCGCCATGGCGAAATCAAAGCGGCGGTCGTCTTGTCGATATTGTTCCAGCAGATCCATGATGCAGTCCTGCTGGTGGAGATTCATGGTAACGACGCCAATACTCAGACGTTCCGATGCGGGTTTGGCATACTCGCGGAGAGCAAGTTCGCGAACCCGTAGAGCGACAGCCTCTGCTTCCAAAGCGTTGATGACTTTCCCGATGGTGGTTATCGCATTTTCAATGTAGCGATAACGAATCCCAAGTTCCGGATGGCTGCGATGCGGGTGCGGGAACAGAACCAACCGGTTGTCGTACGAGAAGCTATTTGCCGGAGCGATAAGCGTTTCCTGCCGACTGCGGTAATGCCATAGGAGTGAACAGGACTGGAGGGAGGCCACCGAAGCATCCAAAATGCTCTCCGACTTTCCGCCATCAATTTCCATATCATCGTCGGGCGATTCATCTTCTTCCAACGCGGATTCAAAAAATTCGCTGGGAGGCATTTGCTTTTGATCGCCAACGACGACAAGCTGATTCCCACGGGCAGCCGCCCCCCAAGCGTCTTCAGGGTTGATCTGGGACGCCTCGTCCATAACGACCAGATCAAATGTGATTGATCCCGGCGGCAAGAACTGTGCGACCGCTAAGGGGGTCATCATCCAGCAAGGACACAGATCTTGCATGGCTCGACCAGCGCGGTGAACCAGCTTGCGGATGGGTAAAAGACGCCGCTGTTTCCCCATTTCATGTCTGAGAAGCGCATATTCGGTGTGTTCTCCGACCGTTCGGCCTGTTTCGCCCTCGGTAACATCAAGGTGTTTAAGCCCTCGTTGAACAAACTGCCGATTTGTTTTGAGCTGTTTCGCATCGTCGTTCTGGAACTTCTGCCGTAAGCGTTCATGTTCGGCGGATTGGAAATAGCGCAGTTCATCATCGGACTCCCAGATCGCTTTTGCCTGCTGATAAATGACCGCTCCTCGAAAGGTATCAATGAGCACATTTGCGGAAATTTCACCGTTCCCGCCGTGTTTGATAAGTTTCGCGAGCCCAAGCTCCTTCGCTGTTTCTTGTTCACGTAGCAGTGCTGCGTAATTCGGCAGCAGAGGTATCTTTTCGGTAAGAGCGCAGCAACGGCGTTCAACATCTCGCGGCGTCCCCGTTGCTGATAGTATGTCGAATGGCCCACCTCCCGAGATGCGACCAAACGATTCGAGAGCATTCTCGGTTCGCTTGAGATGGTTTTTTAACCCCAACAACTTCGATTCCAGTCCAAGCAAAGTCTCGCACCGAGATATTGTCGCATCACTAATTAGCCAAAGCCCCAAGACAGGCGACAGCCCGCGAATAATAGTGAACCATTGGCGATGATTGTGAATTTGTTCGGCTTCAATCTGCGTAGGGTCAACACCGATCCGTTCCTGCCAATCCTGAAGGGTCGCTGCCAGTTCGATTGCTCGGCGTAGGCTTGCCGTTGCCTGATTAAGATCGAAGATCGTAAAGTCGCTCGACTGGCTATGCGATTCAAGAACCTCAAGCGCACTTGTGGTTTGCGCACTACGGTCGGCCATTTGCGATGTCCAGCTCGCGAGAGCCGCCATTGACTGAGACTCGTAAAGGGGCAAAACAAAACTTTCTTGCAACTTCCGAACGCGGCCACGAAGGTCGGTTGCGCGATTTACCAACTCCTGCCACCAATGGATACGATTATCGACCTCATCCGCGAGAAGCCATTTTAGGAGATTACCCGTAGCACCGCACAAGCAAAGCGCGTCAAGCCAATCACAAGTTGTCGTAATTTGAGCCGGGGCGATCAGTGACGGATCTTCGTGAAGGATCTCCTTCCATAAAACGAATGCTTTTCGCGCTGCCTCAATCTCATGTACATCAGCAAGAGACTCGCATACTTCAAGAATGCTCAACTTGATGTCGAATGTCAGCCCAAGCGCATGAGTACGAGCGGCGGTCGAGACTGGAACGAGCGATTCTACAGTATGTCCCAAAGTTGACCAATTTACATTCTCCCCAAGCCAACTGGCAGTTGCATTGCTGAAGAATTCGGCTGTGAGATTATTAAGTTGTGCAATGCAGGCCGAGGCTGAGCGGAACAAGGGCGAATGACGGGCTGATTCGAGCTTCTTCGTAATAATTGCGTCGACAAGTCTAGGGGCGACATTGTGGTTTGTCAGTTGGGAAAGCCATTTGGCTGAGGCATCAAGATCGTCGGCACGAAGGGATGCCGAGGCGACAGGTTCGGCGATGGCAGAGAATTGGCGGAGTGCAAGCGTAAGTTGTTGCAGATGTTCCAATTGATCGATCTGAGTTGCCAGTTGTGCGCCCGTGGCGGTTGGTTTGAGTTTTACCGCCCCTTGAGTGTGCTCAACCAATCGCTTCAGGAGCGTCTCAGTCCGACTTAATGCCACAACAAGCTCTGACAATTTTACCGTCCGAGGATCTGCTGACAACAATGATAACGAAGCGATTTTGGCTAGGTCGCCACGACTTTGTTCAATCAATTGTCCAAGGACTTCGAGCGTCTTTGCCTCGGCACGTAGACGTTCGGCATTTCGTACTGCGGATTGCACGAACGGGGTCACTTCGCTGGATTGTGTTGCTGCCTTGAGTTCGCTAATCCACGTCAGCGTCGAGTCAATAGCCTGCCACTTGGTTTCGATACCGTTGAATAATCCACCAAGCACTGCACTTGCCGGGGAATACCGGAAAGTAACGCACTGCTTTTGGTGGATTTCAAGTTCATCAAGAAGCGTGACTGTTTCTTGGTCGGATGGAAATGGCGAAGTGAGGTAGGAGCGAACCGTCTTTCGGTTATTGTGGTAGCGACTGGAGAACCAACGCCACCAGCGTTTATCGAATGATCGTAACTCACGTCGCTGAATGGCGAGTGTCTCGGCATCCGGTAAATCTCGAAAAAGAACTCGATCAGTGCGTTTATCGCGAAATTCCTGAAGCATTCGGCATTCGGCAATCGCATCGGATACGACGTCCATATTTCGTTCTGCGCAAAGAGTTTCAATCGAAACCTCGGCTGGTGCCTGCGGTCGATTTAATAAAAACAAGACCAGCTTTTTGGCTTCCCGGAGTTGATCAAGGGTCTCCGGTGGCAGGAGAGGCCATCCGTCAAAATAATCCTTAAACGCATCGATCGCCAACTGCATCGCCTTGCGCAGTCTTTCCACCTTGTCGGCGACCTGTGAGATCGATTCAAGTGTCTGATTCTGGAATCCCAGCTCTTGGATTATATGGGCTGCGTCGTGTTGGGCAGTGAGGAAGCTGTCTGAGAGTGGTTGGCCAAGTTGAATGTCCGGAAACCAACTACGTAGTTCTTGGAAACAGGTTTGGTACGAACGGATGGCGGAGGAAAAATCCTGTAGCATCCCTGCGGGGTCAGTCTTGCCAACAAGCCGAGCAACAATCTGTTCGGCACCGTTTGGCGGAACTTCAAACAACTTAACCGGAAGTTCTGCGAGTACCGCGAGCAGGCGATAGTCACCATTATTGAGCATCGGCTTATCAAAAACTTCGACCGCCAAGGCGGATGGAGTCTTGTCGGCAACGTCGTGAATCAACTGCGCAAGCTGGGTGAGTCCTTGTTCAAGGTCGATGAGCTTGCATAATTGAACCTCTCCCAGCGCATGCTGACATAAGCAACGCGTGGATTCGTCTAACGCATTACCCACAACCACATCACCCAATCGGGTGGGGTCAGTAACGCGGGCGTTCAATCGCGCAACACTGGCGTTATATCGAGCGAGCTGCTGAGCAAAAGCCCTCGCCTCACTATGCTTTACGACATCATCCAATACATATCTCGCAACCCACAACTTCCCATCATTCGGAACATGTAAGTCTGGATTCAAAGGATGGTTGGCCAGTAGCTCAATATGTTTCCATGCAATTTCCGTTTGCTCAGTGGGTTGATCGGCAGGCAGAAGCGCGGGAATGCCGGATGGATTTATCCGCGCATAGGCAAAAAGATCATCAGCCCAATGCAATACTTCATTAAGAGCATCAAGCGAGACCTTGGCAGATGCAGTGGAACTGCGCGGGGTGAGAACTGACAAGACCGTCGCAAGCGCGTCTGACACTCGACTAGCAACGTAACTTTGATTATCGGTAGCAAAGCGAAGATGTCGTTGCGCCTTCGTTAAGTGGCGATGAAACTCCTCTAAATCTCGCTCAAATCGGGCAACTGCGGGCGCATTGTCCGGTGACGACCAGAGAAATTCTAGCAATTTCGGCAATACATCCCTGAGAACCGTAAGCCGACTCTTGCTGACTTGGTTAACGAGTTGTTCGATCTTGGCAATAGTCAATGCGTGGTAATCTTCTGGCAGCAGCATGAGTTCTTCTGCCAGAGATACGGCGTTGTGTTGTTGCTGACGGACAGCCACCTCAACTTGTGGCGTATCCATCGCCCCCAGCTTGAGCGGCGTCCAATGCGACCAAGTATTCCCCACTTCAGCTTTTAGGCGATGCCACTGGTGAATCGTCCGATCCCGTCGCTCAAGCCACTCTGCTGAAGGCGCAGTGTCGGGGGCAGAAATTTCCAAAAGCTCATCGTCCCAAAGGGTGCCCCATGCTTCACGCAGCATCAGATGCAGTGCAGTCGCTTGTTGAATCACGGCACAGGTGCTCTGATTGAACCCGACAGGGTGTTCACGCAAGCGGGTAGCATGCGCATTGAGCTTCTTGGCAAGTGCAACAACAGGATTATCAAGTCCACGCCGCCAATCCGGGCTTTCTCGCAGTCGTACGCTGGTCGCGAGATGCTTGTGCATTTCGGTCACGCGAGCCTTATCGCTGAACAAAGGCAAACAAAATGCAGCCAACTCCACAGCTTCCAATCGACGCTGAACAACCTGAAGCGCAGGTAGTTTTTGCGCCACGAACAGAACCCGCTTCCCCGCCTGCAACGCAACTGCTATCAAATTGGTAATGGTTTGCGATTTGCCTGAACCCGGGGGGCCTTGAATCACCAAGGAAACGCCCTTTTTAGCTGCCAGCAACGCTGCGTATTGCGTGCTGTCGGAATCAAGGACGATGGGCAGGTCATCCGTCTCTTGATGAGTAGCCACCTCTTCATCGTTAGGAATGCCCCCTCCTTGCGGCAGAGGCGTGGCATTCAGAATGGAGTTGATGATCGGATGGTCAGTCGGAGCACTCCCTGCTGGCCATTCGTCCGGATTCAAATCGAGCCAAAGTCTGTATCGCGCAAAGTTAAAGAAACCGAGTGCAATAGTTTTGCTAACTTCCCAATTCTTTTGTGTCCGCAGGGCTCGACTAACGCGGGAAAAATAGCTGTTGGGAGTTTCATCTTCGTCCAGCTCCGGCAAATCAATGCCAAAGTCCTGTCGGAGCTTCTCCGCAAGGCAGGGATTGCCTTGAGGTTGGTCAACATCCATTTGCAGCACAAACTTACGTACCCCGCCTTCCGCGATCTTGCATTGATCGAGATGGACATGAATCATAATCAAGGGCGCAAAAAGCGGCTCATTAGCCTTTGGATGCGGCGGGGGTTCGCACCAGTTGAGAAATCCAATTGCAAGAAAGAGTGCGCTGTCGCCGGTGGAGTTTTCTAGCGTGTTCCGTTCGTTCCTGATTTTAGTGAGGCGTTTTTGAAAGGCTTCTTCGGGCAGCAAGGAGATGAGATTCCCCTGTTGGAGCAGTTGCGAAACACCCCTAACCGAGCCGCGAATATCATCCCATTGCGCCTGATTTATGGTGGCCAGCGCGTTGCTTGTGCTGGGAGTTTTGTTGAAATCAAGGTCGCGCTGCTCCTGAAGCTCTCGCGCAATTTGTTCCTGCTGCTCAAGCGTCAAACCGAGAATTTCAATAGGCTTTTCATTTTCGACAAGCTGTTGCCAGACGCTGTCAATGTTCCCTTTCAACACAGCATGTTTATGTGCCTTGAGATCGTCGTGGTAATCGGGATTGCCGGGCCGGAAATTGAGAAGCCGATTGCGGAGTGTAAGGTCGAGTAAACGTTGCCGTGAACGTCGCAACTTCTCATCGACGTCACCGCCGGATTGTAAATCCGCTTGTGTCGAACGCTTGTCTGGGAGCTGTTGGCTCATGGCTAATCTATCGCAACGGATTTGACCGCATTATACGGCTGAAACCGATTTCGCACGCACCACCCGCTTGAACGATGAAAAATCTAATAACTGCGATACTACCAAGTGTCCGACGTTGACACAAGCAAGAGCAGTTGCAGTGAATAATGGGGCAATTCCCCTCAGTTCTGCCCAAAAAGTCGCTCCCCGGGGAACGCCGCCTCCTGCTCCTGATGCCGATGGCGCGGCGGTTGCCCGAGGTTGTCGAGATCCCGCGTTACATCGCGCCAGACATGACTCGCCGGTCGGTTTGCCCCCGCCAAAAATGACGCCCACAGGCCATACACCTCGGCCATTTCCAGCAATTCCCGCGAAAACAACTCCAACCCGCCCTCCAACGAGCCGAGACGGGCCCGCCGCTGGTTCGGGATCGGGCGACCGGCAACCCAGATCCGATGTAGGTTGAAATCCCGCACCGGCAAGACCTGCCACTCGACGGCATACCGGCGCTGATGGGCCCAAACCTGAAACATGTTGCCCTCATGGTCGTAGCAGGCGAGTGCCGCCAAGCCGGGTTCATCCGCCAACCGATGCAAAAGCGCGGGGATGTCCGCCCGCCCGATGTCCACCAACTGCCGCCTCGCAGGCATCTCGACCACGTTGCGTTTTGGCAGCCCAATGAGCCGGTCGGCCGTTGCGTTGTAAACCGTCAATTCGGCGTCCCAGCCCGCCCAAAGAAGTTGGTCGGCCAGCCATGCGGAATCGCCGAGGGGATGCCGCAGGCGAATAAACCGCGCCGCGCCAGCGGCCGTCATCAACGGATCGACAAAAATCTCGCTTAAATCGGCTCGGCATTGGTTGAGCACCTTTGCGAGGCGGGGATGGACTTTCCGAACGAGGAATTGTTCGAGTGCCGGTGGAAGATCGCCAGCGCACAACCCATCCACAACTTCGGTTGGTTTGCCGGGCAGATCATTGTCCGCCCACTTCCAAATGTAGTATTCGGTTGGCATCGCGTTACCCTCGCCGGGAAGCGGTTTCAGGACGTTGCGGCTCGAATCGCCGCCATGTGTTAATGCGCACCCGCCGGTTCGGCCGGGGATCGAACCAACTCGACGGTGCAGGTTGGGTAACGAATAAATCACGGCAGTGCCGCCAGATGGCGAACACGGTTGGTTTTGCTTGGGCTTGGTTCATTAGGTTCATAATTTTGCCAGCAGTATAAAAGTGGGGGTCAGACAAATACGGTCTGAGGATAAATAAGTGATTATTTTAGGGTCGGACTGCCTTTGTCCGAGGTGTCTCGTAGAATCGGCGCATGAAAAGTGGGGAAGAAAGGCGACGAACAATGACGACACAATCGAATACCGAGCAACGGTCGTTCCGCTTCCGCATGGGCAAAGGAAAATGGCTGGCCGACGAAATTGCCCACATCGAAAGGCTGGCAACCGAACGGCTCCGCGCTGGGGTCTCGTACAACAGCGTCCAGACCGGCGCACTCGTATTGCTGAAGATGGCGTTGGACGGGGTCTCGACCGAGTTGGTCATGGAATCAGCACTAATTCAGGCTTGCACGCCTGCTGCTGAGCCGCCACGATGCGCTCAGCCGGAGGGATAAATAATGAAGAAACCGCAAGTTGCCGACCAATTGTCGCGTCCGCCGTTGGCGCGGATGCTTCGCATTCACGAACGGCTCAAAGGCGACCGGTTCCCGAATTGTTCCCAGTTGGCACTTGATCTGGAGGTATCAACCAAGACCGTCCAGCGGGATGTCGATTTCATGCGGGATCGCATGGATTTGCCGATTGAGTTCGATTTCCGCCGTAACGGGTTCCACTACACCTCGCCAGTCGAGAATTTCCCGACCGTGCAGGTAACGGAGCAGGAATTGATCGCACTGTTCGTAGCGGAGAAAGCCTTGGCCCAATACAAGGGAACCCCATTCGAGAAACCGTTGCATGCAGCGTTTCAGAAACTGACCGAAGGGCTAACGGATGCGGTTTCGTTCCGGTGGGCGGATTTGGATTCGACGATTTCATTCCGGTCGATTGGCACCACCGTCGCCGATTTGGAATTATTCGAGGCGGTCAGCGGGGCGGTGCTACGGTCGCAGGAATTGGAGTTCCAGTATCACAAGTTGGTCGGCCGGGGCCATGAGCCGCGCCGCGTTCAGCCCTATCACCTCGGGTGCATCGAGAACCAGTGGTATTTGTTCGCGTTCGATCTTGATCGCCAGCAAATGCGGACATTCGTGCTGGGGCGGATGAAGGACGTTCATTCGACCGGCAAGCGGTTCACGCGTCCGGAGGATTTCTCGATGACCAAACATTTGGGGGACAGTTTCGGCGTCTTTTCCGCTGACGGCAAACCGCAGGAGGTTCGCATCCGGTTTGACTCATTCGCGGCACGGTTAGTGCGGGAACGAAAATGGCATGCGTCGCAAAAGATCAAGGAACTGGCGGACGGTGAAATTGAATTCAGCCTGAAACTCGGCAATTTGACCGAAATCCAGCGCTGGGTGTTGAGCTGGGGCGAACATGCGCGGGTGATTGCGCCAGAGGCGTTGCGGGCAAAAGTTTGGAAAACGGCGGAGATGCTGATGGAGAAATATAAATGAGCGAATTCGTCAAGAAATGATGGTAGTTGTTGCATGTGAAGATGAAACCACACCCATGGAGCTAACCTCGTAAAGCTATGAGTAATTTGCCGGGGAAAACCGCATCTGAATCTGATTTTATTGGCCAAGACGGTATTAACCTGATTTCGACAATCGTTGCCAAAATGCGTCATCTCTGGACTGCGACAACAGCGCACTCAGACAAAGGCATTGATGGGTATATCGATATTTGTTCGACCACGGATCAAGGCAAGAGGATTTCTACAAATTTCATCATTCAGGTGCAAAGCAAAGCCACTGACGGGCTATGGTCTCATGAAGATGATTCTGGTTTTGATTTTCGCGTCGACGAACGAGATTTGGCGCACTGGCTAAGCGGAAGTACCCCGGTGATCTTGATCGTATCGCGACCACGCACAGGAGAAGCGTATTGGATTTCCATTAAGGATTACTTTTCAAGTTTGGAGGCAAAGAAGACCCGCACTATTTACTTTAAGAAGTCGATTCACCGTTTTGATGAAAATACTGAGTTGGCGCTTCAACGACTTTCAATTCCAGCCAGTTCTGGATTTAAGACCCAACCTCTACAGAAGAACGAAGCCCTGACTTCGAACCTTTTGCCGCTCCTTAACCATCCGGAATTTATTTACTCACGAAAGACTCGATTCAAAAGCCTCGACGCTATTCGGAAAAAAGCAAGGACACTCGGCGGATATACGGGCCGCGCATGGTTCTACAAGGGAGGCAAGGTCTTTGGATTCCGACCGTTTGATCAGCAACCGTGGTCGAAACTCACAACTGGAAATCCGCTCGATCCAATCCGTTCTGAGAAATGGGGAACATCAAATGATCCGGTTTGCAAACGCGACTTCGTGCGTTTGTTAAATGAGGCTTTAGCCGGATTCTTGGCGGCCCGTGGACTGAGACGATGCAGGCTGCCACGGCGAAGGGTATTATATTATTTTGCTCCAATATCGAATGATGTGGAGCGAGTTGAGAAGTGGGGAGCTAGGGATGTTGAGCGGAATGTCATCCAGAGAATCCTTTCAAAAAAGGAACCAAACCGAACTGTATGTTTCAGACATCATGCAATTATCCCGCATTTTGACCGGTTTGGTGACAAGTGGTTTCTCATACTTGAACCGACGTATTATTTCACTTTTGATGGTGAAAAAGAGTCATCATATCGCGAAGAATACCTCTCAGGCATTAAGCGGCTCGAAAAGAATCAAGCCGTCGCAAACAATGTACGCTTTTGGGCAGACTTTCTAAACCGCTCGGATCTGTTTGAGAAACGCAACGACATGTTTGTATTCGGTCAACTATTACAATTTTCAACTGAATTTGGAATCCCTGATGCCGATTGGCTTTCACATGCAGACGCAGAAGAGCTAGATCGACTCATAGATGTAGATGAGGAGTCTGGGAAGAAACTCGTTGCAGATGGCAATCAACTGTCGTTTACACATGAAGCTGGAACTAATACCTGAACCTGACCTAGAATTTGGTGCGGGCAACCATATTGACATTCGTTTCGGCATTCGAGATTACGGCCCGATTGGCTTCGATAATCCACTGGTCACTCGGACGATCAGAATTGGGTTTGTCGGAACAGCCGGAACGATTCAGGGCATTCGTGCTTGGATGCATTTGGCACGAAGTGGCGTCGCAGAGACACTCAGCAAAAAACCGAAATTCCGACCGGCATTTCCGGGGTTTGGCGTAGAAAGTCCATTCCGTTGTGATTGGGCATCAGAGCCGCGCCTCGAACGCGCACTCGACATGAAACAAATTACCTCAATTGCAACGACCGCATCACGAAATGATGCCGTCCGGAAGGCTGTCGACTGCTTTATCGAGGAGTGTCGATACTTAGAATCTGCCGCGAAGGTAGATGTTATTATTTGCGCTCCTTCTGTGGAAATGCTTAAACAGTTCGACAGTGAAGATGACCGGGATGAAGAAGATGATAAAGCTGATCGGTCGGAAAGTAGTGCTGCCGCGAGGAGGCGTAAGACAAACAATAGGCAAGTGGGCGACCTTGACTTTCACGACTACCTGAAGGCGCAGTCACTTACGCTAAGTAGCCCTGTCCAGTTTGTGCGGCCCCGCACGTATGACGCATCGGCGAGAGAAATATCTGTTGGTGGACGAGTTCGTAAGCTACAAGATCCAGCCACAAGAGCTTGGAACTTTCATACTGCCCTATACTACAAGGCTGGGGGGACGCCTTGGAGACTTCTGCGACGCACATCAGACTTAGAGTCCGTTTATGTTGGGGTGAGCTTCTTCCGCACCATCGATTACGAGCACATACATACCAGTGTCGCTCAGGTTTTTAACGAGCGTGGTGAAGGCATGATTCTGCAAGGCAGCGAAGCCAAGATGTCCAAGGACGACCTACAACCTCACCTTGAAAAGAACGACATGAAGATATTGGTTGAAAGGGCCCTCAAAGCATTTGAAAAAGAACATCATCATCTCCCTCCTCGGGTTGTCATTCACAAAACCTCCGGTTTCACGGGTGATGAGATAGCGGGGTGCGAAGCCGCCCTCGAAACATTGCACATTCGCCATCGCGATCTCCTTGTAGTTCGAGAATCTGATGTTCGCCTTTTTAGGTTTGGAACGTATCCACCGTTAAGGGGTACTTTCCTAGAACTTGACGACAAACACTGCATTCTTTACACGCGAGGAAGTATCCCATTCTTTGAAATGTACCCCGGACAATATGTACCGCGGGCACTTGAGATTGAATCCGTGGCAACCGAGCAGCCTGCTAGGCAGTTGGCAGGAGAATTACTTGCACTGACAAAGATGAATTGGAACAACACGCAATTCGATGCAGCTCAGCCAATCACAGTTCGAGCCGCACGACAAGTCGGCAACATATTGAAATACGCGAGTGACTTAAAGAATATCCAAAGTCGCTATGCTTTCTACATGTAGTAAGTTAGAGGGCGAACCGCCGATTGGATACCCCCGTCCCGGGAATCGCCGGTATGGTGACCTAAATTGATGTGTTTTGCCTTTTTGACCGTGGCGCGGGGCATTCGATGACGGCAGGGATCCGGGCACTATCGGTCTCCGACTGCTGACGCCTTACCCCGTCGCGGCTCCGGGCCAATCTGAATACGAACATTCGGCTGCATACTTTTCAATCTCCTCGCGACTCATCCCAGTGGCTTTCAGATGCTCCTTGGCCCACTCGGATGGCTCGGCACCGAGCCGGGCTCGCATATCCGCAACGCCCGCCAAGGCCAACTCCACCACTTCAGGGGCTTCCAGAGCAATGCCCAAGGCGTCGTCAGCCTGCTTATTCTTTGAATCGCCGGACGACGCGTGGAGCAAATCGGCCGCCAAATCTTTTACCGCATCGCCGCCAAGTTCAGCGTAGGCTTTCGCCATCGCCGCCCACAGCCGCATTTCCGACCAAAAATCAACATCACTGCGAAAGCAATCGGGGTAATCAACGACTTTGAAAGCTTTCCCGCCGGAGTGGCCCCGCAACAGCATGCGAATCTCCGTATGCCAATGCTTACGGAACTCGGGCGAGAAATCGGGCCAGCGAAAGCCCGGTCTGTTAATTTTCTCGATCGGAATCGACTTGGGGTTCGATTTGCTCATTGGTACGATTGTCGCAAGCGCCGGTGAATTGTCAATTCGCATCCCGCGTTCAGCTCTGCGGGCATTCCCCAGCCAGCGATACCCTCCCCTCTAAAAAAATGCCAATATGGGAACCCAAATATTTTGAGGGTCTCCCGTCAACAAGCCGCCCCGTTGTTGCCAACAGTCGCGAGTCCTGATTTAATCAACCCATGCCATTGCAACTGGATTTCTTCATCGCTCCGGTCGCCCGCGCAACCAACGCGCCACCGGTCAGGCGGGTTGGGGCCACCGGTTCATGCAAGTTGCAGACGCCGCCACCGCAGGGGCTGACCGTTGCCGAGCAATTGAACCGTGGGATCAAGATCGCGTTCCCGAAGGACGCCAACGCCATCCGCGTTACCATTGGTAGCAAGACGACCGTAATTATCAAGGCGGATGCCGATACCCTGAAGGGCGCGGGGATTGCGACGGCGGTGGAGTTTGGCACCGTCAAGAATGACAGCAAGGGTCATCCGATTCGCAAGAACTTCGAAGTTTTGGCGGCGGAAGCAACACTGATATGAGCGCCATTTACCGCCACGAATTCATCGTCCTGCCGGCTTCAGTGGACGGGAACGGGCACGTCAATAACGTCGAGTACGTGAAATGGATGCAGGAGGTGGCGGTGATGCATTCAGACTCGGTTGGATGCACCGAAGCCACTCGAGAGGCGGGAGCCACATGGGTCGCTCGGTCGCATCGCATTGAATACCTGCGCCCTGCTTTTACCGGGGATCACATGGCGATTTCCACTTGGGTGACCGATTTTCGCAGGGTGCGATCCCTCCGGAAATACAAGTTCGTGCGCACGACGGACAATGCGGTAATCGCAGAAGGCGAAACCGACTGGGTGTTCGTGAATGCAAAAACAGGCCGTCCAATATCTATTCCTGAAGCGGTATCATCGGTGTTTGAATTGATTCCGAAGGAACGCGAGCCGTAATCAGCGTGTTATGCCGTTTCGCTTCACGATGCCCACGGCTGATTGTAACAGGACTGACCCTCGTTGGTGTGAACACAAGCCCACAAATCAAAGCCTGGCAATGCTGTGATTGCATCGTGCGGCTGTTCTGATATGGCTAAAGTTTTGAACCGCCCCATTTTCGCCTGGCCTGGCATACCGGACATCAAACCTCACTCTCACCGTATGACCGGGCTGTTTTCCTCATTCCCACCTTATGTCCTGCTCATCCACGGAGGGTCGCCCAGCACATGTCCGAGCCACCAAGGTCCTGCTATTCGAAAATCACTTGGCTTCATTTCCCCAGCCGATGAAGCCTTCAATCTTGCGCCGATTAAAAATTTCCAAGCGCCGCCCGACCGTGACCCGCCGTACCAGTTCATAGAATTCATCCGGTTTCTGGCTGTGTTCACCCCGACGCCATGCATTGCAAATATTAAAGGCTGTGGTGGTCAGGAAAATCGGCGTGCCTTTTCGTGCGTAAACACAAAACTCAGCGTTGTACTGAGGTAAGTTGAATGGTTGGAAACCGCCATTTTTGTGCCAGACCATCATAAAAATATACTCAAACCCCCAACCGGCAATGATGTCGAAGGTGACGGGCAGGAACTTTTCAGTCGTCCAACAAAACAGGTGGCAGTTGTCGTTGGCTTTTTCTGTCGGCAGTTGAAACGCCCGAATTTTTTCCAGCGTCATTGTGGGATAATCCAATAATGTTTGATTCGGTCGAACATCCCGCTCAATTTTTTCAACAGGCCAGGGCGGGTCGACGACAATGACATCAAACTTTCCGTCGATGGTCGGTGGTGTGACCTTGGCGGTTTGAGCCAGTTTTGCGATGACGGCTTGTCGCTTGATTGCTGTAAACTCCTTGTGAACCGTCGTCTTGCCGATGCGTAATCTTTCTTTGGTCACATCATCGGCGTTCGCCAGGAGGAACTTCGTCTTGGCAATTGTGTCGGGCGAAACCTTGGCCAGCTTGGCGAGTTCTTTGCCGGTATGAATGGTTGGCAACTTTTCTGAATTCAGCAAAGTTGATCCTGCCTGTTTTCCTTTGCGTTCAATCTGATTCACCTTGGCCTGTTCGGCGATCAACGGTTCGAGTTTGAGTGCCAATTCTGCTTTCGTGAACATGGAGATATTCCGGCGGCCAAATTGATTTGTGATAATCCAGACTTGGGCTTCTGCTTCCGACTTGAACGACATTTCCTTCACCGGATAGGACATTTGCAAGGCGCGGCAAATGTTGTACCGGTTATGGCCGTCCACAATCTGGTCCTGCCAAGTTTTAATTGAGTCCTGACAACCGTTCGCGGCAATGTTCGCTCGAAGTTGCGAGTATTCTTCGAGCGTCAGTTGCGGAATCAGTTCTTTGAATTTCGGATTAATCATTAATGTCTTGGTGGTTTTGTCCATAATTTCTCCTAATTTATTGATTGGAATTGATTGGCCGCAGGGTCGTTGTTTTCAATGCCACCGCCACTTTCTGATACTCACCGTTTGGCATTGCACCATTGCACTTCGTGGTTGGATGGGGCCCGACCGCCACCGGTGCAATTGTGCAATGCGATTGGATGGTATCAGCATGGATTGGGGCGCTGAGCCGGTCCTGGAAGCGCTTCAAATAGTAGAACCATTGCCGTTTTGACCGCCCGGTTCGGCGCATGAACTCGGTGAGCCGTACAGCCGGGGTCAACTTCGGATTTGCAATCAGTTCCAGGGCTGTGGCGACCGTGGGATCAATCTTCCAATTGTTGAGAAGGATGTCCCGCCAGTTCAGTCCAGCTTTTTTGAGGCTGACGGCGTGGGGGTAGTCCCGCATCGATAGCTCAGGGATATAATCGAGATGGTTGCCGATGAAATTCAGGACTTCGTCATCTGCTGTAAACCACTTTTGCACCCGCCGGTGGATTTCAATGTTGCTGGGGGCGAATGTAACCCGCATGCCCCGGTCTAACAATGCGCGTGCGCCAGGATTGAGGGTCTTCCATTCGTTGGCGATGACACAAATCCGACTGCTGATGGGGAACGCTTTGGGGAGGTTGTCGGCTTTTAATGCTGGGGATGCCTTTTCCCAGCGGAGAATGCGGGTTTCTCTGGTATCGCAAACCACCCGCAAGATCCGAATGGCAGCCGGATCGCGCCAGAAATGATCGAGATCATCCAGAATGATGTCCTCGTCCTTATGGGCATGCAACTGCCGGTAGAGGCCGTAAGTTGAGCAGTTGCCTTCCAAAACAAACGCGTGGGGGATAATCGCTTTGGCGGTTTCGGACTTCTGAATGCCGCCACGTCCGACAACCACCAGTACGGGCAGGAGCCGTTGGGCGAACATGCCCATGTATTGTTCGAGGTCAGCGTATTTGTTGGTGTCAATGTTGAGTCCCATGGTCTTTATCCTTTGCTTTGGTTTAGTTCGTCTCTGGCTGGATCGGAGGAATGTTGACTGTCGAAGCGCAGTAAAACTTCCTGGGTTGAACTCGCTCGCTTGGTATTGGTTGGCAGAGGACGCTGAAATTCCCGCAGGGCCGTCAGATTTCTTCCAGCGGCTTTGGCGAGGTTTTGGATTTCGCGGATGGAAATCTTGCTGCTCGTGTTGTAACTCACGATCAACGTCGGAATATGGCTTGCCTTCAGGAAAAGTTGGCCAAACCCCGACACCGCCGTTCGCCGAGATGCAAAATTGGTATATGGCGGCAGATCGCAATTGCCGTCCAAGATGTCACGAATCTCAGCACCCTGTCCCAGGCAAATCCGAACCAGGTCATCGTAAAATGCCAAGTCGGATCCATAATTACCACGCTGACAACAATACGGGGTGTCGATAAAGGCGACATCAGCCTCAACATGTTCCAGCAGGGTGGTGCCGTCCTCATTGTACGCTTCATTGGCTTGGCCGTTATCAACAACCAACTTGGGCAGGACATTCTGGGCTCCACTGAGCATTTCCTTCGCAAAATCAGTCCGAATTAACCGCTCGCTTCCAGGAAGATGGCCCTTGCGGGAGAGATGCGTGGCATAATATTTCATCCGCCGCTGCGTGCAGAAAACCGGGAGCCACGCCGCCATATCCCGTTTGGAAGAATTTTCTAAGCGCGGAATGTTGGCAATCCAGTGATCAAGAAAGTGTGCGTTGCGGGTGCCATAAATTCGGACAAAATATTGCTCAATCAACGACGCTCCCTCGCTGGGTTGAATTAGCACCGACAAATCATCATCGGTTAAAAGGGTGTCGTTATTGGCAACCAGCACCTTGAATTGCAGTGCCGCAAAACGCCGAATATCATTACCGATGACCCGCAGGCCCGCTTTTTTGGCGTGCCAACTGACAATGCCGGTGCCGCTGAATGGCTCCACCAAGGTTCGTGCTGACGACGGAACCAGCTCCAGAATTTCAGTCACCAACTTCTGTTTGTGACCGAACATGTAGGTTGGGTAAAAGCCCGGGGCAGACTTATTTTGAATGGACAAGCGGGTTCCATTGAGGCTCGTGTTTCCAATCGATTGGAGAGTTGGCGTCATATTGGGTCGAACCGGAGCAGGACTTCACAGGTCTCCGTCGTCGCTCGTTTGGTATTCGTTGGCAGCGGGTGCAGGAACTTCCGCTCGGCTGTCAGTTTGCGCCCGGATGCTTTGGCAAGGTTTTGAATTTCGCAGATGGAAATCTTGCTGCTCGTGTTGTAGCTCACGATCAATGTCGGGACGTGTTTGGCCCGGAATAACAACTGGCCAAGTCCCGTTACGGCACTCGGTCGGTTTGCGAAGTTGGTATGCGCTGGTAATTCGCAGGTGCTGTCCCAGATATTTTCAATTTCCTTAGCCCGTCCTAGGCAGATGCGAAGCAAGTCATCGTAGAACGCCAAATCCCGTTCATAATCCCCACCCCGGCATGCGTAAGGCGGATCGATAAATGCCACATCCGCCTGAATCCGCTCCAGCAGGGCCAGGCCGTCTTCGTTGTAGGCTTGATTAATTTGGCCGTTATCGAAAACCAATTGGGGCAGGTCCTTTTTGGCGCTGCTGAGGATGTCGTGCGCCAAATCTGCGGCCCGCAGTTGATGACTGCCTGCCACGGCCCCATCCCTGCCAAGTCGAGCGGCGTAATATTTGATTCGGCGCATCGAACAAAAGACGGCAAGCCACGCCGCCACATCACGCTTTGCATCCGTCGGCAAGCGGTGAATGTTGGCGATCCATTGATCGAGAAACCGAGCATTGCGGAGGCCGTAGGTCCCAACAAAAGACCGTTCAATCCAAGGTTCGGTAACACCGGTCAACTGCGTCAAGATTGCCAAGTCCGCATCAGTTAGCAGGATATTATTGTTGGCGACCAGCACCTTGAACTGCTGATACGCAAACCGCCGGATGTCGTTGCCGATGACGCGCATGCCTTTTTGCTTGGCGTTCCAACTGATGACACCTGTCCCGCTGAATGGTTCCACCAAGGTTTTTGCCGTTGGTGGAACCAGATCCAGGATTTCGGGGACCAGTTTTTTCTTATGGCCGAACATGTATGTCGGGAATGATTTCATCAATGTCCGATTGGTTGAGAAAATGCGTCAGGATGAACCGGACCAAGACGACGACCTTTTCCCGGGTTACGGCAGGCAGGGATTCGTCACCTTTCTGCTCGGCAAGGTGCGAAAGACGGTCCATCGCCCGCTGGGTCTCCGTTGACACCCCGGTATTCCAATCGATTGGAGCGGGGTGGGCATCTGTATCATGATCCAGCTGGGGTCCTGGCTGACCTGTGGCGACTTGTTCCACTGTCTCAACTGGCACAATACCGCCCTGCACCGAATCGACAACGCCGGGTTGCGGTTGTTCCGGCGCTTTGATTTTCGGCGCGGATTTGCTGACAGGTTCGGGTTCGCCGACGATGAGTTTTTTGAGTTGGGCAACGGACAGTCCTTTCTTCGCCGCCATCTCCAGCAGGCGCTTCTTTTCTGCGACGTCAAGATCTTGCGACTGGACGAGGATGAAATGCGTCATGCTGACGGCGGGCGCACCGGTTTCGCCGCCGAGTTCCTGCCAGAGATTGTAGCAGGCTTCGTAGTTCCGCAACTGGCTGGTCTGATGAACGGATTCGGGATGGGCGGCGAGCATTTGGAATGGATCGTCCTTACAACCCGTTTCCCGCAGGGCTGTAATGAAGTCATGAACGATCTTGCCCATTGCAATCCAACTTTTGCTGTACTTCCCGGCTTCCCGGTTCAACTGTTTGACGGTTGCGCCTGTGAGCTGGCCTAACTTGGATTCGTTCAACAGTTCCGGTTGCCCTGGGTGTTTCGGTTTTTCTTTTTTGATTTTAGCTGACATAACGCGCTCCTATTGATTGTTGTTGCTGTTCAAGAAGCGGGGGCATGTACGCCAAGAAACGGTGCCGCATTGCTAAAGCACTTGGCTGGTAGGTGGTTATGCTCCGTCAACTGTACGCCAACGTTATGTCGGAGGGTCGTAACTCCATTCGTTGATTGTCGTGGGGGCGATGTCCGGGTGAACTCGCAGCCAGTTCTGGATGTCCAACGTAGCATGCACGCGGTTTTCATCGGGTTATTCTTCCTCGTGTTCGAAAAAGTCTTGGGAGCATTTGGGGCGGGTCTCATACATGCTGGCCTGCTTGGCGTCCTCCCGTTGTTCCTCCATCAATTGCGCAACTTGCCGCCGGGTAAGAGACAGACCGTTAAATTTAACCTGACGGAAGAACGGCATTTTCTTTACCGCTTGCCGTTGGATGGTCTGAACTGAACTCCGCGTTTTGAATTTTAATTCCGAAGCGATTTCGCCGTACGATTTCTTTTCGAAAGCGCGGAGTTTAATGACTTTTTGCTGTAAAGGTGTCAGCGTTGAGAATTCCCCGAAGAGTCGTAGAATATCCCCAACCGCGATAAATGAAATGGACTCATTCGCAGTTTGCGACTGCGAATGCTCACCTCCCCATTTATCGTTTAACTGAACTTTCACACTCGCACTTTTCCATGCGAGCGAGTGTGGTGCTTACCCCATTCGACAGGGCGCAGGTGTGGGGTAAACTAAGTGCGTGCGATTCGCGCGAGAGCGTCGCGAATTCGAGTGCGGATCCCGTCGCGGATGTTCACGTCAGCAGTGTGGCTGGTTAGCGACTTTTGATGTCCTTGCTGTATGGAGTGTCGCTCGCGGTATTTGCCAATTTCACGCAATCGTGCGTCGTTCTCGGGCTGACCGTTGGTGGCTTCCAAAATTGCTTGCCAGCCGATCTCGAACCACTGGACTGCACTGGCCTTTGAGAATGGAGGAAGCGCGGCACAATCGAGAACCCATTTGGGCGGGCTTGGAAATTCCATGTGGCATGGAATGTTCTTCCGCTCATGGATAAACCCTTTGCGGTACGCCAACCACTTTTGATTTGCTTTGATCGTGCATACAATGTCCACAGCCACTTCGTTCGCCCGAGTCGAGCCAAACACCTGCCACCGTTTTTTTGCACTGATACCGAAATCTGCCTCTTCGCCGACACCTAACAATTTCACAATTGCCAGTCCATCCGTCACGCTTTCGCGTTTGGCTGACAACACACAAGGCCAGCCAAGGTTTGCTTTTACCAGGGGGCGGAGAAGTTCCGGATTTTGATGGGCGAGTTGGTCGAGAGCCACAACGAAATCGGTGACCAGATGCAGAAGCTGCTCGGCGGCCTCCTGTTGGTTCGCTTGTGCGCGTGCGTCTAGCTCGCCCAATATCGCGGTGGCGAGCCACACAAGGTGTCGTGTCTCCTCTGCCCGGTATTCTGTTCTCAACGGGCGGACAAAAATCTCCTGAAATAGTCTGTCGGCATCCGAGGCGGCGGCGGGAAACGCGAAATGTGTCCTGAGTTCAATCCGTGGCTTTCCGCATTGGCGCTGCGTACGATGCCTACCGCTCAGCCGTTTCACCCGTTGATTCTTTTTCTTTTTGTTAATCCTGCCCTTGGGCGTGACCATGTTCCCTCCTCAATGTGAGTTGACTGTGGCGAGTATAGCCACGGAGAAGACGATTTTCAATTTCTCCAACAATCCGCTTTGAACGGGTACCAGCCGGGCCAGTCGCTCAATGAGGTTGCGACATTCCAATCGATTGGAATGCCGTGTGGCGTACAGCAAGTAAACGAATTCCTTCGGAAATACGCCAAAGTTCCACTCACTTGGCGTACAGGCCAGTCCTTGGTGAGGACAATACAACCAAGGAAATGATTTACATGAACAACAATGGAGCAACAGGTGGGCAGGAGGCGAGGGATAACGTCCATTTTCTGTCCCAGACCGTCGAGTGGGCAACACCCCAGCCACTGTTTGACGATCACAATGCGGAGTTCGGCTTCACGCTGGACGTCTGCGCGACACCCGAGAACGCCAAATGCCCAAAATTCTTCACCACGGCGGAGGATGGTCTTGCGCAGGATTGGTCAAACGACATCTGTTGGATGAATCCGCCATACCGTCGCCAGATCGGTCGCTGGATTCGCAAAGCATACGAGTCGTCGCTGAATGGCGCAACCGTCGTCTGCTTGGTGCCAGCCCGGACGGACACCAAATGGTGGCATCGTTATGTCATTCACGGCGAAATCCGCTTCCTGGAAGGCCGCCTCAAGTTTGGCGACGGCAAGAATGCGGCCCCGTTTCCCTCGGCCATCGTAATTTATCGGCCACCGGCAAAATCGCAATATCGCTGGACCACCATGGTCGCAGTCGCACGGCACGAGGCGGAACCGATTGCACCATTGCACCAGCCTCAGCCGAGCACCGTCGCAACCCAATTTCAACAATTCAGCAATGACGCTGGAAACCCAAACGCAAAAACCGACCAGTCCGAGGTCGTTAAAGTCCGGAAGCCAAAGGAGTAAATTATGACCTTAGATGACCTTCTTCCACGTGCGCCATTGGGCACGCTGACGTTCAACATCGCTGATATCAACAACAAACCTTATGTGGTTCTCGGCCTCAAGGAATCCGGGCAGAACGTTCGGGTGTTGGGCAAGACCGTGAAGGTGATCACTAATCTTGCCTTGGCCAAAATCGACAATGTCATCGTTGTGGCGATCTATGTTGAGCTCCCAGATTGGCCGGGCAACCGTTACGAATGCTTCTATAATTATCACGCCTCTCCTGAGGTTCTGAACATCTGGATCCAGCAGGATCGCCAACTCGTTTCGTTTTACACCAAGGAAGGGCGCAAACGGACGATTGCGATCTCCAATTCACTCGGTCAGCAATTGGCAGAATACCAAACCTTACTCGTTGAGCACACCGCATGGACGATGGAGCAGTTCGATCAGGCAAAGGCGGAGTATTGCCGTCGCATTACGCCTGACCAAACCCGAACGGAAGCGCTGTTAGTTAATAAGCCGTTTCAACTGTCCTGAACAAATGGAGGAATACTATGAACAGCAAGGTTGATCTACATGTGAGCAATGAAGTCCGGCACGCGTTCGGAAACGAAAACGTGAACCGGCTACAGAGCGGCGAGCAACTGCCGCAATTGGCGGAATGCCTCGTATGCGGCAAGGCAATTCGGTTGCGTGAGGAACCTTGGGAGCTGAACACCCTCATGACGGTTCCGCATGTCGCCATCACGCTGTTTACCCACCGGCGTTGCGGGTTATCCCGTTGTTACACCATGCACGAGATGAATACGATTGCCCAGTCCCGCCCCAGCGAGGTGATTCCTGAGGAGTCTGGAGGCATTGGCGGATTATGAAATTCTCCAATCGATTGGAACGCAAAAAACTCAATAGCACCGATTTTTCAACAAATCCGCAGCCCGCAGGTTGTTTTCACATCTTCTGTAGTACGGCTCGCCTCTTGGTGGATGAAAACAACGAAGCCAAGGCGCAAAACAATTTCAGCAATGACGCTGGAAAACTAAACGTAAAAACCGACCAGTCCGCGGTCGTTAAAGTCTGGAATCAATAATATGGCAACATCAAAAATCGAGTGGACGGAAAAGACGTGGAATCCGACAACGGGCTGCGACCCCCTTAGTCCGGGTTGCGAACACTGTTACAGTAAGCCGTTATCGTTTCGGCTACAAGCCATGGGGCAAGCCAAGTACGCGAATGTGTTCAAGCTGACACTCCATCCGGAAGCACTGGAACTCCCAATGTCGTGGCGCAAGCCCAGCGACATATTCGTCAACAGTATGAGCGATTTGTTCCACGTCGAAGTTCCACTGGAATTCATCAAGCAGTGCTTTTGCGTCATGAAGAAGTGCCCACACCATCGCTTTCAGATTCTTACCAAGCGGTCGGGACGGCTGGCGCAATTGAGTCCGCAACTCGAATGGCAGCCCAATATTTGGATGGGCGTCACTGTAGAGAATGCGGACTACCGCTCACGCATTGATCATCTCCGTGATACCGGGGCTCGCCTCAAATTCCTGTCGCTAGAACCGTTGCTCGGCCCCATTCCGAACCTAAACCTCGATGGCATTGGTTGGGTCATTGTCGGTGGTGAATCCGGCCCCGGCGCTCGTCCGATGCATCCCGATTGGGTGCGTGATCTCCGCGACCAATGCATCGCCGCGAAAGTGCCATTCTTTTTCAAACAATGGGGCGGCGTTCGGAAGAAACTGGCGGGGCGGATTCTCGACGGACGTACGTGGGACGAAATGCCGCCGCCGAACATGTCCGCCCCAACACCACGACCGTAAAACCTTGGCCTGAATGCGCAAGCAAGGTCTCAACCAATTTCAACAATGTCGGTGAACCTAAAAACATAAGGAAAACACATATGCAAAAAGTAAAACGTAGCACCAGTCGCAAACAGAAGTCACGGCGGTCAAAAGTCTCAGAACGAAGAATCGCCACCGCCCAAGTCCCACTACAACAACCGGTCAAAGAAGAACGCATGACCCCTCAAGAACACACCGAGATGCTTTGGGAACAGTTTGGCCCATCGAGCCGCTGCGATGAGGACTGAGGCCAAATGCAACCGTCGAATACTAACCAGGAAAACAATAAATGAACATTAATCCCAAGTATATTCTCCCCACCAGCTATCGAGTCAATCGCGGTATCAGGACTGGCTGTTTCGTCACGCCGCGCCAAGACCAGCACGGCGACGATGGGCTCTTCGACATCGGACGCCCCTTATCGCAGACCCAAAACACCGCACGAGCAAAGGACGCCGCCAATGACACCTTCGGGTTAGACCGGCTTACCTACGACGTCCGCTGTGGAGATGCCGGTGCGGTCGTCGGTTCAATTCAGGTGCCCGTTAATTGTGTCGTGACCTCTCCGCCCTATTTTCGGAAGCGTCTTTACGGCGATTCCGGCGAAGAACTTGGTCATGAAAAATCCGTAGAAGCATATATCCAAAACCTCGTCTCGATCTTCAATGCCGTCCCACTTCACCAAACGGGCAGTATTTGGGTCAATCTTGGCGATTCTCGGGACCGAGGTCGATTATTAATGGTGCCGGAGCGATTCGCATTTGAGATGATTCGCCAGGGCTGGTTGCTGTTGGATCGGGTCATCTGGGCAAAGCGAGTCGTTCGAGATGATGGCACGACGATTGGAAACTGTATGCCCGACCCGCCGCGTCACCGGCTCAGTGGGAGTAGTCATGAGTTTCTGTTTCGCTTTGCCAAACGGCACGATGCCTGGACCGATATTTGCGCCGTTAGCATTCCGCGTCTGACGGGCGATGTTCGACAAGTACGTTATTTGCCGCCAGAACTCATGCACACCATCACCTCAGTCGAAGGCCGTGGTCTATCGGACGTGTGGCAGGTCTCGAATGCTGGCCAGTCTGCCTATGATCACTATGCTGTCTATCCACCGACGTTAGTCGAACGTCCAATTGCGATGACCTGCCCGATGTTTGTCGACCAAAACGGCAATCCACGCAGTCGCATTATTGAAATGGTCAAGTATGACGACGGCCACGGGAAATGTACCATTGGAAAAGGGAAGTATATCGGGAACTTGACCCCTGAAGAATTACTGCTGAAGTCGGGACGGCGGGATACCAACCGGCCATACATCCCACGCAAGCCGGTCACCAAAGGCTGGACCGATTTGGATGATTCTTGGCGACCAGGTCTCGTGTTGGACCCATTCGCAGGAACCGGGACCACCTGCGAAGTCGCGCTCAAAATGGGCCGGTCCGTTATCGCCGTCGAGTTGTACAAGAAGAACTGCGATGTGATCAAAACCCGCTGCCAGAAAACCTTGGACGATATGCGTGCGCAGGGACTCAACCCGTTTCGTCAATTCAACTAATGAACCATCTCAAAATATTAATAACAATCAACACCAGGAGGTAAGCACACCATGAGTCAAGAATACACAATCCGAATCAACTTTCATGATGCTGTCGAAGCCGATGCGGCGCGGTTAGCACTAGATGAGCTGGATCGCGATATTTCATTGGGTGGGGATGATGTCGATGCTCAAGTGATTTTTGACACCTGTCTCTTTGGCGGCCAATCACCGCGTGAGTTTTGGGAAGATGAACTTAAACCGTTATTGGACGCCGCTGGCTTGTACCCTATTAGCATTGAGTTTGGTGTCTTCGATTATTGCGAGGTTGAGACCATTGATCTGGCAAATGACAGGGACTGTGGTGATCAACCAAAACATCTCACCGGAGGTAAATCTCAATGAACATCACAAACGAATTCAGTCACACCCAGGTTCAGCATCGCGCCATCACACACGCCTGGTTCGTGAAGCCGCGCCAAGATTTGCACGGTGACGATGGACTTCCAAGCATCGCCCAGCCGCTGTCGCACACCGCGCAGGTTCGGCCCCGTAGGTCAATTGACGCCGCAGCCAAAATTGCAAATCCCGAGCTTGATCATGTGCAACACACCGCTCACACCACGGACGATGCAACCGATTTACAGATTTTGCGTAGCGCCGTGGCCAGCGGATCTAATGAGCAAATCGTGGTCGCTGCCAAACAGTTGGTGGCGAATGCGGGACCACTGCCGAACCACAGCGCTCAACTTCTCACCGTCAAGCAAATCGCTATGACACTCAATTGCTCCACTCGATCAGTTTGGCGACTGGTGGCGGAAGGTGAACTGCCACAGCCTATGGCGGTTGGTCATTTGCGGCGGTGGAACCCAGCAGACATCGAAACCTATTTGAAAGGGAAGCGGGATCTGATCCAGCGTCAGTCCCGTAATTGAGGCAATGATTGCGTTTTTGGTCAAACAAAAAGGCCGCCGTACCTGGCGTTGCCGGTATCGCTTGCACAACGATACCGGGATCAAAGACGTCTCACTAAATACCGCTGATAAACGTGTGGCCGAAAAGCGGCTTCGGGATTTGGTTTCAGAACTCGAAATGGAAGCGGCTGGCATCCTCCTGCCCAAACCAATCCGTGAAGCCGCCGCCCGTCAAATGTCCGAACACCTCAACGATTATGTTGCCGACCTGCGGGCTCTCGGTCGGTCAGACAGCCATATCAACAATATTGAATTTCGGGTCGGTCGGTTAATCCAAGAATGCCAATGGAAACGGGGTGTGGATGTGACCGCTGATTCATTTGTCACCTGGCGGGGCAAACAAAACCTGGCCGCCAAAACCATTAACGATTATCTCGGCGGGGCTGTTTCCCTGCTGAACTGGATGAAGCATAACAAACGGATTCTGGATAATGCTTTGGATTCGGTCAAGAAAGTCGACACCACCGGCGAGGAAACACGGATTCGCCGGGCGTTCACTGATGAAGAAATCAAACGGCTACTCAACACCGCTGGCAAATATCGTCCGGTGTACCTAACGGCAGTGGACACCGGATTGAGGCGGTCGGAGTTGGCGGAACTGCTCTGGTCGGATTTGGAATTATCTGCCGCCATTCCGGTCGTCCATGTCCGTGCAAGTATTTCCAAGAACGGGAAAGCCACCACCATCCCATTGCACCCAGATGTTGTGACGGCCTTACGGGAATTGCGGAACGGCGACCAAGATGAAGATTATGTTTTCCAGCGGATTCCCCGGATTGAGCGGTTCAAGCGGGACTTAAAAAAGGCTGAAATTGCTTACGTTGACGCTTCCGGGCGGTTTGCTGATTTCCATGCCCTGCGTAAAACTTTTGGAACGAATTTGATGAAAGGTAACGTTGCACCTCGGGTCGCCATGGAACTAATGCGCCACAGCGATATGCGCCTCACCGCCAAAATTTATACCGATGCCATGCAGTTGCCCACCGCCGCTGCGATTCAATCATTGCCGGGGTTTGGGTCGAACTAAACCCCGCTAACAGCCCCGCCCAAACTCCCCCTTGCAATTCCCCCAAATGAGCCTACGTTGCAGTGGAGAGTCGAGCAACCTCTCAGCAGCAACGCCCACTAGGGCGGACAGAAGCCCCGAGAAAACTTGGGGAAGCAGCGAAATTGAGAGACAGTTCCTCGGCTCTCCAATTTATTTTCCCGCCATTGCCCAGCTCAAATCTCCGCCCAGTTCCCGCCACCACCCAATCGCTTTCAACTTTTAGCCCCAATAAAACACAGGCTCACAACTGGGCTCACAAGAAATGTCCCCAGATTGGCTTTTATTGTCCCAGGTATTCAAAGTGGGTTTCGGGATGAAAAACGAACAACCCGTTGATATTCAGGTTGTTCGTCTCAGAAAGTCCCAGATTACACTGGGATGTCAGATAATGAAAATGGCGGGAGCGACGGGGCTCGAACCCGCAACCTCTGCCGTGACAGGGCAGCGCTCTAAACCAATTGAGCTACGCCCCCACACCAATTTCACAACACTGAATCAACTAGATGGTGGGCGCTAAAGGACTTGAACCTTTGACCCTCTGCGTGTAAAGCAGATGCTCTAGCCAACTGAGCTAAGCGCCCAAACTGCGCTCAGTTTTACGTCCAAAATGTTTCATTGTCAATGCTTACAAAATGCTGGTGACGTTCTAATTAAAATTAGGGCTTCTTTTAATGGTCAAAATGAGCAGTAGAAAAAATAATTAAAATGGTGCTCCCGGCCAGAGTTGAACTGGCGACCTGCGGTTTAGGAAACCGACGCTCTATCCATCTGAGCTACGGGAGCAAATATGACCAGACCATTTTTATTGGCCAGTGCATTCTTTCAATCTGTTACAACCAACACAGAGTGTGAAAAATGGTTTGGCGGCCCCAACGGGATTCGAACCCGTGTACCCAGATTGAGAATCTGATGTCCTAGGCCTCTAGACGATGGGGCCAGCTCGCGAACAATAACGATGCACCGGTAGATAATCAAGCCGATTGGCGTAACCGTGTTAACAGCCTGTCGTGAATGCCGTCAAATTTACCGTTGGAAAAAACGGCCACCACATCGCCGGTTCGTAATTGCGGTGCTAGCGAATTGAGAATTGCCTCTGCATTCGCTAAATATTCTGCCGGTTTTCCCTGTTTTCGGATTTCGGCGACGACTTGTTCGGGATTCAAACGTTCGGCTTCCAGTAACTCATTTAGCCGGTCTACTCGTGCTACAAACACGCCGTCTGCTAGTGCCAGCGACTCCGCAAGTTCTCGCTGAAAAACATTCCGGCGCGTTGTATTGCTGCGCGGTTCGAATAATACCCATAATCGTCGGCGCGGATATTTTTGTCGGATGGCGCGGATGGTTTCGACGATTGCGGTTGGATGATGCGCGAAATCGTCGAGTATCGTCACACCGGCGGCTTCGCCGCGAACTTCCATCCGCCGTTTGATGCCGGTAAAACTATCGAAGCCAGCTTGAATTTGTTCTCGACTCAATCCCAATTCACCTGCGCAAACCGCCACGGCAGCAGCGTTGCGTTGGTTGTGTTCACCGGCAAGCGGAATCTGGTAGTCCACAAACTCTGGCAATCCAAAATATCGGACTCGGCACTGCGCACCGGCGACGACCTCTCGCACATTTGCATCATCGCTGTTGGCAATAATTAGACCGCGGCGCGGCACAACTGCGACTAATTGACGGAAGGTTCGTTTCACCGCTGCGAGGTCGGAGAAAATATCAGCGTGATCGAATTCGATGTTATTCAGAATCACTGTGTCCGGTAAGTAGTGGACGAATTTACTGCGCTTATCGAAAAACGCCGTGTCGTATTCGTCGCCTTCGATGACGAAATGTGCGCCGGTTCCGAGTCGCGCGCCGGCGCCGAAATTTGTTGGAATACCACCAATGAGAAATGACGGCGACCGACCGGCGGATTCCAACACCCAGGCGAGTAGCGATGTGGTTGTGGTCTTGCCGTGTGTACCGGCAATCACCACCGAATGTTTACCGCGAATGAAAAACTCGCGGACTAGCTCCGGTAACGAGCAGTAGTTTAACCGTTCATCCAAAGCGCGCTCGACTTCCGGTGTGCCGCGTTTCAATGCGTTGCCAATGACAATCAGTTCCGGTCGGTGATCAAGATTGGTTTCCCGGTAACCTTGGAGAATCCGAATCCCGCGTGATTCGAGAAACGTGGACATCGGCGGATAAACCTTTTCGTCGCTGCCGGTCACCGTGTAACCAAGTTCCCGGCACATCGCTGCGATCGATGCCATGGCGGTGCCACAAATGCCGACGAAGTGAACGGACTTAATCTCCTTGGAAAGCATTAAAACTTCCTATCAGAAATACCGGTGCGAATCAATGTTTGGCGATTTGCGTCACTCGATTGTCACTCATTTGTAACCTTCGCCACTTTATTTACGGCGCGGACTCAGGTAACATTGACACTCGTGAGGGCATTATTTCTCGTCAACGGAACCGGCATGGGACATATCACGCAAACGTTTGCGCTGGCCGAATTGTTTGCCCAACATGGTGCAACACTCACGCCGGTCGCGGTGATGGTGACGAATTGCTCTGCGCCAAAGCTGACGCTGCTGCGCGAATACTACCGGTGCCCGGTCGTCGAAGCACCATCGCTCCGATTTCACACAAACGCTGCCGGCGAAATCTCGCCGGTGCGCACCGCATTGGGCACTTTGCGTGATCTCGGCGATTGCTTTCGGTCTTCGGCTCACCTCCACGCGTTGATTGAAGAAACTAAACCGGATGTCGTAATTAATTTCTACGAAGCGCTTGGCGGATTTTATCACCTCCGGTACCGCGCTGCGACGCCGTGGATTTCTGTCGCTCACCAATTCATGGTGCATCATCCGTCGTATCTCCGACACGCGCGCTTCCATCCGCAACGGCAGGTTCTCAGTCTGCTGACACGTCTCACCGGCTACGGTTCACGTCTCCGTGTCGCGCTATCGTTTTATCCGGCCGAGTCGCACGGCAATCTGATCGTCACTGCGCCGCTGTTGCGCCAGAACGTTCTCGCCGCGACACCGACAACCGGTAAGCATCTGCTCTGCTATTTGAATAACGGCACGCATTTGCCCAAGCTGATCCGGTATTGTGAACGCAATTCTGCTCAGCTCGTTCGCTGTTTTTGTCCCGACCGACCCGCGGCTGTCCCGGCGAATCTCGAAATGCACCGGCCTGATTGGACGCGCTACATCGAGGAACTGATTATGTGCCGGGGATTAATTGCCACCAGCGGTTTTGAGAGCGTCGCCGAATCCGCCGTGCTCGGAAAACCAACGGTCGTCATTCCACTCAAAAATCAACTCGAACAAGAACTCAACGCTCGCGATGCCTTGCGCCACCGGCTCATTATCCGCGCCGTTGCTCCCGCTGACGAACTGCCCGATGTGGAATGGATTGCCTCACTCCCACTTGGTGAGCACCGGCAATTCGTCATCACCGAAAACCGCCAGCTGTGCGAACGGTTGCAACAGTTTCTCCGCTCAAGTTGACCGACTCCGCCGACGTGGTAGGGTGATTTCATGCCCCGGCAGATTCACGTCACCGATTTCAACCTCGCCGCGACACTCGAATGCGGTCAAGCGTTCCGGTGGTCGCGCACCGCTGACGGTTGGTTTACCGGTGTCGTCGGTCAACGCATCTGCCGGCTGCGCCAAACCGGTAAAAAGCTAGAAGGGGACATTGACCGGCATTATCTCGGTCTCGATGTTTCGCTGCTCGACATCGTAGCCACTTTCCCCGACGACGAAATTTTGCAACAAGCCGTGCGCCAGCACTGGGGCTTACGCGTGCTCCGGCAAGAACCATGGGAAACGCTTGCCTCATTCATCGCCAGTTCCACCAAACAAATCGTCCAAATCCGGCAAGTTGTTGAGAATTTGGCGCGCCGCTTTGGCCAACCGCTGGCCAACGACGCTTTTGCGTTTCCCGATGCCGCGACCATTGCCGGCGCGACACTGCCGCAACTGCGCGCCTGCAAGCTCGGCTTTCGCGCCGAGTATTTGCGGGCGGCCGCGCGAATGGTTGACCGGGGTAAACTCCGGTTGGACGCCTTACCAGCGATGGAATACGAGCGCGCGCTGGAAGAGCTGCTCAAAATTCACGGCGTCGGCGAGAAGATCGCCAACTGCACGCTGTTATTTTCGCTTGGGTTCGATCAGGCGTTCCCGGTGGATGTCTGGATGCAACGCGCGTTGCACCGGCTGAGTTGGCGCGGTAATAAGACCACGCGCCGGCAAGTGCTTGATCATTTCGGCCCGTATGCCGGTTGGGCGCAGCAATATCTATTTTTCAGCGAACGGTCGCACTGAAACACCGTTCACTATCCAGATAAACAAAACCATTAACGGCTGATACTCAATTAACGACGGGGATAGCTCAATGCTTTATAATTTAATTCCAAAAACGAGAGTAACGAGATAACCGAATCCAGCTAGGCTGTAAATCATCGCACCCCAGTCTACAACGCGTTTAATAAAAAGTCGGTATGTAAAATTGCTAGACAACTCGCGTATTTCGTCAACCTCTGGGTAATCTTTCTCGATAGCTTTGGATACTCGCCAAAGGACGACACTCACAAAAATCGCAGCGATGGCAAGAGTTATGTTTCCCACCAAAGGCAGTTTCATATCGGCAATAACCGCCACTGGAGTTATAAGTACGGCCATACAACTGCCATTAACGATAAGTCGTCGAAAACTAATCGCAAACGAACCAGCCGCTTGATCAGCGGCTTTATCCAATGCCGCAAGAATAGTCGGCTGGGGTAGCGTCTCTTGGGATTGTAACTTACCGGCTGTTACGCCACGGTTAAGATTACGATCCACCCGACGAAACCTTGCTAGCACCAAGAGAACTGGAACAAATATCAAGGAAGATGCCATCAGGAAAGAGATGGGAGTAGGTCGATCAAAAGGGTTGAGACGCTCATACTTCGCAAGATTATGAAGTTCGCATGAGTACAGCGAGACGATATTCCCTCCAGCACTCCGGCTAACCATCTGAAATGGGTGAGCTATTCCGGGCCGAAGGCAAAATAAATCCTGACAGACAAAAACATCTTCGTTAGAAGACCAATAGTAAGAGAAACCAAGCAACAGTTTAATACTTAAAAAGACAAAAAAGAAACCAAATCCAATCACGAATATGCGTCCGACCAATCGGCGTGCGGTCATGGCTCCAATCTTTAGCACGGTCGCGTCTTCTGTTCCAGTCTTTCGGCAGTCTTTCGGCGATGACTATCATTTCGGATATCTAATAAACGTGATCACCTACTCGGTCAATCTGTGCAAATGACCGTCGTCAGAGTCGCTTGGCGCGTGGTCCCTGCGGCGTGTCTTCAAGTGTCCATCAGCACTGGCGACTTTGAGGCGATGCGGCATGACTTGAAAATTCCTGAGAAATACAGGATCTGGCAGACGGTGGGGGACACAGTCGGACCGGCTGGATGGGCGAGGGCGGCGCGCAATCTACCGGTTTTTCAAGACTTAGCGCGGCGGATGCAGCGGCTTTGTCCGGATGCGTGGATGCTCAATTTTACCAATCCACTGACCGTTCTCACGCGCGTGCCGACTCGAGAATTTGGTATCAAGGCAATTGGAATGTGCCCGGGGGTGGAAATGCAGGCGCGCAGTATGGCCAAGTTGGCCGGCGCTCCGCTGGATGCCCGATTGGATTATGTGGTTACGGGGATCGATCATGGTTCCTGGTTCACTCGTATGAATGCGAATGGCGTGGATATTCTTTCGCGCCTCAAGGAGCTAGGCTACTATCGCAGTGATGACCAATTGCCGAGTGACGCTGTCACGAAAGATCCGCTGGCGGAGAGCGCACGAAATCGTGCGGTTTTTGCACTCTGGCGAGAAACCGGTTATCTACCTAGTACCGGTGATCGCCACCACGTGGAAAATCATCCGTGGTTTATTGCGAATGAAACTGGAAAGCTGCCCTTTGCAATCAAGCGCACCACCATTGAAGAACGTCAGGGGTGGCGCGCAAAACAGCGCGAACGCTTGGAGCGCTACCTTACCCATCACGATGAGAGCCAATATGGCCATGGCGACGATCCGGTTTGTGAAGTGGTGGAGTCGCTATGCGGGTACAAATCATTTCTGTACGGTGCCAACTTTCGGAACATTGGACAAATAGCTGGCGCACCGGTGGACGCGGTGGTTGAAACGCGGTGTTTGTTTGATTCGGCTGGTGTTCATCCTTTGTGCTCGCCGCTGCCGGAGTCGCTAAAAATTATGGTGCTCCCGCACATTTATCGCCAAGAGGCCATGATTGAGGTCGTTTTGCGTGGTAACTTTGATGAGTTTGTGGCGTTGGTAATTACAGATCCGCTCTGTTCGCGGTTGTCCATTGGGGACTGTCGCCAGATGATGAAGGAATTACTATTAGCCAATCGGGCGTTCATTACGAATCCGCGTTTGCTGGAGTTCTAACCAGCGCTTTTTATTTTTAATTTTATGAAAACATCCTTGATGCAACCGGTGCGATTTCTCAGTCATGAGGAAATGCAGCACATCCACAAAACAGCGCTTTCACTTTTAGAGCGAATGGGGATGAAGGTGGAGCATCCGAAAGCGCTGGAGTATTTACGAAATGCTGGCTGCCGGGTGGATATGGATTCCCGGATCGTCAAGTTCCCTGAGGAAGTTGTGGAGCAGGCAATCCAACGGATGAAAAGTAATTTTGCTAATCCTGACCGTTGGCCCAAACGCATGTCTGTACGCTATTCACAGGTTCGTTTTGACCGGCAGCCCTTTAGCATTCATGAGGATTTTTCGGTTAACGCGGGCGGTTTTTGTTGTTTCATCTGGGACTTGGAAGGTAAGCGCCGGAGTGCCACGCTTGAAGACGCTCGGCAGGCGCTGCGCTTAGCGGATCGGCTGGATCAAATTACTTACACGGGTTTGCCGTGTGCGGCGCAAGATGTGCCGGTCGAAATTCGCCCCATCGTCATGGCGGCGGAGCTGGCTAAACACACACGGAAGCATGGCGGAATTGAAACTTTTAATGCCCGCCAAGTGGACTACATTTGTCGAATTGGCGAAGTTGTTGCCGGTAGTCGGGAAGCGCACCGGCGGCAGCCAATTCTGGCGGGTTATGCGGAAGCTCGGACGCCACTTTGCATTGATGAAGTGATGGTCGATGTGATGTTGGCGCACTTGGAACGCGGATTACCACAAAGTTTGGATACAATGCCGTGTGCAGGTTCGACGGCTCCGATGACTGCCGCCGGTACCGTGGCGCTGGGAATTGCCGAAACGCTCGGAGGATTAGTTTTAGGGTTTGCTGTGGATCCAAAGGCCACAATGACAATCGACTTTACTCCCGGCTATTGCGACATGCGCTCTTCATTGTTTGGCTATGCCGGTGCCGAACGAATTCCACTCTTGGCCGCGCGCATCCAAATGATCTCTGAGTTTTATGGTTGTCCTTCGGGGGTGCATGGCGGCAAAACCGACGCCTGTATTCCTGGGATTCAAACCGGCGTCCAAAAGGCTGTCTCAATGCTGGGAGTCATCATGGCAGGGGCCATAGGCTTTGGAACGGTCGGACATCTGGAAAATGCCATCACCTTTAGCCCGTTGCAATTGGTCATTGATAACGAGATTGCGCGCTACGTCCGGCGCACGGTTCGTGGCGTCGAGGTTAATGAAGAAACTTTGGCGGTGGATGTGATTGCCGCCGCCGGCATCTCTGGAAATACGATTGCTAGCGATCATACCGCCGAACATTTTAAGGATGAAGAACTGCTGTCACCATTTTTCGACGCGCTTTCTTGGGGGATGAGTGATTCGCTGGATCGCGAACGGTTTGAACGGCGAGCCGCTGAAAAGGCGCGCAAACTTTTGGCAGAGGAAACACCACCGGTCTTGAGCATCAATCAACAGATCGCGATTGATGAAATTGTTGCCGAAGCTCGGAAAGATTTTCTTTCACCTTGCTAACTAATCGCGAGCCAGTATCCATTTTGGTGTCCGTTCTGGACCACTCATCTCCAAATTCGTTGCTGCGCATGCAGTTAGAATTGGAGGCGGGTGTCGGAATCGAACCGACTCATAGAAGTTTTGCAGACTTCCGCCTTCCCACTTGGCAAACCCGCCCTCCGAAAGCGTGCTGAAATTACCACGCCGCTCCGGTAAACGCAAGATTTCGCATTGCCGATGATGAGGGCTTCCGTTATAAGCATCGGCATGAGCACGTGCAGTATTGCCTTGGCAAACCAAAAAGGTGGCGTTGGTAAAACCACAACCGCCGTCAGTATTGTCGCCTGTCTTGCCGAGCGCGGCCAGCGGACTTTGCTTGTCGATCTCGATCCGCAGGCTAATGCGACGAGTGCGCTCGGTCTTGAAAAACTTTCCGGTGGCAGTGTCTATCAAGCCTTGCTCGGTTCAACTGCGCTCGCTGATTCGATTCGTCCGAGTGGAATCGCAAACCTTGATTTGATTCCGAGTGAAGTTGATTTGGCGGTGGCGGAAGTGGATGTGGCCCGCACTGAAAATTATGTGCAACGCCTCCGGAACGCGTTACTGCCGATTCGCGAAGCTGGACGGTACGACTACATTCTTATCGATTGTCCGCCGTCACTCGGAATTCTGACCATGAATGCGCTGGCGGCAGTCGACCGCGTCCTCGTGCCGATTCAATGCGAATACCTTGCGCTCGAAGGTTTGGCAGTCATTACGCGTGTCATTAACCAAATCAGAACCAGTGGCGCGAATACGAATCTTGATCTCATCGGTGTGGTGATGACGATGTACGATGGTCGCACCAATCTCGCGCAGCAAGTCGTGAACGAAGTCCGAAAACATTTTGGTGATAAAGTTTTCAAGACGCTGATTCCGCGTACGGTTCGACTTGCCGAGGCGCCGAGTTTTGGGAAGCCGATTACCGTTTACGATTCCGGTTCCTACGCCGCGCTGGTTTACCGGTCGCTCACTGATGAAATTACGGCGCGCGCCAATCCTCCGAGTTAAAAAATCTGCGAGTATGAAAGCGATTCGCGTTCACCAATTCGGACCACCGGAGGTTTTGCAGCTCGAAACATTACCGGAGCCGATGCCGGGTGCCGGTCAAGTTCTCGTTCGAGTGAAAGCGGCCGGCGTCAACCCAGTTGACACGTACATCCGCGCCGGGACTTACGGCACATTGCCGGCGTTGCCATTTATTCCGGGGTCAGATGCGGCCGGCGTTATTGAGGCGGTCGGCGACCAAGTTCCCGAATGGCGTGTGGGCGACCGAGTGTATATCGGTGGCACGGTGGCCGGGCGTGCTCACGGTGCTTACGCGGAACTTGCCGTTTGCGAGCGCCGGCAGGTTCACCGGTTAAATGAACGCGTCAGTTTTGATCAAGGTGCAGCGATGAACGTTCCGTATGCAACAGCGTACCGGGGATTAATTCAAAAAGCGCACGCCCAACCGGGTGAGATGGTGCTGATTCACGGTGCGAGTGGTGGCGTCGGTTTGGCGGCGGTGCAATTGGCGCTAGCACTCGGTTTGCGCGTGGTTGCTACGGCTGGTTCGGAACGCGGTTTGCACATCGTTCGCGAACAAGGCGCGCATGTCGTGCTCGACCACCGGCAGCCGAATTACCTTGATCCAATTGCCGATCTCACGGTTGGGCGCGGCGTGGATATTATTTTAGAAATGTTAGCGAATGTGAATTTGACGCACGACTTGTCGGTGTTGGCAAAGAATGGGCGAGTGGCGGTGATTGGCAACCGAGGAAGTGTCGAAATCAATCCGCGCGAAATCATGCGCCGGGAAGCAAGCGTCACCGGTGTTTTTCTTTTTAACGCGACACCGGAGGAACTGTTGAGCATCCATGCTGCGCTGGAGGCCGGGCTTGCTAACGGCACGCTGCATCCGGTTATCGGTCAGCAATTCGCGCTGGCTGACGCGGCGCGCGCCCACGAAGCGATTCTGAAGCCCGGTGCATGTGGCAAAATTGTGCTCGTGCCGTAAGTTGCCGGGAAAATCCACTTGCGTAGTGCGCGGCGATTAGGTATTGTTCGCACTCTTAAAGAAACGGAGCAAACTAGTTATGTCTCGACGTTGTGATATTTGCGGTAAAGGTAGCGTACGCGGAAACTCAATTCTGCGGCGTGGTCAAGCGAAGAAAACCGGCGGCATCGGTCAGCACGTGACTGCCGTCACGCCGCGCTTGTTCAGGCCGAACTTGCAGGTCGTGCATGCCATTGTCGGCAAGACGCGCCAGAAGGTCAAAGCCTGCACTAAGTGCATCAAAAGTGGTCGCGTTCTGAGAGCGGCGTAAGCGTCTCCGCCGCACCGGCGGAAAACTTTGATGAAAATCATCCGGTATCTGGATTCGCAAGGCCAGACCGGTTTTGCCGCTGACAACCGAAAAATCTCCGGCGACATCTTCGGCGCATTTTCTGTCACCAACGAACCGGCTGACATCCATAAAATACTTGCGCCGGTCGTGCCGGCGGCGTTGATGTGCATTGGCTTGAATTACCGGCAGCACGCGGCTGAGACCAATGCCAAAATTCCAGAATTTCCAGTTCTATTTTTCAAAGCTGTTACCGCAGTGCAAAATCCCGGTGACCCGATTCGGATTCCGACGCACCTGCGCAGTACCGAGGTTGATCACGAATGTGAATTAGCGGTGGTGATTGGTAAACCCTGCCGGAATGTTTCACGGCGAAATGCACTCGATTATGTGCTCGGTTACACTTGCGCCAATGACGTCAGCGCCCGCGACTGGCAGAAGAAATGGGGCGGCGGTCAATGGTGCCGGGCAAAAAGTTTCGATACATTCGCGCCGCTCGGTCCGTGTCTCGTCACGCGTGATGAAATACCGGATTCAAATACTCTCACCATTCGCACTCTCGTCAATGGCGAAGTCCGGCAAAGTTCCAACACCGGCGACATGATTTTCGATGTACCAACCTTAATTGAATTTCTGAGCGGCAGCACGACGCTCTTACCGGGAACAGTGATTCTAACCGGTACGCCCTCCGGTGTTGGTATGGCGAAAAATCCGCCGGTCTGGCTCCAGCCCGGTGACTCTGTCACCGTCGAGATTGAAAAAATCGGTGCGCTCATCAATCCTGTCGAGCGCGAGTGCTAAGACGTTAGAAATCATGGCGATTCGCGGCATTATTTTTGACATGGACGGCACCATCACGGCGCCGGATTTGGAATTTGCCAAAATTAAAAAGGCCGCCGGTATTGGTGATGTGGATATGCTGGATTATCTGCGCGCGGCGACCGGCGCGGAATATGAACGTGTTCACAAACTTCTGATGCGGTTTGAGGAAGGTGGCGTCGCGAATGCTCGGCTGAATCGTGGTGCGCGGACGGTGCTCCGGTATCTTTCACGGCAACGAATTCCAACCGCGTTGCTAACGCGTAACTCACGAAAATCCGTCGCCGGTGTTTGTCGAAAATTGAATTTGAAATTTGACATTACCGTCACGCGTGAAGATGGACCGCACAAGCCGTCACCGGAGCCGATTTGGCAAATTGCGCGGCACTGGAAATTGCAACGCCGGGAATTGTTGATGGTCGGAGATTACAAATGGGACGCAATGTGCGCGGCCAATGCCGGGATTCCGTGCGCGGTTCTGTTATACGAGAAAACTGTCCCGGAGTGGGCGCGGTCGGCTCGGTATCATTTGCGGCGGTTGACGGAAGTTATCGCGATTTTGGAAGGGAAATTGAAATGAGCCGGTATGTCATCGGATTGGTTACGTGCGCTTCTCGGGTGGAAGCCCAGAAGTTGGCGCAGGCGGTTTTGACGCAGAAGTTGGCGGCGTGTGTGAATATCGTGGCTGGCGTTGAATCGCATTTCTGGTGGAAAGGGAAACTGGACCGGGCGAATGAATTTTTGTTGGTAATCAAAACCACCGGTGACAAGACGAAGGAGATTACGAAAGTGATTCAAGCCAAGCACAGTTACGAGGTACCGGAGATTATTTTTACGGCGATTGCTTCGGGTGAGCGCCGGTACTTGCGTTGGCTGCGAACGGCACTGGGGATTTTTTTGATTACGGCACTGGCGTGTCGGGCGGATGACTTTGATGATCTTGGTAGCACGAATGAGGAAATTCGCGCCGAAGCCGCCGGGAAGATTGCGCAAACCGGCGGGCTGCGCGCCGTGCAGACTTTTCGTGAAATGTTGAACTCCGGCAGTTCGGAGCGCCGGCAGATGGCGGTGATTGGATTATTGCAAGTCAGCGATGCGGAGGAAGATTTGAACCGGGTGAAGGAAAAATTAAGTGATGAAAATTCGACGGTGCGGTGGTCGGCGGCGTTGGCGCTGGGGCAGAGCGGGTGGACGAATGCGGTGCCGGTATTGGAAGTAAGCGCAAAGAAAGATAAGTCAGCGGATGTCCGGGAAGCCGCCGGTGAGGCGCTGAAGAAATTGCGCGCGAAGTTGGCCGGTAGTCAGCAGATGATTCAAGAAGCGCACCGGCAGCCGGGGGATGTGGAGGCGAATTGGCGGGTGGCGGAGGCGTATCTCACGGGTGGCCGGGAAGATTTGGCAGAGCCGTATTTGCGGAACGTGATTGCTCACGATGATGAAAACCGATATGGTCATACGGACCGAGCGATTTTTGCATTGGGTTTTGCGTTTGGCAAAGCCGGGAAGCACGCGCGAGCGGTTTACTGCATGGAGCAGTTGTTGAAACGGTGGCCGCAGTTTACGGATCGAGATAAGGCGTTGTATTGTCTCGGATTGAGCCAGCTTGCCGGTGGACAGAAGGAGAATGGTCGGGCGACGTTGGCGGCGTTGACTGGTGAATTCCCGGAAAGTGCCGTAGGTAAGGCGGGACAGCAAGTTTTGGAGAAATTAGGAGCAAAATGAAACGGATTATTTTGGTGTTGTTAAGTGTGATTGCAATCACGGCGACGGCGGAAGAGTTGAGCAGTGCGGATAAGAAATTGGTGGCGGAGGCGAATCAGTTTTTTCAACGCGGAAACAAATTCGCGCAAGACAAGTCGTTGCCGCGCGCAAAAGTTGAGTATCAAAAGGCGTTGCGGATTTTCCCCCGGCACGTGGATGCGCTTTATAATCTTGCAGTCACTTGCGAAAAACTTGGGCAGAATGATGAGGCGGTAGAGCATTACCGGCATTATTTGGAAATTCAGCCGAACGATGCCGATGTTTGGACGCAGCTTGGTGTTCGTTATGACGAAGGTGGGAAGAATGCTGAGGCGCAAGCGGCGTATGAAAAGGCATTGGCCATCAATCCGAAGTTTGGGTTGGCGCATCATAATCTCGGCGTGTTATTGAAGGAACGCGGCGATCTCGATGGTGCGCAGGCGCATTTTGAGACGTTTGTGAAATTAGAAGAAGATGCGGGACGTCATAATGGCGATGCTTATTATAGTCTAGGCGCGTTGAATCTTGGGCGTGGACGTGTGAAGGAGGCGAAGCGGTTGCTCCAGCAGGCGCTCGATGTTGATCCTTCGGTTTCGTATTACAACAACGCGATGGGCGATGTTTATCTGGTGGAAGGCGGCATCGAAATGGCGATTTCGGCCTATAAGAAGGCATTAGAAAAGGATGCGAAATACGCGCCGGCTTACAGCGGGTTGGGGGATGCGTACCGGCAGAAGGGCGACCGCATGGCGGCGGAGAAATCGTACCGGCAGGCGTTGGAATTGCGGAAGGATTACATGCTCGTTCATTACAAGCTCGGCTTACTTTTTGAAACTGCGAATCCCAGCGCGGCGATAAAAGAGTTTGAAAATTACCTCAGTTCTGGTAAAAACGGCGAGTTCCAGACCGAAGCAAAAGCCAAAATCGAGAAGTTGAAACCAGTGCAAACGAAGTAGGATTTACCATGTCACAACATCAAAGCCTTAAAGGTGGTTCGTCAAAAATTCAAGCGAAGCGCAATGTCATGAAGCGGTTCGAGCGCATCGAAGTGCTCAAGAAGCAAGGCCGTTTCAAGGATGGTCAGCGCGTGTTTGGTTTGCCGAAGACGAAGCCAGAGTAGTGCTCGTCCGTCTCCAGAAATTTCTTGCAGAAGCCGGTCTTGGGTCGCGCCGGTATTGCGAGACTCTCATCACCGGTGGTCAAGTCGGTGTGAATGGCCAACCAGTAACCGTGCTCGGCGCGAAGGTTGATTCCGGTAAAGACCGAGTTACTGTGGCCGGTCAGCCGGTCAGCATCGAGCGAAAAATCTACATTGTTCTCAATAAACCTGCTGGCTATATCTGCACCAGTGATGACCCAGAAGGCCGGAGTCGCGTGCTCGATCTCTTGCCGACGGATTTGCCGCGGTTGTACACGGTCGGTCGGTTGGATGTGAATACGGAAGGTTTGTTGCTGCTGACCAACGATGGCACTTTTAGCTTGCGACTCACGCACCCGCGTTACAAGATGCCAAAGACCTATCGCGCAGAAGTTGCCGGCACGCTGGCGGATGATCAAATCAATCAATTGTTGCATGGTGTATGGAGTGAAGGTGAATTGTTGCGCGCCGAAAAGATTTTTGGCGTGCGGCCGGTTGGTGAGCGAACAGAATTGCAATTGGTGCTCCGCGAAGGTAAAAACCGGCAGGTGCGACGGATGTTAGATGGGATTGGTTGTTCGGTGCGCCGGCTCGTGCGGTTGTCGATTGGGAATATTTCGTTAGGGAATTTGAAACTCGGTGAATGGAGGAATCTGACAAATGAAGAAGTTCGTAGTCTTATCGCTAATTAGCACCGGCTTGATTGCCGGTCACGTTCGTGCCGATTCAATGACGGTTGTTGAAGCGCCGGCGACAGCCTCGGTCATTAACACGGGTGCTGGTAAGGTTCTCAAAGATAATGTCAACGTCCGCGCTCGTGCTGACAAGACCGCCGAGATTCTTGTCCAACTTAAAAAAGGCGACACCGTGGAAGTGAAAGAGCGCAAAGGCGACTGGCTGTGTATCGTTGCTCCGGCTCAAACCAAATGCTTTGTCTCCGCCAAATTTCTCAAAGCCGGCGTGGCGACTCACGATGTCGTCAATGTTCGTGGCGGTCCCAGCATGAATTTCAAAGACATTGGCAAGCTCAGCAAAGGCGAGAAAGTTGAAGTTGTCGAAACGAAAGGCGAGTGGACGCAAATCAAACCCACCGGTAACTGCGTTGGCTGGGTTGCGGCTAATCTTGTAGAAATTCTACCGCCGCCGGCACCGATGCCTGCACCAATTCAAACGATTGAGAATCCACCGGCCCCCATGCCGGCAATCTTACCGGTACTCGCACCGGCGCCGGTTAAAATCGCGGATGCTAGCGATGACGTTCATGTTCAATTTGTTCTCAAAGACGGTTACTTGGTTGCAGTAACCGATTCAAATGCGCCCGCTGCCTACGCGTTGATGACGGAAAATATCATGGGACGCGAATACATCATCGACTATCTTGATGCACCGGCTGCGAGCCTCAGCCGGTATGAAGGTAAACATGTTCGCGTTCTCGGTAATCAGCGTTGGAAACGCAGTGAGCGTGTACCGGTGATTGCGGTCGAGCGTTGTGAAATGATTTGGTGATCTTATGTCTGCGCGCCTAATTGACGGCAAAGCCATTGCCGAACAAATCAACGCCGAAACTGCCGCTGATATTGTCCGTCTGAAAACGGAACGCAAAGTCACACCGGGGCTTGCCGTTGTGCTCGTCGGTGAAAATCCGGCCAGCCTCGCCTATGTCAGTTCAAAAGATAAAATGTGCGCCCGACTCGGCATGCACTCTGTTCGTGTTAACCTACCGGCGACGACTACACAGGCGCAGCTATTAGCGAAAATTAACGACTTAAATTCTGACCGAACTATTCACGGAATTCTCGTTCAAGCTCCATTGCCGTCGCAGATTTCCGAAGAGGTGATTTTTGCTGCGATTGCTCCCAGTAAAGATGTGGATGGATTTCATCCGCTGAATGTTGGCAAGCTCGCACTCGGCGATGAAACTGGTTTTGCGCCTTGCACGCCGGCGGGTGTTCATCAATTACTTATTCGGAGTGGCGTAAAAATTGAAGGCGCACACGTTGTGGTTCTCGGTCGTAGCCGGATTGTTGGGCGACCGGTCTCGTTAATTTTGTCGCAGAAATCGTCGAACGCTAACGCCACTGTAACGGTCGCACACTCGCGTAGTCGTGATCTTGCCGGTGTTTGCCGGAGTGCGGATATTTTGGTGGCGGCAATCGGTGTCCCGCATTTCGTGAAAGCCGACATGGTTCGAGAAGGTGCGGTGGTGATTGATGTCGGAATTAATCGCGTCGAGGATCAGGCAAGTGCGAAAGGTTACCGGTTAGTCGGTGATGTAGATTTCGCGCCGGTAAGTCAGAAGGCGTCACTCATTACACCAGTCCCCGGTGGCGTCGGTCCGATGACGATTGCGATGTTGATGCACAACACCTACCGCGCCGCAGTAAATTCGATCGCCGGTTAGAACTGTTGCGGCTGGAGAAAACCTTCGATTTGGCGTTGCCGGGTTGGATGACGCATTTTGCGAAGCGCTTTTGCTTCGATTTGACGAATGCGCTCACGAGTGACCCGGAATTGACGGCCAACTTCTTCCAGCGTCCGGCAATAACCATCACCGAGACCGAAACGCAGTTGCAAAACGCGGCGTTCGCGTTCAGTCAAAGTTTTGAGAACATCACCGAGTTTTTCTTTTAGCAAAGCGTAGGAAGCCATTTCCGAAGGATTTTCGGCAGACTTATCTTCAATCAAGTCACCAAAATTAGTGTCTTCGCTGTCACCAATGGGTGATTGCAGGGAAATCGGCTGTTGCGCCATTTTGAGAACGGCACGAACGCGATCTACCGGCATTTGCATTTCTTCGGCAACTTCCTCCGGCGTTGGTTCGCGCCCAAATTCTTGCACGAGCTGCTTCTGGATGCGCATGAGTTTGTTGATTGTCTCAATCATGTGCACCGGGATACGAATGGTCCGGGCTTGGTCGGCAATCGAGCGGGTGATGGCTTGCCGAATCCACCAGGTAGCGTACGTCGAGAATTTGTAACCGCGCCGGTATTCGAATTTTTCAACGGCTTTCATCAAGCCCATATTGCCTTCCTGAATAAGGTCAAGGAAGGAGAGGCCACGGTTGGTATATTTTTTGGCAATGGAAATGACGAGGCGCAGGTTGGCTTCGACCATCTCGCCTTTCGCCTGCACGGTTTTTTTCATCCACGTCTTCAAGTCTTCGTGGGTTTTTAGAAAATCTTGCGTTGTCTGGCGTGCCGATAACTCTAAGTTTTTTAACTTTCGTTCAAGTTCCCGGACATCTGTTCCGGTGGAAGAAGTTTTCCGTAATCGTTGGAAGCGTTCCAATTCATAGACCACCGTGTCAAATTCTTCCCGCAATTCATTCGCTTTCTCGACGAACTCTTCGAGAACTTTTTGCTTATAGAAAAACTTATCAAAAAGTTTTTGCAGACTTGTATCCGCTTTCTTAAAATCCCGGCGGACTCGCGTCTCTTCGGATTTTCGCAATCCAACTTTTGCTGTGCGGTCGTAGCGTGTGTCCACAGCGGCGTCCATCTTCTTCACTTGAGTGCAAAGCTTTGGCAAGGCACGCATGTACTGTTCGCGACTGTCAATTTTTTTGTCGATGATCACGCGGTCGAAACGTTCCTTACCGTTGAGCAGCCGCTGGGCGAGGGCGAGATGTTCTTTAGCCGCAAAGCCGAAACTATTAATGATGGACTTGACTTGTAGTTCCGCTATTTCAATGCGCTTGGAGATTTCGACTTCTTGTTCTCGGGTCAATAACGGAACTTGCCCCATTTGCTTTAGATACATCCGCACCGGATCATCGAGAATGTCTAGACGCGAATCGACTTTCGGTGGTTCCTTTTCCTCTTCGATTACCGCTGCCGATTCGCGCTTAAATCGGTCCACTTCAGAGGCATCAATGATTTCAATATCCATCCCGCGAAGCGTGATCATGATTTCATCAAGCTCTTCAGCGCTAAGGACATTTTCCGGTAAAACTTCGTTCAAATCGCCATACGTCAGGTAACCTTGCTCCTTGGCGAGTTTGATTAACTCCTTAATTTTGAGATTTTTCTCCGCGGCGCTGAGTGCGGATTTTACAACAATCGGATGTTTAGTCTTGGCAGTCTTTTTCGACATAAAAATAGTTCTAGCTACAAAAATTTACAGGTGTTTTCGCGAAAGTGGTGAAATATCGCGCAGCTCGCGCTGCAAGTCAAGCACCTGTCGCAATAATTTATCATGGTCGTCTGCGGTCAAGTCAGTTTGTCGCTGGCGTGCCCGCAGGTCGTGCAACTGCCGTTCGACGTGAGCGCGTGCCAATGTCGCCAAGCAATCGCCGGCCGCCGCTTCCAAAGCTGTCCCCGGCATCGTCTTTGCCAATAACTCTGAAACCAACCGTTCCTCAGCTGCATCCGCCGGTGTATTCATCAACGTATGCGGCCCGTCCCACTTGCCGGTAGAGTGGAGCTTCAACACTCGACAGATTACCGCACCGGCTACGCTCGTCGTCAGCCAATCGGTCTCCAAACGTTCCAGTGCCAAATCCACTAGGCGAACATCCGTCAGCATCAATTGGAGCAATAGTGTCTCTGCTGGTAAGTTCGGTGTTGTCTCAATGGTGACTTCTTCTTCTGTTTGCTGGTGCGGCGTGGCACTACGCTGGTTTCGTTGCAATTTTCGCAACTCTTGTCGGATTGCGTCCTCCGGCACCTCTAATCGCTGTGCCGTCTGCTGCGCGTAAGTTGCCAACAAGACCGGACTCGGAATTCGCACCAACCACTCCGCCATCTGCCGGACGATTTGTAGTTTGCCACGCTCCGTATTCGGATCGTGTTGCCGTGATAACCGCTTCAAAAGATATGCAAAAAAACTTTCACCACCGGCAATCAACTCCTGCAATTTCGCGCCGCCTTCCGCTTTGATGAAACTGTCCGGGTCGTGACCGGCCGGAATCACCGCCACGCGCATCGCCATCCCGGCTTCCCATAACGGTTCCGCACTGCGGACAATGGCGTTCTGGCCGGCTTCGTCCGCATCGTACATCAACACCACTTCCTCGGCGTACCGTTTCAAAACCCGCGCGTGTTGCTCTGTCAACGCCGTGCCTTGTGGTGCGACAACATTCGTAATACCGGCTTCGTGGCAGGCAATCGTATCAATCTGACCTTCGCAAAGAACCGCGAACTTATCCTCGACAATCGACCGCTTCGCCTTGTCGAGTGCAAATAGCACTCGGCCTTTTTGGAAAATTGGCGTCTCCGGTGAGTTAACATATTTGGGCTGATCTTTTGCGTCTGTCAAAATTCTTCCGCTGAATCCGACGACTCGACCTTGCTCATCACAAATTGAAAACATCAACCGTCCGCGAAACCGGTCGTACAATCCGCTGCCGCCGGTACGCGGTAACGCCAGTCCGGCTGTCTCCAATAAAGATGTTTTATATTTTTTAGTGTGCGCCCACTGCAGCAATCCATCCCAAGCCTCCGGCGCATAACCCATCCGCCACTTCCGTGCGACCTCTAATAAAATCTTCCGCTTCGCTAAATATTTTTTCGCCACCTCTGCTGACCGCAAATTTTCCTGAAAAAATGCCGCGACTTCGTCGTGCAATTTGAACAACATTTCCTTCTCGCCGCGATCCGCCATGCCGGTCGCGGTTTCTTCTTCAACCTTGATACCGGCGCGCTCCGCCAACCGGCGCACGGCGGCGAGGAAATCCAGATTTTCGTATTGCATCACGAACTTGAAGACATCGCCACCGGCACCGCAGCCGAAGCAATGCCAGATTTGCTTGCCGGGCGTGACATTAAAGCTCGGTGTTTTTTCTTTGTGGAATGGGCAAAGCGCCCGGAAGTTCGCACCGGCTTTTTTCAGTGGGAAATATGCGCCGATGACGTCCACCACGTCATTCGCGTGGCGAACTTGCTCGATGATTTGATCGGAAATGCGTCCCGGCACAGTTACTTAAATTTTTCGTTGAATTTGATTGGTTGCCGGTGTGTTGGAAAACCATAACATTACCGTCGCGCCGCACCGCGACTCTTCGCACACTGGTCGATACCACATCTGACTTTGCAGCCGCGCCACGCCTAGCGTCAAGAGAATCATCAGTGCCGCCATTCGCGCCGCACCCAGAAATGATCCAATGAATCGCGACAACAGTCCCGGTTTCCCGGTGATCAGACAAACTAATTTACGGATTATCCACGCCACCGCCAACAATCCAGCCACCAACATCAACAGCGTTTGCCATTGAATGATTGGCGCAAATCGCAGTGTCACTCCGGTAATCAAAACCCAGCCGAGAATGCGAAGTAACTCGCTGAGTGCTCCGCCGCGCAAGCCGCTAATCACACCGGCGAGCACCGCGAAAGACCAAATCCAATCCACCCAATTCATGGCGATAGGCTAACAAATGCAACGGCGATTTGCAAATTAGGCAACTTATTTCAAAGAGAAGTTGATTTCTCACCAGGTTTCGATTATTCCAGTGCGACACGATTTGGGTGAGCCGGTAGCTCAGTTGGTAGAGCAACGGCCTTTTAAGCCGTGGGTCGAGGGTTCGAGTCCCTCCCGGCTCACCATTTTGTTTGTTGATTTTATCACCGGTGCAATGCCGA
>Ga0209083_1000136_pt1 | contig 112303 bp, 102 predicted proteins | sample AM7aDNAmetaG_FD_184132 | JGI IMG/M metagenome (GOLD analysis project Ga0209083, IMG submission 184132) | Freshwater microbial communities from Finland to study Microbial Dark Matter (Phase II) - AM7a DNA metaG (SPAdes) (version 3) | ecosystem: Environmental > Aquatic > Freshwater > Lake ...
CCAAAGAAATACGTTCCGGAGATGATTATGCAAGTGATGACAAACGCTTTGAACAACTAGAGAAACGACATCTTCAACGTCAACGAGATATTGCACGTTATTATAATTTCAATGTACCAAAGTAGAATTAATTACCACCTTAAAGAAATCTTTAAAAGTGGTGAATTACAAGAAGATTCAGTTATTCGAAAAATTCGAATAACTGCCGATGATAAAAAAAAATATTTAACAAATCTTTATAATCTGGATTCAATTATTGCTGTTGGTTACAGAGTCAATTCATTTCAAGCCACTAAATTCAGGATCTGGGCCACGAAAACCCTGCGTGAATTCATTATTAAGGGCTTCGTTCTGGATGATGAAAGGCTGAAACAAGGCAAGCGCTTTGGAAAAGATTACTTTGATGAACTCCTTGAACGGATCAGGGAAATCAGGGCCAGCGAACGAAGGTTTTATCCGATGAAAATGGCCGACTGGGTAAAGAAACTGGATGGGTTTCTTCAATTCAATGAATATGATATCCTGAAATCTGCAGGTAAAATATCGCATGAGGTAGCAAAACAATTAGCCGAAAAGGAATTTGAAAAATTCCGCATTACCCAGGACCAGCTTTATGAAAGCGATTTCGACCAGGAAGTAAAACGCTTTCTTAAAGTTCCGAAAAAATAAAGAATGTACCCAAACCGTTACAAATTGTAACACTTCTAAACATCATTCAGCAATGAAACAAAATATCACCCCCTGCCTCTGGCTCGACGGTAATGCGAAAGAAGCTGCAGAATTGTACACTTCGGTCTTTCCCGGCTCAGCGATAAAAAACATAAGCTACTTCGGGAAAGAGGGCTTCGAAACCCACAAACAGGAAGTGGGCAAGGTTCTCACGGTGAACTTCACTCTCCATTCCCAACCTTTCACGATCCTCAACGGGGGGCCCATGTACAAGCTCAATCCCTCGGTGTCACTGTATGTTGCCTGCGAAAAAGTTGGGGATGTCGATTTTCTTTATAATAAGCTGGCGGATGGCGGGATGGTAATGATGCCGCTCGACCGCTATGCGTGGAGCGAACGATATGCCTGGATCAGCGACCGTTTCGGGGTTTCCTGGCAAATTGCACTGGATGTCATTACTTCGCAAAAAATCACTCCGGCTTTTCTTTTCATGGGCAATCATCATCCGCAGTCAGATAAAGCCATTGAATTCTACACCTCTGTGTTCCCGGGATCGGCTATCGGCAGCATTTTAAGGTATGCCGGTGGCGGAAGTGAGCAAGAAGGATCGGTGCAACATGGGCACTTCAGCCTGAGCGGCAATGGGTTCATGATTATGGGCAAATCCATGCAACATGTCTTTGACTTTACCGAAGCCTTCTCCTTCCAGGTCTTCTGCGACAGCCAGGAGGAGATCGATTACTTCTGGGAACGGCTCTGTGAAGGCGGTTCGGAACAGCGATGTGGATGGCTTAAAGACAGGTTCGGATTGTCGTGGCAGATCATTCCTTCGGTCCTGGAAGAACTTCTGAGCGACCCTTCACGCGCTGGAAAAGTGATGGAAGCCTTCCTGAAAATGAAAAAGTTCATTCTGGCTGATCTTTATCAGTAAACGTTTCAAGCGTTAATCTCGATGCAATTATTGCTATAAGCGCCATAAGGGAACGGTGAACCTGAATGTCGAGCCTCTGTTTTCCTCGCTTTCGGCCCAGATCTTTCCCCCGTTTTTTTCGACAAACTCTTTGCAAAGGAGCAGCCCGAGCCCGCTGCTCGATTCTCCTCCTGTGCCCTTACGGCTTACATCCTCGTCAAGTCTGAATAAACGTGAGAGCCGTGACTGGTCCATGCCTATTCCGGTGTCGCGGACCGAAATCAAAACAAAGTCCCCTTCAGTCGTGATTTTTGCACTGATCACTACCTGTCCGCCTTCGCTGGTGAATTTTATCGCGTTCGTGACAAGGTTCCTCAGGGTGGCCCCGAGCATCTGTTTATCAGCATAGACTTCCGGTTCAGAGGGGATCAGGACATTCACACCGATTTGCTTATTGACCGCAAGTCCGGCAATGAGGTTGAGAACATTGTTTACAATATCCTTTAGCGGGACCCGCTCAGGTTCAAAACTTGTCAGACCTCGCTTCATCCTGGACCAGTCCAGCAGGTTCTCAAGAAGGACAAATAATGCCCCGGCCGATCTGCTCATTGAGGTAGCGAGCTGTATTATCTTTTCCTGGCTCATTTCATGCACCTCTTCAGCCATAATTTCTGTAAGATTCAGAAATGAATTGAACGGGCTTCTCAGGTCATGGGCTATAATGGAGAAGAACTTGTCCTTTTCGGCATTGATCCTTACCAGTTCCTCATTCTTTAATCTTAGCTGGGCTTCGCTTTCACGGAGGGCGTTTTCAACTTCCAGACGTTCGGTAATGTCTTCTTTAACTCCCAGGAATTGTGTGATATTTCCGCTGTTATCCCTGATGGGAGCAATGGTAGCCGATTCCCAGTAAAGCTTGCCGTTCTTCTTTTTATTGTGGAACAATCCCTTCCACTGATTGCCCGCCAGGATGGTATTCCACAGAGTTTCATATTCTTCAGCCCTTGTCTCCCCCGACTTTAACACTCTCGGATTTCGGCCAAGCAATTCCCTTTGCGAATACCCCGTGGTTTCGCAGGCTTTAGGATTTGCATATTCTATATCGCCTTCAGGGTCGGTGATGATAATGCTGACAGGGCTTTGTTCAACTGCCTTTGAAAGTTTGATGAGTTCATGCTCAGTCCCCTTCCTCTTCGTTATATCCCTTGAAATGCCAAACGTTCCAACGATATTCCCATTTTTCTCCCTCAAGGGCATTTTGGTTGTGCTGTACCAGTTCACCGAGCCGTCGCTCCTGATGGTTCGTTCTTCCTTATTCATCGACAGCCCTGTGCGGATGATTTCCTTCTCATCATTATACTGTTGGCGCGCAACATCCTCCATGAAGAAATCAAAGTCGGTTTTGCCTATCATTTCCGAAGGGTCCTTTAAGCCGAAGGAAATCGCGTGAGCCATGTTATTCCTGATGAACCTGCATTCAAGATCCTTGAAATAAATATGATCCGGAACATTGTCCATCAACGCAGCCATCAGGTAACGCTCCCGGTTTAGGGCTTGTTCGATCAGGTAATGGTCATCATGAACAGAAGCCGGTTTTTCAGGACCGCCGGACTCACTAATACTCATAATCATTTGATTTTTTACCGCCAGATACAATCATCAGGCAATATAATTCTTTATTAAGATATTGAACGTGCTAAGTGCACATTTGTTGCAATAAACAAGGAATGTAAAATGTTAATTTTACGAAAATTTATATCAAAAAAAAACAACAATTGGTTCTTACTTAAAAAAGCTTTCTGCAATGAATTATATTTGTAGTACTTATGTTCAGATCATTCCTGTATATCTCACTCACAACCTTGCTGTTATGCCATGCCGGGCAATTCCTTGTTTCACAGGAAGTTTATGACCATCAATGGCCCGGGTTCCGCGGCCCCTGGGGAAGGGGTTACCTCGATGGCTCTGTAACTCCTGAAAAATGGTGCATCGACAGCAACATCAACATCAAATGGAAGACCGCCATCCCCGGGCTGGCCCACTCTTGCCCCGTGATATGGAATGATTACCTGATACTGACATCCGCAGTCAATCTTAAAACTGAAGAATCCCTTAAGGTCGGTTTATACGGTGATATTGATGAAGCGGATGATTCCCAGGAGCATGAGTTCAGGGTTTACTGCCTTGATAAGAATACAGGGAAGATCATCTGGGAAAGGGTTGCACATAAAGGGATACCGAAATCCAAACGGCATACGAAATCCTCCCAGGCCAACTGCACACCAGCCACCGACGGGCATTACATTGTTGCCCTGTTTGGTTCCGAGGGTTTGTATTGTTACGATTTCCAGGGAAATCTTGTGTGGAGCAAAGACATGGGGATACTCAATCCCGGTCCGTACACCGAAACAGCTGTTGAATGGGGATATGCCAGTTCACCGGTCATCTATAACGGGACAATCATAGTACAGTGTGATATCCCGGCCGGGCCCTTCATTGCCGCAATGGACCTTACAACAGGTAATGAGAGATGGAGAACATCCCGGGGTGATGAGGTTTCAACATGGTGCACTCCTGCGGTCTTTACACATAATGGTAAAACCATGGTTATTGCCAACGGGTTTAGGCATATCTGCGGATATGACTTTGAAACGGGGAAAGAGATATGGACAATGAGCGGTGGTGGGGATGCCCCTGCTCCTACCCCGGTTTTTGCCAACGGATATATTTACCTCAACAGCGCACATGGAAAATCATCACCCATTTTTGTCGTGAATCCTGATGCCATAGGTGATATTACCCTGGCACCCGATAGCACCCGAAACAAGTACATATTATGGAGTGTCAAACGCGGAGGGGCCTATATGCAAACTCCACTGGTTTACAAGGGTTACCTGTATAATCTTCAGGTCAACGGCATGTTTACGTGCTTTGATGCCCTCACCGGCGAAGTCAAGTATAAAGAGAGTCTGAAAGAAGCTTTCTCTGCTTCAGGCATTGCAGCTGACGGCAAACTTTACTTCAGCTCCGAAGAAGGGAATATCTATGTGGTCAAAGTGGGTCCTGAGTTTAAACTGATTGCCAAAAATTCCATGAAAGATGTTTGCATGGCTACCCCGGCCATTTCGGGAAATGCCATATTCTTTCGCACTCAGCACTTTCTGATTGCCGTTGAACAAGCGAAATAAGAGTTCAGGGGACTGATTAATGGTAACTTTTAAAATTCACCCACTCCTTTTCCACTGAGAAATTGGGTCCCCTAAGGATATAGATCGGTATATCTCTTTGCTGCTTTGTGCAATCAGGACAATAATAATCCGCGGCTTTTTCGACACTTTTGAACCTGGGTCGAACATCATCTATATCAATGAAAACGGCAATGAATGTTTGTATGGAATCGGAAGGCGGCCCCCAGGAATGAAAACTGTTATGGGTGCAATAGACATGGGGTAAACCAAACCCGGAACCGTATAACTCCAGCGCCCCGGCTTCGCCATAATTGGTGGAAAGAATAACTGTATTTCGTTTTTCATTACCCGGCAAGGCCTGGTAAACCTTTGCAACTTCAGCCGCCAGTTCCCTCCAGCCAATTCGGTCGGCCAGCCATTGAGGCAAAGGTTCGCCCACTTTACCCGCTTCAAGATCAAAATGTAATCCCAGACGGGAGATATATTTTTTTGTTAGCAAGGGAGATAAGATCGGACAAAAAACAGGAGTGAATATTATTCCGCCCGCAATCAATAAGGTAGCAGCAATTAGCTGGCTGAACCTTAACCAGGATTTATCCAGGTAATTCTCAAGAGCCACCGCTCCGGAGGCCATGAAAAATGTATAGATTGAAGCAATGCGGTCGGGCCGGCTCGAATGCCCCGCCAACATCACCAACAAAAGGAAAACATATGCAAAAAGCATAAACCGGTAAGGCTTTCCCTTTGGAAACACGAGAACAACCAGGCCGGTTAGCCATAAGGGAAAGGTAAACGGATTTACAAAAATAATTTGTTCAGCTATGACCTGTAAGTATGATTTACTGATGTTTTTTGATGAAAATGAGTTCCTGTAAAGTTCCAATGACGGAAAATGATGGATATACTGCCAGACGAGGTTGGGAATAATAAGGATAAAACAGGCCAATCCTCCCAACAGTATCCAGCGGTTAAACAACAGTCCCCTTTTATCTGAAAATAAAAGCCCGATGATGAGAGCCATTCCATAAAGTATCATGGTATGTTTCATCTCCAGGCCAATCCCCAGGAGAATTCCAATATGCAGCCAATACCTTTCGTTGTTCTCCTGAACCATCATAATCACAAAATATATAACTGATGTCCATATAAGTGGTTCATAGGCATTCATGGAATAAAAACTGCCAAATAAAATGAATACGGGCATAATCATGACCGCTAATCCTGCAAGGAACATGCTCCTGTTACTTCCACCCAGGCGCCTGGCAATCAAACCGGTCATAAATACCGTTGCAGCAATGCTTACAGCCGGTAGAAATCGTATGGCAAATATGTTATGTCCAAAGAGGTTTTGAACCACGCTTAATAAGACAATGGAAAGTGGCGGCTGATCAATATAACCAAAGGCCAGTCTTTTGGCACAAGCCATAAAATAGAGTTCGTCGATAAAAAAACCATATTGCTTGATGCTGCTGCTGATCATGAAAATTACAAAAGCAAACAAGGAGAGTCCGGCGAGGTACCAATAACTGGTTTTTCGATTTTTTGAATTCATCTGTTCTGACAATATTGTTAAACAAATATATAGAATTTTGGCGGCCTTGAAGCAGATCAGGAGCCAGGCATTTCCAATTTTTACATTCTGATTTTTTTTATATCTTTACCCCCAAAGAGCCGGCTAACCAAGGTAAATCCGGCAGTAACGTCATTACAAACATTTGGATTCATCTATGAAACATCTGATAGCGTCAGTTGCGTTTTTCTTACAATTCGCTCTGGTTAACGGGCAAACTCCGGTCGTGACAAACGACAGCCTGGCAGTTTATTTAAGGGAACTCAAAGACGCGACATGGGCACATCGCGATCTCTGGAATAAAGATCTCTATGGACCAATCCTGCTGGTAAATCCGGAAACAAGGCAACTGTTTGCAAATGTCCCTGATTCCGCAGGATTATTGAAACTTAATGGGTCCGTTTATTCATGCGTACTACCCGAAAATGTGAACATCGCCAATACTTCCAGCCACTGGAACGGGAGGGATTGGGCTATGATCAAGCTGCCACTCCCTTCAAACAAAGAGGACAGGATCAACCTTATGGCCCATGAATTATTTCATGTTTCACAACCTTCACTTGGTTTCAGGTTATTTAATGTTGCGAACAATCATCTTGACCAGAAAGACGGGAGGATATACCTGAGGCTTGAACTGGAAGCCCTGAAGAAGGCCATACAATGCACTTCATCCACAGAAAGAAAACAATGCCTTACCGATGCGTTTACATTTCGCATGTTTCGGTATTCCCTTTACCCGGGTGCTGATTCAAGCGAAAATCTCCTGGAACTAAATGAGGGTATTGCTGAGTACACCGGTTTAATAATAAGCAATATGAGCAGGGATGATGCTGTCAAAGACATTGTTCAGCGTATGGATCAGTTCATGACATTTCCAACATTCGTCCGTTCTTTTGCCTACCAGACAACGCCTGTTTACGGATATTTGCTTTACCCGGACAAGGCTGGCTGGAACAGGGAGATCAACATACACACCAACCTGGCTGTTTATTTTATCAAAGCATTCAATATCACCCTGCCTTCTAACTTAAAAGCCAGGGTTGAAGAGATTTCAGACCAGTATAACGGGAAACTGATCATTGCCCAGGAAACGGAAAGAGAGGCTAAAGCAAAACGCCTGATCTCTGAATTAAAAAGTAAGTTTGTGGATCAGCCTCACTTTGAAATCAGGCTTGTGAAAATGAATATCTCTTTTGACCCAAGGAATATCGTCCCGGTTGAAGATAAAGGTTCATTTTACAAGAATGCCAGGATCACCGATGTCTGGGGAATCCTGATGATTAATAACGGAGCCCTCATGAGCCCCGGCTGGGATAAAATTTCGGTGAGCGTTCCCCTGAAAACTGAAAATAAAACCGTCAGCGGGGATGGCTGGACTCTGGAACTTAACGACGGCTATAAGGTTTCAAAAAATGAGAATACCGGGAACTATTCGCTCATAATGCCCTGATCTATTTTACCAGCTGAGCATGTAAAAACATTCCTATGTTCCCCGGGCAGGTATGCCACTTACCTTCACATGTTTTTCTAAACCAGGTTGCGCCTTTCGTGTTTTCTGACCAGAACTGAAGGCTGCCTTCTCCCAGGTCTTTATATAATTCAAGGGTTACCAGGTATGCTCCTTTCAGATAAATCGAGTAACTGCCCAGATCGAATGTAACCGTCTTATTGATCTTTTCCCTGGCAAATGAAACATAAACAGGCCTTGTCAATATATTAATAAACCCGGCCTGGCCTGATTGCCGATATATGTTTAACCTGTATATCACCGAATCAAAGGTGCAGCTTGCAACATCCAGGTTTATGTCATTGATGAGAACCATTTTTCTTACTTCCACCTGTATACCCATTTCACAGCCAAGGTCATTATATGCAAAACCTGCAGACAGGTTATCAGGAATAACAGGACTTCCAAGGACAATTTCCCTGGTTTTATCATAAACTATTTCTGATTCTTTTAATTCATAAATACGGGAATCCAGGAATATTTCGCGAATCGAATCTGTGCAGAATTGCCTTACCAGGAAGGTTTTCGATTCATAACCTATCATTGAAAATCTCAAGGAATCCTGATTATAAACAGAATCAATTTTCAGCGAAAAATGGCCGGTCTCATCCGAAACAGTTCCGACGTTTGCAGAAATAATGCCAATGTTCACAAAACCGACCGGCAATTTTGTCTCTTTGGAAAATACAACACTAGAAAAATACTGGCTGAACACCCTAAATGGAGCGAGCAAAATCATTATTGAAATCAATACATTACGAATCAAAGGGAGCATCATTAAGTCAAAAATGAAGAAAACTCTTATTAATGGGCTGATTGTTCAATCAGCCTTTCTGTCATTACTTCCCTTTTTTCTTTTTAGGCTTTGGGTCCGGCAACTCCATGGCGGTGATCCTGATCAGTTCGCACAGCCATTCCCTGTCTTCAAGTTTGTCTTCGATGAGAAAACTAAGCTTCGCACCGGGATATGCAGGAGCTTCAACAGGGCTTCCTATAAATGCACGTCCGCCCTGGGTTGGCTTGACGAAAAACTTATTATCGGCTGCCAGCGCAACCACTTTACCATCGAGATAAACTGCATATTCTCCAAACATCAGTTTGCTGGTGATCTCGCCGGAACCTGATAGCTGGTCGGTGATGAATTCAATGAAATTTTTGTTCGTGGCCATGAGGGTTTGCTGATATTAATAATAGGACATTCCAAAGCTACGAAACAGGCATTGATTTGAAAAATATTTTTAACCGCCGCTCCCTCATCCGCAGAAAATTCCTGAGATCATACTAGCCTGCGTTTACTAACTTTGCTCATTCCAAAACACTGCAATAAATGGAAATGATTCTGAAGGATAGTGCTGCCATTAAAGGGATGGCAATTCATAAGGTTGGGAATAAGTTAACGGAGGGGCTTCATTTATCGAAATCGGTTTTTCAAACTAATGAAGACCTGGATGGTTTGTTCCTGGATTATTTTCTCACTCCTTTCAAAAAGCAGGAGTACTTTACTTTTTATCACGACAGCGATCTTGGCCTTAACGAGGTTTATACCTATGCCTGCAGGGTTTTTGATGAACCTGCCGCTCTGTGCGAACAATCGGTAAATCTTGCAAAACATCTCTATGAAAAAAGCACCCATCCAAAAATAAAAGGCGGGGAGTTTTACACGGTTTATTTCAAAGATTGCGCCCTGGACGGGGAAAGAGTTGATGCCCTGGGGCTCTTTAAATCGGAAAACAAGGATACTTTCCTGAAAGTTTTCGCATTGGGCGACAGTTTTGAAATATTAAGCGAAGAGGGCATTAACATCAATAAGCTGGATAAGGGCTGCCTGATATTCAATACCGAAAAAGAAAACGGTTTTATCGTGGCTGTGGTTGATAACACCAATAAAGGGACCGAAGCCCAGTACTGGATGGATGAGTTTCTGCATGTCAAACAGCGTAAGGACGAATATTACAATACTCAGAATGTGCTTTCGCTTTGCAAGAACTTTGTGACTCAGGAACTCCCCCGTCAATATGAAGTTTCCAAAGCCGACCAGGTTGACCTGCTCAATAAATCGGTGAAGTTCTTCAAGGAGAATGAGAGCTTCGATATGAAGGAATTTTCAAATGAAGTAATAGAAAACCCTGAGATCATCGAATCCTTCAGACGTTTCAAAGACACATTCCAGCGCGACCAGGATATCGATATTGCCGATAATTTCAGTATTTCGGAAAGTGCGGTTAAAAAGCAGGCCAGGATCTTTAAAAGCGTGATCAAACTCGATAAGAACTTCCATATATATATCCATGGCAACCGAGAGCTGATCGAGCAGGGAAGCGATGAAAAAGGAAAATATTACAAGGTGTATTACAAGGAGGAAACCTAGGCAATGAAACCTGCAGGGAAACCGGAAAGGCAGATGGCCTTCAGTTTCCAAAAAGCCAAAATCCCCGGGCCAGGTTAAAAACCATGTCCGGGGATTGAATTTTACAGGTTAATTACTGTATCACAAGTTTCCTGGTGACCGTCTGCAGCTCGGTCTGAACCTTTACAAAGTAAACTCCCTTTGGAAGAGTTGAAAGGTTGATTGACCTGGAATAGTCCGTTGCAACTGATTTGATCTGATCAGAGTAAACTGTATTCCCGTCAACATTGCTGATTGTAACTTTCAGGTCTTTACCTGCGCTGCCTCTTACCAGAAGGGTAAAGATGCCGGAAGTGGGATTGGGCATGATGTTCACACCAAACTCAGCATTTGTAGCTGTAACGATACCAACCGGGAACGAAAGCCTGATGAATACGGTATCTGAAGCTGTATCGGCACAAGGAAGCATTGGATATGCCTTGAGTGTAAGTACAACGCCTCCTGTCTGGCTGTCGTTTGAACCTGTGTTATACGCAGTGACTGCGGCTGAATCGTTTGTGAAGGATCCGTCGCCGGCAGTCAGCCATTTCACACTGCTGTAATTTGTTGCAGTTCCGTTTACCGGGAATGAAACAGTGGTGTTCGGGTAAGTGGTATTGGGACCTGCATCAGCAATAGGATGCTGGTTAACGACAACCTGGAGGGAATCGTTCACTGTTGTGGTCCCATCATTCACCGAAATGAAGTAAGTAGTGTTTACAGAGGGTATTGCAATCGGGTTGGCAATGCTTGAAGTGAATCCTGCAGGAACCGATGTCCATGAATAAGTGTAATTACCGGAACCTCCCGTTGGAATTGCATTAAGCTGGGTTGAACCTCCGATACAAATGGGATCGGGGGTTGCTGTTGCAAGTACACTGAGAATATTGGCAAAAGTAAAGGAGGCAATCCTTGTTTTCCAGCTGGAGCCCATACTGGAAAGGTATTCTGTCGAATACCAGAAAGTCGTTTCGTCGGTAGGATCAACGGTCATGGTACTGTAATCGCCCCAGCGACAGGTGCTTCCACCATCCTGGACATTATTGGACCCTGTACCATAATAAATTCCTTTTTCGGGTAATGTCATAGCATTCAATGAATCATTTTTCAACCTCCCGGTGAATTTAATGGCTGGGTACATAGAAGAGCTCGATATATTAAAGCCAAGAGCAATGTTCCCCAAAGAGTCCATGGCGCAACTGGCCATCCAACGGCTGTTACCATCACCGGGATCATAAGTCGATTGCTGGTATATACTCCAGTCACCCGTGGTTTTTCTCAGTTCATACCAGCGTACCCCGGATACATTGCCACCCACATTGACAGTATGGTTGGTTACCATTGACCAGTGGTCGTTAAATTTCCGGTACTGCAAACGGTACATCAGGCGGTCGGAAAGAGTCCCTGCCTTCGTGGTAGTTCCTTTCTGGGAAATTCCGGTGAGGGTGGGATTGAAGGCATCCACAGGCAGTTGGATGAAATTCCCTAAAGTACAATTGGTGGTGTTGGTCCAGTCGGTATGAAATTCATATACTCCCAGGTAATCAGTATTATTATGAAAGTAGACGTAATAATTCGGTGTTCCAGCCGGAGGGAATGGTCCGCTGCAATCGGAAGGCAGCATGGAGTAGGCCGGGCTTGACGAGGGCAGGGTCAATAAAACCATCTGAGCCCCCGAGTTGCCTGCTATCATTGAAGTGCGGTCAAACACAGCCTGTCCTGTGCCAAGAAAGGAGGTACCGGCTGAATTAAAACGGTTAACTGCCATGTAATAGCCATCGGGCCAGATTCCCCATTTGGGATAATCGGGAAGGCCTGTGAAGGTATATTCCCAGCGATACCAGCTTCCGGTAGGATCATTGGTCTGGGATACGGCAACCATCACCAGGTCGAATCCCGAGGGGTACGAAAGCTGGGCAATGAGCCAGCGGTCGGCATCTTTATCATACATTACAACAGCATCTCCCCCATTCTGGTTGTTGGGCATACCGTTCCAAAGGGTGGATGTGCTTACCGGCCCTAAGAGCTTATTACCAGTTTTATCGTAAATCGAAAAATGACAGTTAACCACTGCAAAATAATGGTTCGGGCCAACTACGCCATAAGTATCGGGAGGGTCGTATCCCTGGGTGTTGCTGTTTCCGTCAAAATTCTGAATAGTTGAATCGGCCGAAGTCGCCCTCATATTGTAATGTTTCTGCCGCCTGGGGTCGGTCCAGCTTTCGGGAAATTTCTTCCTGCTGTTTTTATTTAAATCGAAAAAATTCCTGATGACCTTCCAGGAATTGTCGGCTTTCTCCGGAACGGTTTTTAATATATCTCTCAATGGAGGGGAGACATCAAAATACGCTGCTTTCTGGACGATGGGTTTTGAACTTTCTGTTTGTGCAAACCCTGAAAGTACAAAGAGACAAATAGTACTCAACAGTAAAATAGGTTTTTTCATCGGCTATAGGTTTAATTTAGTATAGTCTGCTTTAAGTAAAAATAAATGAATCAATGGATTGGAAAATTCAGGGATTCGGTCCAGAAACTTATCAATCCTGACCGCCGGCAAAAGTAAACTTTAAAAGGACATTGCAAATAAATAAAGGATAAAGATTTTATATCTTCCGGGATGGGTTAAGCTGTTTCCTCATCCGCAGACATTAAAATAGCTCAATTTATCACCTGTTCCCGTAAGCGTTTCAGCCTCTTCTGCCGTTTGAATACCGTAGTGTAAGCGAGGCCCGAGGTAATTATCAGAAGGCTTAGTCCGAAGTATGCCCAGCCCGGCCAGTTCAACAGTGATGTTCGTCTGACAACACTCAAAACAACCGAAAGCGACATCAGCGAGGCCCAAACAATGGTCATTTGCCTGCAGCCATGTATCAGGGAGGGTTCATGCCATTTCTCTTCGGGCAGGCCTTTTCGCGCATACTGCAATACAAATGGTTTGCCAAGCAGCAGGGTCAGCCACATCACCAGGGTAAGGGCCGAATTGGAGAGAAGGTCCATATACATGGCAACCCACACCAGGTGAAAAAGGTTTATCGTGATAGCGCAAAAGCTGAAGAAGACCAGGGTTCCCCAGGTAAGGATAAACCCTTTCCTTAGCTCTCCATAACCAAGAGCCAGGCAGGTGACCAGGCTTATTAATATAGCCCTTTCCAGGCTTGAAAGGGAATTGCCCGAAAGGAACAGGAAAAGAAGCCAGGGTGCAAATCCAAGCACCAGGCTTCCCAGTTCTTTCAGATCGGGAAGTATGCTTTCAGAAGATTTCATAATCCGCATTTTCATTATTTACTTTCGTTATGGTTATTAGCCATAGCTTTGATTAGGGCGTGCAGGCAGCAAATCGATCGTATGAACCCAGGCAAGTTACTGTGCCCGATTCCGCAGCAAATGCCTGAATATTACCCCGAGATCAATTTGTTTGAACCAAGCTGCAAAGTTCAGTAAAACAAATAAAAATATATAGATTAATTTGAATTTATTTAAAATCGTAATTTAGCATAACTAAACATACTACATTGCTCACCGGCATTTCCGGTATTTATGATCAAAATCCTGTGGTATCGGAAGATTCGCTTTTGGGGAAGACATGGCTACCGTTTCCTGTTTTTTTTCCTTCTGCTTTTTTCACAATTCGGCCCGTTGGTTTGCTTTTCCCAAACAGATACAGAATTCTGGTTTGTAGCCCCCGAGGTTTCAAAATATGGGAGCTACAATATGGACATTCCCATTTATCTAAGGATTTCCACCTTTGGCCAGGCAGCAGCGGTAACGGTGTCACAACCGGCGAACTCTTCATTCACTCCCATAGTCGTAAATATTGCCGCCAACGGATTTTCAACCGTTGACCTGTCGCCTTACCTTGACATGGTTGAGAATAAACCTCCCAACACCGTTCTCAATTACGGGATCCATATAACGGCAACCGCTCCCGTGAGCGTTTACTATGAAGTGGCCAGCACCTATTGCAACTGTAACCCCGAGATTTACACCCTCAAAGGGAAAAATGCGGTGGGGCAGAATTTTATCGTACCCACCCAGAATTACTTTTCCAATTCAGCATCATACACGCCAACACCATACAATTCATTCGATATTGTAGCCACTTCCGACAACACCCTGGTCTCGATCACTCCGTCAAAAAACATTGTCGGCCATACTGAAGGGGCCCTTTTTAACGTCACTTTAAACCAGGGGCAAACCTTCAGCGCCGTTGCGACTTCCCAGGCGGCAGCCAATCATCTTTGGGGGTCGGTTGTAACATCCAGCAAACCGGTGGCTATTACGATGAGTGATGATCTTTTATACGGGATAACAGGGTGTGCCGACCTTATAGGCGACCAGATAGTGCCGGTAGCGGTTACCGGCACAGAATATATAGCCGTGAAAGGCAATCTCACCAATAACGGGAACCGTGCATTCATTGTAGCCACCCAGGACAATACGAATGTTTATGTCGACGGGAACCCGGTTGCGGTTGCCACCTTGTCCACAGGCCAGCTTTATGACCAGAACATTTTGAATGCATCAACATATATAACCTCGACCAATCCTGTGTATGTTTTTCAGACCTCAGGGTTTGGCTGCGAATTGGGTGGCGCCTTGCTTCCATCCATCAATTGCACAGGTTCATCGCAGGTTGCCTTTACCCGTACTACAAATCAAACGCTGATAATTGTTATTGCAACCCGTATTGCGGATATCGGGAATTTCCTTCTCAACGGGGATCCCAGCCTGATAACCGCTTCCAGCTTTTCGGCTGTACCTGGTACAGCAGGGGCCTGGCAGGCTGCGAATATTTCTTTCTCGCTGGCACAGGTGCCTGTGGGCAGTGTCGTATTTATAAACAATACGTCCGGCCTGTTTCATCTTGGGCTTATGATCAGTGCTTCAGGGGGAGGATGCAGTTACGGGTATTTCTCCGATTTTACACGCTTAAATCTCGGGCCCGACCTGGGTATCTGCCCGGGTTCATCCACAACCATTCATGCGGGAACGGGATGGACCTCCTATCTCTGGAATACCGGGGCAACCACCGAATCGATAATAGTTCACAACGCCGGAACATATTATGTGACCGTTTCGGATCAGCAATGCACGCTTTCGGATACAATTTCGGTAAGCATGCTTTCGCAGCCCCAGGTTAACCTGGGGCCCGACCATTCTCTTTGTAACGGGCTCACCGAGACCTTGTCAACAACAGGCGGACCCTTTGCATCGTACCTGTGGAACACAGGAGCCACTACTCCTACCCTGCTTATCAACTCACCCGGGACATACTACCTGACGGTAAGCGGCAGTAACGGATGCACTGGGAGCGATACCGTGGTAGTAACTCCTGCAGCAGGGCCTCTCATAACGAACTTTCCTCTTTCAAAACAGATCTGTTCAGGCGACTCAACGTATATTGTTCTCGCTTCCAACCAGTTGGGGACGGTATTTTCCTGGTCTGCTTCTTCATCTTCCCCACTGGTTTCGGGGTATTCGGGCGGGGCCGGCGGCATCATCAACCAAACGTTGAGCAGTACCAGTTTAAATCCTGAAACCGTAACTTATACAATTACCCCGAATAATGCCGGTTGCATTGGGACTACTGTATCGTATTTTGTTACCGTAAATCCATTAATGAGTGCCAGTATTTCGATTTCAGCTTCGGCCGGTACAGTTTGCAGCGGGACTTCCGTCACGTTTACTGCAAGCCCCGTAAACCCTGGGCTTTCGCCAGTATACGCCTGGAGCGTGAACGGTTCAGCGGCCGGTTCAAACAGCAATACCTATACCTATGTCCCGGTGAACAATGACAACATCCTTTGTGTTTTAACATCCAGTGAAACCTGCGCTACGGGAAATCCTGCAGCAAGCAACCCGGTATCAATGGCTGCGAGGTCCCTTCCTTTCGTTTCATTTACTTCCTGCTTTGACACGGTAACCATTTTGAATGCCAGGCCCTTTTTACTGAAAGGCGGCATCCCCCCGGGAGGTATATACTCAGGTGCCGGCGTAAATTCGTTGGATGGCTCTTTCAGCCCATCGCTGGCAGGGACAGGTATTAAAACCATCACTTATACCTACCAGAACCAATATTCCTGTATGGATTCAAAAACCCGGACCGTTACCGTGCAGGCCACTCCTGCATTCAATTGCGGGCAAACGTTTACCGACATCAGGGATGGACTGACATACCCTACCGTATTGATAGGAACACAATGCTGGATGGGTAAGGACCTCAATTACGGCGCTTTAATTCCCGGGACTACCTTCCAGTTTGATAATTGCATTACCGAAAAATACTGTTATAATGATGATGCGTCAAACTGCAGTACATATGGAGGATTATATCAATGGGATGAACTGATGCTATACCAGACCGCGCCTGGATCCCAGGGATTGTGCCCTCCCTCATGGCATATTCCTGAACAGGCCGAATGGAATACGCTCTTCAATGCCCTCCAGGGACAGTCACTTGCCGGGAAACCTATTCAGGATTCAATTGTCAACGGGTTCAGGGCAACAGAAAGCGGGCTAATCTACAGCAACTCCAGTTGGAAATTCATGGGTTTCGCCACCATTTTCTGGAGTTCGACCTCTTCCTCGGCATACAAGGCCCTCTCCCATGGGGTCAACCTTATTAATTACAGCGTTTCGGATTATTCTGCAAACCGCTCGAACGCCTTTGCTGTAAGATGTTTACACGATTGAACCCCCTTTAGTTAATTTTATAGAATTGTCGGGCTTAAATTGAAAATGTAATGTACATTTGATAAGTTTAAGCCTGTTTTGATGAAAATCCTCAGATTCTTACTTTTCTTCATGGTAAGCCTGCCCGTTTGTTTTTCTTACAGTCAGGAACAAACATTGCCGGGTCCATCCCTGTATAAACTGAAGGTTGACAACTGGCAGATGGATCAGGGTTTACCGTTAAATTCAATTATGACAGCCGCCCAGACTGCAGATGGATGGATGTTTTTCGGAACCGAGGAGGGCCTGGTAAGATTTGATGGGAATTCATTTGTATTAATGGACAAATCGACTATTCCCGGCCTCAGGGTGAATTTCATAGGGACATTGCTGGGAGGACATGACACAAGCCTTTGGATTGGGACCGAGGGAGATGGATTACTCAGGTATAAAAACAGCTCCTTCACCAAATACAACAAATCCAATGGTTTATCGGATGACCGGATATTTACCCTGTGTGAGGATCCCGGAGGTGGTATATGGGTTGGGACATCGGGAGGAGGTCTCAATTATTTAAACAGTGGAAAGATATCCAGGTTTGACACAACCAATGGATTGGCAAGCAATTATATCCGTGCAGTTATAATAGGTGCCCGGGGCAGGATTTGGGTTGGGACACAAAAAGGACTTTCGTTGATCTGTAATGGAAAGATTAAAAACTATTTCATAAAAGACGGTCTTTCAGATGATTTCATTGAAGCGCTGGCATTTGATAAAGACCAGAATCTGTGGATTGGGACCAAGAGTGGTGGCTTAAATCTGTTCAAAAATGATAAATTCTCAGTTTATACCGAGAAAGACGGGCTTTCCAACAATGCAGTCACAACAATTTGTTTCGACAGGAACGGTATGCTCTGGATAGGAACCAATGGAGGCGGCATTACAAGAATGATGCAGGGGAGGTTCTACCCTTTTACAACAAAAGACGGTCTCAGCAGTGATCTTATAGCTAAGCTGTTTGAAGACCAGGAAGGAAATATCTGGGCAGGGACTTCAGGAGCAGGTATCGACAGGATCAAGAAGAAAACTATCCAAACCCTCACCACCAGGGATGGACTTCCGGGTAATGTCATCCTCCCGGTATTCGAAGATCATGAAGGGGTTTTATGGATGGGGATTGCAGGAAAAGGGCTGAATCGTTTGACAGATGGCAAGATTAAAACCTTTACACAAAAAGACGGGCTGCCCGAGCACCTGGTCCTTGCTATCACCGAAGATGTGGATCACACCATCTGGGTCGGAACTGCAGGAGGAGGACTTAGTGGATTAAAAGATGGAAAATTTAAAACCTACACCACCGAAAACGGTTTATCCAACAATGTTGTAGTTTCCCTGTTTAGTGACAAAGCTGGGGCCCTTTGGGCAGGGACTACAGGCGGTGGTCTCAACCGTTTACAAAATGGCAGGTTTTCTGCAATAACTGCCACTTCGGGTCTTTCACACGATAATGTGACCAGCATCCTGGAGGACAGTAAAGGGAATTTATGGGTAGGGACCAATCGTGGGTTAAATAAAATCATTGATAATACGATCAAAGTGATAACCCATAAAACCGGATTATCCAATGATTATGTTTTATCACTGTTTGAAGACTCTGATGGAAATCTATGGACCGGAACTGCCGATGGGCTTAACCTGATAAGAGACAGTAAAATAACACAATTTGGCATCAAAGATGGCCTGGTAGATGGTGTTGTGCTTAATATCATGGAGGATGGATACGGATATTTCTGGATAAGCTGTAATAAGGGGATATATAGGATAAGGAAACAGGATTTACTGGATTTTGCCGCTTCAAAATTAAAATCCTTGAACCCGCTTTCATTTGGGAAAGCTGACGGGATGGAGACCATGGAATGCAACGGGGGTGTTACCCCCGCAGGATGCACAACAAGGGATGGGAAACTCCTTTTCCCTACCATGAAAGGAATATCCATCATTGATCCCCGTATAATGAATTTGGTTTCTTCCTCCTTCTCCCCGCTATTCATCGAAGAATTCCTGGTTGACGGCCAGGCTGTGAACATGAACTCCACTGTATCCGTTCCGTCGAATTCCAAAAGACTTGAATTCAGCTACGCAGCCTTGAATTATACCAATCCTGGAAGGATCAGATACCGCTGCATGCTTAAAGGTTTTGACAAAAGCTGGATCGAATGCGGCAGCCTCAGGAGGGCTTATTATACAAATATTCCCGGCGGAGACTATGCTTTTATGGTGATGGCTTCAAATGAAAGCGGTCAATGGGATGAAAGGAGGATTGCCGTATTTAAGTTTCTCCTGGAACCTCCTTTTTACCGTTCCTTTCTGTTCTATTTGGGTATGATATGCTTGATTTTAATACTGACCTTCTTTGTGACTTATTATTTCATGGGAAGAATTCAGCGGAAACGGCTGAAACTGCTGGTTACCGAGCGGACAAAAGAACTGCATCTGAAAATGATAGCTCAGGACCAAATACAGGCCGAATTGCAAAAAATGAATGCAGACCTGCTCACAGCCAAGGAACAGGCTGAGTCGGGTGACCGTCTAAAAACAGCCTTCATGAACAACATTTCTCACGAAATACGTACACCCCTTAACGGGATCCTTGGATTTAGCCAGCTTATGGCAGATCCGGAATTAACACAGGATGAAAAGGAGCAATACTATTCGGTGGTGAAATTAAACAGCGACAGGCTGCTGAATACAGTGACCGATTATATGGATATTTCTCTCATCGTTTCAGGAAACCAGGAAGTCAGGAAAAACCAATTTGTCGTCAGCGATTTACTGGATGAAATCCATGACAGGTTCAGGAAATCGCCTAAAGCGAAGAAACTGGATTTGATAATTCAGAAGCCCCGGTTGGCGCATGAATTGCTGATTAACACCGACCGTGGGCTGTTATCCAAAGTATTATGCCACCTGCTTGACAATGCCATTAAATTCACAAAACAGGGCAGCGTTACTTATGGATTTATAGTAAAGGGCGGGCATCTTGAATTTTATGTAAAAGATACCGGAGTCGGAATTCACCGGGATGTGCAGGAAAAAATTTTCGAAAAATTCATGCAGGAGAATATATCCGATACGCGCGGCTATGAAGGAAGCGGACTGGGGCTGTCGATAACTCATGGAATTTTGGAGTTGTTGGGAGGACATATCTGGCTTGAATCGGTTCAGGGCAAGGGTTCTGCTTTCTTTTTTACCATCCCTGTTGGAGTATTGGCAGATGATAAATCCCTTGATTACAGAAACTCCGTGCAAAAAACACTCAAACCGCTTATTCTTATTGCAGACGACGAAACCTCGAGCAGCCAGTTTGTACAAAGCATACTGAACAAGGAAGGGATTGATTCGTTTGTTGTGTCGGATGGGAAACATGCTGTTGAAGCCTGTCATCAGAACCAGATGATTTCAATGGTTCTGATGGATCTGAAGATGCCTTTTATGGATGGTTTTGAAGCGACGAAAAGGATAAAGTCCTTGTGTCCTGACCTGATCGTGATTGCAGTTACAGCATATGCTTTAAGCGGGGATGAGAAGCGTGCTTTGGATGCAGGATGCGACGACTATATTGCAAAACCTTTTGAGAAAGAGATGTTGCTGAAAAAATTGAGAAAATACGGTACGACCGGCAGTTTATGAACATGAAAGTGAGCGCCTGATCTTTACGGGATCAAAGGTATTGTATAAAAGAAAGGTGCAGGGTCAGCGGGGTTCTTCCCCTGTTTGGGTTTAATAAAGGCTTTAAGGGAACGGTCGGCAGGAATATATAAAATCATCTGTTGTGTTTGAAGGTTATAGAGGTCACCCTGGTTCAGAAGCAGTGAGCCGGGCGCTTTGCCCCTGTAGGAACACATGATCTCCCGAACGTTTTCGGGACTTAATTTATGATTGTTCCCGTTCAGTTTATCTTTTAACTTTTCAAGCAGCAGCGACCAGCGACCCGTGTTTATTTTAGCATACTTCCCATTGGAATAATTGTCGATCTGGCCTTTGAGCATAAAGCAATTTACCGCGGCAATCATATGCTTATAACTCCAGCTTACCTGGGGATTTAATGCAGATGTATCATGGCGTAAAGCCCTCAGGGGCGTTTGACCTGCCCCGGCAATATTGTTCTCCAGTATCATTGTCTCCTGCTCATCAGCCAGGACAAGCAGATGAGAAAAAGCATATTTTCTTGCCAGGCTGGTCATTGAGGTGGCGAGCATTGAGGAGGTAGCCGATTCCTCCAACGCCTTGCGCAGGTCAAAACTATAGGAACGGCAGGCATCAGGATTATAATCCGTGCCGCTTACATCCGAATCGAGTATACCTGCCATAATCCCGGTACTGAGATTGATCCCGCTAATGCAGGCGAGGTTTCCAAGAGCACCGATCAGGTAGATCGTTTTCCCAGGGTACCTTATGCGTGTAACAGCCTGTATTGCGGGCAACTCATGGGCAAATAACCCGCCGAACCAGTCAAGGGTGCGATAAGCTACATTTTTCCCGTTTTCAGAGGCATCGCCCCAGCAGCCGAAGGCGCTGCATTGGGTGGTCCTGAACAGGTCGGGGATCATGTTAAAGCAATATACGATCTCCTCTTTGTTCCAGCTCCAGCTGCCTTTCATTACCGAAGCAAGACCGTCAAGCTCGTTTCGAAAAAATGGCTCAAGTTGTGGTTGTATGACTTTAAGACGCTCGGGGATGGTGTTGCCCCACAAACCTTCCAGTGTGGCAATTTCAAACATATAATATCCTATGATAGACTCATAGTCAGGCTCTATCCGAAGGATGCAGCGGCCATACTCCTCCCCCATAAGCTTCGGTGATGTACCCTGGGTGTAATCCAGGGTAACAAGGTAATACGGGCCCTTGTCTTCAATACTAACAGCGCCTTCTTTAACAGTAATCAACGGCTTGTCAGCCACCCCCTGCGCCCTGGCTGTATAAAGCCCGCCAAACTGAAGGACCAGGAAAGAAATCAGAAACAGTTCCGTTTTAACCACTTTTATATATTAAAGTACTTGTTTAGCAAAGATATTAATTCATTCTTATTAATCGGTTTACCAAGATAATCATTACAGCCAGCCTCCAGAGTTTTGTCCCTGTCACCTCTCATAACATAGGCTGTTTGAGCAATAATGATGACTTCCTTATTAAACCTGCGGATTCGCCTGGTGGCCTCAAATCCATCCATCCCCGGCATTTTAATATCCATCATGACCAGGTCTATATCAGGATTCTTTTGGCAAATATCAACAGCTTCTGCTCCTGTTTCGGCATGCAAAACCTCCTTGCTGAAATTCCTGAGCAATATTGTTATTAACCAATCTGAGGATGGCTCATCTTCAGCAATTAATATCTTCAGATTTTGAATTTCCGGGGTTTTATCATTATGCGAAATTCTTTTATCATCAGTTAAATCCCTTGCAGTCCCCTTGCTGCATGGTATCGTAAAAGAAAATACCGAACCTAGTCCTTCTTCACTTTCCAGCCAGATTCTGCCCCCAAGCAGTTCCACGTAGGCTTTGGCAATTGTTAAACCTAAACCTGCACCCTGCAATGCCTTTTTATCGGCAATATCAGCCTGGACAAACCGGTTAAAAACAGCATCCTGCCTGTCTCCTGGAATACCTGCTCCGGTATCTTTTACATAGAATTCAAAAAAACCGTCTTTCTTGTCATACCCGAATTCTATTGAACCTGTAGTGGTATATTTTATTGAATTTTTTATAAGGCATGTAAGTATCCTGTATAGTTTATTGCCATCAGTCTCAATGAATGAATCCTGTATAGTCAAACCGTTATTTACGAAAAACTGCAGGCCCTTGGCTTCGACCGAAGGTTTGAAGAAGGCGTACAAATATTCAGTTTGCTCGTTTATATTTGTTAGTGATACAGAAACATCAATCTGGCCCGATTCAATTTTCGAGATATCAACCAGATCATTGATGATGTTAAGCATGCGTTCGCCGCTTTTTTCTATAATCCGTATAAAATCCTGTTGTTCTTCTCCAGTGAGTCTGGGCTCACTTAGAAGCCTTGCAAATCCCAGAATCCCGTTCATAGGCGTACGGATTTCATGGCTCAGGTTAGCCAGGAAGGCAGATTTAAGGCGGTCGCTTTCCTCTGCTTTTTCTTTAGCCCGGATCAATTCCTGCTCAACTCTTTTCCTTTCAGTAATATCGCGAAAATAGATTACGCGACCAAGGTATTCTTTATTGGCACTGAACATGGGAGAAGAATACCTGTCAATGATCCTGCCATCAATTAGTGTGAGTTCATCACGGCTGGTTTCCTGTTTATGATCAAAAATATATTGAACCCTCTGCTGGAAGAACCTGGAGTTTGGCATTTGAATGCTGACGAATTGAACAACCGGATTGTCGATCTTTTGTCCCAGAATATCAGCTGGGATTCCCCACATGTCGACAAATTTCCGGTTAAATGAAAGTATGCGCAAGTTCTCGTCCACTATCAGTATCCCGTCAATGGAAACTTCCTGCTGGGTTGATAAAAGAATGTTTCTAAACTGTAATTCCGTTTCAAAATGCTTCCTTTCAGTAATTTCATTTCCCATTATCAGCAAAATCGGCTTACCCGAAAGATCAACTTTTTCTACTGCAATGAGCATGGTCCCTGATTTGCCATCCTTTTTATTGATCTCAACTTCAAAATTATTGACGCTTCCTTCTCTGGTGAGTATTTCTTTCATATTATCCCTCTCACCAGGATTCTTCCAAAGGTTTAATTCCCTGAATGTATTGCCAATGACTTCTTCACGGGTATACCTTGTTACGCTCAGGAAAGCTTCATTTACTTCAATCCATTTCTCGGTGGCCATATCCGTTATACTTATGGGGATAGGGCTGGCACGAAAAGTTGAGGAAAAAAGTGCTTCGCTTTCCATGAGAGCTTTTTCAGCTTTTTTCAGTTCGGTAATGTCACGGGCTGTGACCACCGATCCGACTATCCTGGCATTACTGTCGCGGATAGGGGCGAAATTATAACTGCCCACCCAGGTCTCTCCGGTGTCTTTGCGTTTGAGGATGTATTCTGCGTTTATCGCTGTCTCTCCGCGTAAAGCCCTGGGGACTGCCCATTGCTCCAGGCTTGCAAGTTCACCGTTAGCCGTAAAAACATCAAAAAACCTCGGATATTCCGCCAGTGTCCTGGCACACTCCTCTTTACTCCTGAACTTATGATAAATCGCGAATGCTTCATTAAAATCGAGGAAATGCCCCCTGGAATCGGAAATAAAAACAGCGTCGGTCATGCTTTCCAGGGCTGTTTCAAGTTTTGTTTTACTTGCCAGGAGTTTATTTTCACTGTCCTTTAAAGCTTTCTCGTCAAGCTCCCTTTGGGAAATATCCCTGATGACCATGCTTGTCATTTCCTGGCCGTCGGCATCACGAAAGATTGAAGTGGACAGTTCAGCGGGAAATTTACTCCCGTCTTTCCTGATAAACGTCAGCTTCCCACTCGCTTTACCATACTCTTTTCTTGCCTGCAGGAGTACTTTAAGCTGAGGATCGGTCACGTCAACCAAACCGGCTCTCCCCAGTTTAATAATTTCTTCCTCGCTGTGTCCGAACATAGAACATGCCGAAGGGTTTGCTGCCAGAATCCTTCCATCGGGAATTGTCAGCAGTATGGCGTCAAGGCTATTTTCGAAAAGAGCCTGATACTTTGCAACTAAGGGAGAGATCGTTTCGGAAAGCGAATTATATTTCTGCTGCAAAGCCTGCAATTCTGTATGCAGTTCTTCGCTGGTTTTACTCTTCTTTTCCATAAATCCCCGGCGATATCACGATAATGAAGCCTGAATATGTATGAAAAAAAACAACCTTAGTCTATACTTTCGAAGGTTTCATAATGTTACCACCGGAACAACTAAAATACAAATAAAATTTTATTTAATGATTGATTGACAATGAACTCTCACAATTTCACCATTTTGCGGGTCTCGGTAAAGCTGTCACTGGATATTTGCAGAAAATAGATCCCGTGGCTCAAGCCCGAAAGATTCCCCAGTCTTATTGTATTCTGTCCCTGGATTCCTGCCGACATTCTTTCAACAACAGGTCTTCCTGTTTCATCGAAAAGCAGAAGTTTGATCTGTTCATCCCGGGTGCAGATATACTTCACAGTGAAATAATCCGTGAACGGATTAGGAAACACGGAAGCTGATAAAGCTGGGGTGTTACCAACCTTTAGAATAAGGAAAGCATTTTCAAAATCTGGTATTCCGTAACCCAGCAGTGAATCCGGGTGGGTGTACTGGCTGGCAGAACCCTGCATCGCCGAATAAAGATCGAAATTGGTAACCGCTGGATGGGATTGCCAGAGGCAGGTTACCAGGCCGGCAATTAAAGGAGATGAAAACGATGTGCCGCTTCCCCTGGCAACAGTTCCATCGGGCAGGGCCACTACAGTTTCCTCACCCATCGCGGCTATATTGGGTTTCACCCTCCCTGCTGTGTCAACTCCAACGCTGCTGAACCATGCCCTGTATCCATTGGAATCCACGGCAGCTATGGCTTCAACATAATCACCGTCGGCAGGAGCGCTCATACAATTCCAGCCTGAGCCTCCCGAATTTCCTGCGCTGTTTATCATGGTCATTCCCTTGCTTGCAGCAAAATTGGCCCCGATTGTGATTGGGGTTTTATGCCCGTTCATGTCGGCACAGGTATGATTGTATTTAGGGTCATCAAACGTAGTATACCCCAGGGAGGTATTGCAAACATCGGCCCCAACGCTGTCGGCAAACTCGGCAGCCGAGACCCAGTTATATTCCTCTATGATATTTTCAGAATTGACATCCTCAGACCTTAATAACCAGAAACTGGCTTTAGGCGCTGTTCCTACAAGCAAGCCCGGGAGGTTCCCGCCTATGATCGAAAGCACCGCCCCTCCATGGTAAAACTCCCGGTAAACATCATTACCATGCAAAACAAAATCGCGGGTACCAAGGATCTGCCCGTTAGCCCTCAGACTGTCAAAAGCCGCTATCGAGTCGGCATTCTGGAACCCGGCATCAATGATCGCGATCATTTTACCTTCACCATGAAATCCCAGGTTATGCAGTGCATCGCCTTTAACCTGGTGGATCTGGGTATAGGAAATGCCATAATTGTATGTTGATGTATATGTGGATTTAACTGCGGGAATGCCCGGCACGACAGAAAACTTCGACTCGATAAGAAATTTGCCGTCGGGATCAGGTGTGGTTCTGTTCCCCCCGGTGCATTTATAAACTCTCGATACAAATGGTAGGGCTCTGATGGTAGCCATTACCGAAGTATCCTGTGCATATACGGTAACTCCATTCAGCCATTTGGTGGGGTTCAGTATGGAAACACCCAGACTTCCGACCTGTTGGATATAGGAAGGAGTTACCGGCAGATCATTTTCAACAACCGGGATTCCCTGGGCATTCCTGCGGTCGATGGACCTCTGGGTAAGAAATGCCTGGGGGTTGTTAATATTATACGGGGTTCCGTTTTTATCGGTAAAGGCCACGAAAAATTTATTCGGTGCTACTTGAGCCGATACTGCAAAACCCAGAAACAGCAATAATGCTATGATATATTGACTTTTCATTTAGCTTGGATTAAAATCGCTGTAAAATTAGCAAGAAATCCTCATACATTCAACACAAAGGAAAGTATGAGGCCGGCTGGGACAAGAAACCCTAAGCAGTACCGGGAGACCCTGCCTGAATCAAATGGGGAATTAAATTGCCATCCCTCCTATTTTACTATCATTTTCTTAGTCTTCGTCACACCGTCAACGCCCAGCTGGTAATAATAAATCCCGCTGCCGATGCCAGATGCATCGAACTGCACTGAATATGTTCCTGCCGCCATGTTTCCTTTTTCCAGTATACATACAGCCTGGCCCATAATGTTATAAATTGTGAGTACAACAGAGGAAGGACGGCCGATCCCGAATGTCACAGTTGTTGAACTGCTGAAAGGGTTTGGGTAATTCTGGCCGAGTATAAAATCCTGCCCGTCCATGCCACTGATCTGCTCCACCCCTACGTTCACGCTGCCAGGCGTAAGATACCCGCCGTTTACGAGTGAATAGATCTTACCTCCAAGGTAAAGATTACCAGAGAGGTTTGCATCATAATGTGCGCTGAAACCGTTCCCTGTAATATTCGTAACGGTAAGCCCCGAGATCCCCGATTGATCGCTCACCGTAGTCAAGATTGAATTTCCGCCCAGTATCCATGAACTTGTTGCATCAAGGCTTAAAGAAGCAGCGTTTATAATTCCCGTGAGGGAAGTCGAATTTTCCAGAGCAGCCGTTATCGTGCTTCCTCCCGCAGTGACCAGGTTTCCATTGAGTGTTACCCCGCTGGCAGTGAATGTTGCCGTTGAAGAACTGATTACGTTAAGGATGTTCCCGGTACCTGCGCTGATACTTGCCCCATCGCTCACGGTTAAGGCTGCAGTGGCTGCATTCCCGGTTTCACCCGTAACATAAAGGGCGTCACCTGCAGTGGAATTAAGAGAGCCTCCGCTGATGGTCACGGTAGCTGCCCCGCTGGCCGGTGCAGTCTTCCATATCTTGATCCCTTCGGTAATCCCGCTGAGGGAAGTATTTGTAAGTAAAATTGAATTGGCTCCGTCAATGACACCGCCGCAATCCCCTGCCGAACTGACCGTTGCCCCTGTAACCGATATTATTCCGGTCGAATAGATCCCGGCCGAATGGCTGTTTGCAGCAGTCGATGCAGCAATAATTGTACCGCCAGTCACCGTTACCGTTCCACCTCCGAAATCAGTTGCTATCGCCGAAGAACTTGCTCCTGTAGTGGTTACATCTACATTGTTGAGGCTTACCGAACCCGCATAAGTCGCATCAACTCCATGGGCATTCCCTCCCGAAGCATTAATGGTACCGTTTGACATGCTTATAGCTGAACCGGATCCTGATGCAAACAGTCCGTTCCCGCCTGAGGCATTGGTTGTCACCGATCCTCCCGCGATGGTGATAACGCCTGCCAGGTTAGCAAGCACACCTGCATTGAGCCCGTACTGGCTGCTGTTGTTGACGTTTGAGGCATCGCCGGTTTTGGTCATGGTACAGTTATTCAGGCTGAGATGACCCGAATTCAGGACATACACGGCCGACTGGTCTGCAGAAATTGCTGCATAAGTCTGTCCTGTTTGAGTTGCAGTTCCTCCGTTGAGTGTGTATACACCCGTTTGGGCGTGTGCGGGGATTACAAATGCTCCATGGCATAAAACTATGGAAAGAAAAATCGGTAAGATATTGAATATCCCTTTAAATTGCTTTTTCATTTACCTGCTCTTTATAGAAACATCTTATTACTTTTGTTAATCAATTAACACGGGAAACAGGAAAGGTTGCCCGGGAAAAGAAATAATAAAAATATGGCAAGGTTAAGTTGTTTCCTGATCGTTTTATCAATTTGTTCAGCCTGTAATTACTTCAGGAGCACAGGGCCCGGGTTCAGGACCAGGGAATATGTGAATCGGAAAGTTGACTGTGACATCCGGAAGGATGAATCGTTCGACACCGACATTATCGTCAATAACAGTAAGTTCAACCTGAAATGCTTTACTGAATGCGGTGCTGAATTCACAATTTATGACACGATCAACGACACTCTTGTGAAACAGTACCGCGACAGGTTTTTTAAATTCAAGATACAGCACCAACAGTTTGAAAAAGAAATTCTTGTCACCAAAAAATTGATAAAAAAAGAATATGACGACATTCTCACTTATGAAAAATCGGTAATGGTTGATCCACGTTTCGAAAAGATTGATCCTGTGAATAATTCCTTAATGATCCACGCAAAATTCATGAATCCCAGGGGGATACCGGGCACCGATCTTTTTGATGATGTGTTTTTTGAAATAGGACTTGATGGCAGGGTCACCCTGATCAGGGTCGTACCATACCAGGAACCTCCCCAGGATCAGTAAGAATTCGTATTCACGGTAATAATTTACTAAACCTTAAAGGAAGCAATGAAGATTCCTGCAATTTTAAGCCTGACATTCTTTTTATTGTTAATTCATCCGGCGGTTGTATCACAAAGCTTCCTTTTAAAAGGGATGATCAGGGATGAACAGACCCTTAAGCCCATACCCGGGGTCAACATCAAGGTGTCTGGCACTGCAGCAGGGACTGCAACAGGTAAGGACGGACGGTTTGTACTCAAACTTGATAAAACCCCTTCAGGACTTGAATTTTCATGCATAGGCTATAAGGACGGGTTTTATGAAGTCAACCGGGTTCCGGGCAGCCCGCTCGAATTTCTGCTGAGTCCCAGGTCTTACAACCTGAAAGAAGTAAACATTACGGCAAACAATTATTCCTTCCTGTTTAAAAACAGGGATTATTCTGTTCTGGATTATGAACTGATGGATGATCAGGTTCTGCTGCTGGTTTTTCGCACCTTGCTTAAGCGCTCGCAACTGGTCCTGCTGAACAGGTTCGGCGACACCCTGTCGGTAACGGAACTGCCGGAATTGCCACCCAGCCTTCTTTACAAGGATTTTCTTTCAAACATTCACTACTGTTCAAAGCAAGGGAATGCTTACCAGTGTTATTTTAACAAGGAGACAAAAACGATAGATTTTTTATTTAAAACCACTCTCGATTCATTGAGGACCCTGTTCAGGCCTTTTATCTTCAGCATGAACGAGCACATATATTTCCAGGAAAACATTTATAAGGGTTTCGGGACAAGGTTCGGGTATATTGAACCGGGAACAGGGAAGAAATACATACGCCAGGTCATCAACAGTAAAAAAGTCACAGAGTTTTCTGATGACCAGACCTTTTATGCCCGTTGGAATAATGCGACAAGCGGGAATAACGCCTCCGACACCGATGATATTGAAAGTGAACGGGCATTTGATTTTTCATCCTCAGAGATAGAAGGGGGAACTTATGGCAAATTCGAAGCCAGGGCCCATGCCTTCGAATACTTTAACATGACCTACCCTGTGATTAAAACAAACCATAATACTATCGCTTTCTTTAATTTCGGAAGCGATGTAATTGAATTATTGGACAAGGACGGGAAGCAGATAAAGACGGTCCCGGTCTCGTTTCATAAAGATGCCTTATCAACTCCCGACAGCAGCTTTGCAATAAGGCTTTCTGAAACGGGCTGGCGTTGGGGTAGCAGTATACTGGTTGATGAATTAAACCGTAATGTTTATACAGCCTTCATTAAAGCCGGGATGGTCCGGCTCAACAGGATTGACCTTGAAACAGGTAAATTAAAAGCAGGAACGATCCTGCCCTTTCCCTTTCCCGAAAAGATAGAAATTTACGATGGCGAGGCCTTTTTCATCAACCAGGGGGTGAATGAAAACCGGAAACTTGTGAAGTGCAGGCTATGAAAGGCCAGGTTCTTTTGCCTTTATTTATTTAACCGAAAAAGAATTGCCGAAATTTAATTTTATCATTAAGCTTATATCTCCATGATTATTGAGTAATTTTGAGACTGCGGATAATTAACTCCAGGTCTCCGGTAATAATTACAAGTGCGGAGTCAGCACTATAATCACTGACAAAAAGAAAATGAAAAACATACTTGTATTTCTCAGCGTCATTGCATTGATCTCAATGAGCTCATGCAAAAAGGATTCATCATCATCTTCTTCAGCAACCGGTCTCGACAACAAGGACATGGTTTATGCGATCTTCATAGCCGGGATGTCGTGGGACACCCAGACAAAAGCGCTTAAATCATCGGTTCCCATCAACATCTCAGTAGATAATACCGTTAAAGGTCCCGAAGGGGGAAACATCAATGTTCTCGGCAGTGTTACCGGTTCAATGAATATTGATGATAAAACCGGCGCAATCATCAACGGTACAATGTTGCTTGGGCTTACCGAAACGATCAATGCATATGCATTCAAATCGAACGGGCAAACATACACCATGAACGGTGCACCGTATATTTCGCTCTCGGGAACGTTTACTCTTCTCTCCGGAGGCACTACTTTTGGAACGGCATCCGGTATGCAGATCGGTGGCGGTGTAAGGGTAACCGGACCCGGCTATGATCAAACCGTCAACATCAACCTTACGATCAACATCAATTCCAATGGTACAGGCGGGGATGTAAGCGGAACCATCGGTGGAGTGTCGGTTAATTACAAATTCTGAGCAAACTTCAAGCTTCATTCCTCCGGGGCCATAGAAGCCCGGTAATTGACCGATATGCCCGTACACGGGAAATCGGGTAGGGAAATTGACGGTAAGAATTTAAACCATGAAAGAGCAGATTACATCCTTTGACTCAAGCTTTGTAAATAAAAAAAAGGTATTGGCATTTTGTTTCGGCTGTTTTCTGATGATCTTTGCACCCGGAGCTTATGCCTGCACAACCTTCGTCATTTCGGGCAAACATACGGCCAACGGGAAACCAATACTGTTTAAAAACAGGGATACCGATCAGAGGCAAAATTCCCTTTTTCTCTTTAATGACGGGAAGTACAAATATACAGGACTGGTTGACGGGACCCATGAATGTAACACAATGGTATGGGGCGGTTACAATGAGACCGGTTTTGCGATAATCAACTCGGCTGCCTATAATAACAATATAGGTGATACTTCCAAATTGAAGGACCAGGAAGGGGTTATCATGAAACTTGCCCTGCAAACCTGTGCGACGCTCAAGGATTTCGAGAAATTGCTGCTCGACCTGCCTAAACCTATGGGATTGGATGCGAATTTTGGCGTTATCGATGCTGAAGGTGGGGCAGCATACTATGAAACGGGGAACTTCAATTTTACAAAATTTGATGCGAATGATTCGACCATTGCGCCAAACGGGATACTGGTCCGAACGAACCACTCAACCCGGGCCGACCTCACAAAAGGGTATGGCTTTGTACGGTACAATACTGCTTTGGGAGTCCTTACGGCAGCCGCAGCCGAAAACAAAATTTCGCCACGTTTCCTGTTTAACAATATCTCGCGTAATCTTACAAATTCATTAACGAAAACTGATCTGTGGACGAGCATACCCAGGGAAAAGGATGTCCCCGAATTCAGGTTCTTTATTGACTATATTCCAAGAGAATTAACCGCTGCATCGATCATGATCGTAGGAGCCAGGGACAAGGATCATGCAAGGGATGCTATGATGTGGACCATTTTAGGGTTTCCATTGGTTTCCGTTGCGATCCCCACCTGGATCAGGGGTGGAAGCGATCTGCCGAAAGCAGTCTCAATGAACGCAAAACTGCAGTCTCCCGTATGCTCTGCTGCAATAAAATTAAGAAGTGAATGCTTTCCCATCACCTACGATCGGGGATGGAATTATATCAATCTGTCGGTCGTAATCAACCAGCAGCATACCGGGTATATGCAATTGCTCCAGCCTGTTGAAGAGAAGATCTTTGCAAAAGCGGATGCATTGACTGCAGGGCTTGAAAAAGGGATTAAAACCGAAAAGGATATTCAGTCATTCTACACCTGGATTGACCAGTACCTTTCGGAACAATACAAGGCTCTGTTGAACCTGGACCTGTTTGAACCTTCGCCGGGGGATAATGGAAAACTTTCAACAACATCAGGACTGGATTAATTTTCCACGAGTTACCTTCTCGGCCGGGAAGCTGTGATCCTGGCCAATGATATTGATTTTGACCAGCTTAAAGAAAAGATTTAAAACAACAACCAAAATATCCGTATGAAGTTTATGAAAGCAGTCCAGGTTAATTCGCCCGGGGCAAATTTTGAAATAGTTCAGAAAGCAATACCCGAACCCAGAAATAACGAAGTATTGATAAAAGTTGAAGCATGTGGGATCTGCCATGGCGATGCCATTGCCAAAGAAGGGCATTTCCCCGGAATCAAATATCCCATTATTCCCGGCCATGAAGCAGTGGGTATAGTAAATAAGTGCGGGTCGGCAGTTTTAAACTGGAAGGTAGGTCAAAGGGTTGGAGTTGGCTGGCACGGGGGCCACTGCCATCAGTGCAGTGCCTGCCGTAAAGGTGATTTCGGGGCCTGTAAGCAATCACTGACTACTGGCCTTCACATCGACGGGGGGTATGCCGAATATATGATTGCAAGTGCGGAAGTGATGGTAAGCATCCCTGATGAGCTCAGTTCGGTGGATGCAGCTCCGCTGTTGTGTGCAGGGCGGACCACCTTCGGTGCTTTGAAGCAAAGCGGAGCCAGGGGCGGCGACCTGGTTGCCATACACGGGCTGGGGGGATTGGGGCACCTGGCCGTGCAATACGCAGTTCAACTGGGATTTAAAACCGTGGTTTTGTCCCGCGGCAAGTCCAAGCAGGAACTTGCATACAAACTCGGCGCCCATGTTTATATAAATACCGATGAAGGGGATGCCGCGAAACAGCTGATAAAACTGGGTGGTGCAAGAGTGATCCTTTGTACAGCCCCGAACGGCAAAGCCATATCCGAATTGATTCCCGGGCTTGGGCGCAACGGGCAGGCCATCATCGTGACCGGGGCCCGTGATCCAATGCAGATACCTCCGATGCTGTTACTGGGAGGGGAAAAATCAATAAAAGGATTTGTTACTGGGAATATGGAGGATGCCATCCGCTTCAGCGTACTTACAGGGATAATTCCAATGGTTGAAGTATTCCCCATGGAACAGGTGGCATTAGCCTATGAAAAAATGATGTCGGCAAAAGTGCATTTCCGCTCTGTGCTTAAAATTTCGTAGGACCTAATCCCCATACATTATGAAGCTTATTCATTGCATTTCCCTGGCATCGGCAGCGATACAATTTTTTTTCAACCCAGGGGAAACCCAGGCCGGAGTGAAAGCCGACAGCCAGGTCAGGCCCGTCTCAGTCATGCTTACCGCATACAGCACAACCCTCCTGGCCAACGGCAGGGACCATGCTCTTTTAAGGATAGCTGTTACCGACAGCAGCATGCACGAGCTTACATCGGCCAGGGATTCGGTGCGAGTGTATATAAGCGGCGACGGGAGGCTGAAAGGCATAGACGGCAGTGAACTCATTTTCCGTAACGACACTGCCGGCCTTAAGTATGCCGCATGCCGGCTCGAAAAAGGGAGTTGCAGCCTGATGTTCATTGCCGGGACCAAGCCGGGAAAGATCAAGGTTGAAGCCAGGTCGGGGAAGCTATGGCCGGGAACCCACGAGATCCATACACTGCCTGCCGGCCTGGTCATGAGGAAGCCAAAGCCCGATCAGCTGCCTGTTACGAAAAAACCAATCGACAGGATGATAGGTGCCGATATTTCATTCCTGCCCGAGATCGAATCCAGGGGAGGTAAATTTTCGGATCAAGCCAGGGCAACGGATGCATTGGCACTCCTGCGCGACCATGGATTCAACTACATCCGCTTAAGGGTCTTTGTAAACCCCGAAAACAACCAGGGGTATGCCCCAGGCAAGGGATATTGCGGGCTTAAGCATACCCTTGAAATGGCGAAGCGTGTAAAAGACGCCGGGATGAAATTACTGCTCGATTTTCATTACAGTGACTACTGGGCCGATCCCCAGCAACAGAATAAACCCCAGTCATGGGCCAGGCTGGATTTTACGACCCTGAAGGATTCGGTAAAGGCATATACATCAAGGGTGCTGCTTGCCTTGAAAATCCAGGGGACCATGCCCTCCATGGTTCAGATAGGGAATGAGATCAACCATGGCATGCTCTGGCCCGAAGGGCATATAAGCCAGTTGGACCAGCTGGCCGGATTGCTTAAATCCGGGATCGAAGGCGTGGAGGCGGTGGACCCGAAACTGCCTGTGATGATGCACCTGGCCCTTGGAGGACAAAATGAAGAGGCTGTATTCTGGCTCAACAATATGATTGCCAGGGGAGTAAAGTTCGATATCATCGGGCTCTCCTATTACCCGCGCTGGCATGGCACACTGAATGACCTTCAGAACAACATGCTTGACCTGATAAAACGATATCACAAGCCTGTTAATGTTGTTGAATACTCCGATTTCAAGTCTGAAGTGCATGATATTGTTTTCGGCCTGCCCGATGAAATGGGCAAGGGGGCCTGCATATGGGAACCTCTCAACCAGAGAAGTGGCCTGTTCGATAAACAAGGGGCAACCACAAAACTCATAGTGGTATATGATGATTTAAAAATCAAATATCTCGGCGTGAATAAGTGATTGCGTTCATCCAATGAAAAAATTAACAACTCTATAAAATCAATAATGTCGGGCAAACGGCCTCTCTTTTTTCTGTATGTACTGCTGAGTTTCCTTTTCATTAATACGGCCAGGGATTACGGGCAAAATGCCAGGAAAATAGAAAGATTCATCAGTAAGAATAAAGTCGTTGACTTTGCTATCAGCTTTAGGGCAGATTCTGTTCCTGAGAATTTAAATATACAGTGTGAAGGGGTCCTGGTATCTTCAAAAAACAAACAGATTGCCATTCCTTCTGAACTTTTATCAAGGTTCTTCAGTTCGAAAGATGTGGTTATAGGTAATACAGGCAGGCTGATTCTCATCAATCCTCATTCGGTTCAACACGGCAAAGCAATAATTTCACTCAATCTTTCGCTTGGACCATCCCTTGAAAAAGCCTTGACCATCCCGGTGAACTACCGGGGGAACCTCATTTTGAATTATTCAGGCAAAAACGGAAAGGAAGGGAAGGACGGGGAAACAGGAAAACCCGGAATTATGTCAGGGACTGCGGTTATTGATCCGGAAAAAGGAGGTGACGGGCAGAACGGGACCGACGGGGAGCCCGGAGGTTCGTTTTACATTTATCTTGAGCCATCTTCGATACAAGGAAACCACAACCAGGAATTAATCAATATTTTCATCCACGATAAAAATGATTTGCCGCTCGACACATTTAGAATTGATAAGAGGTACTCGGGATTATATTTCATTTTAAACGGAGGCCAGGGTGGAAATGCCGGGAACGGAGGCCAGGGTGGGCATGGCGCCAACAATGAACAATCCATCAGCCTTGCCCATGGCAATGCGGGGGCTCCGGGAGGCAAAGGTGGTGATGGAGGTAACGGAGGTGACGGGGGGCAGGTGATGGTATACCTGGACGAAACCCTGGATTCCCTGACAGGCAGAATAAAAATTATCAACCAGGGAGGTAAATGCGGCCTCGGGGGCAAAACAGGCCAGGCTGGCGACAGGGGAACAACCTCTCTCTACAGGGAACAGTCACCCGGAAGAAAGGCAGGAGATGAGCAGCAAAAAGACCGGAAAACTTTACCTGGTCTGGATGGCAGAAATGGAGTGAATGGCCCGCCTATACAGACATTCTTCTTTAAGGACAGGTATTCAGCACCTCACTGACCATTCAAAGACCGATCCCTGAATAGAAATTGCCCCGGATTTAAACGTTTCTCCCCGGGAATAATTAATTTTACCGTTTCGTATTAAACAATAATATGATATCAACCCCAGGTCAGGCCCCGGGCTCTGGTTCCGGCATGCTGCATAAGGGAATTGACCGGGAGAAGTAAAAAAGGAATTATGAAATCAGGATATCTCGATCAGGCCATGCAGCTTGTTTTTCAGGAGCTTACTGGGATAATACAGGAGAATGAGTTCACTGAATATTCGGCACGGAAAATCAAGGATGATAAAGAGACTCAAACCATATACAGGGTTTTTGAAGGGGAGAAACTCAGCAGGCTTGCCCTGGAGCAGTATTCGATCAAAAGCAAAATGTATGGCCTCGTGGTCAATATTTATTCAAAACCCGGGTTCGGGATCCCGATTTTTACTTTTCAGCTGGGGGGACAGATTCCCGACAGAATAATTTTTGTTCTTGACATCATCCCGGTTTGTAATAAGGCAAAAGTCAACCAGCTTGTCAATGTATTGTTCAAGCAGGAGTGTTTAAAATATGAGAACCTGGGTTCAAACCAGGAATGGCTTGCAGAGATCACTTCGCCGAATATGCTGGTTTGCCAGTATAAAGCCTGCGATCCCCTGAAATTAATCGAATCCTTACGAAACTATTTAAGGTTCTGGCGCGATAATTTTTACAAACCTGCAATCCCACTGACCGATAATGATATAAAAGCCGAATCCACCGAAAGCCTTCTGCATTACAAAAGAGTGTTGCATGCAAATGATTCGGGTTTTGATATTTACCTGAAGAATTTCGGGCAGGCCATGGTGGACGTAATCGCACAGGCCGCTTTTGGAGGCGAGCCGGCACTGGAAAGTACCATAACGGCAAGCGACCCAGTCACCGAAACAACACCAGGCCTGAGTGTTGAATCAGAGGGGATCAAATGGACCACCGAAGCAATGAGTTTCCTGGAAGAAGCTCCCGGCTTCGTCCGCTCAAAGATTAAAGAAAAAGCAGAGGCTAAAGCAAAGGAGATGGGATTACATGAGATCACTCCGGATCTGATTGCCAGCCTGAGAAAATAACCAATAAATATAACGATATGACAAAATCATTAAAAGGAAGCAAGACGGAGCAAAACCTGCTGAAATCATTTGCAGGTGAATCCCAGGCCAGGAACCGTTACGAGTTCTTTGCCAGCGTTGCAAAAAAGGAAGGCTACGAGCAGATTGCAGCCATCTTTATGGAAACTTCAAACCAGGAGAAAGAACATGCAAAACGTTTCTTTAAATTCCTCGAAGGCGGGATGACCGGGATAACGGCAATGTATCCTGCCGGGATTATAGGTACAACGAAGGAGAACCTGAAAGCTGCTGCTGAAGGGGAACATGAAGAATGGACCGAATTATACCCTCAGTTTGCTGAAGTTGCAAAGGAGGAAGGCTTTATCGAAGTGTCGTTGGCCTTCCAGATGATTGCAAAAGTTGAAGCCGAACACGAACGCAGGTACCTGAAACTACTTCAGAACGTTTCGGAAGACAAAGTCTTTATGAAAGACGGCAAAGTCTGGTGGAAATGCCTGAATTGCGGGTATGTTTACGAGTCTGAAAAAGCCCTCGAAAAATGCCCCGCCTGCCTGCACCCGAGAGCATACATGCAGATGAGAGAAAACAACTACTAAGGGAAACTTGAATTTACAAGACTTAACTGACACCACCACGCTAAAAATCTTATGAAAAAGCTATCTGCAGCACTGTTGCTGTTTTGTTGTATGCTGATGACGTTTCCCTCAATTGCCGCTAATCCCCCCGACAAGCAATTGGATGCCGATAAGGCTGAATATGCAAAGCGGGTCAAAGAGGCATTTAAGAAAGCCTGGCAATCGTATAAAACATCTGCCTGGGGTATGGACGCAGTGAATCCGATCTCAAAAAAGGGGCATAACTGGTATGCCGAATCACTGCTTATGACTCCTGTTGACGCTTACAGCACGATGTGCATCATGGGGCTCGAAAAGGAGAAAAAGGAAGCTAAAGACCTGATCTTTGAAAAACTTGATTTCAACAAGGACTTTGAAGTCCAGCAGTTCGAGATCACCATCAGGATGCTGGGCGGGCTGCTGAGTTCATACCAGCTCGACGGTGACAAGCGTTTCCTCGGCCTGGCAACCGAACTGGGGAACAGGATGCTTCCTGTTTTCAACTCCCCTACCGGCATGCCTTACAGGATGATCAACCTGAAAACCGGCAAGGTCTCGGGCAAGATATCCAATCCCGCCGAGATAGGAACCATGCTGCTGGAATACGGGATGTTATCAAGGCTTACAGGGAATCCCGTTTATTATGAAAAATGTAAAAAAGGTGTTGTTGAAACCTATAAGCGAAGGGGTAAAACAGGCTTGCTGGGTTCCCAGATCAATGTCGAGACCGGCGAATGGGTCGACAGGCAGGCTCATATCAGCGGGGGCATAGATTCCTACTATGAGTACCTGGTGAAAGGCTGGTTGCTGTTCGGCGACCGGGACCTTAAGCTGATGTGGGAAACATCCAGGGATTCCATCAATAAGTACCTGGCCGATGAGGTCAGTACAGGGTTCTGGTATGGATGGGTTGATATGGATTCAGGGAAAAGGACACTTACTGAATTCGGAGCTCTGGATTGCTTTTTCGGGGCTGTCCTTTGCCTCGACGGGGACCTGGTACGCGCGGCAAAACTCGAGAAATCGATATGGAAAATGTGGAACTTGTATGGGCTGGAGCCCGAAAGCATTGACTACATGTCAATGAAAGTAAGCTCACCTTCCTATATAGTCCGCCCTGAAGCTATTGAAAGTACCTATTACCTCTGGCATTTCACCGGTGACAGGCAGTATTACGATATGGGCAAACAAATGTTCCTTTCCATTGAAAAATATTGCCAGACTGATGATGGCTATGCCGAAATCAAAGACGTGCGCAGCATGGAAAAGCTGGATGCCCTTGAAAGTTTTTTCTTTGCCGAGGCCATGAAATACTGCTACCTGTTCTTCGCCCCTGGTTCGGCCTTTGACCTGGATAAAGTCGTTCTGAATACCGAAGCTCACCCGTTTTTCAAGGTGCAAAGTAAATGATGTATTATTTATTGTTCTATCTTTGACCGACCGTTCAGTCATAGAATTATGAGCCCAAGAACGAGTGAGCAATTTGAAGAGATCCGTGAAGGAAAACGCCGGCAGATCCTGGATGCTGCAATAGAATGTTTTGCCACCACTGGTTACCATGCTGTTTCGATCAGTGACCTGGCGAAACATGCAGGCGTTTCAAAAGGCCTGATGTATAATTACTTCAGCAGTAAAGATGAATTGCTGAAAACCATTTTTCATGAAGTAATGACTGAGATGATGGGGTTATTAGTACCCGAGCCGTCGGGAGAGATCGACAGGGAAACTTTGCTGAGGTATTTCAACGGTTTTTTCACCAATCTGAAATCCAACCTGATGCTGTGGAAGATGTATATGGCTATTTTTAGCCAGCCTGCAGTCCTCCATATCCTGTCAAAAGAGATACAGGAAGCTTCAATTCAGCCCCTGGGCATGTTGGAACGTTATTTTAAAAAGCAGGGTTGCAAAAACCCCGCCCTGGAGGTTGCTTTCCTGAGTACCCTCGTAAGCGGGGTCACCTATGAATATATAGCCGATCCCGGGAATTACCCGCTCGAACAGATAAGAAAACGAATACTTGGTTTATATTAGGATATCATCCGCAGACAAAAAAAATGAAAAAACTGATCATCACATTATTAATGCTTGGAGGACTTCAGGGTTCATATGCCCAGGCACTGAGCGCAAAGGAAATCATACAGAGGGCCGATGACAAGAACCGCGGGCTTTCGAGCGAGGGCATAATGACCATGACGGTGATACGGCCCGACTGGACAAGGACCATTACCATGAAGACCTGGTCGAAGTTCAGGGAGTACTCATTTGTGCTGATCACCGCGCCAGCCAAGGACAAGGGGCAGGTTTTTCTGAAGATAAAGACCGAGATGTGGAACTGGGTGCCTTCCATCGACAAAACCATTAAGATACCCCCTTCGATGATGCTGCAAAGCTGGATGGGATCGGATTTCACCAACGACGACCTGGTGAAACAGTCGTCGATCGTGGTGGATTATACGCACAAGATGCTGGGGCGTGAAAAGGTGAGGGATATGGACTGTTACAAGATTGAGCTCACTCCCCTGCCCGATGCACCCGTGGTTTGGGGCAGGGTGATCATGTGGGTTACCGTAGGCGGTTATGATGTATGGATGGCCGAATATTACGATGAGGATAATAAACTCGTGAATGTTTCAAATAATTACGAGATAACGCGGATGGGCGACCGTGATATCCCTACAAGGCTTGAGATGGTTCCCGTGAATAAAAAAGGGCAGAAAACCGTGATGCATATCGACGCCATGAAGTTCAATACCGGAATAAGCGAGAGTTTCTTCTCCCAGCAAAACATGAAAAAGATAAAATAATATGAGCGATATCAGGCTGGCATGGCGCAATATCTGGCGCAATAAGCGGAGGACCCTGCTTACGGCGGCATCCATTTTCCTGGCAATTTTCCTTGCCCTGATCGTACGCTCTATCCAGATCGGATGGTTCGACAACCTCACCGAGATAGTGGTGCAGTCGTACACAGGTCATATACAGATTCATAAAAAAGGGTACTGGGACGACAGGGATATCAATAATTCCATGGTGTTCAACGATTCGGTGCTTGCCGTGGTCCGCTCAGTGCCTAACGTTGACAAGACCGTTCCCCGGCTGGAGTACTTTGCGCTCTCATCCTACGGCAAGCAAACCAAGGGTGTGATGCTGGCAGGTACTGATCCTGCCAGGGAAGATGCGTTGACCAGGCTTTCGGCCAAGGTGGTTAAAGGCCACTACCTCCAGGGGACGGGTAATGGGATCCTGGTTTCTCAGGGACTGGCTTCCTTTCTGGGTCTCACTGCAGGCGACACCCTGGTACTGCTGGGGCAGGGGTATCATGGCATTAGCGCTGCAGGCAAATACCCGGTTTGCGGCATCGTTCATTTTCCTTCTCCTGTGCTGGATAACCAGATGGTATATATGAACCTGGCTACGGCCCAGGATTTTTTCAGCGCCGATAACAGGGTCACTTCCCTTTCGCTTACCATTAAAAATCCTGACGAGATAAATACCACCCAGGCGGCCCTGCAGCAGAAGGTCGACGGAGGCAGGTTCGAAGTCATGAGCTGGGACGAGATGATGGTGGAGATCACGCAGCAGCTCAAGGTAAAGACGGCCGGCGGTAAGATCATCATTGCGATATTATACATGATCGTCGGGTTCGGGGTGTTCGGCACGGTGATCATGATGACAAACGAACGCAGCAGGGAGTTCGGGGTAATCGTTTCGGTAGGAATGCAGAAAAGCAAGCTGGCCATGATCCTCGTGCTCGAAATGATCCTCATCGGGCTCACCGGGCTGGTTTCGGGGGTTGCTGCTGCCATGCCCATCATGCTGTACTTCAAGATCAACCCAATCCATCTCTGGGGAAGCATGGCCCAGGCCTTTATCTCTTACGGCATACAGCCCCTGATGCCCCTGGCCCTTAAGCCCGGCTTCATCATTTCGAATATGGTCACGGTGCTGATAATTGTGTCGGTGACCTGCATATACCCCGTAAGGAGGATATTAAAACTAAAGGTTGTTGATGCACTTCATAAATAAGACATTGTCATGATCTTTAAAATTGCTTTTAAAAATGTATGGAGGAATAAGGTGAGGAGCCTTATTGTGATCACGGCCATAACCCTGGGGCTCTCGGGAGGAATATTCACCGTTTCGGTCATCACCGGGATGGTCGATCAGAAAATTCACTCGGGCATAAACAACGAAGTCTCACATATCCAGATCCATAATCCCGAATTCCTGCAGAATTACGAGTCGAGGTACAATATTCCGCATCCCGACAGTATTGCTGCAATTATCTTAAAAACTCCTGCGGTAAAAGCAGTCTGTTGCAGGTCGCGAATCACAGGCATGGCGGCTTCTTCCAATTCGGCTGCAGGCATACAGATCATAGGGGTTGACCCCCAACAGGAAATGAAGGTTTTCACCCTGTATACTTCCATACCCGACAGTGCCGGGGGATATTTCAAAGGCAGCCGCAAAAATCAGATCGTTATCGGAAGAAAGCTGGCCGACAAGCTTAAAATCAGGCTGAAGTCCAAGGTTATTTTACGGTTTCAGAACCCCGACGGGAACCTCACCGAAGCTGCATTTTCGGTCAACGGTATATTCCAGAGCGCCAACAATGTGTTTGATGAAATCAATGTTTTTGTTAAAAAGATAGACCTCGACCAGGTCACAGGCAGCGACAACGGCATACAGGAAATCGCACTTATCGTCGGCGACGACAATAAGATACCCGAGGTTCAGGCATCACTCAAAGCCCGGCTGAAAGGGATGCTGGTCCAGAACTGGATGGAGATCAGGCCCGACATGAGTATGATCACTTCGGCAATTGCCATCGAAGTGTACATCATACTCGGGATTATATTATTCGCCCTGGCTTTCGGCATTGTCAACACAATGCTTATGATTGTGTTTGAGCGGACGAGGGAGCTCGGTATGCTGATGGCTGTTGGCATGAGCAAGTCAAGGGTCTTCAGGATGATCATGCTCGAAACCGTGTTTCTGACCCTCATCGGGGGGCTTATAGGCATGGCCCTGAGCGCCACCCTGGTAGCCGTCTTCCACAGGCACGGCATCGACCTCTCGGCATTTTCAAAAGGCCTGGGGGCTTTCGGTTTTGACCCGAAAATTTATCCTTTCATCAAAAGGGTACTGTATATCAACCTTTCACTCATGATAATTTTAACCGGGATTTTATCGGCTATCATGCCGGCCCGCAAAGCCCTGCAGCTGAAGCCGGTGGAAGCGATAAGGATAGAATAATGTACAATGTACAATGTACTATGTACTATGTACAAATGACAAATGATTTACAATGAGCGACAAGGTGGACGCAGAGGCGTGGTGAGATTACCGGGAGTGATTAAATGATAAAGTGAAAAACATGAACATTATTGAGATCAAAAACCTGAGCAAGGTTTACGACGAAAAAACAATCCCCGTTTATGCTTTGAACGGCGTTGACCTGGCATTTAAACAAGGTGAATTCACATGCATAGTCGGGCCATCCGGATCAGGCAAAACAACCATGCTGAACATGCTGGGAGGACTTGACACCCCGAGCGGTGGCCGGATCATGATCGATGGAACCGACATCACAGGATTAAAGTCACGCCAGCTTATCGATTTCAGGCTGAGGAACATCGGTTTTGTCTTCCAGTCGTTCAACCTAATTCCCGTACTTACAGCCAGGGAGAATATAGAGTTCATCATGCAATTGCAGGGCGTTAACAGGGAACAAAGGGATAAGAGGACCCTTGAGTTGCTTCAATCGGTGGGCCTGGGCGAGAAGATCAACACCAGGCCTGGCAAACTGTCGGGCGGACAGCAGCAAAGGGTTGCGGTAGCCAGGGCCCTGGCATCCAAGCCCAAGTTCATCCTTGCCGACGAACCTACGGCCAACCTGGATTCCAAATCAGCCGAAAACCTCCTTGAGATCATGGAAAAGCTGAACAGGGAAGAAAACATTACTTTCATTTTCTCAACCCACGATTCAAGGGTAGTGGCAAAGGCCCGAAGGGTGGTTACACTCGAGGACGGGAAGATCGTTTCGGATATCTCTAAAAACCAGGGAACCGGCATACAATGAAAGTCTCATTTCACAGCCTGCTTCGATTGCTTCACGGCAATAACCCTTTGATGTTTTGCCTTTTGGTTGTTATACTGCTTTCGCAAGCTGCTGTTGCCTATTCCCAGGATTCAGTCGTTGAAAAAAAAGAAAGGAGCTGGTCATTCAACGGTTATTTGAAGGATATGCAAACTCTTGTCATTCACAAGACCGAGGCAGCCTGGATAACCGACAACCTCATCCACAACCGTAATAATTTCAAATGGAATATTTCGAAGAGTTTTACCTTTTGTCTTGAAGAGAGGAACCGCTTTTACTGGGGCGATTTTATGGCAATCAGCCCGCAGTACGCCGATTTCATCGCTTATGACAACGGACTTGTGAATATGAGCTGGAATATATTTTCGGGAAAGTCCTACATTCTGAATGTTGCCATTGACAGGCTCTGGCTGGATTATACAAAGAATAACTTCCAGGTAACCCTTGGGAGGCAAAGAATCAACTGGAGCCAAACCTTCGTTTGGAATCCCAACGACATTTTCAATACCTACTCCTATTTTGATTTTGATTACGAAGAAAAACCGGGAAGCGATGCGGTGAGGTTGCAGTATTTCACAAGTCCCTCGTCCAAAGCCGAGATCGCCATCAAAGCCGACAAGGACCAGAAGATCACTGCAGCCGGGATGTACCGTCTCAATCACTGGAAATATGATTTCCAGGGACTGGCCGGGATTTATACCCAGACCGACCTTGTTCTGGGGCTGGGATGGGCGGGACAGATCGCCAAAGGAGGATTCAAGGGGGAGATGAGCTGGTTCCAGCCCCTGAAGCATTTCGGCGACACCACCGGGGTATTCCTGTCGTCGGTAGAATACGATTACACTTTCAGAAATTCAATTTTCATACAGTTCGAGGGATTTTTCAACTCCAATTCAGGCAATTCAAGCAATGTACTGGTCAACCAGTTCAACCCGGCCCTTCTGTATGCGAAAAATCCCTTTCTTAACGGGTTCTCAATTTTCGGAAATATCTCCTACCCCGTCACACCCCTCATCAGCATAGCCCTTGCAGGGATTTACAACCCTTCCAACAAAATGTATTTCATTATCCCCACATTCACGTTCTCACTCATGAACAATCTCGATCTTTCACTGATCTCACAGACCTTCCAGTCGTACGACCCGGCCACTGTCGCATCATCGCAAACATCCATTTTCATAAGGCTTAAGGGTTCGTTTTAACAGGTAAACAGTTCCTTCCCAGGGAATTCCGCGTGAAAATCAACCAGGGGGGGGGGGGGGGGGCAATACCGGCCCCTCTGTTCCTGATTTGTAAAATTATTTTCTTATTTCAGTTGACATTATATCAAGAAACATTATATTTGTGCTTACCTTTCCCTTTTGGCAATGAAAAATTCCGTCAAAGCATGAAAACTGTGGCTTTTAATCTCAGTTTACTATTACATTCAAGCTATATGATCCCGGTCTTTGATGAGGATTCAAAACATAATAAACCTTGAACTTATGAAAAAGATTACATTCTTTCTGATTTTATTTATACTGGTGGATGGACTTGTCCCGGTCAGCGCACAAACGAATACTTTTAACAGGGTGTTTTTTACTACCTCCGACAGTGTTCGCACTTACGGGATGATCAAAACTCCCGACAGCAATTTCCTGATCGCCGGGGAAAGAAACCAGAAACCATTCGTAATCCTGATGGATCCATTCGGGAGTATTGTCTGGAGTAAATATTACGGAACTAAATATGGAAATATTTTCAGCCTGACGGCTACGAATGATTCACATTTTCTGCTGGCCGGGGACCTGGTAAATAGCAGCAATGCCCAGACTGATATTTTACTGATCAAAATCACTACTGCAGGGGACACCGTATGGTCGAGAACCATTGACCTCGGATATTCCGATCATGCCCTTTTCGTAAAGCAGACAAGCGATGGAGGATTTATCCTTACAGGGTATGCAAGCGATACCGTAGCGCCTTACTACAGGGCATCGGTGATCAAACTCGATGCTTCTGGCAATATCGGCTGGAGCAAGTTGTTTTACGCTGGAAACTGGCCTAACTATGCTTTCTCGGCGACCGAATCAGGCGACGGAGGCTATTTTGTTACAGGAAGCTGCGGAATAGGCACAACTTATGGAGGCAGCTTGCTTTTGATGAAACTCAACTCCTCCGGTTCGGTAGTATGGTCCGAAAAGCAATCCCTGGGCACATACCCCCAGTCGTCAGGCAATGATGTTGTGGCATTGACCGACGGGATGTTATGCTATTTTGCAACAACCGATTACAATATGTACCTGATGAAAACGGATCTCTCAGGGAATGTCGTATGGTGCAATTATTTAGGATACGGGGCAAGTAATGCAGGCGACAACCCAAGTCCGAAACTTCACCACACATCCGATGGAGGTTACATCTTCGTGAACGGTGCATCAAATATATGGGGTCCTATGGGTATTTTAACCAAGGTCGATTCAAACGGACAGGCTGCCTTCGGGGCAGCCCTTTGGCTCCTTTCAAGTGAGGTGGTCCCTGCCGACGACGGTGGGTATATGATCTCGGGCAACGGGCCGATATATGGTGTAAAACATACAGGCATGGAGAATCCCCAGATCGGGATCATCAAAATCGGTCCATCAGGCAGTACTTCCTTATGTGTAAATTCTGCAACTCCCAGTTCCACACCTTATTCCATTACAATGATCCCCGTTTCCCTCACCTCTGCAAGCGCTGGTGCCGTAAGTGATTACCATCCCAGGGCCATCAGTGTCACCCTCGGATTCGATACCGGCTGTGTTGCCCTTTTAGGAGGTGTTGAAAAAATCTCCGCATCGAACCCTTTAAAAGTAATTCCCAATCCAACCGATGGGGAATTCAGGGTTGAACTGATCGGGGAGGAACAATCAGGACCGGGCAGCATTGAGATCTACAATACTTTGGGACAAAAGGTTTTCAGTTCAACATTCCCGCTGACCACCGAACAAACTATAAACCCTGGACTCCTGCCATCGGGCATTTATGAGATCCGATGCGGGTTTATGAACAGGGAATACTATCAGAAACTGCTCATCGCTCATTAGCCGGCTTTCCATCTCCGACATTGGTATAAACTTATTTTTCTCATGGCTATGAAAATCAAAGCAATAATCACAGGTTCGACCGGTATGGTCGGGAAAGGCGTACTGCTGGAATGCCTTGAAAACGAAGATATTGAATCGGTGCTGGTGGTAAACCGCAAGCCTCTCGGGCTTCAGCATCCCAAACTCAGGGAGATTATCCATAAGGATTTTTTTGATCTTTCGGCAATAAGCGGGGAGATGCAGGGGTACGACTGCTGCTTCTTTTGCCTGGGGGTTTCTTCTGCGGGTATGGCCGAAGATGTATACACCCATCTGACCTACGACCTTACCCTGACTTTTGCAAAGGCTTTCTTAGCCCGGAATCCTGGCTCCTTATTCACGTATGTATCGGGTGCGGGGACCGATTCAACTGAAAAAGGAAGGAGTATGTGGGCCAGGGTAAAAGGCAGGACTGAAAATGCCTTGCTGGCCCTTCCTTTCAGGGCCGCATACATGTTCAGGCCCGGCTTCATCGAGCCCATGAAAGGCATTAAATCAGGCACCAGGCTGTACAATGCCCTGTATATTATTCTCTGGCCCCTGTTCCCGGTTTTCAGGGCCATGCCGAAGTATGCTACCGATACCATAAGGCTTGGGAACGCCATGATCAAGGTTGCATGCCTGGGGTATGAAAAAAAGGTACTGGAATGCACCGACATTAATATTATTGCAAACAGATAAATTATGAAAACAAAATTTTTCTTCGGACTGCTTGGCCTTTCGGTACTGGCAATCCTGTTATTTACCGGCTGTGCCCATCGTGAAATCGTTACCCACTGCCTCCAGGGACATACTTACGGGTTCTGGGGTGGGTTATGGCATGGGTTCATCTCCCCATTTGACCTCATAGGGATGCTGATATACAATGATGTGACTGTGTTTGCCCAGAACAATAACGGGGCCTGGTATGCCTTTGGGTTCCTCATCGGGAGCGGTGGGTGGGGCCTGCTTGGCGGTAGAGGGCTTGGCCGGAGGTAAAACAGTTTGCATACTGTAAATATGGAAAACCCGGTTCAGACTGCAGTTGAACAGACCATCAGGGAACACCTTTTGCCGTTTGAAGAATTTATTTACGGATATGCCGACCTCCGGGGTTTGCTCGATCCTGAATTCAGGGAATTTGATTACGGTATTTCCATTGGGAAAAAGCTGAACGGCAGCATCCTGGATTCCATTGAGAACGGTCCTACCCTGGAGTATTATGAACATTACCAGGAGATGAACGCCTCACTTGCACAAATCACCGGTGACATCTGCACTGATCTGAGAAAAAAAGGCATACCCTGTATGGACATCTCCCCTACCGTTGTCATGAACAGCGAGGAGTTCAAACCTTACCAGCATGACCTGAGATATAAATTTTCGCATAAGATGACAGGCACCAGGGCAGGCCTGGGGTGGATCGGCAAGACCGACCTTTTCGTGTCGAAAGCTTTCGGACCGAGACTACGGCTTGCCAGTATACTTCTCAAAATAAACGTCCTGGAAACCGGGATACCTGTTAATACCAGCAGTTGCGGGAAATGTGATGTTTGCGTGGTAAAATGCCCGGCCCTGGCTGCGAACGGTAAGCTCTGGAATATTAACACAGACCGTGATATCTTCTTTGATGCACAGAAATGCCGGGAACAATGCGGCAAATTCGGGATGGGTCTCTTTCAGAAAGACACCAGGATTTGCGGTATATGCGTTTCGGTTTGCCCCCTGGGGAAAAATCATTGGCAATACTGGCCTGATCCGTTCTTTCTTAAATAAAATATATATCTTTATCACGGTAAAACCTTTAAACAACCTGAAATGAAAAAAACAGCTGCATACTTTTTTATTATCCTTTCAACCGGCCTGATATTTCCACAGTTTATTCATGCAGGCGGTGGAAAATTCGAGGGGATTATTACGTATAACATTACTTTCCCGAACAGCAATCTCCCTGCCGAACAGCTTGCCATGTTCCCTAAAAATTCCACACTTTCGGTAAAAGGAACGAGTACTCGCAACGAGTCAGCATCTGCCATGGGAAACATGATCGAGATCATCAATTATGATAAAAAATTCACCGTCACTCTTCTCGATATGATGGGCAAGAAACTTGCCATAAAAAAAACCCTGGATGAAATTAACAGTAGCCTGGGCAAGGACCCAAAGCCGGCAATACAGATAACCGATGAAACTAAAGATATTGCAGGATACAAATGCAGGAAAGCCATCATCACGATCAGCAAAAACGGGACAAAGAATTCTTTCGAAACCTGGTATACCAGCGAGCTCGGCGGGAAGGAATCGAATTTCGGGAACCCTCTTTACCAGGATATTGATGGTATGCTGATGGAATTCACTTTCCAGGAAAGGACTCTCACCATGAAATATTCCGTTTCAAAAGTTGAGAAGAAGGATATTCCGGATAGCATGTTCGAGATCCCTGCCGATTACAAGCTCACAACCACCGAGGAACTGAAGTCAATGTTCGGCGGGGGGATGTAAACAAGCCTGACCAATCTTACAAAATGCTGAAGTTTCGGCATGTCATTATATATATTCTTGCTTTGTTTTCGTTGGGCGCGTATTCTCAACAAGCCTGCAAGGGAGTTTTATATGATGTCAAAACCCTTGATCCTGTTCCTTTTGCAAGCATCAAGCTGATAGGGAAGGAAGGCGGGATGATCGCCAACGAGGACGGCAGGTATTATCTTCCCGCCAATGTTTTCCTCAAAACGGATTCAGTACTGATTTCCTGTGTAGGCTATATAAGCAGGAAAATCCAGGTGAAAATACTGAAAGATTCAGCCCGGATCGGGCTCCGGCCTATGGTATACGATTTGAAGGAAATAAGTGTTGTGGCCAAAGGGCAACCCGACTACCTCTATCACCTTTTTTATGATGCATGCCTGAAATACCGCAGGCTTGATGATATCCTTCTTTCAAAGGCATACTTCTCGTTTATGAGCGAGTGCAACTATGAGCCCCTGGAGATCATAGAATCATACTGCAATGCATCGGTATCAGCAGGCGAAGGCATCTGCCAGCTTATGCCGAAAAACGGCAGGATCGGGCTGACCCTTAAAAACTTCTGGAGCCTGAATACCACCGATATCATCAGGCATCTTTACCCTTTCACCAGCGGGGGCCATTATACAATGCCTCTATCGGCAGGCAACCTGAGCTATCATCATTTCAGGCGACTGTATGATGTAAACCTCGTCAGGCATTCCAGTGAAGGGAGGAATAATAACTTTATAATCCGGCTTGTCCCTAAATCAGACAGCGGCAAGCTCTTTGAAAGCACGGTTTACATCAATGAGAATGATAACATCATCGACAGGATTGATTATTCGGTAAAAGGCATAGATTTTTATTACCTGAGGGCCCAGGTTCATGGCGACAGGGTTGATTCGGTAAACCTTGCCTGGTCTGTTACTTTTGACAATTCCGACAAGGAGCATCCCAGGACGTCGAGGGTATCGCTTGATTATTCACTTCTCTATACCGAACAAAACGGCAACACAACCCGCTTGTCGGCAGATGCGGAGCTGATCTTCTATGATTTCAACAAACCCTACCTGAATACCCTTGGATACCTGGGCGACCAGCAGAATGATTACCAGAGGATCATGAGCATTCCATATGATTCGGTATTCTGGATGTATCCCGGTATTACCCCCGACAGTAAAAAACAAACCAGGTTCAGGGAGTTTTTCAAATCCAATGGGGTTTTACTGAATTACAGCAACGGGCTTAATAAATTTGTAAGGTCTGTATTTCTTCCCTGGACCGCCGACAGGAACCTGGAATTTTATGAACTCGGCACTGCGCCTCCCGGGGCAAAAACAGTTTATATTCCCGCAAGCCGGGGAAAAGCAGAGCCCCGTAAAGGTTCACAGATACTCGGGATAATCCTGATCAATCCTGTCGAAATTAACGACAGTCTCCATATAAGTTCCCTTACTATGGTAAACGCCCATGCCTCCTATATGTGCGAGCGTCAAAGTTACAGGGCAACCGCATTTATCAACCTTATCTTCGACATGTATGAAGTTAAAAGGCGGGAGATTGTAAGCCGCTTCCACAGTATGAAATACGGGACACAAACATCCTGGAATGAGTTTAAGAACCTGTATGAAAAGGAGATGGTCAACCTGCAGGACAGCATACAGCTCTTATACCGTGAAAGCTGGGACGGCACCAATGTCGATATGATTAAAACCTGGTATGATCATGTGTCTTCACAACTTGGAGTGCAGCGTATGGCATTGATTCAAAGAATGATCGTTGAAAGCCTGGATAAAAAAGGGCAAAAAAAGCAGAAACCCTGACCCGGGGTTCTGTGAAACCAACATCTCAGGATTTCAGGTAACGGGAGGCGGCTTGTTCGGCATGCTGTATTGCCTTCAGCAGGGTTTCGGCACTGAAAGGCTTGCTTACGTAACCATCCATCCCCGCAGCAAGGTAAAGTTCACGGTCGCCTTTCATCGCATTGGCAGTAAGGGCTATGATGGGGAGATGTTTTAAAGTAGCTAATTCCTTCTGTCGTATTGCTTTTGCAACCTGGTAGCCATCCAGGATCGGCATCTGGATATCAAGGACGGCAAGGTCGAAGTTATTGTCCGAGTATGCTTCCAGGGCAGTCTGGCCATTATCGGCAAGCACCACATCAAAACCTATGCGTTTAAGCTGGAAACTTACAATTTTCTGATTGATCAGGTTATCCTCGGCAACAAGCGCTTTTTTCCCTTGGTATATCACTTCGGCCGTGGATTCCGATATATCCTGGTTAAGTATTTTGGGCCCGCTCAGGTCAAACGGAAGGTTAAACCAGAAAGTTGAGCCTTTACCCTGTATACTCTCAACGCCTATATCGCCGCCCAAAAGGTCGGTTAGCTTTTTACAGATTGAAAGCCCCAGCCCGGTGCCCGTTATCAGTTTGTGCTGCTTTTGCTTGACCCTTGTGAATATTTTGAACAAGGAATCCATCGCCTCCGGCGGAATTCCAATCCCCGTATCCCTGACCTCGAACCTGAGCAAGGCTTGGTCGGCTGATCGGTTCAGCAGGCTGATACGGATGGATATACTGCCATGTTCAGTGAATTTGAGCGCATTGCCTGCCAGGTTGATAATGATCTGCCTCAGTCGTTGTGAATCACCGTTAAGATGCTTGGGAACATCTTCTGAAATCTGCACCGAAAAGTCAAGCGACCTCTCCTTTGCTTTCAGGTTCAGCATCTGAAAAACATCCTCCAGCACCCTGTCAAGCATGAAAGGATGAAAGTCGAGTTCCATTTTCCCGGCTTCAATGGCCGAAAAATCCAAAAGATCATTCACCAGAACCAGCAGGTTTTCGGCCGAGGACACTATGCCTTTCAGCAGATCCGACTGCCCTTCATCCAGGGAGGTATTTTTCATTATCTCAGCCAGTCCAAGGATTCCGTTCATAGGCGTGCGGAACTCATGAGAAACACTGGCTATAAATTCATTCTTCGCCATGGTCCCGGCTTCGGCAAGGTCCTTTGCTCTCTTCAGCTCTGATTCATAATGCTTACGTTCTGTTATCTCCCACGAAATCCCTATGAGACCTATGATCTGACCCTCGGCATTCCTTATCGGAGCGAGGTTTGTGTTGATCCAGCGCAAACGGCCATTGTATTCAATTTCCTCTTCAATATCATAAATGGCTTTCCCCGAGTCAATGACATTCTGCTCTTTTTCGAAATAACTGGTTTGATTGTATGTACTTAAAATATCCTTCAGCCTTTTACCCTTGATCTGTTCAGCCGGGATCCCTACAAGTTCTGCAAAGCTCTGGTTAACCAGGATGTAATCCAGGTTTTTATCCTTAAAATACACATATGCCGGGATTGTTGTAAGAATTGTGGAAAGTTCTTCGGCCCTTATTTTAAGGTTCTCCGAAACTTTTTTCAGGTCTGAAGACGTACGTGTAAGCAGGGAAGAAAGAATGTTCTTTTCTTTGTTTGATCGTTCATACCTGAATTTCATTTTTGCATATTCAGCCTGGACGATGGATAATTCCTCAAGTACCCTCTCCCTGTAAAGAGCAAATTCCTGAGGTGATTGCATATTGCGCAGATCATCAATCAGCAGCTGAAAATCCTCATTCATCCTCTTTTTGTTTTAATGAAACCAGGGTAAAGGTCTGGTTGTAGAAATCGCAGGAGCTGTTGTAGTTATTTCCAATCTCACCATAAGTAAAAAATCCGATCAGTGGCTTTTTCCATTTCATCCAGGCTTCCTCTATCTCCTCAGATATTGTAGGGCCCAGGGCATTATGCCTTGCCATGCATGAAAACAGGATAAGCAGGTCAGTTTCAGAATTGTGTTTATAAAACTCCCCCACTTTATTTCTGGTATATTCAATGATCTCAAAGCCCGGTGAACTGGAGAAAGTCACCACAGCTCCTTCAGGAACTGTTCCTGCAAATATCAGGGTTTTCTTTTTCCTGTCAACATTGAGCACGGCCCTGAGGATGAATTCAGTCCCGCTTTTTCTGATCAGCAGCGGGTATTCCACACCTATCTCAGGCAGGTCCTCATCATTTACGTTCAGGTATTGTTTGTAAACATCAAGGGCGGGTTCATGATCAATAGTATAAACAACATTGCCTTCGGCTTGGGTGATAATTTTATCGGCCCCAATGCTAACCCAGCCGCTTGTGGCAATCCCGTTGACTTCATAAAAGTCTTTGTCAAGCACCATCAGGATGGCAGCATTTGTTTCGGAAGAAGATTCAGAGAATACGAATGTTTCTTTAAAGCGGGCGTCATCTCCAGCCAGTCCGCCATACATTGTGATGCCCTTCCCGGCAAATTCCTGAATCCCTCTCACCAATTGTTCCCCGTCAATTGAAAGTCCGCTGGCAACAACAAGAATTGCAGGCTCCCTGAAAGCTTTAACGGCCCATTCGCCGGCCGTTTTGCCCAGGTCGTAGGAAGTTAGCCCTTTCCCATTGAACATTTCAAAGTCAAATGTTCCCGGCTTAAGCTTCATCATGGAACAAACCAATCCTCCCTCACTGATAACCTTCCCCTTAAGATCATATAAAAATTCGCCACATGAAGTGCTCCCCAAAACCCTGACACCCTTAGAGCCAAGTAATGCGATGATCCCGCTAAGGTCCAGATCAACCGAAGCAAAAATGATCGCTGCATTGGGTTCAAAGCCATCCACGGTGTTCTCGTCCCAGCTTTGCCGGAACCCCTTTACTGAACTTGTTCTGAATGTTTTTACCTGCATAGAATGTACCGGATTAAACCATGATCAACCCCTGGTATATTTCAGGGCATTTTTTCTTTTATCATTGCACCCTCTGAGTAACAGTCAACCCTCGTGACTTCCCCGTTCTCATCATAAAAAGTCCATTTGCCGTCCATATGCCCTCCCTTGTACGCGCCCGAAAAGCTGATTTTCCCATCAGGATAGTAAGCCATAAAGGGTCCTTCCTTCTCGTCGCCGGAGTATGCCCCCCTGAACTTCAGTTTGCCGTCTTCAAAATACTGAACCCATTCCCCTTCTTTTCGGCCATCCCTGTAATTTATAAGCTCAATAAGGTTGCCGTTTGGATAATACGTTTTTGACACCCCGTTTTTCACCCCTAAGGTATAATTTTCTTCCGACAACAACACACCGTCAAAATCACTATAATATTTCCATATGCTGTCTTTTTTCTCATTCCTGAAATTACCTTCGGCAATCTTTCGTCCGTTTAATGCATACGAAATGGTCCTGGCCGTTTTTCCGTCATCGCTCAGAACCGAGATCGCCTTAAGCTTCCCATCGGCATAATAATACCTGAACACCCCGTTCGGGACACCGTCCCGGAACTGCCCGTCATAGAGTTTATGTCCGTCTTTGTCAACTTTCTTCCATACCCCCTGCTTCTTTCCCGAAACATCGGTCCGGTTTATGCTGTCCTGGCCGGAGGCCATAAAACTCATTCCCAGAAGTATAAAAACAAGCAGAAGACGGTTCATTACGAAACAGCTAAAAGATTACATTTGCAAATTAAATAATTTTTCGTGAATTCACTACCATCCAGGGTTTTTGAGACTGCTGTAAATGAACTTGCAAAATTGCCGGGCATTGGCAGGAAAACAGCCATGAGGATGGCATTATACCTTCTCAAATCAAGGAGGGAAGATGCTGAGGCTTTCGGGAATGCGATCATCCGTTTGCATAACGACATCCGTTACTGCCGCGAATGCGGGAATATCAGCGACAACGAACTTTGTTCAATCTGTGAAAGCCCTAAACGAAACAAGTCAATCATTTGCGTGGTTGAAGACATTCGTGATGTGATCGCCATAGAAAACACCGGACAATTCAACGGGGTTTACCATGTACTGGGCGGAATTATATCTCCTATGGAAGGAATCGGCCCAAATGACCTGAACATTCCCGCCCTTGTCGAAAAAGTTGAATCGGGAAGTGTATCCGAGATAATTCTTGCACTTTCAACTACCATTGAAGGCGATACAACGAATTTTTACATTTATAAAAAGCTTCATTCGTTGACAGTCCCGGTGACCGCTATTGCCCGTGGCATCTCAGTTGGTGATGAGCTGGAACATACCGATGAAGTGACTTTGGGAAGGTCAATAGTAAATCGCACCCCTTACGAGAATACAATCCAGAAAAAAAATCAATAAATGTTCATTCCATGCTGAAAAGCTGGAGCTGGCTAACTTTGGAGGGAACATGGTTAACTTCCAGGTCATTGTAATTCTCGAGCAGCGGGCGGATGGCCTTTTTGATGACCTTGTTCGGAGTTGACTTTCTCGATTTGCAAAAATTCATCAGTGATTTTTTTTGACGGGCCGAAACAGTGATCGATACCACTTTATACTTAACTGCCTTTTTCTTTTTTTTACTCATTTCCCTTGATGATCTCGTCAACATCCCGCATTATTTTCTTTGCCAGGATATCTGCTTTTTCCTGCAAATTGCTTTCGGCATAAATCCTGACAATGGGCTCGGTGTTTGATTTCCTCAGATGCACCCATTCCCCTTCGAAATGAATTTTAATGCCATCAATCATTGAAACCGGGCAGCTGTTATATTTCTTTGCCAGTTTTTTGAGGATATCGTCTATATCCATTTCGGCTATAAAACTGATTTTGTTCTTGGATATAAAAAAACTCGGGTACATATCCCTGAGCTTTGAGCAGTTCTTCCGGGAACGTGCCATGAAAGATAAAAACAGGGCTATCCCGACCAGGGCGTCCCTTCCGTAATGCAATTCAGGATAAATTACACCTCCGTTACCTTCCCCTCCTATCACAGCATGCTGCTTCTTCATGCATTCCACCACATTGACCTCACCTACAGCCGAGGCAAAATATTTCCCTTCATGCTCTTCTGTAACCACCTGCAGGGCTTGTGTTGAAGAAAGGTTTGAAACCGTATTCCCCTTTTTATATCCAAGTACATAATCGGCTACCGCAACCAGGGTGTATTCCTCCCCAAAGGGTTCGCCAAGCTGGTTCACAATAGCCAGGCGGTCAACATCAGGATCAACAACAAAACCCACATCGGCCTTGGTTTTAATAATAAGCTCGCAAATATCGTTGATGTTCTCGGGAAGAGGTTCGGGGTTATGCGGGAAATCACCGTTGGGTTCGCAGTACAGGGGAATGATCTTGCCTACTCCCAGGGCCTGCAGCAGCATTGGCACCGCAATCCCTCCCGTACTGTTTACGGCATCCACCGCAACAATGAACCTGGCCGCTTTAATGGCTTCCACATCCACAAGTTCCAGTTCAAGAATTTTTTCAATATGCTTTTCAATGCAGGAATCATCGGTTGTACAAATGCCGAGATTCTGGATTTCGGCGAATTTGCGGTCTTTCTTCTGAGAAAGCTCGAGGATCTTCTCCCCGTCGGCAGCGGAAAGAAATTCGCCTTTTGAATTAAGAAGTTTCAGTGCATTCCATTGCTTCGGGTTATGGCTTGCCGTAAGGATGATCCCCCCGTCGGCATTATGAAAACCCACCGCCATTTCAGCTGTTGGAGTTGTAGTTAGCCCTATATCAATCACATCAAGCCCGCAACTAAGCAAAGTACCGCAAACCAGGTGGTTAACCATTTCTCCCGATATCCTGGCATCCCGGCCAAGGATAAGCAAGGGGGTCTCTTTCCCGGTATCCTCCTTGACCCATTGAGCATAAGCGGAAGTGAATTTCAGGATGTCAACCGGAGTCAGCCCCTGGCCTTCCTTTCCGCCTATTGTTCCGCGGATCCCGCTTATTGAAGTGATTAACGCCATACGGTATTTTTTAAACAAATGTAACGTTTTTTTTATGTTCTCAAGATCTTTGTTGAAAAAAACAGCTGAGCTCACCGGGAGAGAAAGTAAAAGGTGGCGGAAATTCCTTACCTTTGCAAGGAATTTGGTTTGTTAGCTTTTCTCAGGCATACTATATGGAAGATCCTTTTGAATCACAGTTCGATCCTGAACTGATTGCCCTTGTGAGACATTACGAGGACATGATCAACTATAAAGAGCATCATTTCTTCGATGTTTTTGAATATGAGGACATTATCGACTACTACCTTTATCTCAACGATCTTCCTTCTGCATTGATTTGCCTGAAAAAAGCGCTGCGCCAGCATCAGAACAACCCTCTCATTCTTCTTAAGCAGGTACAATATTTCATCCATACGAAAAAAGATCACGAAGCCCTGAACCTGCTTGATGAACTTGACCACAGCGATCTGACCGATCCGGAATTCCAGGTACAGAAAGGCAATCTTTACAGCCAGCTTGAACGTTCCGAAAAAGCCATACAGTCATTTAAAAATGCCCTGGAAGGCGGCGAGGACCAGGACGATATCCATGTTAGCCTTGCGTTTGAATATGAGAACCTTGGAAAATACAACCAGGCAATAAAACACCTCACCGAAGCCATCCGAATAAATCCCGAAAATGAAGCTGCCTTGTTTGAAATCTCATTTTGTTTCGAGATCACCAGGCAGTCAGAAAAATGCATTGAATTTTTCAAGGTCTTTCTTGATGAACACCCGTACTCCAAAGTCTCCTGGTTCAACCTCGGCGTGGCGTACGGGAATATGGAGGAATTCGACAAGTCGGTTGAAGCATATGATTATGCAATTGCTATTGACGAGTCATTCTCCTCGGCATACTTTAATAAAGCCAATTGTTATGCAAATGCAGGAATGTATGAGAAAGCCATACAGACCTACCTGGAAACCCTGTTTTATGAGGACCCGGAGCCTTTGACATATTATTACATCGGTGAATGCTATGAGAAACTATGCCAGTTCGACTATTCCATAGATTATTATAAGAAGGCAATAACACTAGACAGCGATTTTGCCGATGCCTGGATGGGAATAGGGATTGCTTATGATGAACTGGGGAAACCCCAGACTGCACTCTCATACATCAGGAAAGCTATAAAATTGTCGCCCGCAGTACCCGAATACTGGTCCATGCTCGGCGACATGTATATCAAGCTGAACCGCTTTGACGAAGGCATCCCCGCCTATAAAAAAGCAATCGAGATGAATCCTGAGGATCCCGACGTCTGGCTCGATCTTTCCGTTGCCTATGCCGATGCCCGCCTTTACCAGGAAGCCTATGACGTGCTTCTTGGAGGGATGAAGCAACATGATGAAAATCCCGATTTCTACTTTGGAATGGCTTATTATCTTTTCCTGCTCGGCCGCAGCAAACATGCAAACGAAACCCTCTCGAAAGCCCTGAACATGGATTTTAACGGGTATAAACGCCTGTTTACCATGTTCCCCGAGGCCCAGCACAATCCAGCCGTAATTGAGATTATTGAAGCCCACAAAAAATAGATCCTATGATGAACATCGACCTCCCTTTTTTACCTGAACGTACTCAGAAACCGCGGCAGTCAGGTATCGCAATGGTAATGGATAAAAGCCTCAGCGTACGTGAAGCTGAAGACATAGTTGCCGTTGGCAGCGAATATATTGACTACGTCAAGCTTGGTTTCGGCACCTCATTGGTAACACATGACCTGCAGAAGAAAATCAAGGTTTATAAAGAAGCAAATATCAAAGTATACCTGGGAGGTACACTTTTTGAAGCCTTTTTCATCCGCGACCGTTTTGACGATTACAGGAAATTCATTGACCAGCTTGGGCTTGATACCGTTGAGATCTCCGACGGTTCGATGAGCATCAACCATGACGTGAAATGCGAACATATCAACATCCTTTCCAAGCAATATACCGTTCTTTCGGAGGTTGGTTCCAAGGAATCGGGGATTCTGATTTCACCCAACAAATGGATCGAGATGATGCAAAAGGAGTTGCAGGCGGGCTCGTTTAAAGTTATCGGAGAAGCAAGGGAAAGCGGCAACGTGGGCATCTACAGGCCCACCGGCAAGGCCCATGTAGCCCTTATCAACAAGATCCTCAGTAAGGTCGACATACAAAAGATCATCTGGGAGGCTCCTTTGAAATCACAGCAGGTCTGGTTTATCAAGCATTTCGGCGCCAATGTGAATCTTGGGAATATCCCCCCCTCGGAAGTCATTCCGCTTGAAACCCTGAGGCTCGGTTTAAGGGGTGATACCTTCTTCCAGTTTCTGCCCGAAAAGCTTAAAAAATTTCAACAGGTTTGAGCATGAATCCATGCCGGTTCGGACTGATCGGTTACCCACTTGAACACTCCGCATCAGCCGGGTATTTCGCCGAAAAGTTTAAACGCGAAGGCTTATCAGGCTTTTCCTATTCTCTTTTTCCTTTAATGCATGTGGATGAGGTGAGGGCATTGATTGCCGGCACAGCCCGACTGCAAGGTTTCAATGTTACAATTCCTTTCAAGGAAAGCATAATTCCGTTTCTTGACCGCCTGGATCCGCTGGCTGCCGGGATCGGAGCTGTAAATACGGTTTTAATCCGGCATACCGGCGGGCTTGCCGAACTCATAGGGTACAATACCGATGCCGGGGGATTTAAAAGTTCGCTGGACCCTGGTTTCCCATACACCCATGCACTGATCCTCGGAACGGGGGGATCGGCTAAAGCTGTGGCATTCATACTGAAGGAGATGGGGCTTGAAGTGCTGCATGTTTCCAGGACGAAAAAGTCGGAGAACATTATCAGGTATGATGAGCTATCAGCCGGGCTTCTTAAAAAATTCACCTTCATCGTAAACTGTACCCCGGCCGGGATGTTCCCTGATACTGAAACAGCCCCTCCCTTGCCCTTCGGCCTGCTTGGCCCTCAACATTATGTATATGACCTGGTATACAAACCTCCAGAAACCAAGTTGTTGCACTTGGCCCGGGCAGAGGGGGCCAAGGTGCAAAACGGCATAAAAATGTTCGAAAACCAGGCGGAACTTTCATTCGGGATATGGATGAACGCAAAATAGATCCCCCCCCCCTTGCGTTCAACATTCAAACTTCGTTGTTCAATATTCGATATTCGTCTCCCCCCCCTATTTTTTTTCCTGTTCTTCAGTTCGAATGACCTCGATCTGAAGCTGGGCTACCATGGCAGCAATGGCGCCTACTGCCGCCAGCATGGGCGCTACAATGGCACCGATCACCCCAACCGTTACGGGGATCTCAAGATAAACCTTTCCCGTCTCGTCCTTGATGATGATCCTTCTCACATTACCTTCATGAAGAAGCTGTTTGATCTTCTCAACAAGTTCCTCACCTTTTATCCTGAATTCTTCCTTTATGTTTTCCATACCAATACTGTTTTGAAATCAGTTTGACGTAACGTATGCCCATATGTTACACGGCCTGGTATTTATTTCAGCAGCTTTTTAAGCATCCACAACTTGCCCCTGTAGGGAGGATACCGTACAGGCACGTCCAGGCGGGTCGATTTTTTAATAACTGCCCTTTGATGCGAGAATGCATCAAAACTGAACTTTCCATGATACATCCCCATACCCGAATTCCCGACTCCCCCGAACGGCAGGTTGGAATTGGCAACATGGGTTATTACATCGTTAATGCATGCTCCGCCTGAAGAAGTTTTCATGAGCAGATCCTCCTGGTTCAAGGCATTTTCTGAAAAATAATAAAGTGCCAGTGGCTTTGGGTTTGAATTGATGAAATCAATCACCTCGCTCATCATGCTGAATTCAAAAACAGGGAGTATCGGGCCAAAGATCTCTTCCTGCATTACGGGGTCGGCAGGACTGATATTGTCAAGAATTGTAGGCGAAATGAAGCGTCGCTTTATATCAACTTCACCCCCTGCCACAACCTTGCCCCTGCCCAGGAAACCAGCCAGCCTCTGGGTTTTGGCCTCGTTCACAATACCCGGATAGTCAATGCATTCCCCTGGTTTAATACCGAAATATTGAGTTATTTTTTCACTCATCAACCGAAGCAGCTCAGCTTTTACCGATGAATGAACAAACAGGTAATCGGGGGCAATGCAGGTTTGACCGGCATTCAGGAATTTCCCCCATACTATCCTGCTGGCTGCCACCTTCAGGTTTGCATCAGCATCTACGATGCAGGGGCTTTTACCCCCAAGCTCAAGAACCAGTGGTGTGAGGTTCCTGGCGGCAGATTCCATAACGATGCGGCCCACGGCAGGACTGCCGGTAAAGAATATCAGATCCCATTTCTGCCCGATCAGGGACTGGCTCAATTCCATTTCGCCGTTAAAAAGAGAAATGTATTGAGGTTCAAAGAATTCCTTTATCATTTCTTCGATAATCCCGGCTATGTTCGGGCTTAATTCCGAAGGTTTCAGAGCCACGCAATTCCCTGCCGAAACAGCTCCCACCAGGGGATTGATCAGGAGCTGGAACGGATAATTCCAGGGAGCCATGATAAGGACAAGCCCGTAAGGCTCTTTACGGATACTGCTCTTCGACCAGAAATGGAGAAGCTGGTTGGTGCTTACTTTGATTGGCCTGGCCCAGGAATGAAGGCGGCAGATATGCCGGTCTATCTCTTCCAGTACAAGTCCTAATTCCGTTTCATACGTCTCGAATTTCGACTTCCTCAGGTCTTTCCAAAAAGCTTCATAAAGCCGGTCTTCATATTTGAGGATGGCTTTTTTCAGGATTTTTAACTGTTCGACCCTGAATTCCAGGTCTTTGGTTTTATGCGTTAAAAAATAATCCCGTTGATTCTGAAGTTGCTGAGGTAGGTCCTTCATAGATTGATTGATTGATTGATTGATTGATTGATCGATTGATTCATTTTTATATTCAGTCATTCAGCAAATCAGTCAATCAAGCAGTCAATCAAAGGTACATTATTTACATTGCCTGAAAAAAATGGTTAAATTCTATAAAACATTTGTTAAATCCCAAAGAAAGATGTAATTTTGCAGCCCGATTTTTCACCCTAAAAAATACATTAATTTAAGTTATCAGAAAATGAATTTAGCACCTGAAGTAAAGAAGAAAGCGTTTAAAGATCACGGAAAATCCGAATTTGACACAGGTTCAGCCGAGGCCCAGATCGCATTGTTTACCATGAAGATCCAGCATCTCACCGAGCACCTCAAAATTAACAAAAAAGACATGGCAACCGAAAGATCACTCGTTGGTCTTGTTGGAAAACGCCGCCGTTTGCTCGATTACCTGAAACAAAAAGAGATCAGCCGTTACAGGTCTATCATCAAGAAACTGAATATCCGTAAATAAGTTTCTTCTTTGCGGAATTGTAAAAGAGGCAATTCATTTAATTGCCTCTTTTATTGTCTGAAAGACTGTAAGAATTTCATCCCGGGCTTACAGCTTCCTTTAATAATCCAGAAAATCCGGGACTATATAAAAAGAAGAATTTCAAATGAACCCTATTTTAAAAACATTCCAGCTTCCCGACGGCCGTGAAGTGAGTATTGAAACCGGACGTCTTGCAAAGCAGGCCGACGGTTCCGTCGTTGTCAAGCTGGGCGATACCATGTTACTGGCCACTGTTGTAGCCAGGCAGGAAGCAGGCGAGAATGTTGATTTTATGCCGCTTTCGGTTGAATACCGCGAAAAATATGCAGCTGCCGGCCGTTTTCCCGGTGGTTTTTTTAAACGTGAAACCAGGCCTTCCGACTACGAAGTGCTTATTGCACGCCTTGTCGACCGCGTATTAAGACCCTTATTCCCTGATGATTTTCATGCAGAAGTCCAGGTGATCATCACCCTCATCTCGGCCGACAGAAATATCTTACCGGATGCACTGGCAGGACTTGCTGCTTCTGCAGCACTGGCTGTCAGCGATATACCTTTCCTCGGTCCCATTTCAGAAGTCAGGGTGGCCAGGATAAACGGACAGTTTGTGGTAAACCCGAACATTTCAGACCTTGCCAATGCCGATATCGACATCCTTGTTGGCGCTACCATGGAGAACATCATGATGGTGGAAGGCGAAATGAAAGAAGTTTCGGAAAGCGATATGGTGGAAGCCCTCCGCATCGCGCACGATGCCATCAAGGTACAATGCCAGGCCCAGTCGGATCTTGCATCCCAGGTTGAGTCATCAAAAGTAAAACGCGTATACTGCCACGAAGTTAACGATGCGGAATACATGCAGAAGATTCATGCCGCCTGCTATGATAAAATCTATGCAATGGCCTGCAAAGGCGTTGCTGACAAGCATGAACGCAAGACCATCCTCGATTCCATAAAGGAAGAATTCCTTGCAACGCTTACCGAAGAGGAAAAAGTCAAGTTTGCGCCCATGACCGGCCGTTACTACCATTGTATTGAGAAGGAAGCCATAAGGAATGCAACCCTCGATTCCCGTATACGGGTCGACGGCCGCAAACTCGACCAGATCCGCCCTATATGGTCCAGCGTTGATTATCTTCCTGCAGCCCATGGTTCGGCAGTTTTCACAAGAGGAGAAACCCAGTCACTGACCACAGTCACCCTGGGCACCAAACTCGACGAACAGGTTGTGGACGGTGCCGTTATCGAAGGTAAAACAAACTTCATGCTGCACTACAATTTCCCTCCCTTTGCTACCAAGGAAGTGAAGCCTATCCGCAGCACCAGCAGAAGGGAAATCGGCCACGGCAATTTAGCATTGCGTGCTCTGAAACCTGTGCTGCCTACCGACGACGACAGCCATTATACAATCCGTATTGTTTCGGATATTCTTGAATCCAACGGTTCGTCTTCTATGGCCACCGTTTGTGCAGGAACCCTTGCCCTTATGGATTCAGGTGTGAAGATTAAAAAACCCGTTTCAGGTATTGCCATGGGGTTGATCACTGATGCCAAAACCGGCAAATACGCTGTTCTGTCAGATATTCTTGGCGATGAAGATCATCTCGGCGACATGGACTTCAAAGTTTGCGGCACTGCCGACGGTATCACAGCCTGCCAGATGGATATTAAATGCGACGGCCTTTCCTATGACATTCTGAAAGAAGCCCTTGAGCAGGCTAAACGCGGCAGGATGCATATCCTTGGCGAAATGGCAAAGACCATTACCGAGCCTAGGGCCGATTACAAATCTTTTGTACCCCGCATTACCCAGATCAAGATCCCCCGCGAATTTATCGGAGCGATTATCGGCCCCGGAGGAAAAGTCATCCAGGAAATGCAGCGTGAAACAGGCACAACCATCGTTATCGAGGAAGTCGGCGAATTCGGCGTTATCGATATCGTTGCCGACAATGTTGCAGCCAGGGATGCCGTTCTTGACAAGATCAAGCGTATCGTGGCTGTTCCCGAAGTCGGAGAGATTTACAAAGGCAAAGTAAAGAACATTCAGCCTTTCGGCGCTTTCATTGAGATCCTTCCAAACCAGGACGGGCTTCTGCATATTTCGGAGATCGAATGGAAACGGCTTGAGAAAGTCGAGGATGCGCTTAAAGTCGGAGATGAAGTTGAAGTGAAACTTATCGAGGTCGACGCCAAAACCGGCAAACTTAAGCTTTCACGGAAAGTTTTACTGCCAAAACCTGAAGGCATGACCGAACAGAAAGAAAGCTATCGCAGCGGCCCAAGGCCTGAGCACAGATCTGACCACAGACCCGACCACAGGCATCCAAAAAATGATTAAATTTGTAACCTTAGGATAATCCTCCCGTAAAATTGACCAAACAAGGTATAAATAAAGGATATCGCGTATGAGGCAGCTGAAAATCACGAAACAGGTTACCAACCGCGAAACCGCATCATTAGACAAGTATCTGCAGGAGATCGGCAAAGTTGAGCTGATCACTGCCGATGAAGAGGTATCCCTTGCCCAGAGGATCAAGCAGGGAGACCAGGCTGCCCTTGAAAAACTCACAAAGGCCAACCTGCGTTTCGTGGTTTCCGTGTCAAAACAGTACCAGAACCAGGGGCTCAGCCTTCCCGACCTCATCAACGAAGGGAACCTGGGCCTTATCAAGGCTGCACAGCGTTTTGACGAAACCCGTGGTTTTAAATTCATTTCATATGCAGTATGGTGGATCCGCCAGTCAATTCTCCAGGCTCTTGCCGAGCAGTCGAGGATAGTGCGCCTTCCACTGAATAAAATCGGTTCCATCAACAAGATCAACAAGGCATACGCCCAGCTTGAGCAGCAGTATGAAAGGGAACCTAATTCGGATGAGATCGCTCATCTTCTCGAGATCTCCGAGAATGAAGTGAAGGAATCATTGCGTAATTCGGGCCGCCACGTCTCTATGGACGCCCCGCTGATCCAGGACGAAGACAATACCATGTACGACGTTCTGAAAGGTGAGGAGAACACGACCCCCGATAACGGGCTTCTTTATGAATCACTGAAGAAGGAGATTGAACGCGCCGTTTCAACACTTACCCAGAGGGAAGCCGATGTGATCAGGCTGTATTTCGGCCTCAATGGCAGCCATCCGATGACCCTTGAAGAAATTGGCGAACGCTTCGACCTGACCCGCGAACGGGTGCGTCAGATCAAGGAAAAAGCCATCCGCAGACTCAAACATACATCGAGGAGCAAGATACTTAAAACGTATTTAGGGTAATAAAAAGGTGAATATCGAATATTGAATATTGATCAACGAACTTTGAATTTATTTTTTACGTCAATCAGGTAAGCAATTAAAATTCGACATTCAAAATTCAATGTTCAATATTCGTAATTCAAATAAATTTTAAAATGCCCCATCTGATTGCACCATCCCTGCTCTCTGCAAACTTCCTCAATCTCGGGAAAGATATAGAGATGGTGAACCGCAGCCAGGCCGACTGGTTTCACCTGGATGTGATGGACGGTGTTTTCGTTCCCAATATTTCCTTTGGCCTCCCCGTGATCGAAAGGATAAAAAAAGCTGCCCTGAAGCCTTTCGACGTTCACCTGATGATCATAGATCCCGACCGGTATATTGAAAGATTCCGCAAGACAGGTGCCGACATCATCAGCGTTCATGCCGAAGCCTGTTCCCATCTTCACCGATCGGTTTACCTGATAAAAAGCACAGGGGCACTGGCCGGTGTTGTCCTGAACCCCCATTCGCCGGTAAGCCTGCTTGCCGATATCATCTGCGATGCCGATATGGTATTGCTGATGAGCGTGAATCCCGGGTTCGGCGGACAAAAATTCATAGAGAACACTTACCAGAAGGTCAGGGACCTCAAAGAGCTCATCCTGAAAAAAAATTCCAAGGCTACCATCGAGATCGACGGAGGGGTTGACCTTGCCAATGCCCCCCTCCTGGTAAAAGAAGGAGCCGGCATACTGGTTGCGGGAAATACCATTTTCTCATCGCCCGACCCCGAAGAAATGATAAGCCGTTTAAAGAATTTCTGATCTCTCTGCCTTTTCATTTTCCTTTTTTCCTATTTTTACATTCAATTGTACTGATACGCTTTTATGGATTTCAGCGGTGCCAAAGCTTTTATCATTGAGAAACTCAGTCGTGAGCTCGATCCTGCATATACTTACCACTGCATCGGTCATTCCCTTGATGTGCATACCGCGGCCCTGAGTCTGCTGAAAATGGAAGGGATAGGCAAAAGTGAAGCCTTGCTGGTTGAAATTGCAGCTCTTTACCATGACTCGGGCATGATGGTAAAATACAAAGACCATGAAATCGCATCCACTGAACTTGCCTCCCGTTTCCTGCCCGGCTTCGGCTTCAGCCCAAATGAAATAAAGGTGATCAACAGCCTGATCCTGGCAACACGGCTTCCCCAGAATGCTGCATCCCTTGCCGAACAGGTTCTTTGCGATGCCGACCTGGATTACCTTGGCAGGGATGATTTTTTCATCCACTCGTTTGAACTGCAGTATGAGTGGAACAGGTGCGGGATCAAAGCCACAAACCTTTCAGAATGGATGGATATCCAGGTAAAATTCCTTAGCGATCATCAATATTATACAAAATCCGCAGCATCCTTACGAAACAAGAAAAAATCAGAAAACCTTAAAGAAATAACAAGCTTATGGCAACAAAAAAACCCAAAGAAACAAAGTACGAAAACATCATCCTGATCCCCACCGATTTTTCGGAAGTATGCGGAAATGCTGTAATCCATGGCATCCACCTTGCCCGCTTCCTTAAATACAAGGCGGTTATCCTTCATGTCATCAATAATGAGACGAAGGCTGCATTGAAAAAGAAAAACGTGGGAACCGATTATGTAGAGAAAAGGCTGAAAGAATACAAATCGTATTACGAGAAAAAGTACGATGTGGTGGTTGAAACCATGGCCGAAGAAGGCAGTATCTTTTCCACTATCAACGAAGTTGCATCCAGGATCAAAGCCAATATTATGGTCCTCGGAACCCACGGGAAGAAAGGCCTGCAGCATGTATTCGGAAGTTATGCACTGCGTGTTGTTGCAGAATCGCCCGTTCCCGTGCTGGTTGTCCAAAAAAGATCTTTCAAGCAGAGTTATGATAACATCATCGTTCCTGTCTCCAATGATCTCGAAGCAAGGCAAACCGTTCAGTGGGTGAAAATGATCGCCAAGCTATTCAAGTCGAAGATCCATATTTTCCAGGCCGTTGAATCAGACAAAGGTCTGAACAGCCGCCTTAAAATAATCACCAGGCAGATCACCGATGCATTCAACGAAGAAAGCATTAACCATGAGATTGCATATGCAGAGCCTAAAGGAGATTTCGCCAAGCAGTTGCTTTCATATGCCGCAGTGAATCATGCCGACATGCTTATGGTCATGACCAGGCCCAACATCGACGTTCCAGGTTTCAGTATGTCGGGCTGGGACGAAAAACTGATGTTCAACGAGGCCCAGATTCCGGTTATGTGCATTAATCCGATTGACCTGGGGTACTATTATTACGAATGGATCCAGCTGGCCTAGGGAAAATCAGAATGGACATCCGTAAATACTGGGATGATCAACCCCTTACACTGATCATGGCCACAGCGATTCTTTTCCGGCTGCTGGCGGCCATATTCGCAAAAGGCTATGGAATGCTCGACGATCATTATGTTGTGATCGAATCGGCCCAGTCATGGGTCGATGGCCAAGATTACAACAGCTGGTTGCCCGGCAGCCAGGGAAATACAGGTCCAACGGGGCATAACCTTTTTTACCCCGGCATCAACTTCCTGTTCTTTTCACTGATGAAACTTCTTCATATTTATAATCCGCAGCTGAAGATGTTTTTCATGAGGCTTTTACTGGCGGCATGGTCTCTCATCACCGTGTATTTCGGATACAGGGTCACCGAAGCCCTCGACGGTAAGAAATCGGCCCGGCTTGCCGGCATCCTGCTTGCCCTGTTATGGTTCATGCCCTGGATGAGCGTAAGAAACCTGGTCGAGATGGTCTGCGTCCCTTTCATTATACTCGGATTCTGGTTTGCAGTCAGGCCCGGGAACAGTGAGAAACCATGGCATTCGTGGTTCATTTCCGGGCTTTTCATGGGACTGTCAACCGACATCCGCCTTCAATCGGTTTTTTTTCCTGTAGGCATTGGCATCTGGCTGCTTTTTAGCGGAAAATTCAAACCCCTGTTTGCCTTTACTGCAGGATCCCTGCTTACGTTCATACTGTTTGAAGGGGGAATCGACCTGGTGATCTGGGGGAAGCCATTTGTTGAGATTTACCAGTACAGCTTTGGTTGTTTCACCGAGCGAAACGATTATATTACCCTCCCGTGGTATGACTATTTCCTTGTTATTGGCGGAATGCTGATCCCGCCGGTAAGCATTTTCCTTTTCTGGGGTTTTATCAGGCAGTGGAAGAAATATTTCATGATCTTTCTTCCCGTATTGCTGTTCTTTGCCTTCCATTCATGGGTTCCGAACAAGCAGGAAAGGTTTATTATCCCAATAATCCCGGTATTCATTATTATCGGCAGCATCGGTTGGCTGGAGTTCAGGGAAAAATCAGCCTATTGGGCAAAGCACCTGAAACTTTTACGGTACTGCTGGATCTTTTTCTGGCTGCTGAATTCAATTGTACTGCTTGTCTTCACCTTTACCTATTCGAAAAGGCCCATGGTTGAAAGCATGACCTATCTTTCGAAATACCCCGATATAAAATACCTCACAGTTATTGATGAGGCAGGCAACCCGGAGATGTTCCCGAAATTTTACCTCGGGCAGTGGCCTGTCATGTTCAACGACAAGAACGGGGACCGCAGCCTTGACAGTATTCTTGCCTCGGCGGTTAAACATGGAAACGCTTCAGCCCCAAGATTTATACTGTTCACCGGCGAGGGGAATATCAGCCCGATGGTGATAAAGGCCAGGCATTATGTGCCTTTCCTGGTTTATGAAACAACCGTCAGGCCCGGGTTTATCGACAGGTTTGTGCACTGGCTCAACCCTATAAACAGGAATAAGACTGTGAAAATATACAGGAACGCCGAGTTTGTTCCTGAAAAGAAATCGATGTAAAAGGCGGTGAAGATGAATGTTCAGAGAATTCCTATTGCCAGGCCATCTTTTCTTGGAAATGAGAAAAAATACGTACTCGATGCGTTGGAATCGGGCTGGATCAGCTCCATTGGACCATACATTGACCGGTTTGAAAAAGAGTTTGCTTCTTACCACGGGGTAAGGAACGCCATTGCCACGCATAACGGGACCATTGCCCTTCATCTTGCGCTTGCCTCGGCAGGCATCGGCCAGGGAGATGAAGTGATAGTGCCCGACCTTACTTTTATTGCCACTTCAAACGTCGTAAAATACTGCAATGCCCGTCCACTGCTTGTGGATGTTGACCCCGGCAACTGGAACATCAGCCTTCAATCCATAGTGGAGGCCATAAGCCCGTCAACCAAAGCCATCATCCCTGTTCATCTGTACGGCAATCCTGCCAGGATGGATGAGATCATGAAGATTGCCCGGGAACACAAGCTGCTTGTGATTGAAGATTGTGCCGAGGCCATGGGAGCCCGGCTGGGAGGAAAAAAAACCGGTACTTTCGGCCATGTAAGCTGTTTCAGCTTTTTCGGCAACAAGATCATGACTACGGGCGAAGGCGGTATGTGCCTTACGAACGACGATGAACTGGCCAGCAAAATGAGGATCCTTAGGGATCATGGAATGAACCTCAAAAAGAAATACTGGTATGACCAGATCGGCTTTAATTACCGTATGACCAATATGCAGGCGGCAATCGGTCTTGCCCAGCTTGAGCAGCTGGATTCGCTTCTGGCTTCGAGAGATGCCATCCGCAGTCGATATAAAGAAAAACTCGCATCCTGCGAAAGCATCGTTTTCCAGGAAACAGGCGGCAATCGCCATGTGAACTGGCTTACTACAGTAAGGCTGAAAGGACTTGACTTTGAGAGCAGGGATGCCGTGATGAACGAACTGAGCCTTAAGGGTATCGACAGCAGGCCCGTATTTTATCCTATCCATTTCATGCCTTTCTACAAAGACCCTGTTTACAGTCCTGGCGCAAATAAGAACAGCATCGCTGTTGCAAGGGAAGGAATAAGCCTGCCCACATACGTAGGCCTGGAAACTGAAAACATTGACTATATTGCAGCCTGCCTGATTCAAACTTACGAAAAATACTCCGTATGAACCTTAGCGTAATTCTTCCTACGTATAATGAACGTGATTCCATTAGTTCATTAATAACGGAGATTTACGAGATCCTCGAGGCCCAGCCTTTGTCATTTGAAATCATCATTGTTGACGATAACAGTCCCGACGGGACCTACAGAGAAATTCTGAAGGAATGGGATGGCAACCCAAAAATTAAAGCCTTACTGAGGAAGAATGAAAAAGGCCTGGCCACGGCGATCCTGCATGGGATCAGGCAGAGTGAAGGGAAAAAGGTGATTGTGATGGATACCGACTTCAACCATCCGCCAAAACTGATACCCCTGCTGGTAAATATCACCGATTATTTCGAGATTGCCTCAGGTTCCAGGTATGTGATTGGAGGTGGAATGGAAACATCCCGGTTCAGGTATGCAGGCAGCAAGGTTTTCAATAAATTCATCCATTACACCCTGAAAATGCAGACTACCGATAACCTGAGCGGGTATTACTGTTTCAGGAGAGAAGTGCTGGACGGGCTTGAACTTGAAAAGATTTTTTTCGGCTACGGCGACTATTTCATCCGTTTCCTTTATGTGATGCAGGGTTTGAAACATCCTATCATCGAGATCCCGGTGGTGTATGAGGACAGGCTTGGGGGTTTGTCGAAAACCAATCTGAAAACCGAGTTCTTCCGCTACTTTGCCTCGGTGCTGAATATTAAATTCAGGATCTGGAAAATCAAATAAGCATGGACCGCGCTCAGGCCTTACTCAGGATTGAAGAGCTCTCAGGGGAGATCAGCAAACATAATTACCAGTATTATGTATTATCGCGGCCCCTGGTCAGCGATTACCAGTTTGACCTCATGCTCGACGAATTGATCAGTCTGGAAAAAGAGTATCCCGAATTCAGGTTTCCGGGTTCCCCTACCCTTCACGTGGGAGGCGGGATCACCAAAGAGTTCCGGCAGGTGGTTCACAAATATCCCATGATGTCGCTCGGGAATACCTATTCGGTGCAGGATGTGAATGATTTCGAGGAGAGGATCCATAAGCTCATCGGCGAAGACATTGAATATGTTTGCGAGCTCAAATTCGACGGGGTTGCAATCGGCCTCACCTACCGTGATGGCAGGCTGGTGCAGGCAGTGACAAGGGGCGACGGCATACAGGGTGATGATGTGACCCTTAATGTGGAAACGATCAGGAGCATTCCTTTAAAACTGCAGGGGGCCGGCTATCCTGCCGAGTTCGAGATCAGGGGTGAGATCATCCTACCCCATTCAAGTTTTGAGGCCCTGAACCTGCAGAAAGAGGAAGAAGGGGAAGAACCCTTCGCCAACCCCCGAAATGCGGCATCGGGAAGCCTTAAAATGCAGGATTCTGCCGAAGTCGCAAAGCGAAAGCTCGATTGTTTCCTGTATTATCTTCAGGGCGACTCTCTCCCCTTCCCTACCCATTATGAGTCGCTCCAGGCTGCCCGAAAATGGGGATTCAAAGTTTCCGATTTTATCGTAAAATGTAAAACCATTGACGATATCTTCGATTATATCGATACATGGGACACAGCCCGTAAGGAGCTGCCTTTCGACATCGACGGCGTTGTGATCAAGGTAAATTCTTTTGCGCAGCAGGAGCAGCTTGGTTTTACCGCCAAATCGCCCCGCTGGGCCATCGCTTACAAATTTAAAGCCGAAGAGGCTTCCACCCAGCTTCTCTCTGTCGATTTCCAGGTCGGGAGAACAGGAACCGTCACACCCGTTGCAAACTTAAGGCCGGTACTTCTTGCAGGCACAGTTGTGAAACGTGCCACCCTGCATAATGCCGATGTGATTGCCGCACTGGATGTGCGTTACGGGGATACGATATTCGTAGAAAAAGGAGGTGAGATCATCCCCAAGATCACTGCCGTGGACCTTTCGCTGAGGCCTGAAAACTCGAAACCGCTGGAATTTCCCACTGTATGCCCCGAATGCGGCAGCCCGCTTGTAAGAAATGAAGGCGAAGCTGCCTGGTTCTGCCCCAACGAAACGGCTTGCCCGCCCCAGATCAAAGGCAAACTGGAGCACTTCATCTGCCGTAAGGCCATGAACATCGACAGCCTGGGCGAAGGCAAGATAGAGATCCTGTTCGATAACGGGCTGGTACATTCCCCTGCCGATCTTTATGAACTGAATTTCGAAAAGCTGATCGGGCTTGAAAAAGCCTATAAGGGCGAAGGCGATAAAAAAGACAGGATTGTAAAGTTTCGCGACAAAACCGTGATCAATATTCTGAAAGGCATTGAAGCTTCAAAAACGGTTCCCTTCGACCGGGTACTCTTTGCCCTAGGAATACGGTATGTTGGTGAGACTGTTGCTAAAAAGCTCGCCCGGCATTTTGGCTCTTTTGATAAACTGCGGATGGCAGAGCCCGCAGAGCTGACCGATGTCGAGGAAATCGGCGGGAAGATAGCCCAGAGCCTGCTGTCGTGGATGCAGATGTTGCCCAATATCGAACTCGTTGAAAACCTGAGGAAACACGGTGTGCAGATGGCATTCACCGGCTTGCACAACATACTGAAAAGCAACAGTCTGGAAGGAATGAGCTTTGTCGTGAGCGGGGTATTTGAAGGAGTTTCTCGCGACGAGATCAAAAAAACGATAGAAGAACACGGGGGTAAGAATGTATCCTCTGTTTCGGCCCGCACTTCTTTCCTTCTCGCCGGGACCGGCATGGGGCCCGAAAAACGCCGCAAGGCCGAAACCCTGGGCGTAAAGATGATTTCGCTGGATGAGTTTTATAAGATGATTGAAGTATGAAGGCAGCTGCTGCGACTATCCTTGCCTCCTGCCTGCTGCTGATCTCCCATGCAGCTTTTTCATTGAAGTATCCCGTTGAGATTAAACCGGGCCCTGTTTGTTACGTAATAAACGGCACCATCTCCTTTACAGTAAGCGGTAACAGCGGCCCGGGCAACCCGGCCGATCCTGACGAAATTACGATTCCTCTCAAGCGTGCTGGAAGGCTGCTCCTGATGGAAGCAAAGATCGACAATGAAACGGGGAATTTCGTCTTCGATACGGGCTCTTCGAAACTGGTACTCAACAACACTTATTTCAGGAAATACGTGAGCATTGAATCGGGCGAAAGTGGAGGAATTACAGGGTCGGTTGCCGGTGTACGACAGACCAAAGTGAGCAGGATACAGATTTCGGGGCTTTCCTATACCAATACCATGGCCGACCTGGTTGACCTTGGACATATCGAGAACCGCCGGGGCGTGAAGATTCTTGGACTTTTCGGGTTCAGCCTTTTAAAGAATATGGAAATCGTGATCGACATCAGCCGCAACGAGCTCCACTTATACCGGCTGAATAAAAGCGGGAACAGGCTGAGTTCGGGATCCCGGGAGTTCAAAGCCGATATAAGCCAGAAAGTACAGATGTACCAGGATGTTTTGTTTGTGAGTTCGCAGATCAACGGGAAGGTTCTTAGTTTCTGTCTGGATACCGGGGCCGAATCAAACGTGATCAGTTCGGCATCTTCTAAAAAAGTCATGAGTACCGTAAGCATTACGCGAAGGTCGGGCCTGGTGGGATCTGGAAGTTCTTCGGCCGAAGCTCTTTATGGCACACTGAACGACTTTGCCATGTGCGGCCGTCAGATCCCGCAAATGCAGGCCATCATAACCAATCTCGACAATATGTCGGCTTCGTTCGGGTTCACGATTGACGGCATGCTTGGTTATGATTTTTTTGAAAAAGGCCAGATTTGTATTAATTTGGTCACGATGGAAATGAAGGTTAGTTTCAATAAAAACCAGGGGAATTGAATAAAGTCTTAAAGCATATTATTATCCTGGCTTTCCTGGCAGTTTCCTTAACTGCCAGGTCCCAGTATGATCCGAAAGAGATCTGCAGTATCGACAACAACCACCTGGTCCTCCGGCTCAACAGGAAATGGACGGCCAAAGAGAAAGCCGAAGTCATGAAGCAGTTCGACATCGACAGCGTCCTTATGGCCGAAGCTTTCAGCGGGAAGCCCGAGATTGTTGTAAGCAAGGTGAAATGGATGGTAAAAAAGCTTGACAACAACAGGGTGGAACTGTCAAAACCGATGAATGGAGGGACTCAATTAAACAAAAATGACGTTTTTATGCTCGACGACCGCTGGATCAATGCCGCCGGTATTGAAGAGAGGGAATCTGCCGCCTGTGGTGTGAATATGTTCAGCCTTTACACGGTTTTTAATTATCACCATGGCGAAGCAAGGTTCTTTCTGCCCGAACATAAATATGCTGGTAGCGTTTATTTAGCCGGCAGCTTCAATAACTGGAGCACCATGCAAACACCCATGATCCGCTGCGACTTGGGCTGGTTCATAACCATCAGCCTGAAACCCGGGAAATACACATACAAATACATTATCGACGGGCAATGGAGCCCCGACCCGTATAATAAACTCATTGAAAACGACGGAAAGGGCGGAGAAAATTCAGTTGTCTTCTGCTATAATTACTGTTTTTTCCTCCCCGCTTATAAAGGTTCAAAGAATGTGTTTGTAAGCGGAAGTTTCAACAACTGGAACCCCACGGGAATAAGGATGTTCTGGGTTGGCCGGGGATGGGCCGCTAACCTTTTCCTTAGGGAAGGGACACATGCCTATAAATTCATCGTTGATTCCGAATGGATGCCCGATCCCTTCAACAAGGTAAAAAGACCCGACGGCTCAGGGCATGAAAATTCCTTCCTGAGCATTGGCGACACCATGTTTTTTATTCTGAAAGGACATTCTTCCGTTCAGCAGGTTCACCTGGCAGGTAATTTCAATGCATGGAATCCTTCGGAACTCTTAATGCAGAAAATTGAGGGCGGATGGCAGCTTCCCTACGTTCTGGCCGCCGGGAATTACGAGTATAAATTCATTCTTGACGGCCGCTGGATCACCGATCCCGACAATCCGTATTCATTGAAATCGGGTAATTCATTCATTGCCATCAAACCGAACCATGTATTCAGCCTTGCAGGCAAGGCAGGCGCCAGAAAAGTCATTGTTACCGGAAGTTTTAATGGCTGGAATCCTGATGGATATGAGATGGTTATCAAACATGACGTATGGACTTTCCCGGTCTACCTGAAACCAGGCAAACATACCTATAAATTCATTGTTGATGGTAAATGGATAAGCGATCCTGCAAACGAACTTTGGGAAAACAATGAGTACGGAACGAATAATTCCGTACTTTGGATCGAACCATAGCCAGCCCCACTACCCAGCACCCAGAACCCAGTACCCAGCACCCAGAACCCAGTACCCAATTTTCAGTCTTCGTGCCTGATTGACCCCGCCCCTGATACACTCTGGTTGATTACCGAAGGGTTCCCTTTATACCGGATATTGCCGGCGCCCGAGATCTCGGCATTGATTTTCTTGTTTACGTGGATCTGTGCTTTTCCGGCACCGCTGAGGTCTACGGTGAAATTGTCGCAAACCAGGTCGAACCCGAAAATATCGCAGGCTCCCGACAGGTCGGCGCTAACATCGGTAGCCGTGCCCGACAGCCTGAGTTTGCTGGCTCCGCTGCTGTTCAGGTCCAGTTTCTGGGCGCTTAACTCCATTCTTACATCCGAAGCTCCGCTGGTATGCAAAGTAAAATCGCTGAAGCTTACCTTGCTCTCGGTAATAATATTGACGGCCCCGCTGATTTCGGCTTTTTTCAGGTCTTTGAACGTAATAAAAACATTCAGGCTTGCAGGATGGCTGATCGGTTTCTTAGTGTCTATCACCAGGGTTGAGCCGTGTACTTCGGCCCGGATCGCTGGCTGAAGGTTCTCATCAGCTTCAATTACCACTTCTTCGTGGTCACCCTGCTTTAGGTAAACATTGAATGCTCCTGAAACATCTATGCCGTCGAAGGAACTCACTACCCGGGTTTCTTTGACAACCTTGCCGTCGCCCTGAACACCGTTAATCATGTTGCAGGCGGATGATATCCCTGAAATGCCGGTGAACATGATCACGAACATGAGCAGGGTGAAAATTTTTCTTGCTTTCATAGGTGGTTTTTTTTAATATGGTTATTATTTGATGATATATTCTCTATTTGGTTACACTTTTCGCTATTTCGCTACTTCGCTACTTTAAAGACACGCTCCCGTAATCGCTCCTCACTACGACACTGGCTTTCGGCTTTGCATCCCTGCTTCCCACGAGTCCGCGGAATTCAGAGGAAGTTGGAGTGACAGATCGGTAGTTCAGATTTGAATTGTCTTCGGGAAAGCGGAGTTCGCAATATTTCAGTGTGGCATCAAGGCTGTAAACTGCAGTCTCGGGCAAACGGATATCCACATCAGCATACTTATTCTTAATACTTATACTCGTGAAATCAGGTCCCATGCTTCTTACCTTGCAGCTCCCGTATTGGATGTCGAGGTTCAGGCTTTGTTCTATCCTGTCGATATCTATGTCTGAAAATTTCGAACGGCTTTCAATAGATGATGAATTCTTGATATCCACCGAACCTCCCTCGAAACTTACATTCAGAGCAATGATCTTATTGGCATTCAGGTTCGAATATTTCGAATCCAGCCTGAGGCTGCCAGCGTAGTCAACATCCATGGTTGAATATTTCAGGTTGACTACAGCCCCTTTTATGCTTCTAACCTTGGACGATCCGCAGAACTTAAGGTCGATGAGGTTGTCGGAATTATCAAGCTTGTTCACATCCAGACTGCCATAGCTGAGATTGATCCTGGCTTTGCCCAGCACTTCGTTGATGTAAATATCACCGAATTTATTGGTAAGGTCAATGCTCATGCCCGAAGGAAAATTTATGGTATAATCCACCTGGAATTTGCTCCTGCCCGAGTTGTTCATATCATCGATCACTGTTGTGGCTTCGACCAGTGAACTGGTATTGCTGAAATTCACGTTGATCTTCTCCAGCATTTTTGCAGCGGTATTGTCATTCGGAGCCTCCACTACCACGTTGACCTCTATGCCTACTATGTTCTTTTCCCAGTTCGAGCAATGTATCCTGCCAAATTTATTGGATACAGTAAGCTGTGCATCGGGATTCACATTGAATTCTTTTTTGATCACCCTGGTATATTCGTTGATGTTGGACCCTTTAAGTCCGATCGCAAGGGTGGCCAGCAGTATCGCAAGGGCTATTTTTGAAACAGTTTTCATATACCATGTATATTAGGGATTGTTAATGTTTATTTAAATGGTTGACAATAGTATTCATAATGCCTTCTTTCATTTGCTGGTTCTGGAGGATGGCATCCTGGAGGCGTTCACAGTTGGGGTTCCCGGCAAGGGATTTCTGAAGTTCACGGGTGCTTTCATCGAGGGACTTCATTTCCTTCATGGCATCCCCGTTGATCAGGTCGGCCTGTGCAGGGGTGTTGGCAAGTTTACGTACCACCTTAAGCTGGGCCATGGCCCTGGCATCATAATATTGAACAGCTTCGTTCATCTCGGAAGTCATTGCAACACTGGCTCTGACAGGAGAAAACCTTTCACGTATTGAAGAAGTAGCCAGGTCGAACACCAGTATACTGCCGGTGATTAATACAAGGATCACAGCGGCGACTTTTAACATGCCGTATCTTGAAAAGTTTGAGGCTGCAGGCTGATCATCGATTCCAAGTCTCTCCCTGAATCTCTCGAAGTGCCCGTCGAGCGGCTCTGTTGAGTCAAATTGATCGCGGTTTTCCTGAAATAATTTCTCCAGATTATTCATACCTAATTATAGATAAAGACGTTTTTGTATTTATTATCCTTTAAAATTTCCAGCAGCTTCTGTCTTGCCCTTGAATAACGGGTCCTTGAAAGCTGGTTGCTGATGTTCAATATGCCCGAGATCTCCTCATGATCATATCCTTCGATCAGGAACAGGCTTATGATGATCCGGTACTCCCCGGGGAGCTGCTGAATGCCTTTCATCACTTCCTGAACCTGGAACTGTATATCCGCTTCATGGTCATCTTCGTGTTCGTCGGGCAAATCCAGTCCTTCTTCTTCAAAAGATACAGTATCCTTAAGCCTCCTCAGGGAGTCGAGGGAATTATTGACGACAATGCGTTTAAGCCAGCTCCCGAAACTTCCCTGCCCCGCATAGCTGTCCAGTCTCTGAAAGGCATCCAGGAAGGATTCCTGCATGATATCCTCGGCTTCGGCTGTGTCGTTTACTATCCTGAGGCTGGTGTTAAACATGGCTTTGTAATATAATTTGTAAATCTTAAACTGGGCGTTCCTCTCCCCCCGACGGCAGGCATCGATGAGGTCCTTGTGGATATTTTCATACCTGGTTTCCAAACTCCCTGTTTTAGCCAATAGACTCACCAAGGTACTAAATGTTACACTGATTTTAAAAATTCTAATTTTGCAGATGGTGAAAGGGTTTAAGGTACCGGTGCATTTTTACGCTTTGGCAGCCATGCTGTTCTGGGGCATGTCGTTTGTGTGGACAAGCAGGCTGCTCATCTATTTTCAGCCTGTCACCATTATTTTTATCCGGCTGCTGATTTCCTCCACATTCCTGTTTTTGCTGATGATAGTATCGGGGCGGTTCGAAAGGATCCGACTTAAAGATACCTGGCTGATCCTCGGGAGTGCAGTATTTAACCCCTTTCTTTATTTTCTTGGTGAAAACTTCGGATTGAAGTTTACTTCGGCAACCATAGCCAGCGTCATTATAGCGACCATCCCGGTATTTTCCCCTCTTGTAGCCTGGCTCACGTTCAGGGAAAAAATATCCAGGCTGAACATCTTCGGGATTTTTATTTCCTTTTCAGGGGTTGCTATAATGCTTGTTTCAAGGAAATTTTCACTCTCAGGTGAAGGCAAAGGGGTGCTTTTCCTCTTCGGGGCGGTTCTTTCATCTCTTGTGTTTTCAGTATTTCTGAAGAAACTCACCCAGAGATATTCACCCGTGACCCTTGTAGCCTGGCAGAATGTTATTGGCGCCTGCCTGTTTCTGCCGTTATTCCTGGTGTTTGAGAGGGCCAGGTTAAACACAGTTCGCCTGGATCCCGGGATCATTTCCTCATTCCTTTTCCTGAGTATATTAGCATCTTCACTTGCCTTTGTTTTCTTTGCCAAAACCATAAAGGAAATAGGCATCAGCAAAGCCAACATATATTCCAACCTGATCCCTGTATTTACGGCATTTTTCTCATGGCTCCTCATTGCCGAACCCTTTACCGTTCAAAAGGTCAGCGGGATCCTCGTGGTCATTGGAGGGGTATATCTTTCAGAAAGGAATAAACCCCGGTAACCGCTACCCCGTACACGCAATTCACTACCCGCCCTTTACTATTTTCATTACCTTTGCAGTACGGGATTTCATCCCAAAAATTATTGCATATGCTGTTTAAACCTGAGAAACTGAAGATAAAAGATCAAAGGATGAAATCCTTTATAGACTCTGATGAGCTATGGGGTTTCATCAACAATGCCAGGCCAACAAAAGAGGGAGTCAGAAACATCATTGCCAAATCGCTCGATAAACAGAGGCTTACGCTTGAAGAAACCGCTATGCTGGTCCAGGCTTCCGATCCTGAATTGGTCGAAGAGATCAAGCAGGGAGCGAAATCCCTTAAAGAAAAGGTTTACGGACAAAGGATAGTTCTTTTCGCCCCCCTTTATATCGGGAACCGCTGTATCAATAAATGTGCCTACTGCGGATTCAAGTCGACCAACAAAGCCATTAAGCGGATTACCCTTACCAACGAGGAACTGGTTGCCCAGGTGCAGGCACTGGAGGATGCCGGCCATAAACGTCTTATCCTTGTTTACGGTGAGCATCCCACCTACGATGCGAAGTTTATTGCCGACACCGTGCGTACCGTTTATTCGGTGAGGAGCGGCCCGGGGGAGATCCGCAGGGTCAACATCAACGCGGCCCCGATGGACATTGACGGTTTCCGCATCATCAAGGATGCAAAGATCGGCACTTACCAGGTATTTCAGGAAACCTACCATGAAGAGACTTATGCAAAAGTACACCTGGGCGGGATAAAAAGGAATTTCGAGTGGAGGCTGACCGCCCTGGACCGCGCACAGGAAGCAGGGATTGACGATGTAGGCATAGGCGCCCTGTTCGGTTTGTACGACTGGAGGTTTGAAGTCCTGGGGCTGATCAGGCATACCAATCATTTCGAGGCGGTGTATAACGTGGGGCCTCATACGATCTCTTTCCCAAGGATACAATATGCTTCGGAACTTAATATCAGCAAATCTCACCTTGTGAGTGATGAGCATTTTACAAGGCTTGTAGCCATCCTCAGGCTCGCAGTTCCCTATACCGGGCTGATCCTTACAGCCAGGGAACCTGGATCTATCAGGGATGAGATAATGCAGTTCGGTGTTTCACAGATCGACGGGGGAACCAATATTGAATTGGGCGGGTACTCGAAAAAAGATCAGGCCGAAGCCCAGGACATCGACCTGGAACAGTTCCAGATCAACGACAGCAGAAGCCTGAACGAGATCATGGATGAACTAATAGAGCATGATTATATCCCTTCATTCTGTACTTCATGTTACCGCAGGGGGCGTACAGGGGAACATTTTATGGAATTCTCAGTTCCCGGCTTCATTAAACGCTTCTGCCAGCCAAACGCCATGCTTACCCTGGCCGAATACCTTGAGGATTACGCCCCGGCTGCAACAAAGGAGAAAGGTTATCTGCTCATACAGAAAAAACTTGATGAAATGGAAAAGGATTCTTCCAGGGCCGACCTGATCGGAAAAATCGAACAGGTGAAAGCAGGAAAACGGGACCTTTATTTTTAAGTTTGATTTATGAAAGAAATTCGAATCATCGGGCTGCTGATTTCAGATCGTATCAAGGAAGCAGGCCTTACCCAGGGAGTGCTTACAGAGTTTGCACATATAATTAAATCAAGATTGGGCTTTCATGAAGTGAGTGAGGATGTCTGCAGCCGGATGGCTGTGATCATACTGCAGCTTTCGGGAGAACCTGCCGAATTTGACCGCTTTGAAGAAAAACTGAAGGAAATAGGCGGTCTGGAAGTTCAGCATATGATATTTAAAACCTGAGACTGCAAAGAATCAGAGATGGAGCAGAAATCACGTAAAGAATTGGACAAGGAATTCCAGGAATTTTACCTGTCTTCCTCGATTCCAAGTATGAAGGTCGGCCTCTCTGTCACTCTCCTGCTTTTTGTAAGCTATGCAGCTGTAAACAAATTATTTTTCGGAAATAATCCAGATCAGCAATATTTTTTAAAATTCGGGCTGGTGGCTCCCTGCCTGATCATCTCCCTTGTGGCTATTTTCATTAAACCACTGGGAAATCACCTCACATTTATCTTTTTAGGCACTAATATTTTTTCCTGCATGGTGATCTATTTCGTGGGGGTCACTTCCGATATTACCAGCCCCGGTTATAATTACTTCTATGCCTGGGTAATGCTTGTGATGATTGGCATGCATACTTTTTACCGCATCCGCTTCAGGGACCTCATCATCCTGAATGCCATACAACTGCTCTCATACCTCCTGGCCTCAGTGTTCAACCATAGCTATACTCTTCCATTCCTTTTTACGAACCAGTTGTTCTTTGTTGTATCAGTTACTTCACTCGGGTTTTTTATTTCATATATTTTCCAGAGCCTTAACTGGAAGAACTTCCTTCACCAGAAAGCTCTCACCGAAAATTACCACAAGCTGGTTCTCGAGGTTAAGGAACGCAAGGAAGCCGAGGATGAACTTGCACGTTCCGAACGCCAGTATCACGAAGCCCTGGATTCCTTTCCCGACTGGGTTTTTGTCGTTGACAGGGAATTGAATATTATCATGCTGAATTCCACACTGAAGCAGGTTGCAATTGAAGCCGGACTGTACGGCGACCTTACCGGTTTGAACATTGCCGATTCATTCCCATACATAAAGGATGAAGAAATTAACGATGTCAGAACTGTATTTGAAACAGGCAGGATATCCTTTGGTGAGCTGAGCTTTAAATTCGGGTCCAAACAGGTTTTCGTGGAAATACGAAAAATCCCCATGTTCCGTAACAACAAGGTGGAGCAGGTCATGGTGGTTACACGCGACAGGTCAAAAGAGAAAGAGATTGAAGATCTCAAACTCCGGAATTCAGAGACCAAAGCGGTGATGCTGAAGGAGATCCATCACAGGGTAAAAAACAACCTGGCTATTGTGATCAGCCTCCTGAGTTTGCAGGGAAGAAAAAATCCCGACCCTGAATTCCAGAGGGTTATCCGGGATATTGAACTTAGGATCAGGTCGATGACCCTTATACACGAACACCTGTACCGCAGCGAGAACCTGGATAAAATACCTCTTTCAAACTATATAAACTCCCTGGTATCGATCATTTCGGGTACTTTCAGCGGGCATAAAATTAAACTGGATATGCGTCTCGAGGATATCCTGGTAAATATTGAAACGGCTCTTCCTCTTGGTTTGATTACGAATGAACTGCTAACAAATGCATACAAATATGCTTTCCCTGGTAAATATGACGGTATCCTTAAAATAATACTGAGAAAAGACAATCCCGACAGCTTCACTCTGAATATCTCCGATAACGGAGTTGGCCTTCCCGATGGTTTTGACTTCGACAAACAGGATTCGCTTGGAATGTTTATCATCAGGCTTCTTGTTGAGCAGCTTGACGGCAGTATCAGTTTTACAACGAACGGAGGGGTCTCGGCATCGATTGAGGTTCCATGTTTTTAAGCCAAATTATAAAAGATATGAAAGAAACCTGGGTATTAGGAATTAACATCAGCGACAGGAAAGGTTCGGTTGCCCTGGTACAGAATGTTCTGGCCAAGTTCGGCTGTTCCATACGTACAAGGCTTGGCCTGCATAGTACAGATCCCTCTGCCTGTGCAGGCTGCGGGCTTATTCTGCTTGAATTATACGGGGATGCCACTGAGTTCCTTAAGCTGGAAAATGAACTCCTTCTGATCGAGGGGATAGAAGTAAAGAAGATGGTTTTTAAACAAGGGTGATCCTGGTGCCCCCGTTGTCGATCCCGAGCATGGTGGTCTTGGTGATGATGGTATCCTTACCTGAATTTTCGACAAAGTGAATTGCCGCCCTGATCTTGGGCCCCATGCTTCCGTCGGGAAACTGCCCTTCTTCCAGGTACCTTTTTCCCTCAGCTATGGTCAGGCGATCAAGAGATCTCTCCTGGGGAGTGTTAAAATTGATACAAACCTTTGGGACGTCGGTCAGGATAAAGAATTTATCAGCATTGATCTGTGAAGCCAGGAGTGCCGAAGCAAGGTCTTTATCGATAACCGCATCAATTCCTTCCAGTATGCCGGGTTCAACATAATAAACCGGGATGCCTCCTCCACCAACGGCAATTACAAGATTATCCTGCCTGGCAATTTTCTCTATGGTTTTCTTATTCAGGATTACCAGGGGTTTAGGTGATGCCACAACTTTTCTCCATCCCCTGCCGCGGGGATCTTCCCTGAATACTGAATTTGAATCGACAGAGATTTTATCTGCTTCCTCCTTTGTATAATACGGGCCTACGGGTTTTGTCGGATTCTGAAAAGCGGGATCGTCTTTGTTCACCAGAACCTGTGTGGTTATCGTGATGATATCCCTCTCCATTTCATACTTCTCAAGCACATTCTTAAGTTGCTGCTCGATAATATACCCTATAAAACCTTGTGAATATGCAACACAAATATCCAAAGGCATCTCGGGAAGCCCAAACATCTTATGCCCGGCCGAGTTGGCAAGCATGATATTCCCGACCTGGGGGCCGTTCCCATGGGTCAGCACCAGGTTGTAATCGCGTTTCATGAGCTTAACAAGGCTTTCGGATGTAGCGTACGCATTCGCTTCCTGTTCTCCGATAGTCCCTTTCTGGTCGGACCTGAGCAGGGCATTGCCACCTAAAGCAACTACGGCAAGCTTTTTCATAATTAGAGGTTTATATTGCAAAAATAGGACATTTTTCAATCTTTCTTACCTTCGCAGCCGGATGAAAGCACAACGCAAAGCATACCTGTTCGCATTTTCGGCTGTCGCCTGCTGGTCGACCATAGGATCGGCCTTTAAGCTGAGCCTGCGCTACCTTGATCCCCTCGGGCTGCTGCTGTTCTCGGCTATTGTGGCCTGCATCACCCTGTTTGTCATCCTGCTTGTACAGGGGAAACTGCCCTTACTGAGGGCGATCACATCCGCAGATATTCTCATGTCGGCAGTGATGGGAATGCTCAATCCCTTTCTTTATTATATTGTTTTGCTCAGGGCATATAATATGCTGCAGGCGCAGGAAGCAGGGACCCTGAATTATATCTGGCCGCTGGTGCTTGTACTGCTGTCAATACCACTGCTCGGGCAAAAGATCAGCCTGTGGAGTATCCTGGCGATTTTCATCAGCTTCCTCGGCATCATGGTGATTTCAACGCATGGCCGCCTGCTGTCACTTCACTTTACAAGCCCGGCGGGAGTTCTTCTTGCGCTGGGCAGCGCTGTTTTCTGGGCGGTTTACTGGATCATCAACATGAAAGATAAAAGGGAGGCTGTAAGCAAGCTCTTTTTGAATTTCTGTTTTGGGTTACTGTATGTATTTATCACGATTACGCTTACGAAGCACTTCTGGATCCCGCCATGGACGGGTCTTGCGGGGGCCGTATATATAGGTCTTTTTGAAATGGGGATCACATTCGTGCTTTGGCTCAATGCCCTGAAATTTTCAGAAACCACCGCCAAAGTGAGCAACCTGATCTACCTCTCGCCTTTCATTTCACTCATCATTATTCATTTTGCAGTAGGGGAAGTAATTTTGCTTTCCACCCTTGCCGGACTGGCGCTGATCGTTACAGGGATCCTATTGCAGCAATATCTTAAGTCGTGAGTGAATGACTGAAGGGATATCGGTATTCGCTACCTTTGCCCCATGACTCAGACCACTGTAGCCTTTCACCATTTCGGTTGCAAGGTAAACTTCGCCGAAGCCTCTTCCATATCCCGTGAACTCAGGGAAAAAGGGTTCCTGCTCAGGGAACACCATGAAGTTGCCGACATCTATGTGATCAGCAGCTGTGTTGTGACTGCCGTGGCCGAAAAAAAATGCAGGGCGGCCATCCACCAGGCCCACAAGCTGAATCCCAACGCGAAAATTGCAGTGATCGGATGCTTCTCAGAACTTAAACCCGGTGAACTTAAGCTAATCGAAGGTGTTGACCTGGTCCTGGGCAACACTGCAAAGTACAGGCTTGCCGAGGAACTTGAAAAACTCAGGGACCATGACTATCATGGAGGGCTTATGCCCGGTATCATGGAGAACAGCAGCTTTGTACCATCCTTTTCATACGGTGACCGAACCCGCTCATTCCTGAAGATCCAGGACGGTTGCGATTATTATTGTTCCTACTGTACCATACCGCTTGCCAGGGGCCACAGCCGCAGCGATACTATTTTACACGTGCTTGAATCAGCCCGTGAAATTGTTAGGAACGGGATACAGGAAGTTGTACTTACCGGGGTCAACATTGGTGATTTCGGGAGGCAAAACGGCGAGGATTTCATTGGGCTCATCAGGGCGCTGGAGGATGTGGATGGGCTTTCAAGAATAAGGATCTCTTCTATTGAACCTGATCTGCTGGATGATGGGATCATTGAATTTGTGGCTGCTTCAAAAAAAATCATGCCGCACTTTCATATTCCTTTACAATCGGGATCCGACAAGATACTGAAGGCTATGAAACGCAGATACAATACCGGGCTGTATGAAGGCAGGGTCGAAAGGATCAGGCAGAAACTTCCATGGTCCTGCATTGCAGCGGATGTTATTGTCGGCTTCCCCGGGGAATCGGATGAAGATTTTAATGAGACATACAATTACCTGGAACAACTCAGGGTTTCGTACATGCATGTTTTCACCTATTCGAAAAGGGAAAACACCCTGGCTTCACTCAGCAGTGAAACAGTTCCCGATAAGATTAAAAAAGAGAGGAGCAGGAGGCTCCATCAACTCTCGGAACTGAAAAAGCAGGCTTTTTACAGCCAAAACCTGGGCAGGGATGCAATGGTCCTTTTTGAATCGGATAATTCGCAGGGCTGGATGCATGGTTTTACAGGGAACTATATAAAAGTCAAAACGAAATATGATCCCCTGCTGTCAAATCAAATCAGGAAAGTCGTCCTGAAAGATATGGATGATCAGGGGGTTTACATATCGGAATAATCCGTAATTTAGCCACTCAGCATACCACGGTCTCAGAATTTTGCAATGCCCCTAAACCTTGAAGATATCACCCGTAAAACCTGCAGCATTGCTACTGACGCAGGTGGATTTCTGAGGAACGAGATAAAGAAACTAAAATCATCTGATATTGAGTTGAAAAGTTTCAACAATTTTGTGACCTATGTTGACCGTGAATCCGAGGCCCGCATTATGGATAAACTGGGTAAGGTCATTCCGGGTTCAGGTTTTATAGCAGAAGAAAGCCCTGGCCTGGGCACGGCTGAATTCACCTGGGTTATTGACCCTCTCGACGGAACAACCAATTACATTCATGGCGTTCCAATGTACTGCGTCAGTATAGGTCTCATGAAAAACAACAAGGTCATCGCCGGGGTTGTTTACGAAGTCAACCTGGATGAATGTTTCTATACCTGGGAAGATGCACTTTCATATAAAAACGGAGAAGTCATCAGGGTGTCACGCAACCCTAAAGTTGCCGATTCCCTGTTTGCAACCGGCTTTCCGTATCACGATTACGGGAGAATGGAAGATTATCTCGACATTTTCAGGCATATGATGCAGCATAGCCGGGGCATCCGGAGGCTGGGGTCTGCAGCTGCCGACCTGGCTTATGTTGCAGCCGGAAGATATGACGGCTTTTATGAATACGGATTAAGCGCATGGGATGTCGCAGCCGGTTTGCTTCTTGTGAAAAATGCAGGGGGGCGGATTTCTGATTTTTCGGGCGGGGAAAATTATATCTTTGGAAAAGAAATTATAGCTAGTAATACTTTAATTCATAACGAATTTCAAAACTTGTTCAGACTATGGAAGAACGTATAAAACTGATCCAGGGTGACATCACTATCATGCCGGTTGATGCCGTTGTAAATGCAGCCAATTCCTCACTCCTCGGAGGAGGCGGTGTTGACGGGGCAATTCACCGTGCCGCAGGCCCTGGTCTTGCAGAGATCTGCAGGCTGCTGGGCGGATGCGAAGTCGGGGAAGCTAAGGTTACCCCGGGTCTTCATCTGCATGCAAAATACATCATTCATACGGTTGGCCCGGTATGGAAGGGCGGAAAAAACGAAGAAGCTGAAAAACTTGCAAACTGTTACAGGTCCATTCTCTTACAGGCCGAACTGCACGAATGCAATACTGTGGCCATCCCGAATATAAGCACAGGGATATACCACTTCCCAAAACAGCTCGCTGCGGAAATTGCAATTCGCGAAACCAGGAACTTCCTATCCTCCCACAGCGTTCCAGTCACAGTTACTTTTGTTTGTTTTGATCAGGAAAATTTTGACATCTACAGGGATTTGCTGAATTCATGAGGTTTCTGCTGGCCTTATTACTTCCTTTCACTATTTCGCTTTATGCCTCAGGGCAGGCTGTAAAGAAAGTCGCGGAAGCAGTGAGGACTAATGCTTCCATTAAAATTGACGGGTTTCTTGATGAGGAAGCATGGCAAAAGGCTGTGCCTGCCGGGAATTTCATCCAGAGGATTCCGTACAACGGTTCTGCAGTTTCTTTTGCGACAGAGGTAAGGTTCCTTTACGACAATACGGCGCTTTATGTTGGGGCGATGATGTACGATACGCATCCCGACAGCATTCCCAGGCAACTTGGACTGAGGGACTCACAGATGCTGAACGCCGATTATTTCATGCTAATGCTTTGCCCTTTCAACGACGGGCTTAATGCATTCTGTTTCCAGGTATACGTTTCCGACGTACAGGGGGACTTCCAGCTTCACAGCACTTACAGCGACTATCCCGACATGAGCTGGGATGCGGTATGGGAAAGCAAGGCCAGGGTCAATAAGCAGGGATGGGTTGTTGAAATGCGTATCCCCTATTCGGCCCTCAGGTTCCCAAAGAAAGATATACAGGAATGGGGTGTCAACTGCCAGCGCGACATCCGCAGGACAAGAGAGAATGACACCTGGAATTTTGTAGATTCAAAAGTCCAGGGTTATGTAAACCAGGGAGGATTGCTGCAGGGAATCACCGATGTAAAGCCTCCCCTTCGTCTTTCATTGACTCCTTACATTTCAGGTTATATGGAGAAAAACCCGGGCGCTGCTGCCTGGCAATATACCTATAATGTGGGGGCTGATCTTAAATACGGGATAAACCAGTCATTCACCATGGATATGACCCTTATCCCCGATTTCGGGCAGGTTCCTTCGGATGATAAGATATACAACTTCACTCCCTACGAGATCAGGTATGACGAAAAACGGCAGTTCTTCACCGAAGGTACCGAATTGTTCAACAAATCCGGGATTTTCTATTCCAGGAGGATAGGTGCATTGCCCAAAGGCTACAATAAGCCTTATGCAGGGCTTGATTCGAATGAAACTGTGAGCAGTAACCCGATGCAAACAAAGCTTATCAATGCGACGAAAATAAGCGGCCGCACTGCAAAAGGACTGGGGATAGGAGTCTTCAATGCAATGACTGCAAATACATGGGCCACTGCGGATAATGTGGAAACAGGAGATTCGCGCAAAATCCTTACCCAGGGTTTTACAAATTACAACATGATCGTCTTTGACCAGAACCTTAAGAACAATTCCTGGTTTGATGTTCTGAATACGAATTACTTCATGCCTACCGAAGGCTATACGGCAAATGTTACAGGAATACAGTTCAAACTTGCCAATAAAAAATACACCTATGATCTTACTGGCGATGCTTACGTGAGCCAGAAATATTTTTCACATGCCACGCCTGATTTCGGGTACAAATACGACCTGGCTTTCGGAAAGATCAGAGGCAGCTTCCTTTATTCATTTGCCCAGTCCCTTGAAACTCCGACCTACGACCAGAACGATATGGGGTATGACCCTGTAAATAATAAATTCGACAATTCGGTCACTCTTCAGTACAATTTTTACAAGCCTTTCTGGAAGCTGCTGAACTGGTATGACAGCCTCAGGTTTTCCTATAATTGCCTTTATGCCAATCTCGCCTATGCCTCATTTACGATTAACTATGTTGGGCAGGCTACCGACAGGAAATACATGACATACGGCTTGAATGTTGCGGCTCAGCCCATCACCGGGAATGACTATTACGAGCCCAGGGTCGGCGGATGGATGTACCTGTCGCCGGCAACTCTTACTCCCAACATATGGATCTCTAGCGACTACCGGAAAAAATTCGCTCTTGATGCCTGGGCCACGCTCTATGTTGTTTCATCAAGGGCCACCAGTGGTTTCGACGCAGGGATAGGGCCAAGGTTCAGGGTCAGTAACCGCTTGTTTTTCTATTATTCGATAGATTTCGCAAAGATATTCAATGACGTGGGATTTGTTATGGATTCCGTTAGTTCTTCGGGGGAACAGGTGATATTGTTCGGACGAAGGGACAGGCAGATCGTGACCAATACGCTGCAGGGAAATTTTATGTTCAATTCGGCTATGAGCCTTGATATAAAAGTGAGGCATTACTGGGTGCTTGCTCCATACTATTCCATTTACCGCCTGCAGCCCGACGGCAGCCTTCAGCCAAACAATTACAAAGGCGATGTTGACCTGAATTACAATCTCTTTAACATTGATTTTACTTACACCTGGAATTTCGCCCCCGGGAGCCAGCTTTCATTCATGTGGAAGAATGCCATTACGAACAGCAACAATACTATCGTTAGAAATTTCTTCGATAATTTTCATAACACCATAATCTCTCCGGCCTCAAACAGCCTTTCCATCCGTTTACTGTATTACCTTGATGCCTTGTATTTCAAGCCTAAGAAGAAGCCAGGTTGACCTTTTCTGTTTTTTATTGTACATTTGTTAATAATGGGTCGCCCTTAGCATCTGATAAGAATGCCCGGATCATCCATTTTTATTACAGAACTTATGAAGCACCTTCCAAACCTCCTGATTGTCGATGATGATCCCGAGCAACTGCATTACATCAAAATCATTCTTAAGGGAATGAACCTGGTATTGTTCCAGGCATCATCGGGCCATGAAGCTTTGGAAAAAATTAATGGAGTGGAATTGGCCCTCGCCATAATCGATGTAAGGATGCCTGTTATGGACGGGTTTGAACTTGCCAAAGCAATAATGAAGTTAAGGCCGGGTGAAAAGATCCCTATAATTTTTCTTACAGGCGATTATTATATCGAATCCAATATCTATGAAGGTTATTCTTCAGGCGCAGTGGATTATATCTTTAAGCCTGTTGACCATGAAATATTCGGGAGCAAGATCAGGGTGTTTCTTGATCTTTTCAATCAGAAACAGAAGATCCTCAGTGACGCCGCTCAACTGAAAAAAAACGCCGAGGAACTCAATATTGCAAAAGCTGCGGCAGAACTTGCTTCCGTCAAATATTCCGAACTGTATGATTTTGCCCCAACAGGGTATTTCACTCTCTCACCTGATAAAACCATCCAGGACCTTAACCTTAGCGGGGCTCTCATGCTTGGCGAGGAATGTTCAGAACTGGTAGGGAGGCAATTCGGCTTTTTCATTGCAAAGACTTCCATAACGGTCTTCAACTCTTTTTTCGTTAATGTATCAACAGGCAAATCGAAAGAAAAATGCGAAGTGATGCTGGAATTAACGGGCAACCAGCCAAAGTTTATGCATATCGAAGGTGTGCTTTCGGAGAACGGTAAACAGGTACTGTTAAACATAGTCGACATCACCGAACGCAAACACATGGAGGAAGAGCTGAAACGTACATCTGCACGCCTGGAACTGGCAACGCGCGCAGGTGGTGTAGGCGTATGGGACTATGATATCGTAAATAACAACCTGACCTGGGACGATCATATGTTCGCCCTTTATGGACTTGATAAAAAGAATTTCAGCCATGCATACAAATCATGGCTTGAAGGTGTTCATCCCGACGACAAGGAAAAAGGGGACAATGAGATCAGGATGGCGATGCGAGGTGAAAAGGAGTTTGATACCGAATTCCGCGTTTGCTGGCCCGATGGGGCAATCCGTAATGTTAGGGCGCTTGCCGACGTAATACGGGATGAATCGGGGAACCCTCTGCGCCTGATCGGCACCAACTGGGATATCACGGAGCAAAAGGAGCTTGAGGAAAAATTGAAATCGAGCGAGGCCAATTTTCGCACGTTTTTCGAAACCATGAGCGACATGATCATTGTAGGCAATCTAAAGGGGGAAATTATATACATCAATAATGCGGTGCTTGAAAAGCTGGGATATACCAGGGACGAACTGCTGTGCATGCATGTGCCCGAGATGCATCCTGCCGAGAAGCGGGATGAGGCAACCCAGATCTTTGCTGAAATGTTTGCTGGCACACGCGACTCCTGCCCATTGCCCCTTGCCAGGAAAGACGGGTCTTTTGTACCGGTAGAAACCAGGGCGTGGCTTGGCAAATGGAATGGCAAAGACTGCATCTTCGGTATTTCAAAAGACCTTAGCGCTGAACAGGAAGCCTTGCAGAAATTCAACAAGATCTTCTATAACAACCCAACCCTGATAGCCATCAGTTCGGTCCCCGGACAGGTATTTACCGATGTTAACAACGAATTCCTGATCAAAACAGGATATACCAGGGAGGAAGTAATCGGAAAAACATCCGAAGAACTGGGGCTTTTCATAAAGCTTGAACAACAGAGGACTGCTGCCGCTGAATTACAGAAAAATACGGTTCTCCAGGATGTCGAGCTACAGGTAAAAACCAAATCGGGCAGGATCTTAAACGGGCTGTTCTCAGGTGAACTTATCGAAAGCCAGGGAAAAAATTTATTTCTTACCGTCATGGTTGATATTACTGAACGTAAGATAGCAGAGCTGGCAGTTAAAGTAAGTGAGGAAAAATACAAGACTATGCTGAATGCTTCCCCCGATGGCATTCTGTTGATCGACATGAATGGGATTATTACCGAGGTCTCTGAAATCGGTCTTGAAATTATGGGCGCCGCAACCAGAGACGAGCTGTTAGGTAAGGATTTTTTCAGGTTCATTCCGTCGGATGAAAAAGACACCATCGCCGAAATCATTGAAAAAACCATGAACGAAGGGCTTATTCAGAATATTGGCCTGAAAATCAGAAAAAAGAATCATACCCTTTTCGCTGCCGAAACCAGTGTCACCTTAATCCAGGACCCGCATGGGTTGCCACTTGCCTATATGATTATACTTCGCGATATCTCACAGCGCAAGAAAACAGAGGCTAAGCAGATGCATGCCGACCGTATGTCAACTCTTGGAGAAATGGCTGCAGGCATGGCGCATGAGATAAACCAGCCTTTGAATATCATTTCAATGGTAATGGATAAAATGATATTTGAATCGGAAAGAAACGAAACTATTGATTTGGAATTCCTGAAAAAGAAGTCAGATAAAATCTTCGAAAACCTGACCCGTATCCGCGATATTATTGATCATGTCAGGGCCTTTTCAAGAACCCATGACGATTACCTTCAAACCTCCTTTAATGTTAACCTTAGCATTATAAATGCCTCTTCCATGGTTGTTGAACAGTTCAAGCACCATGGTATAAGGATGGACCTTCAGCTTGCCAAGGAAATTCCCCCGATCATTGGCAATACTTATAAATTTGAACAGGTTATCCTCAATTTGCTGGTCAATGCCAAAGATGCAGTTATGGAAAAAAACGGCAAACAGGATGAAAAGTACCAGATGCTGGTGGGTATCAGATCCTACCACGAAAATCAAAGCATTATTGTTGAAATCACAGATAATGGAATAGGTATAAGCAATGAAGACATTCATAATATCATGCTCCCGTTTTATACTACCAAGGAGGAAGGAAAAGGGACCGGGCTTGGGCTATCGATTTGTTATCAGATAATGAAGGAAATGAACGGACTCATTGAAATAACAAGTGATAAATTAAAGGGAACAAAAATCAGGCTTCTGATTGACATTCAAACACAAAACTAGAAATGGCTATACAGGAAAAAATTAAAATCCTGATCCTTGATGATGAAAAACAATTCACGGAAGAATTGAGCGGATTTTTTCAGGGCTCCGATTATGAATCATTTGAAGCCAACACGGCTGAAGAAGGAAGAAAAATATTACAGGATCATGAGATTGACCTCCTGATCCTGGATGTCCGCTTACCAGGGGTAAATGGACTGGATATCCTTAAAGAGGTGAAAATTCAATATCCGGCAATGGAAGTGATCATCATTTCGGCCCATGGCGACATGGATACAGTGATCAAAGCCATGCGTTTCGGGGCCTTTGATTATTTACGAAAGCCCTTCAGGTATATTGATATTCAGATTGCCATTGAACGCACCCAGAAGTACCTTCAACTGCACAGGAAACTGAAACTGATTGAAGAAAGGAATTCGCTGATATCAAAGACCCTGGAAGAAAAGATCGACCGTCAGTTTATAGGCCTTAGCCCCCAGATACTGGAAGTGTTCGAGCAGGCAATGACTGCTGCAAATTATCCCGACGCCAATGTACTGATTACCGGTGAGAGCGGTACAGGCAAAGAAAATATTGCCAGGATCATTCACTATTCAAGTTTAAGGAAAGACTCTATTTTTTGCGCCGTTAACAGTAGTGCAATCACGGAAACTCTTCTGGAAAGTGAATTTTTCGGACATAAAAAGGGATCGTTTACCGGCGCCATCGCCGATAAAATGGGTTTCTTTGAAGTATGTAATAAAGGGACATTGTTTCTGGACGAAATCGCCGATATGCCATTAGCCCTCCAGGCAAAGATTCTGCGAGCCACCGAAGAAAAAGTAATTACGAGGGTGGGCGACACTCACACGATCCGCACCGACTTCAGGGTTATATCAGCTACAAACCATGATATAAAAAAACGAGTGGAAAAGAGAAAATTCAGGCTCGACCTTCTTCACCGGCTCAATACATTGCATATACATATTCCTGCACTGAGGGAAAGACCCGAAGACATCAAACCACTGCTGGCTCATTTTGTCGAGCTTTACTCAACAAGGTTTAACAAACCGAATATCCATGTTTCCAAAGAAGTTTATGATCTGCTCCAGCAATACGATTTTCCCGGTAATGTAAGAGAATTAAGGAATATGACCGAAAGAGCGATCATACTTTGCAAGGGAAGCCTGTTGGGCACAAAGGATTTCCCTGTAAAGCCCAATGAGAATGTGCCGGTAAAAGAGCAATCAGCTTCAATCAATATAAAAGGAAATGAGATTGACCTGATCAGGAAGGCCCTCAAAAGTTCAGGCTATAATCAACAGAAAGCCGCTGATACACTAGGCATACATCGTGATGCGCTCAGCAGAAAAATGAAAAAATACGATATCAGGATAGATAAGAAAGAAAGTTAAGCGTTTTCACGTACTTGCGCGATTTTACTGAAAAAAAAGCTCCCCCTTCCCAATCTCTCCAATCAGAAAAACAGCAACCCCAAAAAATAATTATTTTTTTTTGCCTTAAGCTTCAGATCATTAACTGAGGCTTTTTTTTATTTTTCAAGTGTGTGAAAATTTCTGGCCCGCCCTTTGTGTAGTCTTCCTGCATAAGAGGTAAACCGTCCCTCACGTAAAGCACGGTCACAATTAACCAATAATAGGAGATTAAACAAATGGCAGTAGAAAAAACCATCGGTTCATCCAGCCTCGTTGAGGTGATCGACCGTATCCTCGACAAGGGTGTCGTTGTAGATGCATGGGTAAGAGTATCATTAGTTGGTATCGAACTGCTTGCAATTGAAGCAAGGGTAGTCGTTGCCTCTGTTGAAACATACCTGAAGTATGCAGAAGCAATCGGATTAACTGCAAAAGCTGCATAAGCTTGCCGTTAAGTATTATTCTTGCTAAAACATCCTTAAAGGTTACAATCCCGAAAGCATGGTTTACCAAGATTTTTTTTCGCCATAACAATCAATCAGTCAATCAGTCAATCAGTCAATCAATCAATCAATCAATATGAATAACCGGCCTGACCTGAACCTGGATGTGTTTTTCGAAAACATCATAACATCCTATGACTCCCGGATTCAAAAAATTCAAACCGCCTTCCAGTCATCTGAGAATATTACAGAATCGTCCCATTCATTGTTCGATAATGTTCACCATTCTTTAAACGATCTGAAAAAAGAAAGGGAAGTTCTGAATGCAAAGCTTTGTGAAGCCCTTGCAAAAAACGGCTCACTGCGCAAAAAAGATTACAACACCATGATGTCGGGCATCCTTTCTGCCCTTGATGAAAAAGAAAAGGAAGCAGAACACCAGTTTTTAACATTTATTGAAGATCAGAAAGAGACGGCCCAGTCTCTCAAAAACAGCTTGCTTGGAATAAAGGATATCAGGTCGGAAGATGCAGGTGAAAAGATATCCATCATCAAGGAACAACTGGCTGAGATCTCAAAACTTCAGGAAACAAGGAAAGAAACGGTAATCAGGACCTTCACAGATTTCCAACAAATGCATAACAGGATGAAAGAATGCCTGGAGCAATTGCTCGAGAAAGGCGATCACCTGGTGATACAAGATATAAAAAAAGTCAAAGCTCAGATTATCAAAGAAATCAATTAGTACACATATAAAGAAATCATAAACATAGGAGATAACAAAATGGGACTAGGATCAGAAATGAAAAATTTGAGTGAAGAGTTACTTGCTTCGTTCAAACAACGTATTAAAGAAAATGAAGAGCTTGTAAATGAAGTTCAGAACACCCTCGACCATTTCCGCAAAGACCATATGGAAATGGCTGCCGTGTTAAATGCTAATGCTGCCGCTTTAAGGAAAGGCCTTGCCAGGGGCGAAAGGGACCGGTTAAATACCTATAAGGATTTAATGAGCGGAATTCATCACACGATTTCTTCCATACAAAAAGAAGTAGTTGGAATTCAAACTTCCACAGTAAGTATGGTTAATGAATTTACAGCCGACAGGGCACAGATGGCCAGGGAATTAAACAAATTTTTCAGCAAGGGAAGAGCTGAGCGGAAACAAAATGAGAAAACCAGGCTGAAAGAGTTCGATGCCCTTATGGGTGACATCAACGATGATATTAAGAATATCAATGCTGAAGTTGCAACGATCTTCAAAAACACCAACGACATGCTGGAAAGGTTTGAAAAGGAACATTCCGACATGAGTGATGAACTCAGGGCAGAACTTGGCAAAAATCTTGCCGAGCGCGTGGAATACACCCGCACATTACTGAACGGTTTTCAGAAAAGATTATCGGAAATCAGCAAAGAAAATCAAAAAATGGCCCAAAAGCTCAGGAAAGACCTCGACAGTGGGGAAACCGAACGGCTTAGTGACTATAATGGAATAATGAAAGGAATTCATGCTGCAATAAAAGGCATTCGCGGTGAAGTGAAGATCATCAAACATTCGACTTCAGCAATGCTTGATGATTTGTTGCAGAACCGGGTCCAGGCTGCCGCTGAATGGAGCAAGATGCAGAACGTCATGGCTCAGATCAGGAAAACAGGTGTTGAACCCACACCAAAGGAAGTGATTAAGAAAACCGAGAAAAAAGCAGTAAAAAAGGAAGCCGAAGTCAAGGCAGAAAAGAAAATCCAGCCTGAAATCATCAGGGAAACCCCGGCTAAAGCTGAACCTGTCATCGCTCCAGCTCCTGCGGAACCAATAACACTTGAGGAGAAAGTTCTGCATTACATCAACAAGCATCCCAAAGGAGTTAAGATTTCCGAGATGGAAGTTCCTCTGGGCCAGTCAAGGATGAGGATAGGATTTATTGCCAAAGCCTTACTGGATCAGGGTAAAGTTCAAAAACTTGACAATATTTACTACCCGATACCGGCACGCGCTAAATAAGGCAAAGAAAACTAACGAAGAGCTATCATGGCAACAATAATCAGCTGCGCATTTTGCAAAGGAACGGGGATGGATCCCTTCGATTTGCTCTCCCCTATCGCCCATTGCCTTGTTTGTAGCAACACGGGGCAGGTTGAAGTGGAAGAGCCCATGAAAAAATGCGTCTTCTGTTCAGGAACAGGAAGGAACCCTCTTGGCGCGAGGGTTCCCTGTATTGTTTGCGGGGGAAAGGGGATGAACCACATCGACAGCGCTAAACCATGCGCTCAATGCAAGGGGACAGGAAAATCGACTGATGGTTTGCCTTGTACCCGATGCGGAGGCAAGGGGGGACAGGGGGCCTGAACATCCCTGGCTGTTAATCTAAATGCATGAAACATGAAGGGTGCTGGGGACAAGATCAGGAACAGCCTGATGAAAAGGCAGGATGCATTGAAGAGGTTTAAAGCCCGAAAGGAAGCTTTCTTACTGAACAGGGAAACAATAAGAAAGGAAATCGAAGAAGCAAGAACCATCTGGGAACAGACCCTGGAACAACTCCCGGCCCAGGAATTAAACCGGTAATCCTGCAACTTAAGCATTATCACCAGGAATTAATCCATCAAATTAAATTTCCATGAGCGAGAACAATGAAATGAACACCGTGCTTGAACTTAAGCCGATGTCGAATTTTGTAGAAACCGATTACATCAGGGACATTACCAGTCGTGGTCTCACTTATGTAAAAGCGGGATTTCCCGTGCATTTCAGGGGACCTTCCGGAACCGGGAAGACCACCGTTGCCATGCATCTTGCAAGTAAGATCGGCAGGCCTGTTGTGATCATACACGGGGATGCCGAATACAAAACGTCGGATCTGATCGGGAGTGAGCAGGGTTATAAATATAAAAAGCTCGACGATAAGTTCATCCATTCCGTTCATAAATACGAGGAAGACATGAGCAAACAATGGGTGAACAACCGTTTGACCATTGCCGTTAAAAACGGGTTTACCCTGATCTATGATGAATTTACCCGCTCACGCCCTGAAGCCAACAACATCCTGTTGCCCATTTTGCAGGAGAGAATGCTGAGCACATCGGCTGCCAAGGAGGAAGATTATTATATGAAGGTACATCCCGAGTTCCGTGCCATATTCACTTCAAATCCCGAAGAATATGCCGGTGTTAATCGTACCCAGGATGCCCTTCGCGACCGCATGGTAACTATGGACCTGGACCATTTCGATTATGAAACTGAGTTGAAAATTACCAGGGCAAAATCGGACCTTTCCCTCAAAGACACTGAGATAATCGTAAAAATTGTACGGGGACTGCGTGAATCCGGTAAGACTGAATTTGACCCAACCATCCGCGGCTCTATTATGATTGCAAAAACACTGGCAACATTAAAAACCACACCGGCGAAATCCAAAGATATCTTCCGCAAAATATGCCAGGATATCCTCACTTCAGAAACAAGCCGAATAGGATCAAAGACAAACCAGGAGAAAGTAAAAACCATTGTTGATGAACTTATCGAGCAGTATTTGAGATAAGTATCCGGCAATCGGCCATCAGCCAATAATAATTAAAAGGAACCAGCAATATGCCAATTTCAAGCGGAATAAAAGGACTTCAGAGCATCAAAAGCATGCAGAGTGTAGTCAAATCGGGGATCCCGAACAAGGAGGATTCCGATTTTATAAAATTGTATATGCTCGAGAAAGAGAGATCACGATTGAAGAGCGAAGAGATAAGGATCATACAAAGGCTTGAGATAATACAGAACAGGTTGAAGGAGATCCAGGTATACTATGATGAAAAAGCAGGTGAAATGCACCATGTTCCTGCCGAGAAGGCTAAAAAGCCCGGGAAGAGCGATAAAAAAGAATGGAAGACGATGTCAATCGATTACTAAATAAACTGTACAATGGCTGAAATGACTCATTCGTTACAAGCGACCAACCTTGCCGATATACTCGAAAGGGTTCTGGATAAAGGGATCGTTATTGCAGGTGATATTAAAATTCAGATAGCTGATATCGATCTTTTAACAATTAAGATCAGGTTGCTGGTAGCTTCGGTGGATAAGGCTATGGAAATGGGGATCAACTGGTGGCAGGAAGACACATATCTTTCGACCAAGGCCCGGGAAAAAGAACTGATGCAGCAACAGGATGCTTTGGAAGCTAGGCTTCAGAAGCTGGAAGCCGCCGGTAAGCCTGTTTAATTAATAGATCATTAAAAACTGATAACAATGGAAAACGATAAGAAAAAAGACAAGAATGAAGATGCCTCCTTTGAACTTTTCGGGCTCGGCGGACTTTTTAAAGGCATTGAAAAACTGGTGGACCTCGCCGCAAAACTTGAGGAAAACGGTGGAATAAAAAAGGAAGGTGAGCTTAATTTTGATCATCTTAAAAAAGGCATGAAAGGTGTATATGGATTCACCATAAACACGGCCGGGGGTGGTTCTCCTAAAGTGGAAACTTTCGGGAACATTAAAAAAACACCGGAGGGTCCCAAGGTTGATGAAGAAAGAGAGCCGATCACAGATATCTTCAATGAAAAAAGTGAACTTGTGATCATCGCAGAAATGCCGGGTATAGAGGAAAACGATATTAAAATCGATCTGAAGGAAGACATCCTGGAAGTTTCGGCAGCAGGTAAAGGCAGGAGTTATAAAAAGGAGATCCTGCTTCCTTTTAAAGCCCAGAAAAAGAATATCAGGAATAAATTTACAAATGGCATCCTTGAGCTCAGGATAAAAAAATAAGGTGATGACACTACAGGGTTTAGAAAACAACGACCTGAAACTAATCATTTTCGGCGGGAAAGGCGGTGTCGGTAAAACCAGTTGTGCCATTGCCACGGCCCTTGCCCTGGCTAAAAATTTCAGGACCCTGCTCATATCCACCGATCCTGCACATTCAGTTTCGGATTGCCTTGAACAGCATATCGGTTTCAGGGTCAGGCAAATCGCCGGCCATGATAAGCTGGCTGCGATAGAGATTGTTGCCGACGAAGCGCTTTCCGGGTTTAAGAAAGAGCATGAAAGTGAACTGAAAAAACTGCTTGAAACATCAACAAATCTCGACAATCAGGACATTGATGAGTTGCTCACCCTTTCGATCCCCGGTATTGATGAGGTGATGAGTTTCAAGACCATCATCGACTTCATTGAAAAGGGCGAATTTGAGAAGTACGTTGTTGATACAGCTCCCACTGGACATGCCTTACGGTTAATCTCATCGCCTAATTTACTGGATGAATGGATTAAAGTAGCAGCCAGGATGAGATGGAAATACCGTTATCTGATCACAAGTTTTTCAGGGAATTATCAGCAGGATGATGTGGATGTATTTTTACTCAGCCTGAAAAAAACAGTTAAACGCATCGAATCAATATTGAGGGACAGCACCAGATGTGAATTTATCCCCGTATGCATACCCGAGGCAATGGCAATAATGGAAACAAGGCGTTTACTTGCCGATCTCGGGTCATCAGGAATAGTTTCGCACCAGGTCATTATTAACAACCTTATGGCATCGGTGGACTGTGATTTCTGCAGGAGGAGAAAAGCCGCCCAGCAGCCTTATTTACAAGAGATCCTCAGCAGTTTTAACACTTTAAATGCAGTTGAAGTGCCGATGTTCCCCGAAGAAGTCAAAGGGCTGGAGGCCCTGAATAAATTAAAGTATGTTATGTTCGGCAAATAACGATTACTTCATAATTAAAACAAAGGCATGGCAAGCATTAAAACAGAGATATCGTTAAGGGTAAAAGAAGCTCTCGTGAAAGACGTTGGAAGGGCCATCGCCAGAATTGATCCGAAAGACATGAAAGTTCTGGGTCTTGAGAGTGGTGATGTGATCGTGATTGAAGGCAAACGCAGCACACCCGTAAAAATAATGCCTTGTTATCCGGATGACAGGGATAAAAGTATCATACAGATTGACGGAATTACAAGGGAAAATGCCCAAGTAGGGATCGATGAAAAAGTAAAGATCAACAAATCGGCCTGCCGCCAGGCGGTTAAGATCAAACTAAAGCCTGATGTTAAATCAGGCTCCCTCTTCAGGGCCGATGACGCCAAATATATCGGGTCTCTCATCAATGGCTTGCCTGTAATAAAAGGGGATAAAGTAAGAGCCAACCTGTTCGGATCACGTTCAGTTGATTATACGGTTACCGGAAGCAATCCCGAGGGAGTGGTGCTCATTCAGCCAAACACCACGTTTCAGCTGGAACTGGCCAAGCAGGATGGGGAAGGTAAGAGCAAAGTTTCCTACGAAGATATCGGCGGGCTTGGGAACCAGGTCCAGCGCATCAGGGAGATGATAGAATTACCGCTGAAGTATCCCGAAATTTTCGAACGCCTGGGAGTTCAGCCGCCAAAGGGTGTTTTCCTTTATGGCCCCCCGGGAACAGGCAAGACCTTGATCGTAAGGGCCGTGGCGCATGAGACTTCCGCCTACTTCATCAACATATCCGGCCCCGAGATCATGGGGAAATTTTACGGTGAAAGCGAAGGTCGCATACGTAAACTCTTTGAAGAAGCCCAGGCACATGCACCTTCCATCATTTTTATCGATGAAATTGATGCCATTGCCCCGAAAAGAGAGGATATGGGTGGTGAAAAGCAGGTTGAGAAAAGGGTGGTCGCACAATTGTTGTCGTTAATGGATGGCCTTGAATCGAGGGGCAAAGTCATTGTTATAGGTGCAACGAACATCCCCAACTCTATCGACCCTGCCTTAAGAAGACCGGGGCGCTTCGACCGTGAAATTTCAATTTCCATTCCCGATAAAAAAGGAAGGCTCGAAATTCTGCATATCCACACCCGGGGCATTCCTCTTTCGATGGATGTAGATCTTGAGAAACTTGCCGAGATCACCCATGGATTTGTTGGAGCCGATCTTGAGGCATTGGCCCGGGAAGCTGCCATGACGGCTTTGCGGAAAATCCTTCCGCAGATTGATTTCGAGATGGCCGAAATTCCTTATGAACTTTTAATGTCACTCGAAGTAACCATGGACAATTTCCTGGATGCAATGAAGGAAGTAGAACCTTCGGCTATCAGGGAAGTGTTTGTGGAAGTCCCCGATGTGAAATGGGATGATGTAGGTGGTCTTGATGAGATCAAGGAAGCCTTAAAGGAAACTGTTGAATGGCCATTAAAATATGCCGAGCTGTTTAAAAAAGCCAATGCCAATCCTCCTAAAGGGATCATTCTTCACGGTAAGCCCGGGACCGGGAAAACATACCTGGCAAAAGCTCTTGCCAGCGAAAGCGGAGTTAACTTCATCTCGGTAAAAGGTCCCCAGATCCTGAGCCGTTATATCGGGGAATCGGAAAAAGGGGTCAGGGAATTATTCAGGATGGCCAAACAAGCCTCTCCCTGCATACTGTTCCTAGATGAAATAGACAGCCTTACTCCCAGGCGAAGCAGCGACAGTTCGGGTTCGGGTGTGATCGAAAGGGTGATCGGGCAGTTCCTTACCGAAATGGATGGGATAGAAGATCTTAAAGGTGTGATCGTACTGGCTGCAACCAACAGGATAGATCTGATTGACCCTGCCTTGTTACGAAGCGGGCGTTTTGACCTGATCTTTGAATTGCCCCTACCCGATCTTCAAACCAGGGAAAAAATATTTAACATCCATACCCGGAATAAACCATTGGGCAAAAAAGTCAACCTGAATAAGCTGGCTTTGAAAACAGAAAATCTGACAGGTTCCGATATCGAATTTATCTGCAGGAAGGCAGCCATGCTTGGAATCCGTGAACTGATAGAGAAAAAACGCGGAAAGACGGATGAGGCCGGGGGCAATATTTCAATACTGGAGGCCCATTTCGAAGAAGCGATACAATTAGTATTAAAACAAAATTCAGCAAAAAAATGATCCATATATCCCCAAACCAATCCTGATATGACAGCGAAAGGAATATATCTTTACGGAATCGTGCCGAATTTTTATGGGACAACCCAGTTTCAGTCTTTAGAGAATTCAGGGGTTTCGGCCATTACATATCAAAACATATCGGCCATTATTTCTGACAGTGAAAGCGAAGGCCTTGAAAATCTCGACCGGGAATCACTGGCACAATTGCTGGTCCATCACCAGCGAACGATTGAAGAACTCCAAAGCAAAGGTTTTAATATGATTATCCCAATGCAGCTTGGGACCATATTCAACTCAAAAGAGGAAATATTGAATGTGCTTGCAAACGGCCATGCTGTGATCATTGAAACCCTGAAAAAAATAGAATACCTCACCGAAATTGATCTTGTGGCTACCTGGGCAGATTTCACCAAGGTCCTTAACGACATAGCGGAACTTCCGGATGTTCGTGAACTGAAACAGGAGATGCTGCAAAACAGCGATATCATTAAGAAAGTCGATCAGTATAAAATGGGCATGTTTATTCAGGAAATATTAAGCGAAAAGAACAAATCCGTTGAATTGAAGATACTGGATGCACTTTCGCCCTTTGGCATTGATATCAGGATGCATGAAGTAATGAATGACCAGATGATTACCAATTCGGCTTTCCTCATCAACAGGAATAAACAGGACAAATTTGAACAGGCCATCAATGAACTTGATGAAACATTCAAGGGCGCCCTGAACTTTAAAATGGTTGGGCCCCTGCCCTGTTATAGTTTTTACACCCTTGAAATCCATGAGTTGAATCCTGACAAGGTGGTCCAGGCGAAAAAAGATCTGGAACTGGGAGCCGAAACATCGGAATCTGCAATCAAAAAAGCGTATCTTGAAAAAGCAAAACTATTTCACCCCGATGCCCACCTTAAAAATGGTGACGATGAAAACTTTAACAGGATCAATACTGCTTATCATACCTTGCTTGACTATTCAGCAGCCGTGAGACAATCATCGAAAAAAGACAACTTTTCACTTGCCCTCGACAATGTAAATGAAAATCTTATCCTGGTAAAAGTAAAGGAGTAATATGCAGCGCGACGGAAAATATATTTATTGCATCATCGCATCGGAATACGACATCAACCTGGGGCCTATCGGGGTTGGCGGACGAGGTGACCTGGTATCAACCATAGGCTTCGACGGCTTATGCATGGTTGTAAGCGACCACCCCCTGAGTAGGTTCGTGGTCAATCCCGAAAACATCCTTGCCCACCAGAAGGTGATCGAAGTGGTTATGCAGGAATTCCGTAGCGTACTGCCGATCAGGTTTGGCACCATAGCTGCAACTCCCGACGAAATAAGGAACTTGCTCAACCGCAGGTACAGTGAATTCATGGAATTGCTGCGACAGTTTGAAAACAAGGTTGAACTCAACGTGAGGGGAACCTGGAAAAACCTGGGGACGATATTCAAGGAAATCGATAAGGAGCATGCTGAACTTCAGAAACTCAGGGCTGAAATTGAAAAGCTGAAGGATGCTGAAAAAAGAAATCTGAAAATTGCGGAAGCAGGAACCCTGGTCGAGCATGCTCTCATTGAAAAAAAATCTCAGGAAGCAGGAAATATAATAGATGCCTTCCGCAAATCGGTTTTCGAATATAAACTGAATAAAACAAGCGGAGATGCCATGTTCATGAATACTGCATTTCTCGTGAACAGTGGCAGGGAAGTAGAATTTGACAACATCATGGCTGAACTCGGTAACAAGTACAAAGATCGCTCTGATTTTGTTTATACCGCCCCACTTCCGATCTTTAACTTTATAGACTTGAAAATATTTCCTGAAAAATGGGAATTATAAACCAAATTCTCGAAAAGAAAATATGAACATCGATTCAGAAATTCCAAAAGAAGGAAAGTACATCTACGGGATCATCAGGCATAGCGGGACAATAACCTTTGGTCCGATTGGAATTGGCAAACGTTCCGATCAGGTGTATGGGATCAATTACAGGGATATAAGCGCCATAGTAAGCAACTCGCCGATTATCCAGTATGAGGCCCGTAGGATCAACATGACCACACATGAAAAAGTGCTTGAAGAAATCATGAAGGAATACACGGTCCTGCCCGTCAGATTTTCGACCATCTCGGAACATAATGATGACGCAGGAATTCAAAGGATACTTGAGAAGGACTATGATAAATTCAGCGATCTGCTTGCAAAAATGGAAGGTAAAAAAGAGCTGGGATTGAAGGTACTGGCACATGAAGCTCCCGTGTATGAAAGTATTGTGGAAAAACATCAGGAAATCAAATCATTAAGGGACAAACTGATGAACCTGCCGGTTGATAAAACGCATTACCAAAGAATGAAAATCGGGGAAATGGTAGCCGAAGCCCTGAAAAATGAAATTGGTAATTATAAAAATGCAATTGTCGATGTTTTAAGCCCGCTTGCCGAAGATGTCAAAATAAATGACAGCTATGGAGAATTCATGGTAATCAATGCCGCTTTTCTTATTAAAAACAGCAATGAACCTGAATTCGACAAGGCGGTTAATGAACTGGATTTAAAATATGGAAATTTGATGACGTTTAAATACGTGGGAACATTACCCCCTTATAATTTTGTAAATCTTGTAATTAACACTAAAGGCATTTAAAATGTTTTTAATCGATGATATCCTTCTGGCCCCTTTAAAAGGAGTGATTTTCATAGGCAAGAAAATCAATGAAGTGATTGAGAATGAAATGTCTGATGAAGGAGCCATTAAAGAACGGCTGATGGGATTACAGCTAAAATTCGAGATGGATGAAATTGACGAGGAAGAATATGACCGCAGGGAAGACGAATTGCTTAAGATGCTCGAAGATATCAGGGCTGAGAAACAAGGAAAGTAGAAAAACCGGGATACTGCATCCTGCATCTTACATCCCGGAAGCGGAATAGGAGACAAAACAGAAAAAAAGGAGGGAAACATGAATGCATTTAAATGCCCGAAATGCGGGAAATTAACAGGCGGGAACGAAAAGTTCTGTATCGAATGCGGACAGTCACTTAACGTCACCTGCCCTGAATGCGGAGAATCCTGGAGGTTTATGTTCGAATACAAGTTTTGTCCGGGATGTGGTCACAATATGAAAAAAACAAATGCAAATAAACCGGTGAGGGAGTAAAAATAATTTCCCTGTTACCAAACAATACCTTGGTATTAACCCAAGGGCATTGCACACGACCCGGGGTTCGTCCCACAAATTGAGGTAAATTAAGGGGATAAATAAAATTCTAAGTAGAAGGAGAAAGAAATGAGCAAAATTATCGATGTTAAGAAATCAGTAGTTAAGTTCCTGAAAGAGAACATAAACTGTTATGAAGTAACCGTCGTTAAAATAGAAAAAGTACAGGAAATCTGGAGTTCCGTGGCGGAGGTGTATGAAGATGATTCTTTTTTAAAATCAATGAACCTGCCACCGAAAAAGATCCGCCTCTTTTATTCGGTCAAAATGGATAACAAACTTGAAGTTACATCTTTCGAACGTTTGAACTCCTTTGAAGGAGCCGACAGCGGAAGCCAGTAGAAATTAACCCAGTACCCCCAGATGCCATGATAAATGACCTGATATATGTTTATTGCATAGCAGTAAATCCGCCCGGACTCATCAATGAGTTGAAATCCAGAGGCCTTAGATCTATTGTTGTCGAAGGATTTAATGTCTTCATAAAGAATGCACCGGAGAATGAATTTTCAGAAGAAAATCTCAAACAGAACATAGCGGATCTTCACTGGCTTGAATCTAATGTTCGGGAACACATCAGTATTATAGGTATGATCATGGAATATACCTCGGTGATCCCTTTCAAGTTCGGCACAATTTTTAATTCCCTCGAAAGCCTGGATAAATTCATAACTGCTTATTCGGGATCCCTGCAGGAGAATTTCAATTTTATTACCGGCAAAGAAGAATGGGCTGTTAAAATTTATTGCGACCGCAAAACCCTGAGTAAACATATTGATGAGTTAAGCGAGGCTGCAGCAGAACTCGAAAAGCAGATCATGGCCAGTTCTCCGGGTAAGGCGTTTCTTTTGCAACGAAAGAAAGCCGATCTCATTGAAAATGAGCTGGACAGGATATGCAAGGAATGCGGACAGACTTATTTTAATGAACTTACAGCACTCAGTGAAGCAAACGGCCTCAATAACCTCCTGCCGAAGGAGGTTACAGGCCGGGAAGATACCATGATCCTGAATGCTGCTTTCCTGGTCAGAAAAGAAAAAGTGGCTGATCTTAAAGATATGATCTCAATACTTGGGAGCAGGGAAGCGAATTCTTCCTTTATTATTGAATTAACCGGTCCCTGGCCTCCATTCAGCTTTATCTCCATTAACGAAAAACTGCAATGAACGAAAATGTAATCGACCGTTCAAGAGATATTACAATTCTCGAAGTACTCGACAGAGTCCTGAATAAAGGTGTTATCCTTACGGGTGATATCGTAATCTCGGTGGCTGATGTTGACCTGATATACCTGGGCGTTAAATTAATGCTGAGCTCAGTGGAAACTATGGAAAAATTAAAGTCGGGAAAACATTAATCCTTGAACTATGGAAAAACTGATTTATTCCATAATAAAGGGGACTGAAAATCCCGCACAATTAATCTCGGTGCTGAATGGCTTGAGGGGTATTTCAGGGGCAAAACTGGAAGTGGTCTCATGTGAACGCATAGCAGCAGTTGTATGCAGTGTTCAAAAAAACGCTGTTGTCACCGACCGCTCAGGCACTTTGGAGTATGCCGGGCTGGTTGATAATTTGTCAAAGGAATTCACACTGCTTCCTGTAAGGTTTGGTTCTGTTATGGAATCCAATGATGAGATCAGGAAAATGCTCCAAAAAAACTATAAGGAAATCGAAAAAAACCTGCTTAAAGTTGAAGGGAGGGTTGAATTCGGGCTGAAGGTCTTTTGTGACCCGGAAAAATTGCAGGCCCGGTTCAATGCCAAGGGCGAGGCTGAAATCAAGACAGTTGACAATACAGTCAAAGGGCAGAATAATTCGGTTTTCAAAGACTACGTGAATAAAAAACTTATAGAATACAGGATTGAGGAATCCCTGTTATCCTATGTTAATTCGGTGATTCAGGAAATTACAGAATGTTGCGCCGGCCTTGAAGCAATCAGCAAGTATAAAAAGATGCCGAGTCCGACCAATATTATTGATGCCTTGTTTTTGATTGATAAGGAGATGACTGATCAATTGATCCGGCTGGTTAAAGACCTGCAAACCAGGTATCCTGATCTCAATTTCATACTTACCGGTCCCTGGCCCCCATACAATTTTGTCGATATTACCATAAGCTAAGGCAAATGAGTGAAAACAAGATACTGTTCAGTACGGGCAATCTGGAAGGGCTTGCCGAAGATATAGGAAAAATGAGCGATACCGAAGGCTCAAAACTAAAACTTAGTCCCGACAACGCCGATTCGGGGCTCACAAAACTGGTTCTGACGCTGATAGAACTCATCAGGAAGCTGGTCGAGAAGCAGGCGATGAGAAGGGTTGACGGAGGTTCCCTTACCGATGAAGAAATTGAACGCCTGGGGGAAACCCTGATGAAACTTGAAATGAAAATGGAGGAGCTTAAGAAGCACTTTAAACTTACCGACAGGGATCTGAATATCAATCTAGGCCCTCTGGGTGATTTGATGTAGGAAACAAATAAAAACCTAAAAGTTGAAAACGCTGATATATGTTCCAATCATTCATTCAATTGCCGATATGGGTTCCCTGAAGGAGGAACTTAAAAATAAAAGCATATCTGCGCTGGGGGAGAATGTGTGGCAACGACATATGGACACGGTAAATGCTTACTGGGATTCAATTGAAGGCTTTTTTGAGCATCCTGATTTCCCCGCCCGGGGAATTAAAATATTCCAGGATGGTTTGTTTGCCGAAGGAGAAATGGCGTTAAAGATCATTGATGAGGGTGTAAAATCGGGAAGTAAAAATTCCCAGATAGTTTCAAACCTGATTCAGCGGGGTGCACTGCTTGTAAGGACCGAAGATCTTAATATGGTTAAAACTGAATACGATGGACTACAGTCTGTTCTCAAAGCAAAAAATCAAAGCTCAAAACTTTTATTCCTGCTCATTTACAAACTTTCAAAGCCGTATTTTCTATACCGCAGGGATAAATTTATTGCAGACCGGATTGCCGGGAGCCTCGCAGAGGATGAAACCGGCATCCTTTTTATCGGAGCATATCATAATATAGTTAAAAGACTACCTGGCGGGATCAAAGTAACCGAACTCAAGGAAATAGCAAAAATGCGGGACTACCAGGGAGCAATTCAGCGTGGCTCTGTTACAGGCACACTCAAATTTGAACAATTGACTGCGTATGTAATAAAGGAAATAAATCCCGCTATTCTTCAACCTCAACCCTAATCCCGAACCTCATTGAATCCATGAAAAAGAATATTCAGGTAAGTGCAAATGCAGTCAGTGGTAAGAAATCGGTGGTCACTGATGACATTGAAGAGCTGAAACTTCTGCATGAGCTTGAGGTTTACCAGGTGGAACTTGAAAAGTCAAATGAGGAACTTAAAAGATCCAGGGACGAGGCGGAAGAGTTATTTGCAAAATATTCGAAGTTATACGATTCTGCTCCAGTTGGATATTTGTCATTGGACCCCGGGGGTATAATTCATGAAGTCAACCTTGCGGGAGCCTCCATAATGGAAAAAGAACGATCCGTTCTTTTATCGGAAAGCTTTTATGATTTTATTCCGGAATATTCCAGGGCGGGCTTCAGGGCATTCCTTGAAAAAACTTTTACAAACGAGGTGAAAACCTCTTGCGAAGTCGAGATCTTTCACAAAGTAAAACCAGGAAAAATTATCAGGCTGGAAGCAGTCGTTGACAAGTCAGGACCTTTCTGCAGTGCGGTGATGGTCGATATCACTGAGCAGAAACTCATTGACGACACCCAGATGTTCTTGGTCAAAGCAGGCTGGACATCAAAAGGAGAAGATTTTTTTCAGTCACTGGCACGATATCTTTCTCAAACCCTCAAAATGGATTATGTATGCATCGACAAACTGGTTGAGAAGGGTTTACTGGCACAAACGATTGCGGTTTATTACAATGGCAGGTTTGAAGACAACGTACGATACACTCTCAGCGATACTCCCTGCGGAGTTGCTGTGGGCCGGAGGGTCTGCTGTTTCCCTGAAGGAGTACGTAAGCTGTTTCCCAAAGATCAGGTTCTTCAGGAAATGGAAGCCGAAAGTTATGTGGGTACAACCTTATGGGATTCCGAAGGGAACCCTTCAGGGCTAATTGCATTGATAGGGCGCAGGCAGATAAAAAACACACGCCTGGCCGAGGCAATTTTAAACCTTGTTGCATACAGGGCAGCGGGAGAATTAGAACGTGTGCAGTCAATGCAGTTGCAAAACATTCTTTATACCATATCAAATGCCGCGCTGACCACCGGCAGCCTTGAGGAACTGATTGCTGTCATTCACGAAAACTTAGGGAAACTGGTTGATGCAACCAATTTTTACATTGCATTGTACAACGAAAACACCGGGATGCTCAGCACTGCTTATTTCAACGATGAGAAAGAGCACGTAAACATTTGGCCGGCCGAAAAATCGCTGACCGGTAGTATAATAAAGGAGAACCGCACTATAAAGCTTTGCAGGACCGAGATACTCTCAATGCTGCATATGGGGAGAATTGACATGGTGGGTTATCCGGCAGAAAGCTGGTTGGGAACTCCTCTGAGTATCGACGGCAGGGTGATCGGGGCTGTAGTAATTCAAAGTTATACCGATCCTGACGCGTTCAGTAAAAAGGATGTTAAAATGCTGGAATTTATCTCATCCCAGATCAGTCTCTCAATCCAGCGTAAAAAATCGGAGACAGAGATTATCAATGCCCGGATCAAAGCTGAAAATTCCGACAAACTGAAATCCACTTTCCTGGCCAACATGTCGCACGAGATCAGGACGCCTATGAATGCCATCGTTGGATTTTCCAGTCTTCTTAGCGAACCGGGAATCACTGCTGAGGAAAAGGAAAGGTTCGCAGGGATAATACAGTCGCGCTCCGATGATCTGATGCATATAATTAACGACATTCTCGAGATTTCACGCATAGAATCGGGGAATGCCAACGTGATGAAGAACAAGGTTTCGCTCAACCTCCTGCTTGAAGAGATTGAGCTGGTGTTCAGGCAAAAATTAATAAAAGTCGCCAAGGAGAATATAGTAATTAAGTCGGAAAAAGGGGCTCTTTATAATTTCGAGTGGGTAACATAGTAAGGATTTATTTTGGAGAAGTCGAGTTTTCCTGTGAGCAAATAGATCACCGCTTTAATCGTATCAGAACGTTGATAACCTCTTGCTTTATTCTTG